>Ga0180434_10005319_pt1 | contig 15215 bp, 30 predicted proteins | sample SS_ome_7_FD_132453 | JGI IMG/M metagenome (GOLD analysis project Ga0180434, IMG submission 132453) | Hypersaline lake sediment archaeal communities from the Salton Sea, California, USA - SS_1_D_2 metaG | ecosystem: Environmental > Aquatic > Non-marine Saline and Alkaline > Hypersaline >...
AACTTCTTTACATAAATCAAGTAGCTGTTCTAAGGCATCTACCTCATACTGACTACTTAAATCATTAATCTCTCCGCTTTCGATTGCATCTAAGCAATCTTGTAAATCTCGTGCAGTATTTTCAAACCTGCAATAACTCATGTTACTCATAATTGTTTTTTTATTAAATTGTTTTAGGTGTTTGGGGTGGTTTGGGCTAACCCAAACTATTTCTTGAAATAATGTACTATAGTACACTTTTTACTTTGTTAAAATATTTAATTGTTGCTCTTTTTTTATGTCCTCTCGGACCTCCGTTCCATCGTCTTGATACTATCTCTGCATACTCCATAAATGTTGTGTACTCACAGCACTCGTATTGCTCTGCTATGATATTAAACATCTCAATGGATTTTGTTCTGCTATACCTATCCTCTAATGTATATACCAATGGCATATCATTCTTTCGCAGGATTCTATTAACCTCTCTCACGCATATAGGATGTATCTGTAGGCATCCAACTGCCTTACCTCTATCGCCAATGGCAGAGTCATTACCTCTGCTCTCAACGTAGATGATTGCGTTGATAAGCCTATCCCAATCAGACAAGGTGTCAACCTCGACTACAGAGATGATAGTTCTCTCCGTTGTTAAATTAGGGTCGGCAGTCCAAACTACCGACCCAACCATTAACATTAAAACAATAAATCTACTAATCATAACACAAATGTTAGTAGAATTATCGTCACTTGGAACAATACAAGTCCAAGTATAAATAGGTTTATTTTCTTTCTATCACTCATTTTATTATATCTTTTGTTCTTACATAAATATACCCTTCGTGGGTAATCTTCTCTGAATCATCCCACCAATCAATGCTTGGGGTGGGTAGGTGTCCACCTTCGATGCACACTCTTAATGTTCCACTATGTAAATAATTTTTAAGTTGGTAATTACTCTCAATCAGATGCTCTGTCTCTCTGTCTACATCTACTACATATAAGTCTTCTTTACCCCAAAGACTTTTTGCAATGTCTGTTACATCTACAAAGACAAAATCATCTTTAAATACTATTAATCTATTCATAACTTTCTATAAATTCTATTACTGCTTGGTAAACCATATCAATGTTTGTGGTCTGTAAAGCATATTTCAAATCAGTCAAATCCCAATCAGCATTCTGCTCATCTCTTGACTTTATAACCTCATTAACTACAGGCATCAGCCAATCCCACGATACGTTGTAAGACAACTCGTGTTCTTCGTACCAAGTACCACTATTGTATTCTCTGTGGTAATAGTTTAGTAGTCCTGCTTTAGATACCTCTGTAGGTAACTCCATAAATTCTGCTATTAGTTTATTCTTATTCATTATCTTTTCTTTTAATATTTGAATACTCTGCTTGGTAATCAATCCCACGAAACACTTCTTCTGTAACGTGGTCTGATGTTAGCACAAAATCTAGCACCCTCATTGCATCTTCTGATGCACAATCGTAGTTCTGCATCACATCATCAACGTGCCATAAGTTTTGGATGTACCAACCTCTTAATTCTAACTCTTGTCTCAAGTCTTCGCTTGATACTTCTTTTAAATCTTTCATTTTATTATTTATTTATTATTCCTTGTTCTATTAAACTCTGTGCAGTCCTACCAAACCAACCTTGTAGTTGGTATGCAAGACCCGTGTCGTGTAGATGTTGCCAAGCATCTATAATTTCATCTTCGTTGTCGGTTGGTATCCAACCTTCAGCTAATCCCGTGGCTCTGTAATTGCTCATCATAATTTTATAATTGTTTTTTTGTTTATTTTTAGTTTTGTTACTCTTGCTAATGGTATCGTTCTGTATGCTGACTTGTTGACGTCCCATACTATTGCGTTACCTCTCTCTCTTGGGTTATACTTTAACGTACCACCTTTTAACCCCTTTCTAACTCCATTACGGCATAGCATAACTCTCGTTGAGCCATCTCGCTTGATGAATTTAACTGAAAAGAATTTACCCTTCGTGTTGTCGATTGTTTTTTGTAGCTTGTTTGTCCAAGCTGTGTTAATTGTTTTGTTCATAATTGTTATTGTTAATTGTTTTTACCACCTTAACCCCATAGCGTCTCTGCTATGGGGCAAGATGATACTTTGTGTACCATAGTACACTTTTTATCGTTGTAGATAGTCCACTACTTTGGTAGCTTGTTGCATCGCAAACACACACTCCTTTGGTTTGTCTTTTAGATGCTTACACCACCCTTGTATATATGCTTGGCTATTGGTCATATGTGGTTCGAGTCCAAGCAACCCAACCATATACATACTACTTATCTCTGCAACCAACTCTTCCTTTGCATATGTCTCATCGCCCCAATTCATAACCTCTGTCAATGACTTTCGGTTAAGTCTATCCTCGTGACCCGTGCTATGTGCTAACTCGTGAAACAATACCTTGTAGTAGCTATCTGAATCAGTAAAGCCTTCAATCTTTGGTACGTTGACAAAGTCTCTTATGACATTGTAGTATGCTCTACCACTCTCTGCGTGTACTATCTTAAACTTTGGCTCGTTCTCAAGGTATCGCTTGACCACACTCTCTGCTACCTCTATTGGATTATTCTTGGTCTTCTCTACCTTCGGCTCATCTGCACCAATCGGTACAATACCTTCGCATTGCTCGACATTGAATACCCTATAGTATTTGATTGAGAATATTTTCTTGTATCTCAATATACCTTCAAACTTCTCGTTGATGTTTATGTCTTTACTATCCTTCATAAACTTCTTGGTCTTATTATCCAACCAACTCATACTCCATAGGTACACTTCAGTTGACTTCTCACCCTTCTTAATCTTACCACCATTGTCGGTGACTGCCTTGAAACTTAACCATTGGTTATACTCGTAGCCCTTCTCTCGCATTACTGCATTCAGCAGGAAGATGTTGAATCCATTGTACCTGCGTTTGCTGACATAGTTTATTGGGAACATCTGCTCACCCTCTCCGAATGGCTTAAACCATTCTAAACCATCCTTCTTTAATCCTTCAATGACTGCGTCATTAATCTTCTCGTAAATAAAATCTGTTTTGCTCATATTCTTGGTATAAAATGTTCGTCTACTTTTAATAATCCTACAAAGTCGTGTATCAAGTCCTCAACACTATAGTCTTTGCTCTCAAATAGTCTGTCTACCCAATCGGGGTATAGTGTTACTATCTGTCTGCATAGTGTGCCTAAACCTACGCCTTTGCTCTCTGCATAACCTCTGAAGAAGTCTGCTCTGTAAGTACTTGCTAATAGCAAGTTTAAATCGAATGTTCTGCTCATTTTTTTATTTTAATGTGTGTTAACTCTAATGCTGATACCATTGATACTAGACCAAAGATACAAGCTAAATCTATCCGTGAGATGCATACTAGCATCATCGTCATAATTGCATAGCTTACTGCTACGACTCTTAAAATTGTCTCTCTCATAACTATTCGTAATAAGGGAACATATCTTCCCATCCATCAACTGCATTATTGTTGTAATGCTTTAACTCTTTAGGTTTTACATATTCATCCGAGTGAATTTCATACTGCTCATCGGGGAACATCTCTTCCAAATCTTTTACTAACTCTTCTGCCTCATCCAATGTTAATTGTGTCGTGTGTTCTTCGGCATAATGCGTTACGTTCATTACCTTGTAAAGGTCAATAGTTTGCTTGTTCATAATGTTTAATGTTAAATTGTTTCTACCACCTTAACCCCACATCGTCTCCAATGTGGGGTAAGATTTTGTGTACTATGGTACACTTTTTATTTAACCAAATCCTTCGCTATCTTCATCAATCTCTCGGCTAATTGCTTGTTGTCTACTGAATCGTGAATGAACCACTCACCACTCGCCTTCAGACTAAACAAGGTCGCCATCTCTTCATTGCTTTCTGACTCTTCACCTTCACCCTCTTCGCTTGGCTCTTCGCTTGGCTCTTGTACCTGCTCTTCTTCGTCTTTGGTCTCCCAAGCTGAAAACACATCGCATATCAACTCTGCACTATAGTTATCGCCATCGTTCTCAAGGACTGCATACACTCTCAATATTTGCTTGATATCTAGTGTGAATCTTCTCGGGCATATCTCACCAAACTCAAGGTATGCGTCAAAGAACGACTGCTCAAGATTACCAAACTTGTGGACTCTACTTATCATTGACTGACCGATGCCGTATAGCTTTTGACCATACTCAACCTTAGTCTCAAAGACTCCGCACTCCTTACGCAATGCTTTACCTTCCTTTGATTGCAACCAATCGCAACCCTGTGCCACCAATCGATACTCCGCAATAGTGCGTTTCATCGCCTCTATTTTGTAGTTAGATGCTGACTTTGATTTCTTGTGGAACTCTGCTAATTTTAGGTTAGACTTTACTACTTTTTTGTTTAAGAATTTTAATTCTTGTTGTGTTAAATTTGACATAATTTTATATTGTTTAATGTTTGTAATAGACCTGCTCTCGCAGGTTTCGTCCATTGAGGACTCATCAGTATTACTTTTTTAATCTTGAGTTTATAAACCAATATGCACTCTGAATACCATCTTCAGTCAGATACTCTTGTAGAGTATCGCAGTGTTCAAAACCCATATCTCTTTCCCATCCGTGAGGAAAGTATTTTATGTCGATAGTGTTAACGTGACCTTGATAGTTAATAAACCAATGTCTTTTGACTACATTTCCGTTTTCGTTTTGCTCTACTGCTTTAGCTACTAGCTTGAATAATTGTGTTAAATCTTTCATTTTGTTATTATTAAATTGTTCTACCACCAAAGCCCCATTCCGTCTAGCAGAATGGGGCAATATCTTTGGTGTTTTTAGTTTGCATTCATCGGTGCAAATCCTCTCCACTTGTTGTGGTACGTTTCTATTCAATTGTTGCGGTATTTTCATTTATTGGACGGCAAGACCTTATCTGCGGTAACCCGCAATTTTTTTTCAAATCTTTGTTTTGTTGCCTCATACAAGCTATTATCACTTGTATGTCAAACTACGGCTGTTTATAACATCGCACACTCTTAGTTGTGCATCTGCCCAATCGATTCCATCCTAACTCTCCTGTCCATCCTTACTGCTTCGTACTATGTACGTTTAGGGTAGGTCTCTCACTCGTAGTCGGTCAATATGTCAAGGAACAAGAATAAACACTCATTAGTCAACGTACCGCCTCTGTACTCTTCGATGCTCGTTGTATGGGGGGCTACTAAATCTCAAGGAACTCTCAAGCCTCATAGTTGACTTGACGTTCTGCTTTCGCCCATATCCCACGATTCTAACTACTTCGCTACATCTACTGCTTTCTTTCTCTTCAAAGCTATACTCGTAATGTGTGTACCATAGTACACCCGTGCTTAAACATTCAACATTTCAAATTTGGGACATACCCCGTTCCGTTGAACACTACAAAGATATATATAAATGAACCAATAAATTCCTATGCTTTTTTTAAATTGTGGATAAATAGCAATGAAACTCCCTTATTTTATTGGCACTTACAAAGTTATCAACATTTTTATTCTACCACCTCAAATGTTCAATTTTAGTTCAATTTTGACCATATTTTTAGTTTAGAAATGTTAATATTTACTATGCTTTTTTTACTGATTTTCTCTTGTAATTAACAAATGTTAATGACTATGATTTGTTTACCCAATCAAAAACGGGGCAGGGGGTTATGCCTCGTCTCTTGACAGCTGTTAAATATATCAAACGCTTACAAGCGATTGTAAACGCTTACAAGCACTTAAGTTATGTATTATAGTACACTATTGCTAGTGCCACCACCCACCACTAGCACCGCACCACACCGCACCACCATAGGCAGTACCACCATTCCCCCATAGGCAACAGGCGTACACACACATACACGCCCACACACGCACACGCACACGACTAAATCGCCAAAAAATCCCAATGGGGATTTACAATCCCCAACCCCCCTGCTAATTTTTTTTTCGTTTTCCTTTTTGCAGTTGCAACGCATATCATATATATAACCCAATTACTACACCTATCTGACAAAAAATAGTATATTTGCATATGCAGTACGAGATAAGTTTACAGAACAGGTTAAAGATAGGTTTCGCATTAGGCTTCTCCTACTACGGAGCAGATGAAGAGTTTGACTACGGAGAGTTTATTTTGTACATAGGATTATTAAGTTTACATATTAAATATCAAAGATTATGATTAGTTCAAAGAACAGAATGAAGGGAGACCTTAAAAAAAACAAAGATGGTGTTACAGGAATCCAACAAGCAGTAGAGAATAAAAAAACCCTAAAACGGATGGAAAAAATTCAAATGTTAGCTGACGGAGTTGCGATGGGTGAAATGAAATCAAAGATATTCGAACTAGATTCTTAGTTTGTTTATATTGTGTTTTAATTGTTTAGGAGGGGTAATTTTCGGATTATCCCTTTTTTTATGACCAAAGCTGACCAAATAATGACCTCTTTCTGACCGATGAAACGAGTGATACTGTACATCCTGACCTGTTGACCACTTTACCCCTTATTGTAGAGTTAGAATAAAAGTAGTAGTAGTAGTAGTATATATATATATATATATATAGGGAAATTAAGTCGTCATTTAGTCATTTGCATATTGTAATGGTTTTTTATTATATTTGCTGCAAATAATTTAATCTAATATGAATGAATCCGGATACACTCCAAAGAACTTAAAGTTCGGTAAGGAGGGAAGAGACAAACTTATAAATGGTATCAAAACCATTTCAAGTGCAGTCAAGTCAACATTAGGACCGTCAGGTCAGACTGTACTCATTGAATCACCAAATCACACACACGGCATAACAGTAACTAAAGATGGTGTCACAGTAGCTAAAGCAGTTAGCTTAATTGACCCTGTAGAGAACTTGGCTGTTCGTATGATGAAAGAGGCAGCAGACAGAACTGCATCATCAGCAGGTGATGGAACGACAACAGCTATTGTACTGACTGAGGAGATGGTATTGACAGGTATGGATGTTATTGATGACACGAACAAGACTGAAGTGCTTCGTGATATGGTAAGGATGACAGAGGATGTTGTTGCGAACTTAAAGAAGTCATCTAAAAAGGTTACAAAGAAAAACCTCAAAGATGTGGCAACTATTTCTGCAAACAACGACCCGGAGTTAGGAAAGATAATAGCGGATGTTTATGGGGATGTAGGAGAGAATGGTATAGTGACTGTAGATAGGTCGCAGACATCTGAGACATATTATGAATCCACTCGAGGTATAAAAGTTGATAGAGGGTACTCTAGTCCGTTATTCATTAACGACCAAAAGAAGGATGAGTGTGTACTAGAGGATACATATGTGTTAGTAAGTGATGCTGAGATAGCGAACATACTAAACATAGAGAGTATACTTAAACCAATCATACAGGAGAATAAAAAGTTATTGATTATAGCACCTTGCTCTAATAATGTACTTAACACACTAGCAGCGAATGTGATGAAGAGCAACCTGAAGGTATGTGTGGTTCAGCCACCTAACTTTGGTTACAAGCAGCACGAGTTGATGCAGGACATAGCTATCTCGGTAGGTGCTACATACTTCTCTGAGAAGACAGGTGATGACCTAAGTATTATGACAATGGCTGACCTAGGTCACGCAGCAAAGATTATTGCAGCAGACAAGTCAACTATTATCATCAAGGATGAGGACACGCATAGTGAGGTGATTGATGAGAGGGTTGCTCAGTTATGGGAGCAGCATAAAAATACAACCAACAAAGAGACTAAGGAGTTTATACTATCTCGTATCGCATCACTAACAGGTGGTATAGGTGTGATATATGCCGGTGGTAAGACGGACCTTGAGCAGAAGGAGCTGTATGACAGGATTGATGATGCTGTCTGTGCAGTACGTTCAGCACTTGAGGAAGGTATACTACCCGGTGGTGGGTTAGCATTATTTCAACTAGGGACAATGGTCTATGATTGGTATGATTCGAGTAAACCGTACAACTTAGATGCTGTTAAGATAATGGAGAACGCATTAAAAGAGCCGTTCAATCAGATTATAAAAAATGCAGGTGGTAACATAGATGAGGTTATAGACTCGATATATAATCAAGACAATGCCAACTACGGTTATAATGCTAAGACAGGTGAGTTTGGTGATATGTACAAGATGGGTGTTATTGACCCGTTAAAGGTAACTAAGAACGCACTACAGAATGCTGTGTCTGTTGCAGTAACTATTCTATCCACTAACGCCATTATCACAATGGCACGAAGCTACGAAGAGAAATGAAACCAATAGGTAAATACATAGTAATTAAAACAATCGAGGAGGAAATAAAAACCTCCTCCGGGTTGTTATTGTCAGCAGAAGATGCAAATCAAATGCGATATAAGAAGGGTTTAGTAATTAAGCCGGGTAGTACAGTAGAGGTCATCAAGCAAGATGACAGCATATACTACGATAAGCGAGCAGGGTTTACAATGCTGATTGAGAATGAGCCGTACACCATCATTACTGAGAATGATGTTGTCGTTGTTCTCTAATGTATTTGTTCATTCGTATAATCATATTACGATAGACCTTATCAGAGTAAGATACATTCTTAGCGAACATAGGGTTGGCTGATTCACTCATTGGAATCTCCTCACCATTAAGTTTCTTATATACAGAAGAAATCATTCGCTTTCCTTTGTACGATAACTCGTACAATGTTTTCTTATTCCCTTGACGTTTTCTAAAGACTGATATCCATCCATCACGGAGTAATCTACTAAACCTACTCACATCCCAAGATAGTAACTCATTGAACTCTTTAAATTGGGTTTTACTAAAATATTTTTCGGAATATAAAAATAGTAACATATCTAGGTCTGCTGACCTTATTCCGTACTTTGCTTGAACAAAATATCTTATTACTTTCCAATATTTGAGGTAATCGTGATTTGTAGACATAAAATAAAATTGATTAAATTTGCAAGACAAAGATAGTTAAAAATGATAAGAAAGGCTAAAAGAGATACTCGAAAGAACAATGCATATGTAGAAGGAGCTTTAAAGGCTCGTGGCGATAAGTTAAAAGAAGAGTATGGTAAAATAAATTTTAAGGACCGTGCTATCGCACGTTGGAACAAAGCAACTGCTCCAACTAAAAAGAAAAGAAGACAAGCACCTAACCCATTTGGAAATATTAGAGGACTAGCAGGATTTGGTAGCAGACCTCAGTTAGGGGCAAGACCTCAAAGACCAAGAAGAAGAAATGCCTAAGTTAGTATTAACTTCTTACAATAAGAAGCAGAAGATTAAGCGTAAGGGAGTTCACGCTAAATCTAAGACTTCAAAAAACAAGGGCTCTAAAAAATATAAGAAACCGTATAAAGGACAAGGAAAATGAAAAAATTATTAAAACCGTATTTCTCAGCAGCAAATTCAAAAATGGGTGGTAAGCCTGAAAAGTTTGGATTGCCTTCTAACAAGACAATTGAAAAATCTGCATATAAATCTAAGTGCGGTAAGAAGTAATGGCGGGTAGAACTAAAAAGAAAAAAGGTAATAAGATATGCCCGGCAGGAATAGCTTGGGCAAAGCGAACCTTTGACACCTATCCTTCAGCCTATGCGAATATGGCTGCAAGTAAATATTGTAAAGACCCTAACTACGCAAAGAAAAGCAAGAAGTAATGGGAGAACTTAAAAAGTGGAGAGATGAGAAGTGGGTACGCATCGGAACGGATGGGTCAATAAAAGGTGCTTGTGGTACAAGCAAGGATAAGAAGAACCCTGACCGTTGTCTGCCACTTGCTAAGGCTAAGTCAATGACTAAGGCTGAAAGGGCAAAGACTGCTCGTAAGAAGAAAAGAGCAGGACGAAGAGGTAGAACTGTTGTGGCTAACACTCCGGCAGGAAGAGTAACTAAAAAATTTACAAAGCGATAATGGCAACAAAAAGTAAAATGAAGTGCAATCGGGTGATGAGGTCCGATAGAGCAGGTAAGAAAAAAATGGTAAAAGCCTGTTCAGGTGGCAAGGAGAAATTAATTCACTTTGGTGCTAAGGGGTATGGTCATAACTATTCTGCTGCTGCACGCAAGTCATTTAAGGCTAGACATAAGTGTGGTACAGCAACAAACAAGTTGACTGCACGTTATTGGTCTTGTAAGAAATTATGGGCAGGACCGGGAGGTTCGACTAAGAGTTCACCCAAAAGTAGAAAGGGAAAATATTAGTATATTTGCAACAATGGGAAAACTATTAGTAAAAATAGGTTTAAAGATTCAAAATTGTTGGTGCAGATTCCAATGTAAGTGGAATGCAACTATGTTGAGTATTATGTTTGACGTGACCAAGTGTCCAAATAAAGAATGTAAATGCAAATGAAATCAAAAGGATTAGGAGATACAGTAGAAAAAATTACAAAAGCAACCGGAATAAAAAAAGTTGTAGATACAGTAGCTAAAGCCACAGGTAAAGAGTGTGGATGTGCTCAAAGAAAAGATACACTAAATAGAATATTCCCTTACGATAAATAAAAAAGATTATGGCAATAGTACCAAGTAATACGCAGTTTAGAGGAGACACTACAGGTGTTCCCATAGTTGAAAAAGGTTCATCACAAACAAATAGTAGGTCAGGAATTTTTACAATGCAGGACTTTATTGATACAATACCGGCAGGTCTTTCAGGTTCAGGAACGGCAGGTAAAACTGCTAAGTTTACAGCAGGTACGACACTAGGAGATGGACTATTAAATGATGACGGAACTTCAATATGGTACAACGGACCATCAGGAGATTTTAGAAGACTAGCTTATGGTCAGAATGCATTAGCTGCCGGAGGTGGTAACTTTAGTACAGCTATTGGATATCAATCTCAAAACTCTGCTACATCTTTATATAATACGGGTGTAGGTTACCAAACATTATTCAGTTTAACAAGTGGAGTTGGAAATACTGCAATAGGAGAATTAGCATTACAGGATATTACTATTGGTAATCAAAATGTTTGTATGGGATATACAGCAGGATGGAAAATAACTTCAGGTACTAATAATACTGCTATTGGTCGTACTGCCTTGCAGAATAACCTTACAGGTAATGAGAATACTTCTGTTGGTGTGGCTAGTTTAATTAACACAACATCTTCATATAATACTGCAATGGGTAGTCAAGCATTACTTGCAAACAGTACAGGTGAGGGTAACTCAGCATTAGGTCAATTGACAAATAGTGGTAACTTTAGTCACTCTGTAATATTAGGTAGAGAGGCAACAGCAACAGCAAGTAACCAATTCGTTGTAGGTTCAACATCTTATAACGCAGGAGCTGTAGCAACAGAAACAAATACAAGTTCTAAAGTTTGGAACGTAGTAATTAACGGAGTAGCAGAAAAAATATTATTAGCATAAAATGAAAAATTATACTTGGACAGTAGATAGTCTTTATACAAAAGATGTAGATACACAAAGCAATTATGTAGTAGATGTTACATTTACTATATCAGGAGAAGAAGTGGTAGATGGTCAGACATATTCGGCTGAATCAAGATACAACGCTTTAAAATTTGAAGTATCTGAAAGTGAAGATTTTATTCCTTACGATGATTTAACTAACGATATTGTTATTGGTTGGATAAAAAGTTCTTTAGGACCTGAGTCGGTATCTTCATATGAAACATCCGTTGGTGGAATCATTGATAGTAAAATTACTCCATCAGTAGAGCCAAGCAAACCTGCTTTACCTTGGTAGGCATAAAAATAAAATAATTATATTTGCATTATGCAAGATAAGATACAAACAATAGTAAACGCAATAGACATAGCAGTACAAAAAGGCTGCTACAATTTGAATGACACAGCAATAATTGTTGATGCATTAAGAGAAGTATTCCCAACAGAAGAAGAAAAAAAATAAAAAAAAAGATTATGGCAACAGTACCAAGTAACGCACAGTTTAGAGCCGACACTACAGGAGTAACCGTAGTGGAGAAAGGTTCAGAGTTAACAAATTCAAGAGCAGCATTTTTCACAATGTCAGATATTGCTGACAGTTTAGAACCTAGTACAAATAATACAGTATTAGGACTAGATGCATTTGATAGTAACACCACAGGCATTCAGAATACAGCAATAGGTTATGATGCTTTAACTGAAAATACAACAGGAAGCTACAACACAGCAGTTGGTGGTGAAACATTAAAAGCAAATACTACAGGAACTAACAATATTGCAGTTGGTGTTGCTTCACTAAGAGTAAATACAACAGGAGTACATAATGTAGGTGTAGGAGTTACAACATTCGTTAATACTATAGATGGTTCAGATAATGCTGCGTTTGGTCAGGCAGCCGGTTACTCTAATGTAAGTGGAGACCAAAATACTTATATTGGCAACAGAGCAGGTGTGAGTGTAGTTAGTGGTAGCGGTAATACATTTTTAGGTTCTAAAACGGGAGAAGGTCCTGCTTATGCCGGTTCAAATACAGGAAGCGATAATATTGTTATAGGTAAGTGGTCAGACCATAAAAACTTTAGCAACACCGTTGTGATAGGTATTGAAGCTAATGCAACAGCAGACAGTCAATTCGTTGTAGGGTCAGGTTTAAACCCACTAGGAACAATTGCTGCTTACACAGGTGCAGCAGCAGAAACTTGGGAGGTATTAATCAATGGAGTAACTAAAAGAATAATGTTAGCACCTTAGTAGTAAGGTTTTGTTTTAAAAAAAATAAATTATAAAAAATATGAAAAATTATACTTGGCAAATTACTAGTCTTTATGTAAAGGATATAGATGGCAAAATAGACTATGTAGTTAATACATTATTTGATGTATTAGGTACAGAGGAAGTAGATGGGACTGAATACTCGTATACTTTAAAAATGAATAATATGTCATTCGAAGTATCTGAAGGAAGTGATTATATTCCATTTGAAGACTTAACTAATGAAATTGTTATTGGTTGGGTAAAAGAATTATTAGGTCCTGAAGGTGTTGCTTCATATGAAGCAGCAGTAGCAGGTAAAATTGATAGTCAAATTAATCCTCCTGTTGCTCCTGTAACTAAAGCATTACCTTGGGTTTAAGATATGGCATATCAAAAATTACAAGCATATAGAGCAGCAGCAGTTACGCCATCAGACACGGCTGAGATTCCAACAGTAGGTGGAGGAGATGGAGTAAATAACGGATGCGTTCTTTACGTTGGTGTTGCAGGAGACCTTAAGGTTACAACATCAGGTGGAGATGACGTTACACTTAAAAACGTACCTGTAGGATTTGTTCCTGTACAGGTTGTAAAAGTTTTTGCAACAGGAACAGCAGCATCTGAGATTATTGCTCTTTGGTAAATGACAGGGCTTCTAATCGGCATATCAAACGCACTAACAGGGCAGGGCGGAGCTATAGCTCCCGGTAAAGAAATTGCCGAGGCATATCAAGCTCGTGTGATTGCAGATGGAGGAGTGGTAGAGTCACTTGATTGTGTCATAGATGGAATCAATAATTTAGATGCGATATGAGTTTAATAGATAAAGCAAGTTTAATACAAATACCAAGTGGGTATAAATCTACAAAGCTATACTCAATAGAGCCTACTAACGGAGACGGCGACTTCACTTTCTCACGTTCATCAAGCGGAACAAGGGTAAATAGTGAGGGGTTGATTGAAACTGCTTCTGTTTTAGGAAGTGAGTTGGTAACTAATGGAGATTTTGCAACGGATACGGATTGGACAATTAACGATTGGTCTATAAGTGGGGGCTCCTTGAATGGCTCTGCTTCAACTGGCATAGTTTTTCAAAATCCAAGTGGTGTTGTAGTTGGCAAAACTTATAAAGTTACTTTAGAAGTTAAAAGCTACACAAGTGGTTCAATAAGGATTAAATTTGGTGGCTCAAGTTATAGCAATGTTGCTTCGCAAGTAGGCGTTCAAGAATTTTACATACAAGCGGTATCAACTGGTGGTTTTTTAATTAGTGTTATATCCTCATTTACTGGCTCAATCGACAACGTATCAGTCAAAGAAGTATTTGAAAACGATGTACCTCGATTGGATTATAGCGGTGGTGCAAGTTGTGCGAGTTTATTGTTGGAGCCGCAGAGAACGAATGTATATTTAAATAGTGAACCAATTTCAAACGAAGGTCCAGCGGGTAACATATCTTATGTTAATACTTCATTTGGTTTAGGTTTTAATAATTATACTTATTATTTAGATAATTCAGTTGACAGATATCGTTATGGAGGAACTTGTGTAGCTACAACAGAATATACATTGTCCGTATTTGTAATTATGGATGACAATAGTTCTCCTAACGTTTCTGCGTCGAGTTCGTCAGGCGATTTCTCTATTATTATCGCAAACGCACCAGCAACATCAATATCTGTTACTCATTATGGAAACAATATTTACAGAGTGATAGCAAAAAGGACAAGTGGTAGTTCAAACTTGGGAAATAATGGAATAGTCAAATACACTGGTCAGAGTTCGGTAGGATTTAAAGCAGTTGGATGGCAACTTGAGGCTGGCAGCTACCCTACTTCCTACATCCCAACAAGCGGAAGCACCGTAACTCGTACCGCAGATGTCTGCAACAATGCTGGGACTTCAGCGACGTTTAACGACTCGGAAGGGGTGTTGTTTTTTGAAGGTGCTTTATTAGATGTTTCAGAAAATGACAAGAGAATATCTATCAGTGATGGTTCGAGTTTAGAAAATAGAATTTTATTAAGATATTTAGATGATAATCAATTACAAGTAGAATTGGGTTACACAAGTGGTTTTAGTGAAATTTTAAATTTAAGTTCAACATCTGATTATAATAAAAGAGCAGTAGTTTATGACTCAACAAATGCTTCGGTTTTTATAAATGGCGTAAAATTGGTTACAAATACTATGAGTGCTTTAAACGGATTATCTCAACTCCAATTTCAAAGATATGCTGCTACATCTAAAGAATTTGTAGGAAAAACAAAACAACTAATATACTTTGATGAGGCGTTGAGTGATGAGGAATTAGCAACATTAACAACATTATGATTTTTAAAAAATACGAATTTACAGACGAAGCAGCTTGGCAGACAGCTAAGGCAAGTATTACAACTACTGATGCAGAAGGTAATGTGTCGTATACGTCTGATGTAAATGCTGTAGCAGAGATAGGGCACATATGTTATGCATATGATTCTGAAGGAAACTGCGAGAACTTAAGTACGCTATGGAGTGTAGATATATTATGG
>Ga0180434_10005320_pt1 | contig 15214 bp, 19 predicted proteins | sample SS_ome_7_FD_132453 | JGI IMG/M metagenome (GOLD analysis project Ga0180434, IMG submission 132453) | Hypersaline lake sediment archaeal communities from the Salton Sea, California, USA - SS_1_D_2 metaG | ecosystem: Environmental > Aquatic > Non-marine Saline and Alkaline > Hypersaline >...
CCGCCTGCAACACCAACAGCCCGCACCTTCTTCAGTGCCGGTGCCAGAATTCCACGCTGCGACCGCTCGAAATGCTTAACAGCAGCTTCCGTGCGTCGTGCCTCTTCGCGTGTAAAGATTACCCCATCACCGGACATGGCCTAGCCTCGTGTGTCGCACAACAACGTCACCGATTCCACGTAACAAATCACACCGCTACCCGTTGCCGCGTCATTGATCGCCAAGGCCAATCGGCAATCCAGCCTGTCACCGGCAACCAAGCTTGTTGCTGTGATGTTGAAATCGTAGTTGGCTGCTGTCGCTGAGTTGTTGTCAGTCGCTGCCGTGCTCACCAGATCGGAACCGGACACCGCACCTGCTTCACCAAACTTGAACGCTTGCAGGTCCACTGTTGCCGACGTGTCAGCGACTGTTGAAAACTTGGTTCGCACGCGGATCTGAACCGATTCCCCATCCTCATAATTGGCTGGCAAATCGACAGTGAAGCGTGCATAGCGTGTTGTCGCTCCTGCACTGGCTAAGTCGCCCGAATCGATGACCGGAACATTGGTAGCGTAGGTGGACGCAGTTTCCAAACCCAGATCATCCGCCGCTGCCTCATCTGGCAAGAAAGAGCGAATGTCGTCGTGCACACGGAAGTCAAGCAAGTCGAGGTTGAACTTAGCAAACGTCCGCTGTGCCAGTTTGCTGGTTTCAATTCCCGCATTGGCCCCAATAGTCTTATTGGTGACAACGCCATCAGGAAGCGTAATTGGTGACTCAAACGATGTCGGCATTTATTAACTCCAGAATGGAAGCGGCCCCCAGTCCTTGACCGGGAACTCGTCAAATTCGTTGAACTGTAACTCTGTAATCAGGGGATCATATGCCGTGCCGTCTGGCTTGAACAAAGGATTCCCACTGCCATTTAACGGCAGCTCTTCGATGGTGTCGACCAGCGTAGACGATGCGACTGATGATGCGTCGCTGTCGTAAACCTTCATACGGATTAACTTGCCGGATGTGTCTTTGGCCGTGAATCCTTGGTCAATCAATTCCTTCTTCCAGCCGTCCGTGTTTAAGTGAATTTCTGCCGACAACGGATAGAACACGTAGCCGTTTTCTTCTGCGACTTCGCCCATCACTAGGCGCTTCAATAATCCTTTCTCAGCGTCGAAACTGACTGACGATACGCCGTCCGTAAACGTCATGCCCGCTTGGTTGACTGATTTCCTCAATGCGAACCATGCCGTGTTCCAAGAGGTCACATTTTTACGCAGCCGAATAACAATCCGAGAGTCTTCGTGCACTTGTGCGGGATAAGGAACGTCGGCACTATTCTTGTACGGATCTCCGTTGGCGTCTTTGTCCGAATAGCGTTGAAACTCGATTGTGTCGACAGAAAACTTCAACCGTCGATCGAGCGGATTCGGTTGCTCGTTTCGTTCGCGTTCTTCCTGGCTGACTGGAGCTGTCGAATAGGTTGCCGTGGCGTACCAATGCAACGGTGACTGAGAGTCCAGTTCGACCGATCGGCAAGTGTAGAACACATTCGCCGGATGAGGAGACAGATACGACGGGATACCGCTGCTGAAATAGTTACCGTCATTGACGATGGTGAAAATGGTATCGTTCGGATCATTGACCGTCACCAGCCACTGCCGACTGACAGTACGATTGTCAGTCGTCTCCTCTGGTGTGCCGTTGCGTCCAACTGGCATTTCCCGCACAGATACAACTGCCATTAGCTGTTACCTCCAAACGCTCCGACAGGCGGCTGTCTGCGATTATTCTGATTGCGGTTTTGCTTTTTCAACTCCCTCAGTTGCTCTTGCTCCAGTCGCTCCAACTTGGCCAGCAAGTCTTCTGTCTTTTGCTGCTTTGGCAACATGCCCCGCAATGCGATACTTCGCTGCATCGCAAACGCTTCCTGTGATCCACGCTCGATCGCCGTTGGACCTGTCATGATCTGTTCGCGTGTCGCCTTATTGCCGTCCAGTTCCTTCAGGTCGCGTGCTGCTATCAGATTGGCCTGTGTCCTCAGCAGATCCCGCTGTGCCTTGCTCATTGTGTTGCCAAGAGCATTGATCGAGGCGATGCGAGCGTCACGTTCCTCTTTGATCTGTTGGCGTCTGGCTTCTTCAGGATTTGCAATTGCTCCGATGCTTAACGCAAGTTGCTGGCCTGCTGATTGCAACTGAAACGCCAACTCTTGCTGTGAACGTTCAGCCTGACTCTCAGCCAGCATGCGTTCCACTTTCAAGCGTTCACGCTCAATCTTCTCAGCCAGTTTTGCCTTGCCGATCTCCTGCTCTGTTAACTGTGCCGATCGCTCTTGTAGCCTGTTACGTTCGCGGCTAAGTCGCTGTAACTCTAACTGGTTCTTCTTTAATGTCTTTTCGGCAGCAATTGCCTTTTGTCGCAATGCCTCTCGCTGCTCCGCGTCCATGACTGTGCGATTGTCAGTGGCCCCTTGACCAAATCCCATCGACCCCAGCAATGAACCCCGTGCCGCTGGAATCGACGACATTAAGTTTCTAGCGAATCCTCCGACATTGTCACCGCCTACGGTCACATCGAGCGTTCTGTATAATCCGCCGACTTGTGCCTGTATTTCCGCGTTGGCCCGTTCCAGTGCATCGATCTCAGTCTGACGTTTCTTGATCTGCTCTTGCACGGAATCACTATCTTCCATGCCCTTTGCAGTCTGCTCAAACTCCGCTGCACTGACTCGATTCTGCGTCAAACTATCAAGAGCCTCTTTGTACTCTTCGACTGCTTTGCGTGCCTCGTCAGTCTTTTCTTTTTGCTTGCTGAATGCCTGCCAAAGCTGGACGCCCACCAGCACAACCGTTGCGGCAATCTGTGCCTTCAACCCGCCCATGATTGCGGCAACCATCGTGAGATTGTTTGCCGCCGCTCGCACCGATCCAGCCAGCCCTGTTGTCCCGTAGACAGTCGCCGCATCATCAAGAGCGAATGTCATTTGTGTGGCGGCTTGCGTCGCCCTGCCCATCTTTCCAGACACATTGACTGTTGACTGTGCCGCCCTGGTGGACGCTGCGGAAAGACGCTTGACAGTGGCCTGTGCTCTCTCTGCGGAACCTGCGAACCCGGACGTTTCACGCTTGGCCTGACGAAAGCCAGACACGTAGCCTTGCGTTCGCATCACCAGATTCAAGCGTAGGTCACGGCCTGCCATTTATCCTGCTTATCTAATTGGTGGCGGACAACCGAACGCCATCGCTAAAACGGTAATCGGATCGTATTCCGCTTGCTCTTCTTCCGGATTGCTGTGGACGTCGTACATCAAATCTGACGCGGGTACATCGGCCCCTTTGCTTTGCAATATCACCGACGAATGGTAGGCCTGCCGTACATCGTCCCGCGTTGGTCCCAGCCCGTTCAGTGACTCATACGCCAGCCAGCCCTGCAATTCTTCTGCGGTAATTTCCGACAGTGCCTGTCTGTAATCCAAGCGACCGGCTTCCAGGCACAGTGTCATGCCGAAGTAGGTAAGCCAGTCGCTGCGGAGTTTTTTGCTTCTTCTTGCACCGCCATCGAGCTGATTGCGGCATGCTCCCAACATGCCTCCGTCAATGGATGGCTGATGTCAGAATCGAGTTCTTCCAGCCACTTCAAGTCGTCGCTGTCAATCAGTCGCTCGGCATGTTCGTTCACAAGACAGTAGGCCAAAATGTCGACGGCTGTTCCGTTCTTGCGTGACGAGAACTCAATCCACTCTGCCGCTGTTAACGATTGAATCCGCCACGTCACCCCACCGGCTTCCACTTCCTTAAAGCGTCGTGCGGTTTTCTGTTTCAGTTCCTGCAATGTGCCGTATGCCACCAATTATTCTCCGTCGCTGTTCGCGGCATCGTACCGCTTCTCGCCTGTTGCCATTCCCTTGGCAATCTTCTTGTACTTCGCCAACATCACAATCTGCCGCTGCTCATTCCATTCTGGAACCGCCTGCCGACACTCATCGTCAGCAGGTTTCGCACAACCGAACCTGACCAGCCAATGGCATTCCGGATCGTCAATAATCGTCCCTTTCGGAACCGTTTCTTTAGAAGCTCGCCGTGGCATGTCCAATAATAATTCAGCCTTCATTCGTCACCTTACGATGTTGGGAAGCCAACCAGTCCGCTGTGCTCAATCGTCAAATTAGCCTTGAGTCCGTCGTTCATGGCGACTGCCAAATCCAGCCCCAACGCCGCCGCCGTGAATGACAGGTGTGTCGTGGACCCATCGGCAAGCACAACATTCCCTGACGTCTCCGCTGGCGTGGCAATGCTCGCAGCGATAAATTGATGTGTTGCCTGTGCCGGGTCGTAGAAAATCTCTGCCGTCGTGTCGTCTTGCGTTGCGTAGCCAGTTCTACCTTTTGTTTTGCCAACTCCGCTCGCAAGCGTCGTCGTGTCGAACGTTTCAGGCTGTTGCTTGCCAACCGACAAACCGATGACCTGTGCAACGGCTGTGTCGACTGTTGCGATTGTCAATTCAAGGACAGTGCCCTTGCACGCGATGACTGCCATATTTTAACCCTTTCAGGTGTTACTGTGGTGAGTGCTGTATTTCGCAGGTGATCGTCACGACGGACTCCCCAGCGTCCCCGCCCATCTCGTCAGCGGTATAGGTGTCCGAAATGCCGCTGATTTCCGTCCCGTTGACTCTTCGCACGCTGCCAACGTTGCCGCTCATGTCTTCAATGTCTTCCGCAATCGCGTCGGCAATCTGCTCAGCCTGCAAAGTTGTGTTTCCATAGCAGTCAATCGTGAACTGTTCGAAAATCAGCGAGTCGTCAACACCGCCCAATGTTGGGAAGTTGCGGTATGCCGATCGCTGTACAATCACCCGTGGCGTGCTTGCTCCCTGATTGCTGCGGTCAATATCGACCACCGCACTCGCTGATGTAATCGCTGACAGTGCCGCGAAACGTGAACGCAAATCAGACTTGATTGTGACACTCACGACACCCACTCCTTAATGGCCTCATTGAACATGCGTTGTTCAATCTTGGACACTGCCTTTTCAGCGGCTTGGTCTGCAAAATATCCGATGACCTGCCTTGCTAACGTCGCCGTGTAATCCACCCTGCCAACATACTTGCCTGTTTTTTTGTGGTTGCGGTCGTCAGTCCCCAAAATGGCCAGGTGTGCGTGATAGGCTCGCTTGTTACCTTTCTTTATGCCGACGTTGTAGCCCGCCTTCACTGCAACGTAGCGTCCACGCTTCGCTTTGACCTTGCTTTTTGCTGATTGCTTGATTGACAATCCATTGCGTTCCAGTTTAATGCCAGCGTTACGGTTCAGCTTCTTGAGCTTGCGTGACATTGGCCCAACTGGAGCCGCTGTGCGATATCCTTTTGCAATCTCTGTCCCAGCCGCCCTGAAATGCTTCATCATCAGGCGTCGTTCTGGGTTTGCTTCCATTTGTGCAAACTTAATTTGCAACGCCTTAATTGCCTTCGTGTCGATGTCAATACTGAGTCCCTGCGTCATCCCGCATCCTCCCAGCAATGCAACGTCACGAACTTGCCATCTTCGGACACTTTCTTAGCTGTCACTTCCAACGTATGCACGACTCCATCAATGTCCGTATACTTGGCTCGATACGCTGCTTGAATCTGTCGCGTTTTTGGATCGGCCCACATGCCAACAACCTTGTTGACTGTGGCAACGGTAATGTCATCTGCAAATCGCTCACGTCCACCCGCATCCCGCACGTAACAACGCCTGCCAGTGCAGTAGACTTCCCATGATGCATCTAGGGACTTATCGAGTTGATTGTTGGCGTCCTGCCCTGTTGACTTCAGCTTTTCGACAGTCAGCGTGTATCGCATTGGCGGACGTGCTTTGCATTTCATGTCACACCCCCTGCAACGTTCGCAGGTCGTGCAATTCGTATGGCTCCAGCATTGCCTTTGCTGCCATTGGAATCCGCTCGCTACTGTGCTGACCGCACGAAATCGATTGCCACCAACCCGATGCAATCATCAGGATGGCATGCCGCAACGGTTCCGGGATTGTGTGACCAACCCCGTAGCCACTGATATATGTAATTGTCACCGCGTCTTTGACGTCCCGCGTGATCGGCCAAGTGACGTTGTACGCCTCGACAATCTCTGCCGGTTCCGTCCCGCTGATCTGGTAGTTTGCCGTGGCCAACGTTTGCGTGTTGCCGTCGTGATCCACGTATTGAATTGACGTCACCGATTGCAGCGGCGAACGTGGCAAATAAATGACTCTGGGAAACGCGTCCAACTTGAGCGTGTAAGTTGCCGTGACCAGTTGCCGCCACGTGATATGTTCCACGTGCATGCGTGCCGCTCGCAGCAACTCAGCAAATATGTTGTCCTGATCGTCCGCACCGTACCCCAGCCATTCCTTTAGTTCAGGAATAGCGACTGGCTCAGTTGCCGGTGCAGTTGTCAGAATCAACGGCATTACTTGTCAACCTTGCTGCTTGTTGCTTTCTTGGTCGATGGCTTTGGTGCGTCGACAAACTCAGCAACGCCACGGTTCACGAAATGCATGCAACTTGCCTCGCTGGCTTCAATCACGTCGCCTGCTAAGTGTTGTGTTTGTGTATGGTCATCAATTGTGTATGTTGCTGTGAATTTGATGTGCGGCACGTGTGGTGTCTCCATAAAATGCCGCTGCCGAATCCATTCAGCAGCGGTCTATTTAATCTGCTCGACTAAGCAATTGTGTCGGCAGTCAATCCTGTTTGTGGGAAGCGTGGCATTGCACGAATGTACGTGACAACGGCCTCGTCGGCAGAGTTTGCAACCGTCAAGCGTGCTCCCACGTATCGCAGTGAATACCCTCCGGCAGCGGAAAGCTGTGCAATCTCTTCCGCTGTGCATTCTTCGACAACGTAGTCACCGACAGCATCGGCAGCGACAGTGCCGCTATCCTTAATCACCGTCAGGTTGGTTCCGCTGGTGTCGTCAGCAGCGACGATTTCCAGCTTAGTGATTCCCGCACCTGTCAGCGTTGATGACATGGCGAGAACGGCGAAATTGCCGTAGTCCTTCAAATCAACGTATCCGTTTGTGCCAGCACCTGTGCAAAGAGTTGCGGTAGTTGCACCGGGATCGTGGTCGAACATTTCGACCTTCATCTTGGAAAATAGCTTCTCTGTGGTAATGGCTGATGCCATGTTGTTCTCCTTGAAATTGCAAGTAGGAAATGCGGGACGCTCGCATTGAACGCCCCGCTATTCAGAACGCTTAGGCACGTTCAGCCAAAACGACAAACGGACTCAGAGTTGTGGAACTTTCCACGGGTGTCAACGCAGAACGCCACCAAGGTTGACCGTCATTGTGCAGCCAGAACTTGAATGTGCGTTCGTGGTTCAGGAAGCGAACATGCATCGAATCAGCACGTCGCGGGTTGGTGCCTCCGAGGGTTCCCCAGAGATACTGTGACCAGTCAGCAAGGATCAAATCGCCCTTGTCGCCCAACGTCTTCGCGTATTCAGTGAAGAAGATTGGACGGCCAAGCAAGGTGTCAGGAACGTCAGTCCCGTTGCCGTGCACGAACAACGGATAGTCGTCGTTCGTCAACGCGGTATGTGCGGCCACGAGCTGCGTGTAGGTATCGTGGTTTGCCAACCAGATGCAGTTGGAATAGTTGTAGGCACGTGCTCGCATCTTGATGATGTTTGTGCCGTTGATCGTGTCGGCGGATTGTCCGCTCTCTTTGGCAACGCTGATTGTCGCGTCGCTATTGAGAATCCCCAATGCTTCACCGACTCCGGTTCCGCTGATCTTTTCCTTCAGCATCTTGGAACCGAATTCAGTTCCGAAACCTGCTTCCAGAATCGACACGAACGAAATTGGCGAACGTTCCAGCAACTCTTCAGATGCGTAGGACAACCCAAACAGGCCAGTGGCTTCGAGCTTGACCTGTTCGAATTCCATGCGGCTTGCTGTCGGTGATTGCGTTTCCGCACGACGCGAAACGGTCAAGCCACCACTAACAGAAGTGGAATGGTTCTTGTCGACGCGTGCGTTGAATCGCACAACAGGCGAAGTCATCGCAACTGGAGTGACGCGGCCCGCTGTAGGGTCGCCTTCAGCCCCAACTGACAACATCCCCGGTGCCATTCCTTCCGGAATCAAGAACCCGCCGTACCGATCAGACTGAGTTGAATTCTCATCAGATCCGGCTGCGGCAAGAAACTTTAACTGTGCAGATGGCTCGGTGCGAAATTGCGTTGTCTGCATCACGTCCATTAGAAACTCACGTGGCGTCGCATAACCGCAATTCGGATCGTCTTCGAACGATTCACGCTGCGAACCGAAACGCGACTCACTGTCACGTTGAGTGTTGACGGATCGCGTTGGCACATCGTTGCTGTATTGTGGCAACGATGCCAGATACGCCTGTTCGCGTTGCTCTTTCTTCTTCAACTTTGCAAGGCTGGCTTCGAGTTCGTCAAAATCTTTTTCTTCGTCCGCTTCAAGCTCTCGCTCGTTGCTTGCTTCGAGAATTGCGTTCATCCGACGTGTGATGTCCGCTTGCTCCTCTTGAATTGCCTTCAGTCGATCAGTGTTTAGCGTTGGCATAGGTTGTGTCCCTTTGCTACAGGCACAAAAAAAGGAGACCGAAGATTCAAACAGCTTTTACTACTGCTCAAATCTCCGGCCTCCCAGGAGTGCCGATGATAGAAAATGTCTGTGTCTTAGTTGTTCATCGACACCGCACGCCCAAGCGTTACAGATGCCATCAGCTTGACATTCTGACGATTATTAGAATCTCGTCAATATCAACATGCTGAAATTTTTCTCATTCTGTTGCGTAGGCTGCTTTGTTGTCCTCGCTGAATGCGTTGAGATTCCTCTCTCAGCACTTCCTCAAACGTGGCAATACGATCCACCATTCCGCGTCGCAATGCCTCTTTTGCCCTGACTGTTCGTCCCTTGCCGTATGTCTCAAGAACAGTCTTTGCTGTCACCCCACGATTGCGTGCCACGGCGTCAACGAATTCGGCGTACACATCGTCAACGTGTCGCTGAATCTCGCTACGTGCGTCGTCCGTCAATGGCTCGTTTGGATTGCCTTCAATCTTGTATTCTCCGGCGTGAATGTACTCGACTTTCAGGCCTATTTTTTCATTCGCGGCTGACTGGTCAATGTGTGCCGTGTATACCCCAATCGAACCAACACCACCGGACGGAGTGATAATCATTTCATCGAAGGCACTGCCCAACCAGTACCCCGCCGAATATGCTGCCGCGTTCACCATACCAATCATACGCTTGGTCCCACGTGCGGCATAAATCTTGTCAGTCAGTTCGGGAACGCCCGTCACTGAACCGCCCGGCGAATCGATGTCGACGACAATCGTCGCGACTTCATCTGATGCCATTGCCGCATCGAATTCGCGTCCGAACTCCTCTGTGGACGTGCCGCCACTGCCGGTCAGTAAGCCAACACGCTTCGAGATTGTCCCATGCAATCCCATCACATGCACGCGACCACGCTGACCGAGGTGTGCCGTGCGACGTCGTTCCAGTTCGGCCCACATTTCCCGATTAAGTTGCAGCGTTCCATTGCTACTCGCTTCGATGACAGCAACAACTTCATGCATCTTGTCCGGGTGCAATGCCCAGACTTCGCTTTCCATGTAACGCAAGATTGCTTCGTACTTCATGCTGTCAAACCTTTCAGCGTGTTAATGTAGCGTGACTTCAACTTGCCGTTTTCCCAGTCTGCAACCGTCGCCTCTGGATCGGCAACAGATAGCTCTCGAATGTTCTGAGTGATAATGGACTCAACCGCCGAAACCCGGTCGACATTACGCACCTGTAATGCCTCGCACAACCCGCCGATCGAATCGTCGATTGCCTGTGCATGTGATTCGTAAAACGATTGCAACCATTCGTCAAACTGCTCACGTCCAGTTGCCGCATGTTTCACTCGCTTCGACAACTCTCGCAACTCCCGCGTTGCCATTCGCCCGGCAATGTCACCGATATAAGATGCTGCAATGCGACTGGCTTGACCGTCAACTGGTGTGTCCGTTGCGTTGTGCGGGTTGATTGCCGGGTTGCGGTATTCATCGCCACCTTCACGCGGGTTCATGTTCTCCAGCGAACGAACTTCATTGCTGCTCAAGATCTCGTTTTGCACAGCTACCGCGTAGGACTCGTAACGGCTCTTGACGTCACCTCGCAGCAACCCGTCTACGGTGAATTCTGCGAAGTATTTCGACTTCTGCCGAATCAGATCACGCTTGATGGCCTGTTCGATTCGCACCAGCCACGGACGCAACGTGTGAACCACGAAGTTGATCGACTGATGTTCGATGTTACTAAATGTTGCTCGGCTCAAATCGCCGATCATGTGTGGTGGCACGCGAAACAATCTGGCAATCTCCTCCAATTGGAACTTGCGAGTATCGATAAACTGTGCATCCTCTGGCGTCATGCTCATCTGCTTCCACTTGCCGCCGTCCTCAAGAATGAGAGTCTTTGCAGCGTTCTGAGAACCGCCGTACTCGCTGCTGATTGAATCTCGCAATCGCTTGTACGCAGTTTCACTCAGGCTCTTGTCCATCTCAATGACGCCCGACGGACGGACGCCACGCTTGAACAGAGACGATCCAAATTCCTCAGCTCCCAACGCCAAACCGATCGCGTTCCGGTGATAGGCAATTGGATTTGCACCCCACAAACCGTCTGCGCTCATCCCGCGAACGTGGAAGATCTGCTCACTATCAACCCACCGTGCCACATCGTCAGCGTCCAGTACCTTGTAACGCAAACCGCTTGTACCGACACGCTGCACTTCTTGCACGTCGTCAATCGGTATCGGTTCCAGTGTTGTGTCGAATCCCGCTCGTCCGCCGATGCGTGCCACGAAATTTCCCCGCAACGTCAATGCATTCATGGCCTGCTCCCAAAACTCCATTGAGCTTTGGAAGTAGTTCGGCATGTCGTGCAACGTGCTGTACAGATAGTGCTCTGTGGCCAGCTCCTTGCCGCCATCATCGCGACGTCGATACAACTTGAGCGGCAACGCGGCAACGCCTTCCGACAGCACTCGCACGCACGCATACACCGCCGACAATCGCATCGCTGTATCCGCACTCACGCCCGCACCCACGCGAAACCCGCTGGCGTCCTGATACCAAAAGTCGGCAGTTGGCTCCGGCAAACCCTGTTCACCGGCCTGCAATCCAAGCAATCTCGCAATCATTGACTATCCCTTACTCTGCGTCTTGATGAACCCGTAGACAATCAATGACAGTGGCAACGCACCGCCAACAATCAACGCTGCCGGAACTGACAGCATGCCAATTCCAACCAACATCACAATGAAACTTGCCAGCCCAATTGCATCCGTCATAGCGTCAACACTCCACGCGTTTCGTAAATCGACACCGGCTCCTCCTCACGTGCGGTCCATTGCCCGTAAGCCATAATCGCCGACACAATACCGTCAATCTTATTTGCTGACTCGCCTTTGTCCGGCCTGATGTTGCCGTTCGCATCCTCTTTGACCACTACGTTTGACGCCATGAATCGCAAGACAGGATTGCCGTTGTGCAACATCTTTCGTTGTGCAATCAGTCGCTCGAAGTCCTTGGTTGGTCCGGCAAAGTTGCCGATTGTCTGCCGGTACTCCACAAACAGTTCCTCGCCAATGCCCAGATTGACCAATCGCTGCACAACTGCCGGAGCTGGCCCCCACGGATCGAAAGCAATGTCAATCACATCGAACCGTGACAGGATGTTGGCAATGTCTGTCGTAATTTGTCCGTCGAAATCGGACGTGTTACCGCGTGTCGTGGTGATCCAACCCTCGTCGGCGTAGGCCATTGCCAGTCGCTTGTCGCTCTGTGCCTGCTTGCTGGCTGCGTCCTCTGGAATCCAAAAATACGGCAACAACTTGTACGATCCATCGTCTTCAGGGAATAGCAACACCAATGCGTTGACGTCGCGCGTGTTCGCCAAGTCCAATCCCGCCACGCAACGTTTGCCTAGCAGGTCGGATTCGCTGAAATCCCGCTTACACGCGTCCCATTCGCTCATCTGAATCCAGCGTACACTTTGCTCGGTCCATTGATTCAGGTGCAATCGACGGAACAGGTTCTCACGTGCGGCTGATTCCTGTGCCTGCTTCGCCTCCCGTTCCAGAAAGTCACGAAACACACTGACGCCTAAATTAGGATTGGCTTTCCACCAAACGTCCGGGTCCATGAAGTCGTCGTTTTCGTCAGCCGCTGCGATGTACGTGAAAAATGTGTCGTCCTGAAAATCACCAGCTAGAATCCGCTCGGCATACTGCCGACGCTCCCAGCAAATCGACGCTCGGTTGTGGCCTGCTGTGGTGATACAGAACAGGAGCCATGATTCGCGTGCACCCATCCCGCTGATGATCGCGTCATAGGTGTCCGAGGTCTTATGTGCGTGCAATTCGTCGATAATGACTCGTGACGGTCCCAACCCTTGCAGCACGTTGTAATCCGAGGACACTGCCCGCATGATGCCCGCATTCATCGGACATTCGATGTGATGTGCCTTGATGTTGACGTGCTTAACCAATGGCGACGCCGCAATAATTTCGCGGCAATCTTTGAACACGATTCCGGCCTGTTCTTTGATTGACGCTGCCGAATACACTTCCGGACCTTGCTCGGCATCTGCCAACAATCCTTGCGTTGCAATCACAGCCGACTTAAACGATTTGCCGTTTTTGCGTGGCACTTCCTCATAGCCTTCGTTGTATCGCCTGACAAGATGCTTGCTGTCCTGGCTCTCTCGCTTCCAGCCAAACAACGGAGCCAAAACAAGCTCAACTTGCCACGGTTCAGGGATGAATGGCTTTCCGCGAAACTGCCGACCTTTCCAGTGCCGCATCAGCTTGGCAAACTCGACAACGCGAACCGCCTCGCTTTCCTCCCAATGCAATCCCCGCTCATGACCGTGTTGCAAGTCATCCATTTGCCTGTGAATGCACTGCTGTTCGTACCGCGATAATGGACGCTTCTCATGCAAGAAACCGTCAAGCGTTTTTAGTCGCTGATCAATCGCGGCTGTGGTCAATTAACCCCTTCCAATCCCAAGAATGTCGGCTATGCGTTCCGCTTCATCGTCGGTAGAGTCGCCGTGTGCTGATCGCATGCCCACGCGTGACGACGGAGACAGACCAAACTGTTTCAATCCGTCGTAGATCTCCTTCCAGAGAGCCTTGCGTGTCGCCAACGCGGGATTTTGCTTTGTTTTAACTGCCTTGTCGGTCACTTCCTCAACAACAATTCCATGCTCGGCAATGTAGTCATTGGCTTCGCAGTACAAATGCCAGCTTTCCGCCATCATTTGTAGCATTCGCCCGTCACTTGCCGTGATGTATCCAGCCTTTTCAGCCTCCTTTCCGACCACCTGCCAGAACGCTTGTGCACTCGGCGAAAGCCCACCTGGCATCGTCGGCACTTCGCACGGTAACGATTGCCGTCCATGTCGGTCCTCTCGATATGTTCCGTTGCGTCGCTTTTCCGCTTCCGGTTTTGGTACTGGTCCGGGCTTTCCCATTGCATTTTCCCATAATTGGCAACTGTAACATTAGCTACATTTGCGGCAACCGTTTACTATAATTTGCCAAAATTTGCGTCCTTGGGCGAGATGTGGTTTCAATCCCTAAGGCCCTGCCAATTTGACACCCCCCCCACACCTGTCACAATGGCGTGCCAAACGTGATGAATCTGCTCAGATTTTCGCTGAATCTGTAGTTTTATTTTCGCCACTGCCCATTGTCTCGACACGTCTTAATGCTGTGATGTGAATGGCATAGCGTCTGTAAATTGCTCATGTCCGTAAACTTTTGCCAGTCGCCTTTATGTGGTTCGATGTGATCAACGTGCGGACTCACTGGCATACACTCAACCATCGGCCTGCCCTCTGCGATGCACTCGACACAATATGGATGCTGCTTCAGGTGTTGGCTTCTGATGCCATGTGTGCCACGCCAACCCTTCTTACCCTTGGTGCCGTAGGTGTTGTAGAACGGATGGCCTACTCCACTTCGAGGCTGCACTTGCCGCTTGGTCTTGCGGAGTGTTAACGTGCGATGTGGTGGCTTAAATCTGCGTACCATGTCAATCTCCATCTGCGGCCCGCTTCACGTTGATCAACCCACGTGCCAACACCTCACTGCCTGTGGTAATGTCTCGTAATGCCCAGTGCAGTACACGTTCGCTAGATGTCACCGCTGCCGTGTTGGTGAACGTGGCGTTGTTGCTGCTGTCACCGCTAATCGTGATATCTGCATCTGCGATTACCTGAATATCAGTCCCAGCGTGATCCTCAATCGCAAGCTCTAGCGTCAATGCTGATAGGTCGATCGCTGTGCCCGCTGAATCCGCAATGCTGACCGTGGTCGCTTTCACCTCGTTGAGATACAGCGTGATATTGGTTCCGTTGACTCGCTGCTCAACACCGGCTGACAGTGGCGTGATATTGACGGAGCCACCGGCCCCACTCCATGCCACGTCGCCACGGTCCCTAAGTGCCTGCAACGAATCAGACGCGTTGTCGTAGGTCGCCCCGCCTGTTGTGGCCTGTATCTCCGTGAGCGTTGAGGAGTCGGCAGTCTTGCCGGCCAATGCCCCCAACCATGACGCTAAAGAGGTGATGCCGGTGAAGTAGCCAACTAGCGAAGCAAGCTTTGTGCTATTGCTGTCCATTTCTTGGCGTATCTGAACAACTGTTGGTGCACTCGCATTGTCCCGGATCGACTCTAGAGCGTCATTATTGCCAAACGTGCCGGTTCCGGTTCCAGTGTCGGCGTTGATCTCTCCGAGTTCCGTAGCGAGATCGGTCGCCACTGCCGAATCCTTGCGTGCCAGCAAGCGAACGTAATTCAGCAGCTTGGTTGCCAGGGTCAGCCCGTTCTGAATCGCCGTGACTGCCGTGGCGTTCGGTGCGTCGACAAGGTCCATCTGATCGCCTGCTTTGGCCGGTGCATAATTTGGCTGCGATGTCGCCAATGTCACCCCATCCGTCGTCGCCTTAAAATCATCCGGCGATGTGACGGCATTGGTTCCGACATAATCCACACGGGCATCGACTTTGCCAGCCGTTGTAAACGCAAGGCTGTCCGTCTTGACCTTGATTGCATCCACCAGCAGATCGAGACGACCACCGTTTAGCAAATCGTCCACAATCTGGTTGAGTTCGCTGACGTCAATTCCACCAACGTCGTATCCGGTGCCGTCGTAA
>Ga0180434_10005323_pt1 | contig 15204 bp, 10 predicted proteins | sample SS_ome_7_FD_132453 | JGI IMG/M metagenome (GOLD analysis project Ga0180434, IMG submission 132453) | Hypersaline lake sediment archaeal communities from the Salton Sea, California, USA - SS_1_D_2 metaG | ecosystem: Environmental > Aquatic > Non-marine Saline and Alkaline > Hypersaline >...
CCCCTCCTGTAACCGTCCCACCAATGATAGTGCCGCCATTCTCCTCAAAATAAGAATCTCCTCCTCCAATAAAACCTAAATTATTAGAGTTGGTTTGGATTCTTTGGATAGCCGTTCCAACTGTTGAACCAGAAGATCCTAGACCCAAGATGTTTCCAGAAATCACCCCGGTCCCGGTGAGAGTTCCCGTTGAGGTTGAAAATACAACAAATTGGCCAGATAAAGCTCCTCCGGTCGTTAAAGCACTGATATTCCCTCCAACGACAATATTTCCGGGAGTAAAAATAAAGTTATTGCCACCAGCAGTCCGGACATTTTCGCTATTAGCCCCCGTAGTGATTGTTCCTGCAGTGCTGCTTACCGAAAGGTCTCCATAAGTGTTAATATGCTCTAAAGAATATGCGGATCCAGATTGGATTGTTACAACTTCAGGATCTTTAATAGAAATCCACCCCCCAAAGGTATTTGCAAGGTTGAGCGTCACATTGGATCCAGTATTCCCATTCAAAGTGGATCCTCCATAAGGACTATTATTCACACCCAAAGGGGGGTTACTTAAACCTCTTGCTGCATTGATTGTAAAATTCTGTCCTGGATTCAATAACAGTGGGGCGCCTTGAGTTAAATCGTAGTCCACTATTGCAGACGTTGAAATCGCAGGATCCACTGTTGTGACTTGAAGCGCTCCCGAAATACTATTTCCAGCGTTGTTTAAAACAATAGCGTTTGGAAGAACAACATTTGCTGCTGTGTACTGCGTCTCGCGGAGATTAACTGTGATATCTCCTGTCGCAGCAAGAGTCACGGTTGAAATGTCAAAATTTGGCCCTCCTCCTGAGGGGAAAACTTCATTGGTATTGTTTTGAAAGGGATCGAGACCATTAAGCGTTGTACTGCCAGCAACACGAAGCGTCTGATTGTTTCGATCAAAGGTCGTGCCTATCATCGTAAAATCTCTTCCCACATCGACACTTCCGCTCAGGCTAATAGCACTTGCTGGAGACGTTGTAAGTAAATAGTCACCTGCAACAACGCTTGTACCTAGAGCTGTTGCTTGATTATTTGTCACTTGAACCGTTCCCACAGCACCATCTCGAGAAGTATCAAAAGCAGCATTGCCCACCACAGCCACCGTTGTTCCGCCTCCTTGAGTGATCGCCCCTCCAGTGTTGATATCAATATTTCCATTGCTTAATGAAATATTATTGAGAACTAAGGCATCATTCTCAAAAATCACCAGGTCGCCAGCACCCGAAATGATTGCTTGCAAAATTCCAAGATCTGTTTGGATCGCAAGTGCCCCTGTTGCAGGTGCTGTTCCAATGGAATTTGTGCTATTTAAAATTGCAGTTCCTGCTGTGAGATTCGTCCCTACTGTCAATCCATTCGCGATGCTTTGGGCCGTGCAAGAAATCTGAGCAGTGCCTACATCGACTGCCCCCAAACTCGCAGCTGTATTCGCGCTCAATATGGCATTTGTATTGACAGTAGTAAGCTCGCCGCTGTCATCAAGTGTAATTCCCCCATTGGTTGCAGTCATCGTTAAGAGGCCAGACGTCGTATCAACAGTAGACGCTGGAGTATTGGCAAACACAACATTTTCAGCGGCTGTCATTGTGAATGTTCCCGACGTTGTATCAAAATCAGAAGCCTGACCCACATTGAAGTCCCCACCTATAGCAGTGAGCCCCATGATTCCGGTCCCCGTAATTGCAAGAGTTGTCCCACTTAGATCAGCGCCCACAGGTTTTGCTGAAGTGTCTTGCGCTGTTCCACTAAGTGTGATGGATCCGCTATTCGAATTCACTGACGAAGAGGTCATAACCACGCCGCGACTTAAATTCACACCAGTCGCTCCCGTTCCATCTAGTGAGACATCCGCAAAGTTTGCTCCACCTCCTGTTGAGGTAATCGTAAAATTCTGGAGATTGATTCCTGCGCTATTTGCGTCACTTGTTGCAAGCACCGCCCCCGTAAGATCAATATCTCCAGAGATTGACGTAATTGATCCCGAGCCACCGGAGCTCCGGATTCCCGCACTGCTCGTCCCGGAGCTTGCCGTTCCATCAAGAGTAATTGTTGCGGCTGCTCCTGCTGCACTTGTAGAAGTAATTGTCCCCTCTAAAATAATCCCATCATTCCCCGACCCCGCACTCACAGCGCCTAGTCCCGTAATGTCAATATCTCCCTGAACCGAACTTATAGATCCTGTGGCGTTGATCTGCGTCCCCACATTATTATTTCCACTTCCCTGCCCCGTCCCATTGAGCGTAATGGTTCCATCAGATGAAGATGTTATCGTTGAGTTAGAATCCATCAGAACGCCAATGTTTCCATTCACACTATTCCCGCCTGTTCCTGTGATCGAGTAGCTTCCATTCACAACTTCGACAAGGGCAGTATTCACAAAAGAGACTCCAATATTGTTATCCCCTGTGGTTGCAAGAGAGGTTCCAACAATTGTCGTGGAATTTGCCCCATTAGAATCGAGCCACCCATTATCAACCCTCAAACCATCATTTCCCCCTAATCCGCCAGTTCCCCCTGTGGCTGTGATGTTTGTCGTAGAAGTATTATTTCCTTGAATTCTAGACCCACTGCCGATTAGAACACCGACATTATCACCTTCTCCTCCCCCTCCTAGTGCGCCGACCCCCGTAATGATAATCGCTCCATTACTCTGTGCACGCAAGCGACCATGAATTTCTACACCTCTTTGGCCACTACCACCTAAAGGACTAGCTGCCCCCGTAAGAGTGCAGGTCCCTGCTCCAAAATCTATAAAAGAACCTGTATCAATGAAAATGGTTCCCTCAGAGACACCTCCAAAGTTCCCATGAGTGACTGTAATATCCCCATCATTTGTCCCCCCTCGGTTCGTATCTAGGATACTATTCGCCCCAAGAGAAAACTGCGCCAACCCCGGATCTCGATTTGCAGGAATCGCCCCGGCATCATTGATCGTTGCAATAAAGTTGCAGCGGCGAATATCGATATCAAAACCCGAATCAATAATAATCGATCGCCCTGCTTGAACCGTCAGGTTTCTCTGCGTATTATTTGTAACAGTCACATTGTCAGAAAAGATCACATCGGTGTTGGCTTGAAGAATGACATCTGCTGCATTCAAAGCATTACGGAGAGTAATCCCCGAAATATTTGCAGTCCCAGCTGGAATATCTGCAAATAAGCTGTTGCCCGCAACAGGATCTCCTCCTCCGGGAGTGATATTGATAAATTTTGGATCTAGAAGAAGTTCTCCGACATGTCCATTCGGACCCAAGAGATTCACATCTGCTTGAAAATCAAGTCCCCTCCCTGAAACCTCAATAAATCCCCCATTACCGTAGTGACTCCCTCCAGATGCATCGAGTTTTCCATGGCATGTTGTGTAGTCATCCGACCACACAATAATTTTTCCTCCATCGCCCCCATTAGAAGCATTTGCATAGATCTCAGCTCCTTTAACGACGTGCGTTTGCTTAGCATTTTTAATAGCAGGATTTCGCCCTTTGTAGTCTCCTCCAATGAGAATGTCTCCTCCTTGAGACTCACCTCCTACATCGAGCTTTGCATTTTCCTGTAAAGCGACACGATCTCCGAGAATATGAACGGTTCCTTCCTCAGCGGTAATCGCCCCCCCTTGATAACAGTCACCTTCATGCGCAGTCAGAAATACCCTTCCATTTTCTTTTCTGATGCCTGTTGCTTGGATTGTTCCCTGACTGTTGATCGCAAGGCTATAGGGGGTTCCCGCAGCAGCAACCTCAATTTGTAAAGCCGACAGAACTCCCTTTTGGGTCACCTCCCCCCCATTGTCCTCCCTTTGTACTCGAATCAGTAGATGTTCCTGAGACTCGGGAAATAACAGCACTTCACTACCTGCAGCTAAAGCAATTTTGCCCCCTTGCGCTTCAATTTCCCCATAGTTTTCAACAGCAAGTCCAATCAGTGCAATCTTTCCAAGAGGACTTGTGATCTTGCCATAATTGACGACACTGGCACTCGAAGCTCCCTTAAAAAGAAGCTCCTCATTCTTCAAGAACTGATCATTCGAGGTGTCAAGAGTCGAGGCAATAAAAGAGGCTGCATTCACCCTTCCATTTGGTCCAATAAGGATTCCTTTCTCATTAATCAGAAGGATTTTGCCATTCGAATGGATCAAACCATCAATAGAAGAGGGAAGCGGCCCAACCACTCTATTGAGAACAGCAGAGCACTGCGTCGCCTGAAAGAATTGAGCAGATTGCTTGGAATTTAAGGAAAATTCCTCCCAATTGATAATGGTTCTTTCTCCAGAGTGGATGTTCCACTGAATATTTTCTCTATTTTCAATGGCAGCAGAACCTGCAACCACCTTAGGTTGTGATAGTTTTCCCTCCAATAGGGAAAAACATACGATGAATAGCGCAAAAAATAGCTGCAACAGCCTCTGCATTGGAACGGGAACCTCTTTCAATTCCTCTATACAAAGAGTCCCTAATAACTCACAACAAGGCTTATGTTGACTCTTCCCCCTAAATGGTCCTGTGCATCGACTTTTCTCAGACGAAACCCCCAGTAAGCCGCTAGGTTTAAATAGGGATCAATAAAATAACGGACGCCCGGACCTACCCCCAAAATATATTCCGTTTTTTGAGTAAGAGATTCTCCTGTTGCCGGGTCGTAGACATGTCGATGAGGCTGCACCCATCCATAGTCAACGAATGCAAGAAATGTCAGTTGATCCAAGGTTTTCTCTTTGCAAGCGACCTTCCCCTTTAAGAGTGAAAGAGGAGGCGTTGTAACCATCACACTCGAAGAGATGCCATTGTCTCCGTTAATCACCCTCTCTCGGTATCCCCTCACAGTATCGAACCCACCCAGCCCCAACTGTTCACTAGGAAGAAGGTTCTGGTTTGCATATTGAGCAGTCAGTAGAAAGCTCACACCAAAGCACTTCGGAAGAAAAAACCGAGACGACAGCTCTCCCTTTAGATAGTAGTACTTCGGTCGAGATCCTGGAGAAAGGAGGCGGTAGGCATCAGTCGACTGATGGGAGAAAAAACGTGCTGGAGAAAAGTAGAGACCCAAATCCCCCACAATACTTCCAAAGTTCCACCCCGACTGATACTGATACCCTATCACAAACTGAGACAAGTTGGTGAGATTGACAAAAATAGGTTCCTCTGAAAACAGCGCGTTGTTATTGCTCTCCTTAAAATCAAAGCCAATATAGCAATCGTGATAGTGGTTGCGAAATGAAAAAAGAGGAAGGTGATAGCGACCACTCCCCTGAATATTGTGCCCTTCATTCGAAGTCAAAGCTTCAACATTCTCATCTTGGATGCGAGAATACCCTCCAAAAAACACAACCGACTGCCTATAGGGCAAAGGGATCTCATAATAGGCTGAATGAGCAACCAAATTGGAAATTCGGCTAACAGAAGTGGTCAATTGATAAGACAGTACTTGGTTAAGACCTAAAAAGTTCCCCCAGTTAAACCCCTCAAACTGCCGCAACCTTCCAAAAGCTTCATTCCCCCGATTATCAATCCCTACATAGAATCGAAATGGGCGTAGTTCCTTTGTTGCAAGTTCCAGATCTGTACTTAGATCCTGTTCTCCTGGAGAGAAAATCGCATTGGTTTGTCTGAAAGGATTCCGATTCAAAAACGCCAAGTCCGCGTTGAGCGTGTCAGTATCAATAGGTTTTCCAACCTGAACATGAATGTTGTTTAATATCTGCCAGTCTTTTGTCCAATGATTTCCCTTAAGATGAATCTCATCTAAAGTGCTTTCTTGAACCATGATTTGGAGAATTCCATCTGTGACCTCTTGCGGCGGAATGACAACCTGAACAAAAGGACGCCCTTGTCGCTCATAATATAGTGCAACAGCGCCTCGAATTTCTTCTAAGTCCTCATGTCGCATCGAGCGATTCAAAAACCGCTTCCCAAGATCCCCAGAAAACTTTCGCCAAGCAAGACGACTGCCCACTTGCTCTATGCGCTCAATCCTGATTCCTTCAAGATTTTCTAGCTCCTCCCGCTTTTTAGCATCTGCCTCATTAGAAAGCACAATACCGCGGAGCTTCTCGATCACAATTTCTTGCGCAGGATCATTTCCATACAGAAGAACAGATGAAAAAATAAGTAGAAAAAACTTTCTGAAAACACGCCACATACTATCGGGGTATAACCTAAAGAGACGTTTCCAGCAAATAGCTATATTATGCCAAGAAATGTATGAACTAGAACTCGATACGACCCCTAATCGCCAGTCCAGAAAGCGTTAAATCTCCACTTGCAGATGGAAGGGCTGTCCGTGAAATAGAGGGTTCAGTCCCTCTGAATAAGTGATTAAAATCAGTAAGAAAATGAAACTCCCAACCTGCGTCAACCATCAACCGAATAGATTGATTAAAAACCTCTTCCCAACGAAAACCCAAAGCAAGGTCAACAAATGGCTGAGTCTGATAAATAGTGTTACGAGTCGTCGCCGAAATATTGCTTAAAACAACATTATTTTGGTCCACTTCAAACTGTGAGCTTTCACGTTTTACCCAATACTTACCATATGTTAACGCAAGGGCAAGATCAGTAAATAGGCTCCAATTTCTGGTAAAATGCCAGGACCCATTTAAACCTGTAAGGAGGCCAACTGCCCACGATTTTTGCTTAAATTGCGAAGCCGTTTCAAAAAATGTCGCTGCTGGTCTCAAAGGACGACTACCCTTGACATCAAAGTGCATACTTGCCCAATACCCCCTAAGGCCAGCAATCGGATGGAGTGAAAGTCGATGGCTAATCCAATATTTTCTCCCTAACTGAAGATCAATTTGATTAAATTGGAGAGAGAGCCTTGAAGAAATTCTTTGCAAAAAGTCATTATTTGGATTAATAAACCAAGATGAAGTCAAAGCTTCGATACCAGGTTGAAGAGCAAGACTTGTAAGGTCTGAATTATCAAAAATGGGAACACTTGAGCTATCAGCTAGACTATTATAAAAGTAAGTCCAATCAGAATAAACATCCCAGCCATCATAGTTGGTGATGACACCAAGCCCAACACGACATCCAGGATCCCAAGACCAATCAAATTCTTGTTTTGTTGAAGGAACCCATTGGCTAATCTGATTAGGATTCAGGTTATCGCCAAGAGGAATCGTCTGTCCTTTTAGTGCATATGAAAGATCTGTTATCTGGCCAAACCACCATAGAAACTCTGCATCTACAACTACATCAACAGAATTATTGGGAAGAGGCCCAACGGCTGGGGTAATGACTCCCTGCGTAGAATTAGAGCCCGCATTTTCAGAAGCCAAATTATGGCTAAAACCAAGTGCTGGAGCCAAAAGCAAAACGCATTTGACTAATTGTCGACAGAGTTTTCTCTTCATACTTAAACCTATATTTCGATTGGATTCTTTCATTTAAAACACAAACCTTCCATGCATAACAATTCCAGAAAGCGTTAAATTTCCTTTTGTTGAGGGAAAATCGGTTGTGCTGTCTGATTCAAACGTCCCCAAAAAAGCCTGACTGAAATTCAACATAAAATGAGATTCCCAACCAAGATCTAGCTGTAAGCTATACCTGTCCTTTATAGGAGTCTCCCAACGAATTCCTAATTCTAAATCGACAAAGGGTTGCATCTTGTATGCAGCATCTTTAGTGGTATATCCTAAGTCTCTAAAAATGAGATTATTTGTTTCCTGCACCTGGAATTGACGGATTTTTCTGTTGACCGTGTATTTTCCATAGCAAAGAGCAACATCTGCAGCACCTATTAAGCTCCACTGAGTTGCAAAATACCAGGAAGTATTTAGCCCTCCCAACAAACCAACTGCCCATGACTTTTGGAGACTTCTAGAGCGAGAGTTAATAAAATTCTGAAAAGCAACAACTCTTGGGATTGCGGGCCGCGTCGCCACAACCATAAAATCCATTCGGCTCCAATATCCCCTAATTCCACTGAACGGACGAACAGAGAGTCGCGGACTTAGCCAAAAAGCGCGCCCTAAAACAAGATCAATTTTATTGAACAACAAACTCCAATCCGCTTCAATACGATTAAAATGGTCTCTATGGGGGAGGAACAACCATGGAGAGGTCAACACCTGTGTCCCAGGAGGATTGAATGTAGTAGAAGTAAAGTTTACAGCGGGATAGTCCGAAACCCCTGCTGAAGCCTGAACACTATTATAAAAATACGTCCAACCTGCGTGAACATCCCAGCCATCATGATTTGTGACAACACCAAGTCCTAGCCTTAAACCTGGATCCCAACTCCAGTCGAGGTTTTCGGTCTTAAGCGGTGTCAAAGTTGCATCTGAGGGGTTTGTAGTATCACCTAAAGGAGTCAGTTCCATTTTCCTAGCAAAGGGTAAATTGGTAACGTTTCCAAACCAATACAAAAACTCTGCATCTACAAGCACATCAAAACTTCTTTTAGAAGATAGTGAAACAGCAGGTGTAATTTCATCCAGGGAGTCGTTCGATCTAGAAAGCTCAAATTGTGTAGCAGGCAGGGCGGCAGGAACATTAAAAAATACTCCACAAACGACAACAAAAAGAAATGGATTTAAAAATCTCATCAGTTCTTTCCCCTTTCAAATAAACTTATACTAACTGTTTCACACTCAATTTTTTTTTAAAAGAAGAATCTCATACACACAAATATTTGGAAGAAAAAATGTAGAGGCAATGAGCATAAGAGTTGCGAAACACATATTAGAATGTGAGTAGAACTTTACAGAATTTTCCTTAGCTGGGTTGGGGTCACCCTTTAGAAAGTTCTTAGAAAAGTGGCTGACTATAAAGAGTGCAAATAATCCTGTTTTCGACCCCGGAAGCTGTTTCTTTAAATTTAATTTAGACTCTCTTCCCATTAAAACAACAGTGTCGTACCCTAGAATTTATTCAGAGAAATAAGAGACCTCACATTTTGAAAATATGGGCTTTAGCTGATCTTCACCTCCCCTTTGGTTCTTCCGGGAAAAACATGGAAGTGTTTGGTCCTGCTTGGGAAAGTTATACCGCTCGTATTGAAGAAAACTGGAAGAAACACGTGGGCGATGAGGATCTGATGCTTGTTGCCGGAGACATTTCTTGGGCGATGAAGCTCGAAGATGCGATGAAAGACCTAGAGTGGATTGACGCGCTTCCCGGCAAAAAAGTGATTTTGAAGGGCAACCATGACTATTGGTGGCCTTCGAACAAAAAGCTTGCTGAGATTCTTCCCCCCTCTATTCAGTTTGTAAACAATACCGCCATCACGATTGGAGATGTGACAATTGGAGGGGTCCGTCTTTGGGATAGCCCAGAATACACCTTCAAAGACTACATCACCTTTGTAGAAAATCCTTTGGCAAAAGAAAAACCCTTAGACCTGGAAAAATCGAAACGGATTTTTGAAAGAGACCTTCAACGCTTGAGAACAAGTCTAGAGCAGATGGACCCAAAAGCAACCTACCGCATCGCAATGACCCATTACCCTCCAATCAGTGCCGACCTTCAAGATTCACAAGCCTCAAAAATTTTAGAAGAATTTAGCATCAATGTTTGCGTATTTGGTCACTTGCATAATGTGAAAAAAGAGCACTCTCTTTTCGGGGAAAAGAATCAGATTCTATACTTATTTACCGCTGCAGATTATTTAGGGTTTGACCCTATGCTGGTGAGAGGGTAACGATCCCACGCAACACTTGAAGAGCCTCTTCATCGGAGCCGATTGCTTCTTTAAGATCTTTTCCTTCTTGCCCCTCTAAAAGTTCCGTCACTAACGCTTCTTCTTTTTCTTTTTCAATCGCATTGAAGTATTCAGTAGTAAGAAGCAACAGTTCTCGCAAATCCTCTCGTGTTTCGACTCCGTCGAGGGCTTGTGAGTAGGCCATTTGAAATTGCTCCGTTTCTTCCACGTGGATCAAGTAGTGAAGCGTCTCAAAAAGAAGGTAAAGCTCAGGCTCTTCTTTCAGCAAGGTTAACAGCCGTTCAACCATTACTTTTCCCTCTTCAGGGTCGGCTGCAGTCACAAGCCGCACACGGATAAGATCAAACCATCTTTCGTTGTCGATATATGGATAAAAGCCTTCGAGAAGTTCCGATGCAAGTGTATTATTTTCTGCATCGATTAGGTGCGATGTATATTCATAAATAAAAATTTCTAAATCATGACAAGAAAAGGCAGAAAAGAAATGATAACCATCTTTAGCATCTCCCCCTTCATCAACATTGTCATCAAGAATCATTTGAAAACTGGAAAGTGCTGCTTGCAGTTCATCTTCGATCTCAAGCTTTCCCTCTTCATACTGCTCAATCAAATGATCAAACTCATCGACAAACAGAGAAAGAGATTGTTTATGGGGGGCTAAGCGACGCCAAAGTTCGAATACAGAAAGATAAACTTGCTCATGTTTTTCATAATTTTCCTCCAGATAAAGACAGTCAGCAAGATCTTCTGGAGAGTCGCACTCTTCAACATAAAGGAGAAAATTCTCTTCACTTAGAAAAATCTCCATCTTTTCAAGTCTTTGGAACAACTCCTCTTGAGAAAGGTCTCGATAATTTTCTACCTGCCACTGCTCAACTTCCATTGCAGGGTTTTGTTTCAGGTTCATCTGAAGTAGGTTGTAGAGGGCTCGCCCTTGATATGTCATTGCGTCCTTTGGTGATCTCGCATAATTTTCTAATTAGTTGAAGGGGGAAATTATTCAAATAAAAAAGTTTTAATAAACCGATTTTACACTCGCAACAGATAAGTGTCAAATTGGATTTGAGAAAAAATTTCCCTTTTGTTACCCAGAGTAAATATATTCATAAAAATTTTGGTAATCATGATCCCAAAAAAACTCCATTTCACTTACAAAACAGATGATCTTCCCAGAATCTATAAGGAAAACCTAAAGCGATGGCAAGCCTATTGCCCTGATTGGGAGATGATCCTCCATACAGATCGAAAAGTCCTTAAATTCTTTGAAAGACATTTTCCGCAGTATTCCAACGATATTAAGAAAATTAGACAAGGCGTGGTTTTGGCTGATCTATTTCGGTATGGGGTTTTGTATATCTTTGGGGGAATGTACAACGATATCGACACGATACCCCTTAACCCTATTCCCGATGAGTGGCTTGCTCTTGAAAGTGTCATTGGCTACGAATATCAACCTTCCAAGTTTGAATGCAATCCCGTTCCCAGTTACTCAACCGATACCCTTTGCCAATGGTCATTCCTAGCAAAACCCAAGCATCCTCTTTTTAAAGAAGCTCTAGACAAGGGCATGGAAAATTTGAAAGAAAAAAATTTCGAGTTGAAGCACGAAAGGGATGTATTAACAGCAACAGGCCCCTTGCTTTTTACTGAAATCGCAACCAAGTATCTAGACACGCCTGAGGTTTTGTTTCTAGACATGGACGTATTTGCGCCCACCTATTTGAAAACGCCCAACCTCTCCAACTGTATCGTCTTTCATCAATTCCATGGGAGATCAGGATGGAAGCTAGAGTTTCAGTGCCCTCAAATTAAACTATTGTAATAGTGAGATAGCCTCATGATTCCCAAAAAACTTCATTTTACCTACAAAACAGAGCATCCACCCGAAAAGTTTCAGAAAAATCTCAATGTATGGAAAAAGATGTGTCCCGATTGGGAAATGCATTATTACTCAGATGCAAAGATCTTTGATTTCTTTAAAGTGTACTTTCCAGAATATCTTTCCGATCTATCGAAAATTACATTAGGTGCAGTCCTTGCAGATGTTTTCCGCTATGCCGTTTTATATATCGATGGAGGCATGTATACCGATATTGATACGATTCCCCTAAAGAAAATCCCCACAGATTGGCTCAACTACCAAACAGTACTTGGATACGAATTCCAATTAGGAAAGGGCGTAGCAGATTTTCGATACAAACATGACGTGATTTGCCAATGGACAATGCTCTCAGCTCCTAAAAACCCCCTGTTTAAGGAAGCTCTCGAGAAATGCATCAAGAACTTAAGAGACATCAATTTCCATTTCTCGGTCTCAAGACAGGTACTCCATGCTACAGGCCCCCTTCTATTCACATCTATCGCAAACGACTATCTCCAATTAGATCAGACCCTTGTTTTAGACATGGAAATTTTTGGATCATTTCCCGAAACTCTCCCTGTTTCTAAAAGAAGTGTTATCGAACATCAATACCATGGAGAGCACGGATGGACTTTGGGCGTAAAGTTTCCTAATATTAGGTTGTAGGTAGGTTCATGATCCCCAAAAAACTCCACTTTACCTACAAAACCAAAGCCCTCCCTGATAAATACTCTGAAAACATTGCCGTATGGAAACAGACCTGTCCCGATTGGGAATTCAATTTTTATACAGACGCTGACATCGCCTCATTTTTTAGCACTTACTTTCCGCAGTATTCGCATGACATCTCCCAGATCAAATCAGGGGTGATCCTTTCTGATATTTTTCGCTATGGAGTCCTATATATCTTCGGGGGACTCTATTCAGATATCGATACAACACCTGCTTGCTCCCTTCCAAAAGATTGGCTTAATGATTCACTAGTGCTTGGATATGAACATGAAACAGAAAAACTAAACAAGGGAACATGGTATGATAGCAATGTTATCTGTCAGTGGTCCATGCTTGCTAAGCCTCGCCACCCCCTCTTTAAAGAAGCTCTTGAGAAAGGGCTTGAAAATTTGAGAAAAACAAAGTTCTCTTTCGAAGATATTAAGGATGTCCTCCACGCAACAGGCCCTCTTTTTTTTACACCACTCGCAAAAAAATACCTATCTCTTCCAGAAACACGCCTCCTCGAAATGGAAGTATTTGGAAGTATTCCTGAGCAGTTTCCTCCGACTGATAAAAGCATTATCCTCCACCAATTTGATGGTCAATACGGATGGACAGTCAGCCTAAAATGTCCATTCATTGATCTCCGTTGATAATTCTGCTACTCTCCCTTTCATGAATGTTCGGTATAAACGCCCTTTTGTCCTCATTGAGGTTTTAATTGCGATCGCCCTTTTAGCTCTTTGCGCTTTTCCTTTGATTTCCGAACCCCTTTTCTCTCAAAAAGCAATGCGCGCAAAATTCTTCGAACTTGAGCTCGAAAGGGAAGCTGAAAAAATCTACTATGAAGTCCTAAAAACCCCTCTAATATTTTCAGAAATCCCTAACAAGGGCTCCAAAAGCACCAAAACCTCTTCCTTAGAACTTTCAATCGCAGGGCTCGGGAAAAAAACCTATAAAACTCTCTCTTCTATTTATCATTGCGCAAAAGAGACCCATAAAAGCGACTTCTATAAAATCCACCTTGAGGTTTGTTTTATAGATGGCAACGACAAAGATCATCCGTTCAAATATAAGTTTGAATTTGTGGGAAAAAAAGTGGCCAAAAAAAACCCTGATCCGCATGGTGAGGATAAAAACCCTCATCAGGAAAATGAAGGAACATCTAGCAGCATTCAAACCCTTCGTCAAAGCAAGTGAAAAACAAACCGAGTTTTCTATTCGTGCGCTTATTCTGGGAATTTTACTCAGTCTTCTCTTTGCCGTAGGAAATGCATATTTAGGCCTCAAAGTAGGAATGACAATCTCTGCATCGATTCCCGCTGCGGTCTTATCCATGGCTATTTTGCGCACCTTTTTTCGAAAAGTCGGAATTCTAGAAAACAATATAGTCCAAACCGTCGCCTCGGTTGGAGAGGGACTCGCTGGAGGAGTGATCTTCACCGTTCCGGCTCTTTTCCTTTTAGGTGTTACCCCCGCCATTCCCCACATCTTTATTTTGGCACTTTTAGGAGGGATTTTAGGGGTCCTTTTCATGATTCCCATGCGCCGTTACATTATTGTTCAGGAACATGGAGTTCTTCCATTTCCCGAAGGAACAGCCTGCGCAGAAATTTTAAAAGCTGGAGAAAGTAATGCCCCGCATGCAAGCCTTGCGATTTGGGGAATTATTGTCGGAGCGGTTTACAAAGTCCTCAATAGCGCTCTGTACCTATGGAATGAGACAGTTTCATTCACTGTCAGAAAATATGAAAACACCCTTCTTAGTATGGACTGTACTCCTGCGCTTCTAGGGGTAGGATTTATCATCGGTCCCCGCATTTCTGCAGTCCTCTTTACAGGAAGTGCCATCGGCTGGTGGGTGCTCATTCCCCTTATTAAAAAGTTTGGAGCTGGAGCCCCCGCAATTTTCCCCTCTAAAGTCCCCGTAGAATTAATGACAGCAACTGATGTGTGGTCGAATTACATCCGCTATATTGGCGCTGGAGCAGTCGCCGTTGGAGGGATCATCACCCTCTTTAGAATTGCCCCGGTTATATTTAAAACGATCATCGAGAGTTTTCGTGAACTCCTTCATCTCATGCAGTCGAAGAAAAAAGAAGTTGAGCGCACCGACAAAGATATCTCCCTTTCCTATCTCTTACTTGGTTCTATTGCAATTATCCTCGCGCTTTGGCTCCTTCCTGGATTCCACCTAAATATTGTCACCATTGTTCTTTTAGTTGTCTTAGGCTTTTTCTTCGTCGCCGTTACATCGATAACCGTAGGGCTTGTTGGAAGCTCTTCAAGTCCTGTTTCAGGAATGACAATTACAACGCTTCTCATTACATGTCTTGTTTTTGTAGGCCTTGGTTGGACAGATCGTATTCATCTGATTGCAGCTATAACGATGGGAGCCGTTGCAAATGTTGCGATCGCAATGGCCGGAACAACGTCCCAAGATTTGAAGACAGGCTTTTTATTAGGCGCCACCCCTCGCTCACAACAGATTGCTGAGATCATTGGTCTCATCCTTCCTGCTGCTGCAATGGGCTTTACACTTTATCTTCTCAATGATGCTTACGGCTTCGGAAGCACAAAGCTCCCCGCTCCACAAGCAACACTCATGGCTCTCATTGCAAAAGGAGTCATTCAAGGGGAGCTCCCCGTCGTCCTTGTTCTTATTGGCGCAGTGTTTGGACTCATGGTTTATTTCATGAGAGTTCCTGTTCTTCCCTTTGCCATTGGCCTTTACCTTCCCATTTCACTCAATACTTCAATTATGGTGGGAGGGCTTGTCTGCTACATCGTTAAAAGAATTACCAAAAATGATAAGGCCATCGAACAAGGTGTCCTCATTTCGTCAGGCCTTGTTGCTGGCGATGCCTGTATGGGCGTTTTAGTCGCACTCCTGACTGTCTTAAAAATCGTTCCTTCCTCAAAAGTAGGCTTCTTAG
>Ga0180434_10005324_pt1 | contig 15202 bp, 14 predicted proteins | sample SS_ome_7_FD_132453 | JGI IMG/M metagenome (GOLD analysis project Ga0180434, IMG submission 132453) | Hypersaline lake sediment archaeal communities from the Salton Sea, California, USA - SS_1_D_2 metaG | ecosystem: Environmental > Aquatic > Non-marine Saline and Alkaline > Hypersaline >...
GCTGCTGTAGTAAGGAAATTTATGATCTCCTGCACTTTTGCTTTATTCAATTCGCGGAAGGTGAGGAGCAAGCGTCTTGTAACGGGTGTGCGCGTGAATGAACGCAGATCGCCGTTCATTGCACGACGCACCTGTGTGCGATTCTCTACAAGTAAGGAATCACCAAGGTCCGGATTTCTGATGTTGACAGTAAGAGTTGGAGCAGCATATGGATGCTGAAATGATATCATGGCGTGGGTTCTCCAATAAATTCAATACTTGCAGAATAGGAGCAATCATCACCACTCAAGACACGAATATCTAGTGTGTCCGTGATGAATATGCCATCCCATTCATCACCATTATGGTCAACGATATGGACCTGCTTACCGCCATTATCAGCAAAGAAATCCTCAAGGTCGTCCTTCTCATCACCTGTTAATAGTGCCCAATCGTAGACGTGTGTCTCTATGGTGCCCCAATCTGAGGAGTGATAGGCTTTATGCTCGCCACCACGAGTGTCACGATTAATGGCACTTGTTTCCAAGCGCCTGATATCACCTATTGCAGGATTCGGTAAAACTATCCCATCACTTGGTGATACCAAATAGATTTGGAAGCTCATTAGCTCACCGCTATTTCATATTCGACCTTGAGTGTATCACCATTATCCAAAGACTTGGCCGTACCAAAAGCTGCTGTTGACCATAGAATACCGGTGGTGCCACCCTTGGTATTGTCGCTTGTTATGAAGATGCCACCTATAGTCTGACCATTGGTATTGATGCTGAAAGTTGCCTCTGTAGTGGTCAGCATCTTGACAGTACCACTAACAAGTGCTGCGGCAGCCTCGACCCAAGCCTGCCGAGTACCCTCGGAATAGTTCTGATTCTCAGTCCAGCCTGGGTGTGAGATCATAACATCCGTAGCAGCCAAGACTGGTGATGAACCGTTGATGAGGCCAATGTACCATGTTGAAATTTGACTATCACCATGGAACATGACATCTAGAATCTTGATCAAGCCATCATTCACTACACCATTCGGGATACGTAATATCTCTTTTAATTTACCACTCTTATCAAAAATACTTACTTTGAAACGTCCCTTGATTTTCATGATAGCCTCACTGTTCCACGCCTAATTTCACGACGGAGCTGCCGACCTAACCGCACGACATCAGCACTGTCGTTGCCACTAGGCTTGAATCCATGGATATGTATATCACCAACATTGGTCGTAGATACGCCGCCACCACGCGCAAAGCCACTATTCATGCCTACGAGCTGGCTATAGAATTGTCGTGATGATTTCGCATTCATTACGAACTCACCCCGAGAGAGGAGTGCCGGTATCGTATCCGTAGATGCTACATGTCCGCCTCTGGCGAAAGCATCTTGGCTACCAAGACCCACAGCACCAATACCTTGTGCTGCCAATTCTTGTAATCCTCTTAGTAGGTCAGTAGCGGTCCTTATACTATCACTAATCTCATCAAAAGACCTAGCAGTCCGTTTATTTGCTTCCTGACCCTTAGTGGCTAGTGCCTCTTGTTCTGTTTCAAGAGACTTGAGTTGATTTTCATATTTTTGAATCTCTGCTTGAGCAGCCGCTATTTCATCGGCGCGACCAAGACCTTGACGTATAAATCCTTCAATAACCCTTATCTCATCTTTAAGATTATCTACATAGGATTCTCCAAGTGCCCGACTACCACGAATCACTCCACCAGCTTTTTCTAATTCTGCACGGAGATTCTTTAAAGTATCCCTTACTTCCTCACCACGGATACCTTCATTAATGAAATCTTCAAAGGATGCGGTTGCATCATCTAATATTTTATTTAGAATTTTGGCTTCTTGATAACTAATAGTTGCATCAAAACCAAAGTTTGATTCTTTTATAAGTTTTCGTATATCTAAATCTTTAAGAAGGTATTGCAAAGCAGCTTGCGCTTGCTCAGTCCCCCTATTAGTTACTTCTAATTCCTCTTTCTTAAGTGATATACCCTCTTTAATTATACTAATCTCTGTTTTAAGATCAGCTAATTTCTCTGAGAAAACTCTCTTTTCAAGTTCAGCAGTAACAAGGGTTCTTTCTTCTTTTAACTGATCACGAAGAAGATTGGCACGTTCAACATCACCAGCTTTTTCAAGTTCTTGAACAACACGACCAATGAGTTCAACACGCTTGGAGAAAAGTCGATTAAGTTCCTCTTCGTCTTTCTGGAGGAATTGTGCATCAATATCCTGTTGTGTAATTTGACGGATATCAAGACGCAGAAGCTCGAAACGACGTGCAGCCTTCTGTTTCTTTGCTTCAAGTTCAATAGCTTCATCAGCAAGCCTATTTTGTACGTCTCGACTTTTTTCCTCAATCTCTTTATATAAAGCATTGATTGTAGCTACAGCCTCATCCTTATATTCGCCTAATCGATCACTTTGAAATTTCTTAAGTTCGTTATTAAGATCACGTTCAGCTTTTTCAAGATCACGAAGAACCTCAAGACGATCACGCTTGAGCTTCTCGATATCTTGAATATCGTTTTTCTGTTGTGCTACAGCAAGCTGGCGTGTTATACTTGCTAATTCCTCAGCGGCCTTTTGACGCTCATCCTTGAGATCACCTACTAAATCCTCATTCTTCTCGATAGCTTTCCGGTCCAAGCTATCAAGTTCTGATTGCAACTTCAAGAGATCGCGTGCAATCTCTTGAATTAAATCAACATTACCAGCCTTGAAAGCTTCATTAAGACGTGTTCGTAATGTATCAATACGAGTCTCAATACGAGAGAATTGTGCATCAACATTGGGAGCAAGTTCAAGATCACGAGCAAAAAGTGTTTCTTCAATTTCTAATCTGAAATCTCTAGTGAATTTACTGATCTTCTCTATATCACGTATAGCATTCTTCTGTGCATCAGAAACATCTTTAAGCTCATTCTTTATGACTTTAGATGCTTCACCATAAGCATCTTCAAAAGTCTTAGCAGCTTCCTTAACTATATCAATTTGATCTTCGATACTCTCATCAATCTCTTTGAGTACAGAAGCAACTTCTGCTGCTACATTTGCATAAGTATCCTGTAAGCCTCTATTGAAATCATCAAGGAATTTAAGCCGTTTTTGTGTTTGTCTCCTAGCAGCCTCGGTAGTAGCCTCAAAGAATCTCTTAGAACGCTCTTCTGCTTCATCTTGCCGCTGTATCCAACTATCAATTAAAGACTTACCAATAAAACCGATAGCGGCAGCTAACTTGAGCCAACCACCAGCAGTAAGACCAGCGATGGTAGCACCAGTTTTTGCAGCTTGACCAGCAGCAGCCGTTGCTGTAGCAGCAGCATTAGCCGCCAAAGCTACAGCTTTGAAACCTGCGGCTAGTCGAAGTAATAAGCCGGCACCACCAAAAAGTGCTACAGTTGTTGCGAGATTTTTAACAACTGCCGAAAATTTAACAAATGAGGCGTTGATTTCAACAATCACTTCAAGTATTGGCTTACCGAAATCTTCACGAATAGTATTAAGTAGTTCTTGGAAAGTTTGATCTGCCTTACGTCCAATGTTATCAAAAGCAATCTCTGATGCTTTTTGGAAAGATTCCTGAGCATTAATAATTTCTTCTTGATCTTTACGGAAAGCTTCTAATCCATCACCAGTAAGACCCACAGCTGCGATAAGACCTCTGATTCTAGAGACGAATTTAGCTAATTCGGTACTACTACCGGATGTACGTTTCTCAAGAATTTGTAAGAAACCGCTAAGACCAAAAGCTTCAATAGCTGCTTCACCAGACTCAACACCCAAATCCTTGAGCAGAACCTTCATTTCCGTTGTAGGCTTAACAAGCTTAAGCAAAAAGCCTCTAAGCTGTGTCATAGCCTCGGATGTTTTAATACCACGGCGAGTAAGTACAGTCAATGCGGCTTGAAGCTCACTCATTTCGATGTTAAGTTGCTTACCAAGGATTGCCACGCGACCAAACGTATTACTCAGTTCATTGCCGCGTATGCGCCCAAGTTCAATGGTCTTAAAGAATGAGGCTGCAACACTCTCGGCATCCTTAGCACTAAGACCATATGCGTTAATAGCTGCTGTCAACAACTGAACGGAATCAGTTGCACTCGTCTGCGTTACTATACCGAAACGAATAGCTTGCTCAAGGAATGCAAATGTCTCAGCACCTTCGGCCACCTGATTGGAGAGTGTCTGATAGGCTGCTTCGGCAACGTCAAGAACATCAATGCCGAAGGCATTGGAAAGTCGTGTAAGACCCCTTTCCCATTCCTCAGTAGCAAGTTGAGCATTCTGAGATATTGTCCTGATTTCAGCAACAGCCTTAGCAAATTCCTTCATCTGTACAGTAGCTTGACGTATCTGATTCGTGAGTCCAAACAGGAGCCTGCGTAGAACTTGAATAGCAATAATACGCTTTATGCTCTCCCATGAGAGTGTGAACTCACGCACTGATTTTGATGCATCTTGAGTAGCCGTCTGAGCGCGCTTCATCTCTCTACTAGCAGATGCTCCAACTGCTTGCTGCGCTTTGACAAGATCAAAAGTACGTTTCTGGACCTCTGCCAACTCACCCCTATACGCTTTGAAAGAATTGGCTGCGACATCACGCCAAATCCGTACTACGGTCTTGGCAGAGATATTATTCTTGGCAACGAAATCTGCCAAATTGGCTTCGGCCTTCTTGAGATTGAAGAACTCTTGAGGAGTGACATCCTGCTTGAAAAGCTCCCTCTCTGTGAAGCCCCTTTGCACCGAGCGCAAAACCTTACGCGCCTCATTACGCTGGCGCTCGGCCTGCGCGAGTTGCTTCATTATGAGTTCTTGATCAGAAAGAGCTTTGTTTTCATCCTTGAGTGCCGCTGTTGATTCTGTGGTCTTTATGCGGAATCTATCTTTCTTACTCGTTAATCCAGAAATCGTGACGGCAACATTACGACCAGCCTCATCAATACCTTTAAGAGTCGCAGCCGTCTGGCGACCTTGATTATCCATTTCCGACATAATTTGTTTGAGTGAAGAAAACTTGACGCCGACCTGCTCGGCTAAGGCCGCTATCTGCTTGAGTATATCGGTTGCGCCTTGATCGCGACCACGAATGTCAATATCGGCCATTTTACTTTCCTAACATTAAATAACGGACAAGATCGTCCGCATCAACATAGGAGTCAAAATTCTGCTCAAAATAATTCACAAAAGCCTGTTCACCATTCTTAAGACTCTGCCACGTTGGCTCATGGAACTGATGCTGGAAAACTACTATATCAAATTTGAACTCCAGATCAGGCGCGCTAGGAGTCCCAAACTCAAGTGTATAGGCTGTTTGCCCAAGACGCTGACCCTCGGCCTTAGACTTATAACGGGTTGGCTCATAGGAACCATCCAGATTCGTTAATCCCTTACGTGGGCCTCTCCCTCGTGCTGTTTCTAGAATCAACGTCTTGAGTCTAACCCGTGCAGCCAATGGTGCTAACGAAGCGACTGACATACCAGTGTCGATCTTCATAACATCCACAGTGGATAAAATAAATTCCTTCACACAATCACGCCATAGTTGCTTCAAACGATTGTGGTATCTTTTCAGAACAGTTGATATATTACGCCGTCCGGCACTTAATATACCACTCTTGATTTCAAAACTGAACATTAAAGCCTCCCAAGTAGGGAGGGGCAAAGCCCCTCCCTACTTGATCTTGAGGCCGCTAGCCTGCAAGAGTCCTTTGTATTCATCTGCTTCTTCATACTCACGGATTTGGCTATAGGCGATAACCATAGCTTGCGACCAGCTACTGTTATCATCCCATTCTTCCTTAACATCAGGAGGACGAATCCTAAGTCTCTCACAGGCACGCCAGATTGCATATTCCGAAGTACGAAACTTCGGGATTATGCGCTTTCTGGCGCTTCCGCTTGACCAGCTAAAAAACGCTTGGTCGCTTCCTCAATCTTCGTCTGATTCAGACCACAGGCAGTAGAGACTGTCTGCATAATGAGAGCAACTTCCGCAAATGAGAATCCAGAATTCTTCAAATCCTCACGGAAATTATCCCATGTATCTGGATCATCCATATTCACTGTATCCCACTCAAGACCTTCGGTGGCTTCCAGTGACTTAAGAATCATCCAAGAAGTCTTCTTGGCAGCAAAGACATCCAAAGCCTCAAGGTACTTCTTATCCTCGGGATTGGCTACCTGTGCACCACCCGGCATTAACTTCTTGGGAGGCTCAGGCGGAGTGCAAAGTTTCTCGAATTCATCGAAATCAAGAACCGCCCTTGCCTTAAATACGATTTCGGCCTCGCCACGAGGGAAAACAATAACTTCCTCACGAGGACCATCCAATACTTTGCCTGCGATCTTCATTTTAATTCTCCCCTACTTTACCCGGTAGGTACGGTGTTTAGAGATATTACGACTGTGCGCTCCTTGTCACAGTCGCTTCCTTCTTGTTGCAGCGCCCACTGACAGCAACGGTGCCAGCACGAAGGTCATGAGCCAGTTCCTCGTAGCGGAAGTCCTCAAGGAGGATCACTTCCTTATCTCCACAAGAAGCAGGCGTCGGTGCATACTCAATCTCAAGGTCAACAGCATACGGACGACAAGCATCCGAGTCTGTCGATACCCATGCGGCAGCGGCATTGATCTGCTTGAGAGCATCCTCGACCGTAGGAACAGCACCCGTCGCCGTACCACCGGTGATATACTCCCACACGAAATCCATCGAAACATCCATGGGGACTTCATCGCCCTCACGGACCTCATCGAGGATACCACGATCTAGCGTGTACTCGATGTTCTTACGCTCGGTGTAGGTAAGATTACCTTCACCGATGGTGACCTCAATCGACTGCTGGTTGGTACCAGCGCGATCCTTGATGCGAAGGGTCGCATTCTTGAGGTCAATTTGTGCGTAAGTGGGCTCGAAAATCTCACCCACAATTCCCTTAAGTCTCATCACTGCCTCCTATTCGCGTATTTGTGTTTCATAGTGAGCCTCAACCGTAGCTTGAAAAATACCAGTTTCCGGCTCGACTTGCCCGAAATGACTTATCTGAATGCGCTCTCGCTTCTCCTTGTCCCCGAGGAGTTTCAGACAAGTCACGAGCGAATCGTCATCGTCAACACCATCACCTAACTTGAAGATTGAAATAACCTGCTCGAAAGCTGCGGCTACTATACCAACTGACTTATAGATACGATGATAGTCAGCTTGGTCCTGTGCCGCTTGTATTAGAACATTGATTTCGATATACACATTCCAGAAGCCTTTACTGACTTCCGTATAATATGGGCCATCAACACGGAGTTCTATGAAATCTTCCAATGCCCGTGTATTACGAAGCTGGCCCTCAATGAATAAAGGGATGCCTTGACGGCGATCATTAAAATGCTTCGATACCGAAGCAAATATCCATCTAGGAAGATTCTGATCTAAAGGCATTGTCCACCCTAACTCTCAGTAGGGATAGCATCCACCTGCTTAAGTAACATACCCCAAGCATACTTTTTAGCAAGTGGGTGCACTTCTTTAAAGGCATAATGCACATTATCTATCAGCGCATAGTCATTCAAGTTAGGCTCAAAACCGCTAGGTAAATCTTTGCTGTCAAGAATCAGTGCCCTATCGCTGGCATCAAAATAGCCGCCGTAAGTAAAGTTCTTGTTAGCCGCAATGAACGATAGGTCATATACAAAATCCCGCAACATCTTCGCGGGTCCGACAATGCCTCTACGGATTTCGATCTCCTGCTTAACAATGACCATCTTCCCTGTCTCGACATTGGGTGTTACACTAGTTAATCTAACGACAGTAACAGAGCGACCATACTGCCGCTTGAGTTTGTAGACGATTATCTTAATCTGCCTGAGTAGATTATCAAACATCGATCATAGTTCCTTGCGAAACAGGGTTGACCTCCTGAGTGGGTGGGGACCGAAGTCCCCACCCACCAGAACCTCCTTACGAAATGAGCGGCACACCGAGCGACGTGTTGAGCGTCTTCACGCCACAGAGGATGTCGACCGTCACAAGGTGACCCTGCTTTGCGCCGTCATAGGTGATGACGACACGCACGGACAGTCCACCACCGCTGGCAACCGCCGCCGCAGCACCCGTCCCAGACATCGGGAGAGCAAGAGGCCGCGTGACAAGCGCAATCGCGTCCCTATGGAATGCAAGACCGTACTCACCCATAGGACCGATAGCCGCCACGTCGTTATTCGCCAGAGCTTCGTCCGTTGCCCTGTTGAGCAGCATCGACGTAATGCTCGGCGTAGGAAGCAGGCCGTACTTATAGGCACCTGCCGCCTTGAAGCTGACAAGCTGACCATTCTTCGGAGCCACGGTGAAACCATCCACCGTCAGCGCCTTGGTGTAACCAGCCGCATAGCCAGCCACAAGGTCCACAGCACCCGGCGAGTACACCGTCACGACCGCATCATCATCGACCGCATGGCGCAGACCGGGATCAAGCGTAAGCTGCGTGGCAGGGTCGGCATCGACAGCCGTGATAAGCTGAGGCGTATCGTCACCCTCAACCGTACACCACGAGCCAGCCACAACCGTCACGCCACCGTCAACGACGAGATCGGTCGTACCAGCCGCCTGTGCACCATTGACATCCGGCGTCACGGTGGTGTTGCCTGCCGCAACACTCGGGGCGTTCTGCGACATGAACATATTGAGGCCATACTTGCGACCGAGCGAACCCTCACGAAGCGCCGAACCCTCATCACCAACCTTATCGGCGGTGATCAGCTTATCGACATTGAGGAGATCGCCTTCCTGCGACGGGGTCAGAATCACATTCCTACCACCCATGGGAGCCTTAAGGGTGTTGAACTTCTCACGAACGGCAATGAGTGAGGCACCCGTGAGTGAGGTACCAATCTGACCCTGCAAGTTCGCAAGGAACTCATACACCTGAGCCAGCACGACCTGATCAACGCCCTGAGCAATTGACATGAGCGCGCGCTCAAGGTACATATCGCGAAGAGACTTGAAGCTCTTGCTCTCTTCGCCGTCCTTGATCATGAAGGACGTGTGAAGGTGCTGGTCGAGCGGCACCGGCACGTTGGTCGCCTGCGCATCCTGAATCGTGACCTCGTCTGCGTCCGTCTTGCGCTGCATAGTGAAATCAGCGGGACGGTGCGCGTTCACAACATCACCATAGGACGCAATCTCATCTTCGAAATCACGGTGAACAAGGTTCGCCGCGAGAAGATTCGCGTCCAGCGTCATGAGGGCTTCCTGAGCCCACAGCTCAGGAATGAGCGCGTCATTGTCGTTCGCGTATACAGGCTTGAAGAACTTGCTAAGACCTCTCATCATCGATTCCAATCTAAAGAGGATTGTCCTTACGCCACTTCTGATATCCAGCGGGGTCATCCTTGAAATGGACAGCAGCTTCGGCGTGCGTCATCTTTCCACCCTTGCCGCTCCCGCTCTTATTCGACCCACCAATACCGCCCGAACCCTTACCCTTAAACAGATTCAGGAAACTTTCCATCTCAGTCATCCTCTTGACTGCATCCGCAACGGAGAGTTCAAGAGTAACCGGCTTACCACTCTTATCGGTGTCCTCAAAGGTCACCTTCGGAGTGTAGACGCCCTTGGGCTTACCCTCATCATCGGTATCTTCCACAAGGCGCGTCTTGCCTTCCAATATTGCAACGACCTGCGCGGGGACAAACGCATCGTTGGCTGCTGCGGCGTCAACAATAGCGCGTTCAATGCTTGATTTTGTGAAACTGGTCTTCCACTTATCTCTTTCGGTTGTTAGATCAGTGATCTGAGTTTCAAAAGTTGATCGAAGTTTCTTTTCATCTTCTGCCTTAAGCTGTTCTACTGTCATGTTCGCTTTTCTGAGTTCTGCATTCGCGTCTTCCAGCCGCTTCGTCTCGGCTGCCGTCAATTTAGACTTCTGATTGAGGGCTTCGATTTCAGCCATTAGGCCGGAGTTCTTCTCCATAAGAGCCTTCTTGGCATTCCCCACGATGCTATCAACCTGCTCCTGCGTGAAGGTCTTGGCTCCGCCACCAGCGCCGCCACCGTCGGCTCCGCCGCCAGCACCACCAGCGCCACCACCAGCGCCACCACCACCAGCGCCACCAGCTCCGCCGCCAGCACCACCGGCTGCTCCACCACCATCGCCCTCATAACACGGCACAAAGAACTTTTGATACTTACGCATGATTCCTCCTAGGACACCCTATGACGATCAACAGTATAAGGACTACGCAAATATGGCTTCAAGAATCTCCAAGCAAGACTGCTCGGTATTCCGGCCACGTAGTGCTCAGGAGTCCTGTTGGTGTCATAGGTAGATCGAACAACCCCATAGGCCTGAGACTTCATTCTCAGGTTTTCAAACTCCATTTCCGGGTCCACCCCATCAAGTAATGCTAATGCTACCTCGGCGCAAGCATTCTTGATGTCTTGCGGCACTTCTGTGTCATACCCACGCGGAAACTGCAACTCTTGATCTGAGTCAGCTTTCTCCCCTCTATAATTGAGCCTGTCGATAAGCGTTGTTGCCATTATCAACGCTTTATTCTTATTTGCATCCGTGGCATCGTCCCAAGGATCAGTATTGAGACGACCATCAAAATATGCCTGAGCTTCTACAATCGTTGCATACTGAGACATTATCGACCCTCCCCGCGTGTACGATCACGGTTATCAGCCTTTAAATCATTATTGCGTGATGCCGCCTTCTCTTTTGAACCGGACTTATCAGGATCAGGGTCCAAGTCTCCAGCGCCCCTAGCAGCCATATTTGATTGTGCTGATACTATAGCCGCTGCACGCTTGGCCTGCTCCTCTTGGGCGATCTCAACATCACCATCAGGATAGAGCCGAGCCTCACTCGCAGTCTTGGCACTCACGATACCATTCTCAAGGTCCATATCAATGACATTCGGGTCAATAACAATGACCTTAGCATCATCAATCTCCTTGAGTACACGATCCAAGTCCTCATCACTGATGCGATGCCCAAGCAGGATTTCCGCGGCTTCCTTAGCGAGTTCTCTCTGTGCCATCTTGGAGGGGAGCTTTGGCATTTCATCTAGAAGCTCTTTAGCTTCCTTACGTCGTGATTCTTCGGAACGAAGGCTGTAATTCCGAGGATACGAGACAGAAGGATTAATATCCTCCTGCTCATACATCGCCCAGATTTTCTGAATCTGGCGCTCACCGTACTCTAATTCCATCCCGATGTAGGAGAGACCAGCCTCCAAACCGCGAGCATCTTCACGCTTTGATTCAGCAGAAGCGCGTGTAGGCTTAAGTGTTGAGATCGCCAAATTCAACAGTTGCAGAATCTCAGTCTTCATCTGCTCCTGCTTCTCCATACTAGCCTTGAGAGGCTGAGTAGGCGGAGCGATGAATGACGGAGGATTCAAGTCCTTAGGGTATCGACGACCCTGTGCAACGCCTACCCTAACAGCAGGATTCTTGGCTGTAGCAGCGTCAGCGGCCTCACCAGCGGTGCCCTCACCCTCGGCTTCTGGAGTATCATCATCTGACTCATCAAAAGCTGTTCGCACATAAGGCTGATCAGCTATAGGATCGAACTGCTCAACATAGAACGGATAGTTACTCTTAATTGCATAGTTGATATCTGAGGACGCAAGATTCAAGAGTGCAATCTGGTAATCAGCAATATCCGTCAAGAGACTGTGTGAAATCTCCATCACTACGAAAGGTATCATATTAAGGGTTAAAATCTCGCCACCCTTTAACTTACCATCTTTATCATAGAAAGTAACAGCTACGCCTCCATTCGTTAGCTGTAGATGGCGATACTGTGTAATGCTGCCTACTACAAGTCCGGTATCGAAATCAACATCATCAATGGTATCACGCAAAAGAAGTGCCGTCAACTGCTGAGTATCTTCATCCATACTCCAACTGAGAATATCCTCCGCAGCATAGGTGTAAAGGTAGGGAGGATTCTGATTGGCATCGCGCTTATCAGCATTCTCAGGAAGCTTTGGCCTATCAATGAAGATACCTATTTTACCGATGGAGAGAAGATCCGGTAGTACCTTCCTACCGATGAAGCTATCCATCGTATTGCCGTCGCGGTCAACACCATTGTTGCGGCCAGCTACAGCATCTTTATATGATTTCGTACCAGCGTTACGCTTGATATCTGGCATACGCTGGAAGATTGCATTCTTGACCTCCATCACAGCCGCCTTGGCATGGGCTGGAGCATATGTTAAAGACTTACGAATAGCAAAATCTTTAGCGTCTTCACGCGAACTAAAAGGCTTCAAGAAAGCATTGATGAAACACTGACCACCGGTGAAAGTTTTACGATACTTTCCCCATAGTATGATCATTGCTTCATAATCGGGATGCCTAATATCTTTTACATTTAAGGTCACGGCGCTCTCCTTATGCTCTGTGATTTACCTAAGGATAGACCCAAAGGTAGAGCTATCTCAGCATAGTTGCGTGCGTGTGCATAGTGGTCCGCATCATTATCAGCCTTGACATACATACCAGTAGGATTGCCATCAGGGTCTTTCTTATAGACACGCACCAGAGCCTTAACATGCTCACGATATTCAAGCGGCAAATCTTTGGGGAGACGGATGGACCTGTTGAAGAACCTCCCCAAAGAAAGGTCAAGCCACGAGGTACGGTCTACAGTAATAGAGTGTTCTGTCTCAGCATGGACATTGATCAGCTTACCGTTGATACCACGCCCATAGAAGCAGACCTTCACCCTACCACCGTATACTTCTGCGAACTCAAGCGACTTTCTTCGCTCAGGTTGGGCGTCTATAACAGAGAAACCCACCTTGAAACGCCGCATAAGACCATGTAATTGACCAAACTCCGTCACTTTTCCGACTTTTAATACACGAGCCTTAGCCATAAGATTGATATCAGGAGACGGCTTATGCGGAGGAATACGCCATTCCACGATTTCGTAGTGCAGATATTTGCCGATGTCCACACCCATCGTCGTGAAACTCTTGACGCCCCTATCAAACATCGTATAATCCGCGATACAGGCATCAATATCTTCGTCTGTGACCTTTGCGCCCTCAACCGTGTGAGTAAGACCAAGTTTTGAGTTGTAAAACTCCTGCTCATCAGCCGCATTCGTCATTGATTTCAGATATGCTATGGCGATTTCAGCTGGCGACATCGTCATAGAATAAAGTTGCGAGACATGGAAGCCCTTATAGGGCATATCAGGCTTCGCATCGACCCAACGCCCTGATCGTAGCCAATCAACTTTCCCCTTGTGGGAGAGAATGGCCTTACACTCTGTACAAATTATGTGTGAATCTTGGATTTTTGGGTCATTGAAGCTATCTGCTGTTATAACTAAGGACTCGGGGAACTTACACCGTGTCCATTTTCCGCAGGCGGGGCAGGTAAAGAAGAATTCTGCCTGAGTGCTATCTTGGAAGTAGGCATTAATGCCATATCCATTAATAGTAGGGGTTGACAGAAGGAACTTCTGTTTAATTACCTGCCCCGAAGAGCGTTCGAAAGCAAGAGGAATGTTCTCCTGAACCATCTCATCGACCTCATCGAAGATCAGGAGTCCCGCCGGTATCGACTTAAGCTGTGATCGTGATCTGCTGCCACGAATGAACAGGTTTGCCTGTCCAGCTCTTTTATGCCCGATGTTCTTCACGTCTGAGAACAGGCTTTTTAAGTGGTCAGAAGCCTCCAGAGCCGGATCGAAACGCGATGTTGAGAAGTCTGTTGCATCTGGTGTGCTGGCGGGGAGTATGTATAACACATTGCCGCCATGCACGTCAATAGTGAAGAAGACCTTATTCAAAGCCGTCTCTGTGAAGCCTAGCTGTGCGCCCTTCTGACCAACCATATCTACGGTGCAATCGTGCATCTCACGACACCAAGGGTGATGATCAAATTTCCATGGGCCAGGGTAAGGCTGACCCATGACACGATATTGCTCCGCCCAACGTGCGGTAGTCGTTATAGACTTCCGCACGAGGCCCGTAGCAATTCGTTCGCCCATTTCTTCAAGTAAGGTGTGCATCACTCGTCCTTGACGCGCTTCTCTAAGTCCTCAATCTTGCGGCAAAGTCGTGCGTCCTCTTCTCGGAGTATTTGCTGAACGGCTATTACCTCCGTAAGAGAGTTGCTCATCTTTACATTATGTGTACGTTGCTCACGCATCGTCTTATCTAGATTCTGAAAAGTTTCCTTAGACTGCTCCATATGATTATCTAAGGAGGTTGTCACCTTGATAATACGCTCATTCTGCTCTGATTCTCGTGTAAAGTAAAAGGTTGCAAGCGTCAAAGCAGCAACAAACGCTGCTACGATTGCCGCAGCCAATATCTTACCGAAGGATAAGATGCTCTCGGTGCTTAAAATCTTTTTAGGCATCTTTAACTCCTTATCCTACTTGTGGTGCAAAGGTCTTATAGGGATGTGAAGATGGCAATTTAGATGCCTGTCCCCACTTATGAGCCATATAACCTTCCATCCTTGCGCGATCACTAGGAGAGAGTTCGCCATCGAAAATAACAACCTCGCCTATCATTCCGTCCGTGGCGTGGGCATACTGATTATCCGCGATAGCATACATGTTGAGCGTATTGCCGGTACGATAGATACCAGCATCGTCAGTCAAGACGCCATCTACGCTGAACTTCTTCTGACTTGTCTTGTGATTCAAGAAGCCGAGGATATAGTCCGTACCAGTCGAAAGTGTCTGGTCAGCCTTCACATCACGCGGCTGGTAGCACCATTGGCTGCCCCATATACGCATAAGACCAGACGTAAGCACGGTGTTCTGGTTGTTCGCGCCGCCACAGACCGTGAAGTCTGCCGCAAGGCTGTCAATATTGATGACTGCCCAACATTCTTTGCCGATGAAATCAACACTAGCAAAGTCTAGATGCTCGTTCGCTGCACCGTTGTAGTCGAAGACGTTCTTTCCACCTATGGTACGTGTGCCTGTTGTCGGTCGAAGAGTGCCTGAGTTTGTCGCGTGATTCCCGTTGCCCGACTTGTCGTCGATCTGATCTACTTTCCCACCAGTGTCTGAGATTGTGCTCGCATCGTCAGTATCATACCATGCATGAAGCGGAGTTGCCGCATCAGCGGGCGTCCAGTCCCGTGTCCCAATGACTGGCGCGGCCTCCTTGTACGGATGCGAAGCGTCAAGCTGCCCTTGGAGGCCCCACTTCCACGCGAGGTAGCC
>Ga0180434_10005325_pt1 | contig 15202 bp, 13 predicted proteins | sample SS_ome_7_FD_132453 | JGI IMG/M metagenome (GOLD analysis project Ga0180434, IMG submission 132453) | Hypersaline lake sediment archaeal communities from the Salton Sea, California, USA - SS_1_D_2 metaG | ecosystem: Environmental > Aquatic > Non-marine Saline and Alkaline > Hypersaline >...
CAACGAACGCAACAAACGCAACAAACGCAACGAACGCAACAAACCCAACAAACCCAACGAACCCAATGAACCCAATGAACCCAATGAACCCAACGAACGCAACCAACCCATCAACCATGTTTCGTCAGCAGCTGCCGGCACTGCTTTTGTTCACGCTGATTTTTTTCGTCAATTTTCTATCGCGCATCTTTCTGGCACCCTTTCTGCCCAGCGTTGAAGCGGATTTGTCTTTGAGCCACGCGGATGCGGGCGCTTTTTTCCTGCTGATTTCCCTGGGGTACTTTATGACCCTTTTGTGTTCGGGTTTCATATCATCCCACTTGACCCACCGGCGTACGGTTGTCGTCTCGAATCTGGCCATCGGCTTGACCCTGATCGTGATTTCCTTCTGCCACAGTCTTTGGTCCCTGCGCCTGGGGTTTCTGGCGTTGGGGATGGCGGCCGGGCCTTATTTCCCCTCCGGCATGGCTTCATTCACCACGCTGATCGACTCCCGGCACTGGGGCAAGGCCATCGGCATCCACGAACTGGCACCCAATCTGGCTTTGGTGCTGGCACCGCTGATTTCGGCTTTGATCCTGCAGCGTCTGACATGGCGGCCGGCATTTCTAATGCTGGGGGTGCTGGCCCTTCTGATCGGCGCCGTGTTCATGCGCATCGGGCGCGGTGGAGAGTTCAGGGGCAAAGCCGTCGGCTATGCCGCTTACCGCGGTTTTCTGATCAGCCCGCGTTTCTGGCTGCTGGTGCTGTTGTTCTGTCTGGGCATCTCCGGCACCCTCGGACTTTACACCATGCTGCCGCTTTACCTGGTCAGCGTTCACGACCTTTCCCCGGAAACGGCCAACACCTTGCTGGCGCTGTCGCGCGTGTCCGGCATTGTCATGGTGCTGGCGGCCGGCTGGGCAGTGGATCGCTTCAGCCCAAAAACCGTCTTGCGGCTGGTGTTCGGATTGTCCGGGCTGATGACTGTGCCCATCGGCCTGGCCTCCACAAACTGGGTGGTGGTGCTTATATTTTTGCAGCCGCTGGCGGCCGTCTGCTTTTTTCCGGCAGGTCTGGCGGCGTTTGCCGCCATCAGTAAACCCGAGGAGCGCAACATCGCCCTCTCCCTCATGGTGCCCATCGCCTTTCTGGTCGGCGGCGGCGCGGTGCCGGCCCTCATCGGTCTGGCCGGTGATCTGAATGCCTTCGGCATCGGCTTTGCACTCACCGGTCTGGCTGTTTTCACCGGTGCACTGCTGGTAGGCGGGGTGAAAATGGATAACGCCCCGCGGGATTGAGCTTATTGGGTTCAGCGCGTCTGTTTGGCGGTCGCTAGATAGTGCTGATCCTTTGTTACGAATACATGGTCGGCTTTTCTGAATTCTGACGTTCGTCAGAATGACGCCCCAGGCATTCCAATTCAACATTTAACATTCAAAATTCAAAATCAATTAACCCAGCACCCTACACCCAACCCCCTTTCACCGTATACCGTAAACCTTATACCTTATACCTTCTTTCTTCATTGTCTCTCATGCCGGATTTTGATATAATAAACAGATTGCATGAACACGACATCGCAAATGGAAACTAACGATGGTTTCGCCGGAATTCAGCCGCAAAGTCAAGCACAACGTGGGCCGCAATTTTGACCAGAGCCTGAGCCAGTACCAGGCGTTTGAATCGCGCTACCGTTTTTTCGCGGACCTGTGCCTTCACCTGGCGCAGTGGATCGATCTCAAACCGGATACGGATGTGCTGGACGTGGGCTGCGGCAACGGCGTTTCCGCCGCCGTCCTCAATCAGCACTTCGGCTGTCGGGTGCTGGGAGTGGATCTGTCGCCGACCATGGTGGCGGCCGGCAATGCCGTTTTGGATGGGCGGGATGCCCGGCTCGTCGTGGGAGACGGCGAAGCGCTGTCGGCGCTCGTGGCAGGACGCCGCTTTGACTATGTGCTTTACAACGCATCGATATTCATTTTTCCGGACGTGCCCCGGACCATCCGCGAGGCGGTCCAGTGCTTACGTCCGGCGGGTAAAATCGCGTTTTCTTTTTATCCCTGCCTTGCCGGGCCCGCGGATGAGGATCTGATGACGCTGGCCTTTCAAAACATGGGCATGCCGCCGCCGCGTTCCCGGGTCATCACCGCATACGAGGATGCCTGCCGGGCTCTGGCGGCGGCGTGCGGGCCGGTTGCTCACCACCGCTGGGTGCAGCCGCTGGACATTGATTTTATGATCGCCTTTTTTTCCATCCCGGCCCAGTCGGCATCTCTATTCCCGGGCTGCGATTATGAACAGCGGCGGCAAAAGGTCCGGACGCTGTTTGACCGGATGGCGGACCTGGAGCGCCGGGGAACGGTTGTCTGGCGTATGGCCCAGGCCGCCTGTACACCGGACAATAGATGACGGCTGCGGGGTAAAGATGGCATCTGAATCAACGGTCACCTTCGACGATGTCCGCCGCGCCGCGAAACGGCTTAATGGGCGGGCGCACCGCACACCGGTTTTGTCCTCACGCACGCTGAACGAGCGTCTCGGCGCCACGGTTTTTTTCAAGTGCGAAAATTTTCAGAAGATGGGTGCCTTCAAGTTCCGGGGGGCCTACAACGCCATGGCACAACTGACGGTGCAGGAGCGCGCCGCCGGTGTGATCACTTTTTCTTCCGGCAACCATGCGCAGGCGGTGGCACTGGTGGGACGTATGCTGGGCATCGGGACGACCGTCGTCATGCCGGAAAACGCGCCGGCGACAAAGATGGCGGCCACCGAGGGCTACGGTGCAACGGTTGTCACGTATGATCCGGCGGAAGCCGACCGCCGTGAGCTCGCGGAGCAGCTGGCCCGAAAGAGCGGGGCCGTAATCATCCCCCCTTTTGATCACGCGCACGTGATTGCGGGGCAGGGCACGGCTGCCATGGAGCTTTTTCAAGATGTCGGTCCGCTGGATCTTTTGCTGGTACCCTGCGGCGGCGGCGGACTGTTGAGCGGCAGTGCGCTGTCCGCCCGGGGGCTCTGTTCGAGCTGCCGCGTGAAGGGCGTTGAACCGGCGCTGGCGGATGATGCGGCACGATCCTTTAAAACGCGCCGTCTGCAGCGGGTGAAAAACCCGCCGACCATTGCCGACGGCACCCGCACCGCATCGCTGGGTCGAATCACATTCGCGCTGATTCTTCAATATGTGGCGGGGATTGAAACCGTCAGCGAGGCGGCCATCATGGAAGCGGTGCGTTTCTTCTTTTTTCGCATGAAACTCGTTGTCGAGCCGTCCGGCGCCCTGGGACTGGCGGCGCTGTTGAACGGAGCCGATGCGGCCGGAGGCCGTATCGGCGTGATTGTCAGCGGCGGCAACATCGATGCGGCGACCATGCGCCGTGTGCTGATAGACGGTGAAAACAGAACAGGAGTAAAAGCATTTGGAAAAGAATAAAATCTGTGTCATTGCCTGTGCCGTGCTGGCCATTGATATCGAACACACGGCCGCCCGGCTGGGCTTTACGCCGGAAACGCAATATCTGCCGGCCGGCCTTCACAGCCGGCCGCATCTTTTGCGGGAAAAACTGCAGGCGGCGATTGACGAGGTGTCGGCCGCCGGCAGGTGCAGCCGCATCGTTGTCGGTTACGGTGTCTGCGGGCGCGGGACCGTGGGCATCCAGGCGCGCGGCATACCGCTGTCCATCGCCAGGGTTCACGACTGCATCGCCCTTTTTCTGGGCGGCGACGCCGAATACCGGCGGCAGTTTAAAAAATATCCCGGTACCTACTACCTTTCGGCCGGGTGGTACGAAGAAAAAACCGAGCCGCTCTCCCAGCGCGACAACATCGCCTATTACGGGGATCAGCGATTGAACTTTGACGAGATCGAAAAAAAATACGGTGCCGAGGCGGCCAGGGAGACGTTCCGGTTTCTGGGCACCTGGAAGAAAAATTACCAGCGGGCGGCGTTTATCGAAACCGGTGCAAAAAAGTCGGCCAAATATGAAAAATACGCCCGGGATATGGCCCGGGCCTATGGCTGGAAGTACGAAAAGATCACCGGCCGGCACGACTTGATCAGGGCCCTTCTGACGGCAGACCATACCACGGATGAAATACTGGTGGTGCCGCCCGGCCACGGCATCGAATTTGATGCCATCCGTGCAACGCTTTCCGCCAACCCGGTCTGGCGCAGCAGGGAAACGTCCGAAAAAGCGCCGGTTGAAATACACCCGCCCGCCACCCAATCGGATGCGGCGCCGCAGATCACCTTCGGTCTGGGAATCGATGCCGGCGGCACCTACACCGATGCCGTGGTCTACGATCTTCAACAGGACCGCACCATTGCCAAAAGCAAGGCCTTGACCACCAAATGGGATTTTACCAGAGGGATTCACGCCGCGCTGCGCCGACTGCCGAAAAAGGCGCTGGCGGCGGTGGAAATGGTTTCGCTTTCGACGACGCTGGCGACCAATGCCATTGTAGAGGGAGAAGGCCAGAAGGTGGGTATGATTCTCATGCCGCCTTACGGCCGTCTGGATCCCGGTGAAATCGACTACGAACCCAAAGCGGTCATTGCGGGCCAGCTGGAAATCAGCGGGGTGGAGATAAAGCCGATCGATCCCCGGGAAGTCGAACACACCGTGCGCCGCATGAAGGAACACGATGAAGTCAGGGCTTTTGCCGTGTCCGGCTATGCCGGGTCGATCAATCCCATGCACGAGCTGGCGGTCAAGCGGATGATTCGGGATACGACCGGCCTTTTTGTCACCTGCGGCCACGAACTCTCGCATACGTTGAATTTCAAGACCCGCGCCCGCACGGCCATGCTGAACGCGCGCATCATTCCCAAGCTGGGAAAACTTCTCAATGACGTGGAAAAGGTGCTGTCGGAGCTGGGCATCGCCGCGCCCCTGATGGTGGTCAAGGGGGACGGCTCATTGATGAGTGCGGAGATGGCCGGCGAACGGCCGGTGGAGACGATTCTTTCCGGGCCGGCCGCCAGTGTCGCCGGGGCCCGCCATTTGACGGGTCTGAAAGACGCGCTGGTGGTGGACATGGGCGGTACGACGACCGATACGGCACTTTTGAAAAAGGGACAGGTCAGCTTGTGCGATACCGGTTCGGATGTCGGGGGGCACAAGACGCATGTGAAGGCGCTGGACATCCGTACGGCGGGACTGGGGGGCGACAGCCTGGTGCAGCTGGAGAAAGGCCGGTTTTTTCTGGGACCCCGACGGGTGGCGCCGATCGCGTGGCTGGGCGCCAACTTTCCCGTGGAGGAAACCCTGGCATACCTTGAGCATCACCCGGACCGCTTTGCGTTTTCCACCAGCGGCACCCAGGTTCTGGCGCTGACCGGATCAACGGATGCGCTGACGGCCACGCCCCGGGAACAGGCGGTGCTGTCGCTGCTGCGGCAGCGGCCGTATGCCATTGATGAACTCATCCAGCAGATGGACGTCTACTTCGAAAGGAGCCTGGGCATCGAACGTCTGGAAGAGCAGTTCATTGTTCAGCGCTGCGGATTGACCCTGACCGACATTCTGCACGCCGTAGACCGGTTCCGGCGCTGGGACGCGGCGGCCGCCATGCGTATGGGCCGACTGTATGCGCTCCTGTTCAAAAAGGATCTCAGCCAAATGGCCGAGATCATTCTTGACAAGGCGGTCGAGCGCCTGTCCCTGGAGCTTTTAAAACGCCAGCTTCAGGAAGATACGGATCCGGACGTCATGGAAAACTGCGGGGTGTGCCGCGTCATGGTCGACAACATTCTGTCCGGGGGCGGAAAAAATTACGCAGTGCACTTTGATTTCAAGAAACCGGTGGTGGGCATCGGTGCACCGATTCATCTGTTCCTGCCGCAGTGCGGCGAAAGGATGGGTTTTCAAACCCTGCTGCCGGAAAATGCGGATGTGGCCAACGCCATCGGGGCCATCACCAGCGATGTGGTGGTCAACCGGCAGCTGCGCATCCATCCCAGTCAGGAGGGGGGCTTTCTTATCGAGGGTATTGCCGGCGCCGTCCGTTTTGACAGCTTCGAAGCGGCGGACGAATACGCGCGTCGCGAAGTCGTCCGCATCGTGCGCCATTCGGCCCGGTCCGCCGGCACCGGTGCGAATACCGTGGAAATCCGCACCGAAGATAATTTGACCACAACCGCCGACGGCCAGAAGCTGTTCATGGGACGGACTGTTTATGCCACCATCAAGGGACGTCCCAGTCTGTCGCAGATGTCCACGGCCAGTGCGTAGACAATGTCCAGCGCCAGGTGTGCCCCGACCGTTTTGTCGAACAACAGGCCGGCCTGCGGTGCAAAATCCGCGTCTCCCTGCCAGTAGAGCACGGCGGCCGGTATGCGGTCGGTGATGGAAAAGCAATAGGCGCTGTCGGCCATGGCCAGAACGCGTCCTTCGAGCAACCGGCAGCGGCTTTCAAAGCCCTGGCGGTCGTTGGCGAAACGATCGGTGACAGCGTCCGTGGGAACCGCGTGCGGGCCGCGGAAAAAGGTCTGGCCGCCGGGAAGATCCTTGACCGATATCCATTCGCCCATCGGCTCGACAGCGGCCGCGTGCAGCAGATAGTGCAGGACAAACAACCCAAAATAGGCGTGCGGCATGTTGTGGGGCGCCGCCCGGTAATCGATGACGCCCGCCGCGGGAAACACGCTGCAGCCCACGCTCCAGGCCCATATCTCATAGCAGCACCGCTGTGGGTCATAGCGGCAGCGGGCCCGGCGGCACACGTCGCGCGGGTCCAGTCGGTCCAGATCCGCGAAAAGAACAGGAGGGATGCCGGGATCGTCATTCGCCGTTGCAGTCATTTTTCACTCCGGTCTGTTGACGGATGGATACGTATTAGCAAAATAACAGCGGCTTTGCACTCTATTTCCAAAAAGACGCGGAATTTCCAAATCTCAAGCACCAAACAACAAATAAATCTCAAATCTCAAGCACCAAATAACAAACAACTGCTCTGCGTTCCGTTTGAGATTTTGAACATTGGTATTTGGATATTGTTTGTGATTTGGGATTTGAATATTGTGATTTGACTTGAGCAGCCATTGACGGCACTGTTGGGATAATCCAAATCGAAATCGCTATCGGGATCGAAGAGAAATGGCCTGCGGAAATGAGGAAATCGATTTCGACCCCGATAGCGATTTCGATCCCGAAGAAAGAAAACCCCGGCAAACGATCTTAACATCGTTTAGACAAGAAACCTCTAGAAAGAGAGAGACGATGGCTTTCCGATCGGCACATAAAATCCGTTTCGGGGATATCGACCGGGCCGGCATTGTGTATTATCCGCGCTTTCTGCACTATTTCCACATCGCCCTGGAGGAATTTTTCGGCTACGGACTGGGCATCGACTATCCGACGGTTGTCAACGCGCACCGCATCGGGCTGCCGACGGTGCACCTGGAAACCGATTTTTTCAAACCGCTGCGCTACGGCGATGAGATAGAGATTGAAGTGCGTGTGTTAAAAATCGGCAAAACCGCCATCACCTTCGGTTATCGGGTTTTCCGGCAAAACGAGACCGAACCCCGCGTCTCGGGACACAATGTCACGGTCTGCCTGAATATGGACACGTTTGAAAAACGGTTGATTCCTGATTGGCTCGAAGACCGTCTGCGGAAAAGCGACAGCCTCCGCATCGACACCACCTGTCGGCGGCAGGGCTGACAGCTTATAAAACGACATTCAGGAGCGATGAATATGGCTACGATTCGAGATGCGGTGCTGGAATGTTTGGACCATGCGCCCAGCGACCGGGCGCTCATTCGGGCACTGGAAGATGTTATCGCCAAAGAAGGCCGGGAGACCTACCGGATCATTCTGCACATTTTAACCCATCTGGAACTGGATCAAAGAGAGGCGGCGGACTGCTGGCGGGAGATTATCGCTCTGCATCAAAAAATGAGTGCCGCCTTGAAACGTCCGGTGAGCTTGCGGACCGCCATATGCGACTATTTCTGTTCGGTTCACAAGTCGCTGAAGAATCCCAAGGTCGTTGAAATCCACATTTTTGAAACCACTCTCAAAAACAGCAAGTATGACGGCCTGACCGGCCTGTTGAATCGCCTGACGCTGGAGGAAATGATCAGCAGGGAGATCAACCGTGCACGCCGTCATACCGAAAAGCTGTCGATGATCTTTTTTGATCTGGATAATTTCAAGCAGGTCAACGACTGCTTCGGACACCAGGCCGGCGATGCGTTTCTCAAGCAGGTGGCCGCTGTCATTCAGTCGGAAAAACGCCTGGAAGACATGGCCGGCCGCTACGGTGGTGAAGAAATGCTGCTCCTGCTGCCGGAAACCCGTAAAAAAAACGCCGCCGCCATCGGGGAACGCATTCGCTCACGCGTGGAAAAAACCGTTATCCAGTGGCAGCGGTCACCGATCCGGGCGACGGTCAGCGGCGGCTTGTCCGTTTTCCCGGACGAGGCCCGGGACGCCGCTTCCCTGGTGCGGCAGGCCGACGAAGCCCTGCAGCGCGCCAAAGCCGCCGGCAAGAATCGAATCGTGTGAAAAAAAGGGGTCGAGGATTCGAGGATTCAAGAGGGCAAGGGGCGAAGGGCGGTTTCTGGATGCTGGATACAGGGCGCAAGGTTCAAGGTGCAGGGGAAAAATTTTGAATTATGAATTATGAGTTTTGAATGGTTGATTCGTTGAATTGGTTTCATTGGTTGGATTGGTTGAATAGTTGAATGGGAAGAACGGCATTCGCCGTTCCCAATCAACCAATCGACCAGTCAACCAATCAACCGGATCCAACCCAACAAACCCAACAAACCCAACGAACCCAACGAACCCAAAGAACTCAACAAACCCAACGAACCCAACAAACTCAAAACACAACCACAACCCGGCCGTCGGCCAGAAAATTGTTGGGGTTTTTCAGGATGGTTTTCAGCACAGCGGCGTTTTCGGGCGGAAGCAGAAGGCTGCGGTCGCCCCGGGGGGTGCCCACGGCCTCGACGACATAGGGCAGGCTGCCGACCCTGTCGCTCTGCTGGGCCTGCCGGAGATCGTGGTAGTAACGGACATAGCCCATTTTGATGGTGCGGTTCAGGTCCAGATAGTCGCCGGGGTAAAGGCGCGCCGCACCGCTGTAAATCTCCGGTTTCAGACAGGGTTTAAAGCCGATGCCGCGGGCGTCCACCACCAGGCCGGTATAAGGGTAGCTGCCTTTTTGCTCGGTCGTGCGCGGCGCCGGGGCCGCGGCGAGCTTTTGTTCGAGGGCGGCGAGACGGCGGGCCAGGTCGTTCAGGTGCACGCCATAGGCCGCCAGACGCTTCTCCTGTTCCAGAAATTCATTGCGCATGGCGGCCAGCTCCGTTTCCGATGCGTAGGCGGCCACGGTGAAAACCGATCGCTGTTCGGCCTGGCGCTGCCAGGCGTGGATCAGTGCCTTGAACATGAGCAGCAGCCGGTCCTGTTCGGCGGCGACGTCCTGCAGGCGGAGGATCTGCTGCTCGAGTAGCAGTACGCGGTTTTCGAGGCGGACCAGGCGTTCCTCGACGGCATAGCCGCCTGGTGCCGCCAGGGTCCTGTCGATGCGGCCTTCCAGCGTTTCCACCAGAATTTCGCCCAGTCGTCCCACCAGCGGCATGCTGACAATGACTTCGACGGCATCGTCTTTCAGATAGCGGGTATCTTCCAGGCGGCAGAACTGAACCGCACCTTTGATCTGCGAAACGATGCGTTCATCCGTCATCACGCGTTTTTCCACCACTGTGGTGGAATCGATGTGCACGCCTTTGATGACCTCCAGTAGGTTGCGCTGGGCCACGACCTGGGCCGCCCGTACGGCCAGCAGCCGGGCCTGGGTGCTGTTCTGCTTGTCCTGGGGCGGCAATCCCACGCCTTTGGCGTACACCATCTGGTTGAGCCAGTCGATGTAACCGAATTCACCGATTTTTTCGTAAACGGCATCCTGGGCCGATGTCGACGGCACCGGCAGCAGGATGGTCGGCAGCAGCAGAAGAAGACCGACAAGCACGGTGTTGGCAGTTTTCATAAGACCTCCGGTTTACGGGCCGCCGCAGCGCGAAGGCGGTGCGGCGAGCGCCGGCTGAAACTGGATGTTGCCCAGAAAGGAATCGGCCGCAGGTGCGGCGCCGTCCCAGAAATTGCCGCTTACATCCACCTGCATGGGGGTGTAGCTTTGTACATTGAAGGGGGTGTTGGCTTCAAAAGTGTTGTCGCGGATGATTGGAGCGACACCCTCGCCCTCGATGACGATCGCGCCCTGGCCGCTGTTGTCGGCAAGGATTGAGCAGGTCAGGGTGGGCGCGGCGTTGTCTTTCAGATGCACTCCGGCCTGGGAGCAGCCGCGGATGGTCGCGTGAAGGATAACCGGTGCGCTGTTTTCAATGCTGATGCCGGTTTCGGCGTGCTCGATGAAAATGTGCGCCAGGCGGGAGGATCCGGCGTTGTTGAAAAAAACCCCTTTCCATGATCCGGGTGTCTGCTCTCCGGCCAGCGCGCCTAAACGCACCGGGTCGTCTTCGCGGCCGTAAACCATGAGGGCACCGCCGTCTATGGCCAGCGCGGCATCCGGCATAAAACGGATGACAACGCCGGGTGCGGCGTGCAGTACGGCCCCGGGACCGAGCCGGAAGGTGGACTGGACCAGAAAGGGACCCTTTTCACTGACCAGCAGAACGGGTGCGGTCAGATTGCCGTCGAGGACGGGGCCCGGCTGGGACAGATCATACAGGTCGGCCCGCGGCAGGGGCGTGCCGGTGACGGGCGTGCTGAAAGGACTTTGATTGCCGGCCCGGTCGACGGTGCGCACTTTGATGTAAACCGGAGTGAAATTGAATAAACCGTCGACAACGGCTTCATTGCCCTCCACGCGCCGCCAGAGGCTGTAGCCGCTGAGCGGCGATGCGCTGCGCCACAGCTCAAAGCCGGCCAGGTCATCCGCCGCGGGATGGTCCCAGGCGATTTTCAACTTGCCGTCCAGGGGATCGGCGAAGATCTGCTGCGGAGGATCCGGCGGTTGCGCGTCGATGTCCACCCGGTGCACGACGTCCAGCGCGACTTTCTGATCTCCCGAGGCGTTGACCAGGTAAGCCTTGGCGAGCAGCCCGTAGGCCTGTTCGCCGGGAAGGACGGTGTATTCGCCTTCGTATATTTCGCGGGTGGCGAGCTCCCGGTCAAGGGCCGCATCGAGCTCGGGCGTCAATTCATAGCCTTTTTCAACAGCCTGCCGGCGAATGGAGGCCTTGAGTTCGGCCTGCAGGGCCTGCTTCCCGGCCGGCGAAACCGTGTTCAGAGAAACGGCGTGCTTGAAGTCGCCGATATCCACATAGGCCTTGGCACCGCCGTCGCCGATCAGGCGGAACTGCACCTTTTGACCTGCCGTGAACGGTTCGCCTGCATTGAGCACGGCAAAGAGATCGATGCGCGGCAGTCTGGCCTGCAGCGCAAGGGCCGAGTCCGGCAGTTCAATCGTGGAAACGATCTCCCGGAACACCTCGTCCGTCTGACTCAGCATTTCCGTCGCCCGCAGGTTCCAGAGAGAGGCCGCGGCGGACATGATCAGCCCCACCGGGTTCAAAGAGACGCCGCCGGCATGGGCCCGGCTGACGTGTTTGGCCCGCCACAGCAGGTTGCCGGTTTTCAGATCCCACATGGCCGTCTCGCAGCCCACGGCGATTTGCGAATAAATGCCAAGGAAGATGCGGTTGAAATGCGTCACCTCTCCCGTGACGGCGGCATCCACGCCCAGGATGCTTTTCAGCTTGCGGGGATTTTCCGCAATCAGGGCGTTGATCATGTCCGGCGTCGTGAGGCCGGCGTTTTTCAGGCGCTGATCCGTGCTGAATATTTCCAGATCGTTGAAAGGCAGGGAGCTGATGTGGTTGTACAGACCCCGGCGCACAATTTCTTCGGGGGTGTCGTCGGTGTCGTCCAGGGTCGCCGCTTCGCCCGACAGGGGGGCGAAGGGCAGGACGGCGATGGATTCGGGTTTATGGGTTTTAAAGTATTCCGTGTTTTCGAACTCGCCGCTGAAAGCCTTGAACGCTTCGGACGTCGCTACGATGGTGGACACGCTGCCTTCACCCTGATAGTGGACGCAGCCTGATAGAAGCGGCAGGATCAACAGCGGCAGCAGGGCTGCAAAGCCGGGTATCCGTGAAACACGCATGTCAACTCCTTGTCTGCCTGGCACGCAGCAGGCGTATCGAGCGATGAAGAAGATAAAAGGGTAAACAGCGTATCGCCGGTCTGAATGTTTCTCAAAGCATAGTGAGACAGCAAAAAGGTGTCAATAGAAAAGGTTCAGTTGAGCAGGGGCCGGCCGGGAAAGCGGTTTTCCGGCGGGTCAGGGCTCGCGTTTCCGGATCGCCTCCAGCCGATCGAGGTTCAGGGTGTCCTTGCGCGGTTTTCTTCTGACGTGCAGAGCGGCTTTGGACAACATGTTGGCAGTGATCGGCGCCGTCAGGAAAAGAAACAATATGATCAAAAACTCTTTTATGCTGACACCACTTCCCCTGTATGAAAAAAAGATAATCGATGCCATCAAGATGGCGCCGATTCCTAATGTCGAGGCTTTGGTCGGTCCATGCAGACGCATGTAAAAATCGGGCAGTCGGAACAACCCGATGGATCCCACCAGCAGGAACACGGCGCCCACGATAAGAAAGAATCCGGTAAGAAATGCTGCAATCTGCATTGTGATCCCCTAATCGATAATGTCGCCACGGAGGATAAACTTACATACCGCCGTTGTGCTCACGAATCCCAGCATGGCAATGATCAGTGCTCCCTCGTAGTAAAGCGGAGACCGCATAAAAATACCGAGGATGACGATTAATGCGATGGCGTTGATGTACATGGTATCGAGGGCAATCACACGGTCCAGCATTTTGGGGCCGATCATGAAACGCCACAGATTCAGCAAAAGTGACAGGCCGATGACGGCGGCGACCGCCAGAATAATGGTGTCTAACATTCGAAAATCTCCTTGAGCGGTTTTTCATAGCGCTGTTTAATGCGATCGACCAGCATTGTTTCGTCCGCTACATGCAGTGCGTGTACGTAAAGTGTTTTTTGGTCTTCCGAGATCTCAATGCTGACGGTACCGGGCGTAAGCGATATCGTGCTGGCAAGCATTGTGATCGGCAGGTCCCCGGTCAGATCCAGCGGTATGGCGACAAACCCGGGCTGCAGCCGTGCCGGCGCTCCCAGGACCTGTTTGGCCACCACGATATTGGAAACGATGATGTCGCCCAGCAGCAGACCCAAAAAAGAAACAAATTTGAGCGGTTTTTGTACGGGCGTCACCGCCGTTCGAATCCGGTTGACGCCCAGGGGAATGAGCCAGGCCAAAAACGCAGCGAGCAAAACGTTGCCGAACGTAAAGCGGTGGGTCAACAACAGCCAAAACGCCATCAGCAAGGCGATTTTCAATGGATCGGGAATATAGGGATTAGAATTCCTGTTCCGCATGGGCGTGGCTCCTGCTGGTTTCGATTTGGCGTTGCATGGTGGTCGGATGCCGTCGGAGGTCTTCGGCGGCATCTTGGCTGTATGTCAAAATCGCATCGGCAAACACGGTCATCAGCGCTGTCGTCGACAGCAGAATAACGATGGCGGCAATTTGCGTGATTCTTACTTTCAGATCGACAGCGCTTTCTTTAGCGGAAGAATGCCAGAAATAGGTGCTGCCTGCTCGTGAAAATGCGATCATGGTCATCAGACTGCTCATCAACAGGGCCGGCCACACCCACACCTGCTCGGCAAATCGGTCCGCCGAATCTAGAATCAGCACTTTACCGATAAAGCCGGAAAGGGGCGGCAAGCCGACGGCGGCGATCGCCGCGATAAGAAACATACCCCCCAAAAGCGTTGCGTGGGTTACCGGTCCTGCCTTGACAAACCGATCCGCAGCGGCTCCCCGCCGGGTGCCGATCTGGTCGGCGATGAGAAACAAGGCACCGGTAACGGCGGTGGAATGCAGAAGATAATAAAAACCAACGCGCAGGAATTGCCCACCTTCAATGACGAAGGTGATCAGCAGCGTACCCACGGAAACAATGACCATGTAGGCCGTTAATGACCGCAGGGAAGCAGCGGCAAAAACGCCGATACTTCCCAAGGCAATGGTGGCGATGGCCAGGGGCCAGATCCACGGGATGGCGAAATCGGCCAATGCGCCGGCGTTGCCGCCGAAAATACCGCCGAAAACCCGACAGATCGAATAGAAACCCACTTTGGTCATGACCGCAAACAGGGCCACCACCGATGCGGAAGCCGCTGCATAGGTTTTCGGCAACCAGAAATGCAGCGGCAGCAAGGCCGATTTCAAACTGAAGACCAGCAGTAAAAGCAGGCCGCCTGTTTTGACCAGGATCTGATCTTCCGGTAAAAGCAGGCCGACTTTCGCGGCCATGTCTGTCATGTTGAGCGAGCCCATCGTTCCGTACAGTGTACCCAGTGCGACCAAAAAGACCGCCGATCCGATAAGATTCACGGTGACGTAGTGAAAACCCGCCTTTGTCTTCTCCTTTCCGCCGCCGTGAATGAGCAGTGCATAGGACGCAATCAGCAGTATTTCAAAAAAGACGAAAAGATTGAAAAGATCCCCTGTCAGGAAGGCACCGTTGATGCCCATGACCTGAAAAAGGTACAATGGATAGAACAGCGAACTCTGTCGGTCTTCCTTGCCGGCGCTGTATATGCCTGCACAAAAGGCGAGAATTGCGGTCACCGCCAGCAGCAAAGCGGTGAGGCGGTCCACGACAAGCATGATACCAAACGGCGGCTGCCAGCCGCCGAGGGCATAGGTTGTCGTCTGCTGCCGTGCGGAAAGGATCAACATGGCGCTGATGACCATCAGCGCGATCAGAACAGACCAGGTGACCCGGCGCTGGGCCTTGAACCGTTTTGACAAAGGCGGCAGCAGCATCAGCGTGCCCGCCAGCGACGGCAGCAGTATCGGAAGAATGGGCAGATGATTCATGGCCGCCGGTTCTCCCGCTGAATGACATTCTCGATGGCGGTGGGTTTTCCGTCGACGTGGTCGCTGCCCCAATCGGTGAAGGTGCGTATGGCGAGCACGACGAGGAAAGCCGTCATACCGAAGCCGATAACGATCGCCGTCAGCACGAGCGCCTGGGGCAGCGGATCGGCGATGCGTTGCGATACGCCCAATAAGCGTCCGGCGTTGAGGTGAAGACGACCGCTGGCGAAAAGGAACAAATTGACGGCGTAAGAGAGCAGGG
>Ga0180434_10005326_pt1 | contig 15201 bp, 9 predicted proteins | sample SS_ome_7_FD_132453 | JGI IMG/M metagenome (GOLD analysis project Ga0180434, IMG submission 132453) | Hypersaline lake sediment archaeal communities from the Salton Sea, California, USA - SS_1_D_2 metaG | ecosystem: Environmental > Aquatic > Non-marine Saline and Alkaline > Hypersaline > Sediment...
CGAAAGAGCTTCTTTTCTGTTCAGAAAATGGAAAGGAGGGCGTGAAGATGAGTCAATTTTAAAGGAAAAGTGGCTCACTTTTCACGACCATAAATGGCTCACTTTTTTACGACCATTGACACTCTTCCCCCAAACCCGTTATCCTCAACGGGGTCATTGACCTGGTCTTTCTAGAACCCGACGGCTGGGTCATTGCGGATTACAAAACAGATAAAATAAACGGAGGGCTCCAGAGTTTTATTGACTATTACACTCCCCAGGTCAGAGTGTATACCGAGTTCTGGGAAAAAATCACCCAGGAAAAAGTCAAAGAAGCCGGGCTTTATTTCACGTCCATAAATAGGTGGGTGAAGGTATGAGGGGAGTAATTAGTGATTAATAAATTTTACAATTTCTATTTTGATATTCTTTTGCTTTTTCTAAACAATCCAATAAGTCGCTAGCTCCTCCTCTATTTAGAGTAACATCAAAGGCTAGCTCACCACCAATATATTCTTTATAGATTATATTGAGTATTTTACTTGCTTCATTGAGTATTTTATCAATTTGCTTTCGTCCAATTCCTGGCAAAGGATTATCCTTAGGTTTTATTTTTGTATTTAGATCATTATGGCCTTCTTTTTTATTACGCAAATGACGTATAGGACCGCAAGCTTCATTGAACTCATCGAATGATTCTTTTAAATTTTTAATGTTCTCACATTTATTAACTAGAGTCTTAATTGATAAATTGGTTTTCCCAGAAGATTTTGGCGGATCACTCAATCGGCAGATCCCCATCGTTAAATCGCTTCGAATAGACTCTTCAATGATTTGAAATGAGGATTGTGCTAAATCAGACATAAGCTCAGTATTTTCCTGTTTGCCAAATAGTTCTATATAAAACTTCCACTTCTCATATAGAGCCGCTAAATCTTGACATAACCACATGAATAATTCACGAATATTTTCAGGTATCCTTAAATTGTATCCAAAAGCTCCATCACACATTCATAATCTCCCTGTAAATATCAAAAGCTTCTCCCAAGGATTCTAAGACAGAAAAACACATAATCAATTAAGAATATTTGTTTCTTAATACGCAATTTTATTCTTTTTTGTAAATCAAATTCAAAATTAAGTTTCCAAAAATTTTACTTTTTTTCATTAGGGATCGTTTCTCAGAGTCTGTATGTAGCTCAAAAGATCAACCGTTGGCATGTGTTATTTATTTTCCATTTTTTTCGATTTCCTTTAGTTAAGCCAAAAAAGCCTTCAAGTTAATAGCTCTAATAGCACTACTGGCAGGCAATTTTCGATCCAAAAGCCTTCCAGCTAATTTTACTGACCTCGAGGGCCATAAATTTACATGAAATTGCATTGGAAGATGCGGAATCGGAGTTGGATCCCAATTGAATCGCTCATGCATAAGTCTCTCGTCTACAGACCATCGAATCACCTCAGAAGACCATTCGACAATGTAGTGATGGAAGTCCTCAGACGCATCAAATCCTAGATCAATGAGGACTGGTGTACCTCTGTATCCATATTCAATTCTCGCTCCTTTGCCTCCGGGATTATAGTAAACATTCAGTAGCATCTTGGTTGTATCCTTACCAAGAAGCTCAATATCTATCTCTTGACGAGGGGAATTTCTCTGTAAAAAGACTCCTGTTACCACTCCCGAGACATTCGCTGGCCTAATTTCAGCCTCAAATCGCCCATATAAGAACTTTTGGTGACTAGAAATCGAAGCAGACGTATAATCTCGAACGCCAGAACGTTCCTTATTAAGGATAAATCTTGCAGTACCATTATCCATGGTTTTAAAGTTGGATGGATTGAAAATCGCCAAATTGCTAGGAAACGTATCGTCACGTAAAAGCCAGATCGTACTGTCGTGATTACGAAATCGCTCGCATACAGTTAAGGAATCCTTATTAGCCATATCTTCAAAACTAACACCATTGGTGGGTACACCGATCCAGTTTCTGTTTGAACTAGCTATCCAAGGTGATTTATCGAACTTCAACTTATGAGTCCGAGAATAATGGTTCCGAACATCCTTGATGTTGCCCTGAAAAAGTTTGCGTTGGATTCGGTCGCTTAAAACCGGATATTTATTAGTTGGAGGAACACAGTCCAGGAATTTGCATATGGACTTCCATTTGTCCGACGCCTGGGCGGGTAATATCAGTAGATTATCTGATAGTTGCCTAATCCTGATAATTAGTCTGTGAATATCGCACAAGCCAATCTCCTTATCTGGAACTTCACATTCATTTACTATTTTCTGATTTAATTTTGCTAAATCTTCTTTTTTGTTTACTGTAACAATAAACATGGCTTTTGGATACATCTTAGCAAATTCGACATAATGTTCATCCAGCGATCCAACATTAACGTATGCATCAAAAACCCGCTTCCTCTTTTTGTAAAAGAGGTTCTCATGTTCGATCATCGGTAATTTGTTAACATCGCTACAACAGCTGTAGCCCAACATCGAGAGCGCCATAGCAAGTGATGTTAAGCCTGTACCATGCTCACCAAAAGCAAATACAGGCTTTTTCTTTGGTTTCGTTCCAAAAAGAAGTGGCTTCTCCTTATTCAGAATGCCTATCTTTGTGAGTATAGGAAGTATCGAGTATGAGTTATCAGATTTACGGTCTAATCTCTGATTAATGATGGATTTTGAAGTTGCGAACACTTTGATGTTTTTAAATTGATGATTAATCCATAAATCAATGGGTCCACGAACGGGGAGATAGCTCAAGAGTTTCTGCGCACCATCCTTAGATATGACGTATCCAGAAAGGAACCACAAACCACGATACGGTTTAAAAACAAAGTCTGATATATCAGTCTTTTGCGCCCTATTTTTCACCTCTTTATATGACAAATATAGAACATCAAAGGATAGAAATTGTCCATGAATCTCTCTCAAATCTCTCCATGCTCGATCTATAAATTTAGCGAAGTTGCGGTGAAAATATACATCATCCTCAAGAACCAATGTGTATTTATGCCTGCTTGAAGCTATCCGTTTCCATACCTCGATATGCGAGAGTGCCACAGCCACCTCTTGGTGCGTCATTTTAACTGGTTGATCAACATTTATCCAACCACTTGATATAGCTGGCTGGGGCTCAACATAAAGTTGATCAGCTAGCGAATAGAATGGCTCGATTACAGATTTGGTAGGAGATCCAGTGTAGTCTTTAGCATCAATGGCTGAAAAACGTCTCACTAACTCAAATAGAGTTTTGCCAGATCCGTCGGAGATCTGTTGCAACTCTCGCTGCATTTGTCTCCATCGGAAAGCTTGTCGATCCAAGTTAATGACATATATTTGTTGTATCTTTTCAGATGACTGATCATTTGTGTGGTCAAATGACATGCAAACGGGTTTACTGACGATCCACCTAACTCTGAGTGCGATTCGATATGCTAAACGAAAAAGCAAGCTCGGGTAACTAAAATGGTTCATACGTCATAGGCCCTTGATTCGCTTATTGTATAATGAATAATAAGATTAGCCTCCTTCTATATTATTAGTCTTTCTTGTTTGATAGCCTCCAATTTCTTGCGTCTTTTCGATAACTCAAATGCCAAGGACTTATTGAAATAGATTCCCAGTCAGACAAAACAAGAAAGTCTTGAGCTTGACCGGCCAACTCTAGGGAAATGGCATGTCTAACTAAGCTGGCTGTGAGATTGCCTGGTCCTGTTGAAGATTGGATTTCAGGCCTCTCTCTAGAGTTTAATAGAATGCTCGTTGCTCTTTCAAGAGCAAGGCGGATTATTGGGTGTCCAGACGGAGCGACTATAGGATTGTTATTGAAATAAAATATCCAACTGGGTGAATACTGTCGATCTTTCATAAAAACCATAGTGTTAACCATTGCTCCGGTTTCCTTGTCATAACAAAGGGGATGTAATTTTAATCTGTTATCATCAAAAAGGTGATTAATATCCATTCCTTGATACATTTCATCCGCATCGACGTAGAATCCACCATTCGAGAGGATAAAACAAAGTCGAAAATAATCACATCGCATTGCAGGGTGGTAACAGCAATTAAAGGCCTCGACATGAGTAGGCCCGTACTGGTTGAAAATGAAAAGTCTGGCTTTTCGGTCATTAAATATTAATCTAATAAAACCATGATTTGTAAGTTGTTTCCATGTATCAAGACACTTTTGCACATCTTTGGGTATTTGACTTAAGTTGTCCCAAAATTGAACAATTATCTTTGGGATAGAGCTAGAGCCTAATTGCTGCGAGGGTAGTGATTGATAATTTTGAACGAGACGGCGGACGTAGCTGGAACGAGAATAATCATCTTCTGCACAGCCTACAGGGTCGTTAAATAAATGGTCCATTTTACACATCGTTAATCTGATAGATTTCAATTGTAATAATTTGGTCTAACCAAAACCAGAGTTGTCGGTGTCAAATAACTCATCGTTTCCTTCTTTTTGCGTAATATTCACGCCAAATCTTTTCAACATCAAGTTTTTTTACTTTTTTCTTAAGGTAATCAAGTGCTTTTTTGCTGTATCTCTTATGAACAATTTTACCTATCTTTATAATTTTAAAGTAATCATCATTTTCTTGAATGTTTAATTTGTCAATAACAGCTAGTGTTTTTGGCTGTGTTAACTTTAGCTTTTTTGCTAATTTACTTAAACCCAGAGCGTAAAAACTTAATTCATTTACTCGTTTAAGTGCTACCACTGTAGAGCCAGGGGTACCTTCTGGAACTACTGTTACAGGATCCCCCTCCTTTTTCGAAATTCGGATAGATATATTAAGACCCGTTCCTTCTGTATTCAATTTTAGACTAGATATTCCAGGAAAAATTTCTGTCCACTTTTTCCCTTCTTTTACTTTACGTAACCTTTTTTCCAATTCGTATTCACTCGGTTGAGAGCGTATACCACTTAATGAGTCTTCTATAATGGCAAGTGATCTTATTTTTGCTTTTGCTTGCAGCATTTTTCTTGTCCCAGGCTGGACTAGCTCTTGAATTTCTTTAAAGTCAGCTTTCATTAAGTTTTCAAAAGTTTTAGGTGGTTGTGCAGATATTGGCAGAACCCTTTCTGGTAAAACATCTTTAATATCCTTTTCAAATACTTTAGACAAAATCTCTCCATATAAAGTTACCCCTGCTTGAGAAAATAAATATAGTTGTTGTTCAGAAATATCCAAGAGATAATGTTGTGCAGCATCTCTAAGGCTGTTTATATTTTGAAGTGTTAAAGCTTGGTCCTCAGATAAACACCTCAATTCAACATTACTTAAGCATTTTCGAATACATTTTTCAAATCCAAATGTTTCTTTGGCTCTTGGTTCTCTAATTCGTCCATTTTTATGAACAATTGAAGCTTTTAATAGAAGTTCGAAAGATCTATCTAATAATATAAGAACGATCTCATTTCGTCCTGTATCCCAAGGTCGATTGAAATGTTCAATAGAAAGGATCAATGAATCTAGTGATTTGTTTAATAAAAATTTTGCCTCTCTTTTCATTTTAATAACTTCATGTTTAATATATTAATTGAGAATAGGTTCCCAGATTTAAATCATAACATTCTTCTTAAATGCTTTTTCAAAAACACTCTTTATTTTTTCATTATAAAAGGGCAATCCCACAAGATTGAAATGTTTATTCCTAATTCTTAAATCAGTGGTGGCTTCTTCTTTCATATCAAGTAAAAATTTTTGTTTCCACCCCTCTTTAGAATATTCAAATCCACCTTGGCTGTCTTTAAATTGATCTCCTTTAGGTTCAATAAAAATTTGATAAATGCTAATGGTCTTATTTCTCTTTTTCAAAATCATTATAAAATCCGGTTCAAAAGCTCTTCCTCCATCAAAATCAAAAATCTGAAAAAATCTTTCATTTCGGAGCAAGGCAATATCAGAATATTTTTTTCTCAACTGCTCTATACACTCATCAATAAACTTAATAAAATTCTTTTCCTCCTGGGTACCATAAATTTCATTTTGGGCGTACCAGTCTTTATTTCTTAAATCCATCTCTAGTAATTCTTTAGCCCGTTCGCTGTCGCTATCCAACTTTAGAGTCTTTCTACCTTTATTTTTACCGAAAACATCTTTAATTAGCTGAGCTTTAAACAATTTAGTACCCTTAAATTCAGATGTATTGGTTCTGGCCTGTTCTGATATCTTTTTAACTACAAATAATGATATGTTCAATTTCTGATTTGACGTTAATTTATTGATTTTGTCCTTAGGCCCCAAAACTTCTATATTAACACTTCCCAAATAATCTAGAGAGGAAATAAATTCACTTACTGAATTTAAATGAGGAAAATAGCTTTGTAGTGTTTGAAATTTATAGAATTCCAGTCTATCTAATGCATTACGTACTACATTTTTTCCAAAATCATCAAATTTATATTCAATCTTACCCCTAGGGGTATCTTTTGTTTGATTCTCTTTAGTTTGATCGTCAAAAATAATTTCTTCTTTGATCTCTCCGGTTCTTAACTCATACCTATATTTATCTTCAATCCGAGCATCTCTTAAACTAAATATTTCATTCCTAGGATTCTTAATCCTATCATTTATGAAGATCACTCCTTCTTTCCAAAATTCAGATTCTTTAAATGAATCCTTAATAAACAAATCCTTCTGAATATATTTCTCTGGTAAAATTCCAATATCAGTAAGGGCAATTTTTATTTCATCGATATATTTTGGATTCTTAAGACTATGATAATGCAGTGTTTCTATTGCTCGGATTTCATTCTCAACATCATCATCAAATTTCCTTTTGTATTTATCTTGATAACCATCCAATTGAAATGGAAAATATCTTGCTCCTCTTCCAATAAGCTGTGCTTCGCCCATTGTTGTTTTTCCCGGCCTATATTTCCCATAAACATATTTCCCATCACGTGTATCATATAGCCTTACAATATCAAAAAGATTAAGCACATCCCATCCCTCATTCAGCATATTTACCGCAAAAATAGCCCTTATCTCATTATTTTTTCTTTCTAAAGAATTGAGCTTTATTTGTTTTTCTTCATCGATATTTTCGGAATCCAAAAGCATACACTTTTCTTTAGAAAAATCCTCCTTCAGTTCTCTGATCAAATTATTAAAAGTTATCTTCTCTACTTGAAAGTATTTAAATGCTTTTTCTAAAATCGTCCCCTTTGCTCGCAGACTTATTTCCTTAATATCTTTTGAAGACAAGTTTTTAACCTTTGTTAAAAATACTTCAAAATTTTTTTTGGATTCTTTAATAGTTTTTGATTTGAAAAGAATAACCGGTTTCAATCTTGTCCTATGTTTTTCAACAATCTTTCTACGATACTGGCTTAAAATCATAGCTTGTAGAGCCCGATCTATTGGATCTAAATCTGCCTGCAATACCTCTATTTCTTTTGAATACTTATCCAAGCGAAATTGTTTCAAATCATACTGAAAAATGATTTTGTCTTCATATTTTGAGCGAATCTTAACATTTCCTAAGTCAATTGTTGCTGTATACTCAAGCAAAATATTTTCTTGATTAATTCTGAAAATTCGTTCAACAGTATATTCCCAACTCCTTTTTTCTTCTTCTTCTGTTTTAGTTAACCTTGATTTTGTTAAGGTTTGGAGGTGATGTGCTTCATCGGAAATTAAAACTATTTTTTTTCCACTGAAATCTTCATATGTTAAGGCATTTTCCTTGGGATAATTTAAACGTGTATGAAGTCCTTGAATAGTAGTAAAAATAATATTGATATCTTCGGGATTGACAGCTTCAAAATTTTGAACCTCTTTAATATTTATTTCTTTTTCGCCGAATTTAATTTTGGGAGCAAATAGATATTTTTCAGATATTTGATTTAAAAAATTATCCTTTGTTTTTTCAATAATATTGGTGCTGTTTACAAAAAAGATAAAATTCCTATAACCAAGCATATACAAATACAAAATATTAGCCGCCATTATAAGTGTTTTTCCGCTGCCGGTTGCCATATGGAACAATAACTGTGCTGGAAATTTCCTCTTTTGATAGCCTTTGAAATAAAAATCAAATCGGCCTAAAGCTTCTTTTTGATACTCACGAAGTTCAAATTTTGGATTGAGGTTTTGAACTACCTCATCGCTTACATGAGATATAAAATAATCTTGTCCAAAGGATTCTTTAATTGAGTTAAAAGTTTCATATAGCATAAATATTTTAAACTAAGTTATACTTATTTCTTCGATGTTCAAATGCTATTTTCCCGCCATCTAATATGTCACATGCATGTTCTCGTATTCCCTGAGATTTTAACGTATCATCATAATGTTCATCTTTTTCTTTTGTATTCTCAATGCTTCCAGTTAAATAGTTAAATTGTTTGCCATCTTGGTTTGGTCTATCGCTACCGTGTCTATTGGCAACGATAATTTGTTCTGAATCAGCACCTATAACAAGATTTGCATTATGACTTACCATAATAATCTGACGATCTTTCTTTTTGCTTTTTAAAAATGGCACTATCTCCTTGGTAATAGACCTGCTATCTAAGTTATCCTCCGGTTGATCAATTAGAATTGGCCAAAGATCTCCTGATTCAGCTAAAATAAGTTTTAATAGGAAGAGAGCACGTTTCCCTGGAGTCATAGTCGTTTCTGAAAATCCTCCTATTCGGTCTCCTTCCATTTCAGCGTAAAAAAGAATATTCTCCGTTAATTTCAAGCATTCCTTTGCTACCTCTTTTTTCTCATTACCAATATTTACCTTTTGTTCCCCCTTATATACAGCTCTTAAAAAATTACCAGGACTATTTCTAATTAATTCAATATTTAGTTCATTCTTCTTAACAAAATCTGTTTTTTCCTTTAAATTTACTTTCTTAGAAACATTTTCTATGTCATTTCTATTCAATCCATATTCAATACCAAATCTAATATCCTTAATATCACTTTGATCGAGTTTACATAAATTAGCACTTAACCAACAAAAAACTGAATTTCTCTTATCTATTTCTGCTTTAATTGATTTTTCAATTTTCCTTAACTTTTCTAAGTTATTTTTCATTCTGTTTTCAGTCTCATCTATTTTTCCTATAGTTTCTTTATATTCATTAAGCTTATTAATAAGTTCTTTAAGTACAATGTTTTTCTGATATTTATCTAACAAATATTTGTTATCTTTTTTAATATTTAAGACTTTTTCTTTTAAATTCTTTATATTTTTTATAAAAGTCTGTTTGAATTCAAAAACTTGTTGGTTAGCCCATTCTAAAAGTTTATCTCTATTTTTTATAAGATACTTTTTTATAGTATCTTGTAATTCCTGAGGCAAGTCTTTTACATCTGGGTAAATATCCCAATTTAACACATTAAAATAATCACTTTCTTCAGATACATGAACAATTTTCGAAAGTTTATTCTCAAATTTTTTTATTTTTATTTTATCCTCAGATATTTCGCTAATTATTTTTTTATATTTTTTCAATTCTTTTTCGCTTAAGTGGAATTTTCTCTTAATTGTCTCTATTTTTAATTCAATTTTTTCTTTTTCTTTTTTAACAATTTTTTTATTTCCAAAATTTCTTAAAACTTTATTAAGCGACAAAATTAAATCAGCAAACTCAAACCAACTCTCAATGAACTCTGAAATCTGTTTATTGCATGAATCTAACTGATTTTTCGCCATCTGATACTGTGCTTCAAAAGAAGGAAAATACATAAACAAGACTGGTTCTATCTTATTTTTTATTTCTTCTGAATCTTTGCTTCTTTTAAATAGATAATTTTGTGGTATATAAACTATTTTTCCTGGGCTTTCTTTATTTGATGACATATTATTCCATTTTATTGAATGATCAATCTGTATTTTACTCCAATAATATTCTTCACCCTCTCCTGGTCCTAATATAAGTTCCTCTACCATATCTTCATCAATAGAATGAGCAATATATGCAAGTAATGCAGACTTGCCTGAGGATCTACTTCCTATTATTGAACAAAGATTACTATTAAACTTTATCTCCTTAGGAAAATCATTATTATCAATGAATTTTATTTTATTAATAACTTGATATAAATTTTTTTTATCTGGTTTTGTAGGTCCAATCCAAACTCTTTCACCAGGTTTTGGTTCATAAAGAATCTGTTTCAAACCTTCATAAGTAGGATCAGATTTAATCCAAGTAATATCATTAATTATTATCTCTTTACCCTCATTATTTTCTTCTACCACTCTTTTTCCTAGGAATTTATCTATATCATCAAAAGAATGCGCATCGCTTGCTGTAATGACTGGTTTTTTGCCAATTGTCATATCTTTATCTTCTAGTCTCTTTGTATTTAAAAAGTATTTTTGGTTTTGACAACCGCCGAAGAATCCATCACTAAATTTATCAATCTCATCACTAATAGCCTCCTTCCTTTTTACTCCTCGCTTTGGTCGAATCCCATTGTAATTAGCTGCTGAAAAAATAAGAAAATAATCACGTTTAATGGCTTTTTTTCCGAAAGTCTCTTCAAAAGCCTCTATAATACCTTTTCTTGTGACAGATGCTGACTGATAATCAACTTTATTCTTTAAATCACAACATCTTATTGGAACTTCATCTTTTCCGGTTTTAATTACCTTAAGGTTAGTCAAAAATTCATCTATCCTGTCAATTGATGAAGGATTAAATATTAAATGAATATTAACTTCTTCTAATTCTCTATTTACTGACTCATTAAGTCTAAGTTCAATGTTTAAGAAAAATTGTTTTTTAGATCTTTGATATCTTTTTTTATATTCGTTAATAAAATTTTTATAACCATCAGCTGAAAAATAATCAGAGATTCCAAATACTTGAACATCGGATTGATAGATTTTTTCACAAAATTTATCCCACTGATCCTTCCCTTTATAAGCATCATTAAGCTTTGTTCCTGGGGGATGAACATGAAGATCCCATTTTCTCCATTCCGAACCTCTTGGATACCAAGAATTTTTGATTTGTTTATCAACTACCATAAAACTTCCTATTTAATTTTTTATCTTTCTCTTCTACTCCATACTCCTCATCACTTATCTCGCTGTAATTTACATAGAGATGATTTTTATCCAGACACTCTAATAAAAATCTTTTCTGATCCTTTATTGATAAGACTCTGAATTCTTTAGCTCTTTCATCAACCAATCGTATATCAATCTTATGACTCAAAAATGCCTTTTTTTTCATCCCTTCCCATAATTCTCTTAGTTTCACTTTTGTTTTTGCTTTTGTTATTTCCTGAACAAATATTTCATTCCACTTCATCAATTCCATATATACAAGGTCTCCTCCGCCTTTCCAATTAACTGATTTTGAAATTCCTCCTTTTTCTCCTAGTATAACCTTTTTTATTCTTTTAGATGTAACTTGCTTTGCATAATCCATTTGCTCGCATAAAACAAAATGTCGATTCATCTTCATTGCGACCGCACCAGCAGTACCACTGCCAGCAAAAAAATCCAAAACTAAGTCATCTTTATTCGTTCCTATTTCAATAATCCGCTTTAATAATCTTTCTGGTTTAGGATTTTCAAATACTGATTCGCCTCCAAATATCTTCTTCAATTCCTGCCTCGCCTCTTGATTATGACCTACTTCATCATGAGTCCAAATTGTTATTGGCACTATACCTTTTTGAACTTCTGATAAAAAACGTTTTATTCTTGGTACTCCATCTTTATTTGGACCAAACCAAATTCGATTATCTTTTATTAATTTTTCTAAATTCTTTTTTGAAGTTCTCCAACATCTTCCTTTAGTTGGATGTATAACCTTACCACTTGGTGTTGTAATAGGATAATCATATTCTTTAGAATAAGTTTTTACAGATAAGTCGCTTGATGCCCATGGTCCTCTTGGGTCGTCATCTGGATTTTTATATCTTGCATCCATCTCTTCGGTTCTCGGTAATAAGTTACGTTGCCAATAATCTTTATTTTTGGCAAATACTAAAATATGATCATGATTATCTGAGAAATATCGCGCATCGCTTTGTGGAGAAAATTTCTTCTGCCAAATAACATTAGCTACAAAATTCTCTCTTTTGAATATTTCATCGCAAATCACTTTAAGATAATGGGATTCTGTATCATCAATATTTATCCAAATACTACCATCCTTACTTAATAAATCATACGCCACTTCAATTCGGTTCTTCATAAATGTAAGCCACGAAGAATGATTAAAGCGGTCATTGTATCCGAAAGAATCATTTCCTGTGTTATATGGCGGGTCAATATAAATCAATTTCACTTTGCTATTGAACCGAATTTTGAGACTATGAAGAGCGAAAAGATTATTCCCTTGAATAATAAGATTATCCTTTATATTACCATTTTCATCAGTTCTGAATTTATCTAACTTATGAGATCCATTCTTATCTATTCTTCTTGCATGTGCGAATACTTTAGGATCAAGGAGACGATTGATTTCATCCGGTGCTAAAACATTATTCCAAAAAATTTCATCTCTTTTCTGGTCTTCTTTGGTCATCCCTCCTTGTAAGACACAATCTTTGTAAGGCCACGATAGGACAACTTCTTTTGATCTATTTAAAAAATCATTATTAACAGTCAATCCAATTTTATTTCTAAATGAAGTATAAGAATCGGGTAAAAATTGCTTGTTGGATATAAAATGGATAAACTTATCTTTGTCAAATATTAGCACTCCTTCAATATCATCAAAAAAAACTTCTTTCATTTTTTTGTCTGATAAAAGAAGCTTTAGGAGTCCCTTATCTGAATTTAATGCAAGCTCAATAATTTTATTCTTTAAAAGCTCGCCTTCACTGACCAAACGTTCATCTTTTTTAAGTAATGATATTAGCTTATCTAATATATTTTCCATAATAATAATAATAGTTTAAAAGATTATGAAGTCAAGAAAAAGAAACTGATTAATCTATTCATTTTAATATACTTACAACTTACCTAAAAAAGTTATGGAAAAGGAATTAATGAAAAAGAGAAAACAAATATCCATTTGGGAATTAGAGGAACTTAAGAAAATATATGGAATTTCTATGCAAGCTATTGTTAAAAGAGCCAATCTCTTGGGAATTGTTTCAGATTTTTACTATAGAAATTTCCAAGCAATGTTGAATCAGAAAGGATGGAAGGAAGAGGAACCTGTAGACTATGAGGGTAGGGAAGAGGCGATTCGTTTCAGGCAGCTCCTTCACTATGCTGTGAATGAAGAAATTGTCACTCTCAGCAGAGGGGCAGAACTGGCGAATAAGAGCCTTGGGGATCTTCGGAAGGAAGTCAAGGCAGCTGTATGATTGTTGTTGTGAATGATACAAATATCTTAACTGATATGTTGGAAAATGTTTTACTTCCTCACTTCAAAATCTCAATCAAAGCCTGCAAAGCCCGCGGGTCCTGGAAGTCGCCCAGGATCTCAATAGCGGATTTTCTCACCCAGGGATTGGAGTGGTTCTTGGCGATTTTTATGATATAGGGGAGTCCCTGGTTTCCATCCAGGTCCTCAAGAGCCTCCAGGGCTATTCTTTGAAGCCGCACGGTTTCTGTTTCCTCACTGGCTAGGCGATTGAGCTCCTCAGCAATCCGGGCTGAAGCTTTTTCTGCCAGGGCTTCGACAGCCTCTTCCTTGACTGAAATATCAGGAGATTTCCGGGCAATTGTAATCAACGCATCTACGGATTCGGAAAGGTCGATATCCTCCAGAGCGGATGCGGCTTCTTCACGGACTTCAAGGTTCTGATCCTGCATAGCTGTACGCAGAAGGAGCTTTACCGCCTTTAAGTGATTGTGATCCCCCAATTCAGAGGCAGCCTCCTCCCTGAGTTTTGGCTCTTTGGCTTTATTCAGCACTGATTCCAGAAGCGGGATCACGGATTCTGAAGCTCCATGCATGCCTACGGCATTGATCACATCTTCTTTAAGAGAAATTTGATAGGAGTCCTGATAAACACTCCACAGCATTCTCAGGCTTTCCTCATCCTCAGCTTCACCCAGCCAGACCAGGGGACAGTCATCCAGTTCAAAGGGAAAGTCCAGACTGCAGAGACAGATTTCCTGGGGTTGGGAACTTACGGATTTGTGCTTGAAAAGGACTGCTATTTTTTTTTGAACCTCGGGGAATTTTTTTCGGTCCATGCGGTTTATAACCTCCTGGGTGTATTCTTTGAGCTCCTGTTCGCTGTTTATGGGATTCATGCGGCCTTGAAGAAGGTCTTCCAGAGTGGGCTCAGAAGGGAAATGGCTCCAGTGTCCCATGCCGGTCATGCCGCTCCAAGAGAAGTAATAAACATTTTCAGGCATGAGTTTGGAGATGGAATAAGCTATCCAGAAGGAACCTTTAATGTTTTGAGCTCGGGCTTTTTGAAAACCCTGCTCAAGCCGCTTTTCCAAAGTCTTTTCCGGAGCATCGATTTTATAGACCGCCGGTTCCTGAGAGAAAACCCAGGCTGAAAGGGCAAAGCCGGTTACAAAGAAAAGAGTTATGAACTTTTTCATGGCTGTTTTTGTCATTCTATTTTTCTTTTAAAAGTTCCATCAGGGCTTCTCTGGCTTTGGGGGTTCCGATATTTCCTAAAGCCTCCACAGCAGCGGCACGAACCTTGAGGCTTTTATCATTTTTCGCCGTATCCAGAAGAACCGGAACCGCGGCGTCGTTTTCTGTGTCTCCCAACACTTCCACAATCCGGCGTCTGAGCTCATCATTGGATTCTTTTTTCACCATATCCGCTAAGGCATTCACAGCCTCTTTATTCTCCAAATCAGCGATTCCTTCCAGACAAGCCTCTCTGACCTCAATATGAGGGGACTTGTTGTAGATCTGCTTATAGACCTGGACCAGCCGGCTTTCTTCCAGTACATCTTCCAGAACATACACAGCGGTCTCCGCCAGCTCCTTTTCAGACCTTGTGAGCGCCATGTCCATGAGAATTTTCGAAGCTTCTTTGGGATCCTGGTCTTCTAAAGCAAAAACAGCGGATTTTTTCACCTGGAGGTCTTTGGAATTTTTAATGAGATCTTTGAGAATGGACAGAGCCTCCGGATGCTCGATGTCTGAAATAACAGAAATGGCTTCCCGTTGGAGCTCCGTGTTTTTGGAATCAAGCGCTATGCTTTTTAAAATGGGAAGAGCCTTATCCGGCATATCCACGTCTTCAAGCGCATAGAGAGCTTCCTGCCGGATCTCCGGAGATGAAGAAGAGCGGATGATTTTTTCAAGGACC
>Ga0180434_10005327_pt1 | contig 15201 bp, 14 predicted proteins | sample SS_ome_7_FD_132453 | JGI IMG/M metagenome (GOLD analysis project Ga0180434, IMG submission 132453) | Hypersaline lake sediment archaeal communities from the Salton Sea, California, USA - SS_1_D_2 metaG | ecosystem: Environmental > Aquatic > Non-marine Saline and Alkaline > Hypersaline >...
CTCATGGGACTTTCTCACACACGTATCACGTCCTCCTGGATATCAAACGCATCAGCGCAATACTTCAGCATCGCACCATTGTTATCTGGTTTTACGATATTTTGCAACAGCCGGGAGAGCCTTTGACCAACCCGCATTTGGGACACAGCTCGTTGCCCTGCCGCGTGCAACACTCGGCAGAACCCTTCTTGTAGCCGCATTTCGGACATAACCCTGACCGGGCGAGTTCGGTGTCCGTCTTACAGCATCCGGGCGACCCTCTAACGCGTCGACACTTGAGACAGTTGGCTTTGGGGTTACCGCAGTTGGCGGAACACTCGGTCGACTCCTTGATGAAGCCGCAGTTCCGGCAAAGCTCAACGGTTGTATCGCTCCCTTTCGCAATCCGGCAGCACCCGGGGGAGCCTTTGACGAGTCCGCACGTGGAGCAGAGTTGCTGGCCCGGTTTGCAGCATTGCGGCGATCCCTTGATCTGGCCGCAATTGGAACAGATGACGGCGACTTTTTCCGGCGATACCCCATCGTCGGCCATCTTTTTCAGGAACTTTTCCGGATCTGCTTCGAACTGCTCCTTGCAGCCGGCGCAGCAGAAGTAGACTCTCTGTCCTTTGTAGTCTGCGAATATCGTCCTGTCTATGGGTCCGCCCATGACAGGGCACAGCGTCTGCGCCTTACCAACGGCGCTCGTGGTCGATGGGTTATCTTCGCGAGCCGCCAGGGCCTCCTTGACCTGCTTCACGAGTTCGGCGTGTGGGGTGTAGTTGCCCCGGTACGTTATCTCGCCGTTGGGGTCAACAACGAGCATGACGGGGATACCTTCGACATCGTAATGGGCGGCGACTACACCCTCCAGATCGAGCATAACCGTGAGCGGCAGATCTTCGACGTGCGGCGCGACCGTCTCGGCATCTTCCATAATGTACACTTCCACAATGGCAAGGTCGTCCGAGTCAAAGTCTTTGCGGAGTTTGACGAGCTCTTTTGTTTCTCGCTGACACCAGCCGCACCACGTAGCGCCCAGCTTCACCACGAGCACCTTATCTTCACGAATAGCGCGAGTGGATACCATGGTGCCGTCAAGGTCCGGGAGCGAGAAATCCCGAAAGGTCGATGCCGCGTACGCAACGCCGCACACGAGCAACAGGACCAACCCCATGATAGGTGATATTCTTTTGCTGGTCATTTTCCTGCCCTCCCTACACGAAACGGTGGCAGCGCCCGCCGACGTACAGGTTCGGGCCGACGGGAGCCTTTCCGAGCCGCTTAAGACGTCGCCGATTCGGGTTATACAGAGTCCTCGTCAGCGGTGACCGGTTCGAGACGGGACTTTATTCCGGTGTTCCCTCTGCAGTCGCGGGTGGGGTAAATACCCGCTGACCCATTTCCCGATCGAGCATGAAAAGTCCCCCTGTGGCTTCACCGACGAGATTCAGTTTCTGTACCACCTCATTCGCGCTCGCCTCTTCCTCGACCTGCTCGCTGACGAACCACTGGAGAAAATTGTTGGTGGCGTGATCTTTCTCCGACACCGCAAGGTCAACAAGCTCGTTGATCAGTCCGGTGACCTTCTGTTCGTGCCCGTACGCAGCCTCAAACGCTGCGAGCGGCGAATCCCATTCTGTGGGCGGGCCTTCGACGGGACCCAGGACCACCCTGCCGCCACGCTCGTTGACGAAGTTGTAAAACCTATACGCGTGCACGACCTCTTCCTGTGCTTGCACACGCATCCAGTTGGCGAAACCGCGCAGATTGATCGATTCGAAGTACGCGGACATTGAGGCGTACAGATACGCCGAGTAAAGCTCGGCATTGAGCTGCCCGTTAAGGGCATCCTGCATCTTCTCACTCAGCATCCTTACCGACCTCCTCTCGAACCGGCCGAGTCGTCGTCCCTCAGACCAGTTCCTTGACCGCCTGCAAGACCGATTCGTAATCAGGCTCGTGCGTTATCTCTTTGACGAGCTCTACGTAACGGATTATTCCTTCTTGGTCCACGACGAACACCGCTCGTGCCAGCAACCGCAGCTCCTTGATGAGGACGCCGTAAGCCATCCCGAATGAAGCATCCCGATGGTCGGAAAACGTTTGAACTCTCGTAACGTCCTCCGCACCGCACCATCGTTTCTGCGCGAACGGAAGGTCCATGCTGATAGTCAGAATGGCCACGTCCGAACCAAGCCGGGCGGCTTCCTCGTTGAACTTTTTCGTCTCGAGCTCGCACACGGGAGTGTCGAGCGACGGGACGCTGGTGACGATGCATACCTTGTCGCGAAGCGACGAGAATCTGACCGGCGCTAGATCGTTGTCAATGACCTCAAAGTCCGGAGCCTGGTCCCCAACCGCGACTTCATTCCCGACAAGCGTTAAGGGGTTACCGTGCATGGTGACGATACCGGGTCGTTCTTTCATCGGATCTGCCTCCTTTATCGGTTCTTGTAGGTCTCTAGAAACCGCCCATCACCGCGGCGGCGTTCCGTGCTATATAACACAACCGTTCGCCTGAATCAGATACCCCGGCGGCAACTCGTCCGATGGCGGCGTTCGGCCGTTGCGTGCCTCGCGTCGCGGCAGACCCGTCGTTGAACGGTCACGGGCGTCCTCGGCGTCCGTACAAGCAGGTCTGTTTGAGAACTGCTCGACCCAGTACAGGGCCACGAGTACCGCCTCGGCTACCTCGTCTTTTGTGGCGCCGAGGTCGAGCGCTTGCTGAATGTGCTCCTGCGCGCAATGCGAGCACCGGCGTATGCAAGCAAGCGCAAGCATCAGCAGCTCTCTGCTTTTGCGATCGGTCAGCCCGTCCTTGCCGGAGCCGCGAAACAGCTCCTCCAATTTCCCGGCAATATCCGGCGGCTTACCCCCGTACCAACGTGTTTGTCCACTCATCTTGTGTTCCTTCCGCAACATCCTGTTCAGTGCGTTTCGCAGCGGTCGTCATCGAGGCAGCGATAACCTCTTGTCGGTCAATGCTTATCTACCTCCCCTCGCCTCGTACTGGGTGGGCGGAGCAGATTGCCTTGCCGGTCACGCCGTTACTGAGAAGGTGCCCGTGGTCAGTCTTCCACATAGATCGCGTTCATAGGGCACAATTCAGAAGCCTCGCGGCAAGCGTCTTCGTACCTGGGAGGCACGCTCTCGAACTTCACTGTGGCAGCATCTCCGTTCAGATTGAACACCTCCGGACAAATGTCCACGCAGAGCCCGGATCCGACACACTTATCGCCATCAACTCTTACCCGCATTCTGTGTACTCCGTTACTTCTCTATGAATCGCAGCCCAGTTCAATTGTACATCCTGTACAGCCGTTCCTTCACCGCTGCTCGTGGCACAACCTTGAGACGGGTGTGGAAGCGCCAACACCGTTTGTCTCGGGGAGGAAGAGTAGCAACGGTTCGACGGGATCCGCTCCGCACGGCCAACTTATGGGGGGAAGGTTGGAGTTGACCGCACATCGAATCGGCCCCGTCCAAAAGAGTATCGCGCATGCTTACGATCTCCTTTGTGCATCGAGGCGTTGGCGCTTCCACAAGTTCGTAACACATACCTCCTTGTTGTTTATCCACCTGATGCGGCGGTTACACTTCAGTGCCGTCGTTCCCCGGCTGGTACCCGGGTGCCTTTCTGTTACACAATAGAAGGCTACCACGTTGCACATGATCCGTAAATCAGCGATCTGCTGATTTTCTTACGGGACATTGTGAGACGCGTGTGGGTCTTTGTCTTACAAGATTGCTCAGGCGGCGGCGGAGCCAGGTTAACCGTGCGTCGCTGTTCAGCGGATAAGCTCGTGCTCGATGGCGTATCGGGTCAGTTCAGCGTTGCGCTGCATGTTCATCTTCTCGAGGATGCGCGACCGGTATGTGCTGACGGTCTTGACGCTGAGCGAGAGCTCCTCGGCAATCTCGGTGACCGTCATACCGGAGGCGATGAGGCAGAATACCTGAAACTCGCGGTCGGACAGGCGTTCGTGGGGCGGTCTGTCGGAATCGACATCGAGCTCGAAGGCGAGCTTTTCAGCCAGCGTGGGACTGACGTACTTGCCGCCTCGAGCGACTTTCCGTAGCGCCTCGACCAGTTGATCTGCGGCGCTTCTCTTGTTCAGGTAACCGGACGCTCCCGCTCGCAACAGCCGGACGGCATACTGATCTTCAGGGTGGATACTGAGCACCAGGACCGGAAGCTTGGGATGCTCGCTTTTCAGCCGGCTCAACAGATCCAGCCCGTGGATGCCGGGCATGGTCAAATCGAGCACAACGACATCCCATTGGCCGGAACGAACCTTCTTGAGCACCTCAGTCCCGTTGGTGGCCTCTCCCTTGATAGCGATATCGGACGTTTCCGCTACGATCTGTTTCAGCCCTTGCAGTACAACGGGATGGTCGTCCGCGATCAGAACGTTAATCATAGCGCTTCTCCTTGACGTGACGGTTGCAACACCATATCGATACCTTTTTCATTTCGGCCGTTCCTCGACAGTCGGTGCCGGCCCGTGGGCGTCCTCGCCCAGTGGGATGGTGGCCTCGACTGTCGTGCCCTTTTTCGGGAGGCCACTAATAGCAAATTGCCCGCCCAAGAAACGTGCCCGCTCACGCATCCCCAGAATGCCGAGCGAGGCTGAGCCCGAGAGCGCCTCTTGTGCAATGCCTTTGCCGTTATCCTTCACTTTGAGATGGAGCTTGTTCTGCTCCTGTTTGAGGCTGATCGCGACGGTGGTCGCTTCTGCGTGCCGAGCCACATTGGTTAGTGATTCCTGAACAATACGGAAAAGCGCGGTGGACGCGGCGTCATCCAGATGGATGTCCTCAATCGCCAGCACAAGGTTACATGCGATACCGGTTCGTTTCTCAAACTCTTGCGCCTGCCACTCAATGGCCGCCAGCAAGCCGAAGTCGTCCAACACGCCGGGGCGCAGCTCGGCGGCAATTCGCTGCACGGAATCGATGCTGGTGTCAACGAGCGAGGACATGGCGTGTATCTTATCCAGCAGAGCCTGGCGTGACCCGGTATCGTCGCTTTCGGATACTCTTGTATGAATCCAGGCAAGGTCCATTTCGAGCCCGGTTAATACCTGGCCCAGTTCATCGTGAATCTCGCGTGCGATCTCCGCCCGCTCCTGTTCGCGCGCGGTCTGAACGTGCGCTGCAAGTTCGCGCAACAGTTGATGCGAACGCTCTAACTCGACGGTTCGTTCTTCCACCAGCTCCTCAAGATGATCCCGGTGTTGTCTCAACTCTTCCTCCGCGCCCATCCGCTGAATGTGCAGTGCATAGAGCTCAGCCAATCTGGTTATGGCTTCAACATCTTTCTGCGTGTACTCCCTTGTGGGGTTAGCTAACGCGATCTGGCCGACCAACGCCTCTCCGAGCACAACCGGTACTGATAAGAACCGCTCCACAAGCAGGTGACCTTCGGGAAGGCCCTTCGAGGCCTCATGGTCAGCCGGGGAATTGGTGAAAAACGCGCGACGAGTGTTGAGCGCGTGTCCCCAAAGTCCCTCGTACCGACCATCCGGTGCTCGAGGAAATCTGATCCGCCGGTCTCTCTCGGAAACCGGGCACCGGCTCATCATTCGAGTAAGCGTATGGCCCACGTTGTCGCCGGTGTTCGGGTCTATGGTCGTAACGTAGCCGTGCTCACTCTCTGTTAAGCTCTTTGCCTCCTCCAGAACCGTCTGTGCTATCGTGGCAATGTCGGCGCTCCCGGCGATGAGGTCACCGGACAGGCGCGCAATCGCCATGTTCACTCGGAGTTGCCACGCAAGATTCTCCTCAGCATGTTTACGAGCGGTAATGTCCTGGACGATGCCGAGCATGCGGATAGCTTGCCCAGCATCGTCACGTATCACGTCTCCTGTCTCTGAGACCCAGCGTACGGCTCCGTCCGGCCAAACGATACGGTGCTCAATAGCGTAATCTGTTCCCTCTTCTATGCACCCGTTAACCGAGTCAACGACATGCTGTCGATCATCGGGGTGCACGCATTCGAGAAACGCCTCGTACGTTCCTCGAAACTGGCCTCGGGCAAACCCGAACAGCGGCTCAATACGCTCAGACCAGTACAGCTCGTCGGTCTGGATGTCCCAGTCCCAACTGCCGATGTTTGCCACTCGCTGAGCCACCGCATAACGGGCCTCGCTTCGCTTGAGCTTCTCTTCCGCTCGCTTGCGATCGGTAATGTCCTCCATCATGCGCAGGGAATACAGCGGCTCACCAGCAGCATCCTTCATCAGACGCACCGACAGGCGGACCCAGACGGTTTCGCGGTTCTTGCGGATATAACGCTTGTCAATCTGGTAATGGTCGATCTTGCCGATAGCAACGTCGCGAGCCTGCTGTATGTCAGCATCGAGATCGTCGGGATGCGTGATGTCCGCGAAAGTGCGTGAGGTCAGTTCCTCTTCGGAATACCCGGTAATGCGACACAGTTCTGCGTTCACCCGCTGGAATCGGTGGTCGAGACCAACAATGGCCTTGCCGATCGGCGACTGGTCAAACGTGAGCCGGAACCTCTCTTCGCTTTCGCGAAGCGCATGCTCCGCTCGCCTGCGCTCGGTGATGTCACGGAGAAGAGCTGTAAAGAGCATCCCCTCCGTAGTGCGCCACGTAGCAAGCGAAATCTCTACGGGGAATTCCGTACGGTCTTTCCGGACGCCGACCATTTCGACGGTGTTGCCGGTCGAAGCGACGCGTGCGAGTTCTTCCCTGTGTGCATCGTGGAATCGTTCCGGGATGATGGTAGTGATGGGTTTGCCCACGATTTCCTCGGCTGGGTAGCCAAAAATAGTCTCTGCGGCTCGGTTCCAGAAGGCAATGTTCCCGTGGGCATCCGCGGTGATAATGGCGTCGTTCGCTGTCTCGACAACGGAGCGGAGTCGAATCTCGCTATCTTCCAGGGACTCAAAGGTTCGGCTGTTGAGAAGTGCTATCGAGGCGAGCTCTCCGAGCGCCTGTGTGATGTGAGCGTCGTTATCAGTGAAACCGCCCGGCTTGTTGGCAAGACCGAGCAACCCGACCACCTTGCCAGCGATCGTTAAGGGGGCGAACATGACGTTATCGAGGCTTACGTGCCCCTCAGGCATGAATCTTGTCCACTGGCTATTCGAGAAGTCGTTGTGGTACGCGACCTTGCCCGTACGGTACGTCTCAGCGCGCAGTCCGCGGATTGGCATGGGCAGTGAAGGATCAACGGTGCACGGCAACCCCCCTGAGTCCAGGAACAGCACATCGTTCTCCAGACCGTCTTTGGTCAGCAGCGCCACGTAACCCGCAGTGGCCCCGATTGACTCTTTGCATGCATTAAATATGCGTCGGGCGGCTTCAGGAAAATCGCGACACCGCAGTACGGCGCGGGAAGCTTCCAGAAGCGCGGCTATCTCCGTTCTACGTTGCCGTGATTCCTCGAGTGCGGTCTTGAGCGCGTCCTCAACCTGCTCGTGCTCGGCAAGCGAGCTTTGAAGCGCCGCCATACGCTTGCGCAGCGCGTCAAGCTCTTCGGCAAGCTGCGCCTTCGTCTTCTTCTGGTCCTTCATGACGTTGCGCTCCACGCCCGGATGGTACCGTCGTGTATAGTGCGTGGTTCCACAGCCTGGTCAGCGGCACTCAATACCGACATCACGAACTGTCCTTCTCAGGAACCGCGCCGGTGCGCGCAGATCGGGTGACGGAACCCGCCTGAGGCACGCGATCAGACCGGTCGTCCGTTGGCGGCCATGCCCTAGTCAATCTTCGCGAATTTAGCTTTCGGCGCGCCGCAAATCGGACATTTGTCCGGTGGTTCACCTTCGACGGTATTGCCACATACCTGACATACGTAATAGTCGGTTTCGGGAGGTTCCTCGCCGTTTTCGAGCGCTTTCAACGCTGCCGAATAGAGTCCGTGATGAATCTTCTCGACCTTCGAAGCAACATCGAAGCTCCATCTCGCTTTCTTCGCTTCTTCCTTCTCGGCATCGTTTATGAATGCCGGATACATGGACTGGAACTCGTGGTGTTCGCCGTGTGCCGCCGTTTTAAGGTTTTCGGCGGTGTCTTTTATCGCGCCCATCACGTCCAGGTGGTTGAGCGCGTGGACGGTTTCTGCGGCGGCTGCTGCGCGAAAGAGCCGCGCTATCTGTTTATGTTCTTCCTCGTCCGCCTTTTTCGCGAACGCGAGGTACGTCCGGTTCGCCTTGCTTTCTCCGGCGAACGCTTCCGCTAAGTTGTCAGTTGTTTTCGCCATTGGTCTATCTCCTCATAACTTATTGGTGAATGGTAGGTTACAGTTATGCCCTTCTTGCTCAAACCAGACGTGGTGTGCCCATCGTTACGCAGCCGAGAAGCTCCGACTGTGTGCCGGGACTCCCATCCCTGTCAGACACGTCCCGATTGACAAGGGGTGAGTCTCGCCTTTACGTGAGCCGCGGCACCATCGCCGCGCTGTCCTTCTTGCAGCGACTTCTCGCGTACACCCGACGAACCTTTTCCGGAAGAGCTCACGTGTCGTAGCGCAGACCAGAGTATATGTTCGTCGGTCTTGTTTGTCAAGTTGTTCGCTGTTGTGGGCTTTGCGACATAAAAGTGGGTTTTGTAGATTTTTGACAGCAAATGGCATCGGCTCCTCAGCAACGCCGGCGAGTGAATCACCAATCCCGCGTTGTAGGGGAGGCCCTTGTCGAAGATCCGCCGTGGCGGGCGGCCTCCCGCGGGAGGGTACAAGACCCTCCCCTACGAGAGGCTCTGATATGAAAACCCACAAATATGTCGCAGGTTCGCTCTCGTGAGGGTTTTCTGTCGCACGCTTTGGGTACGGCGAACCGGTCCACGGTGCCTGTTAGCGAAGACGCCGTGAAAAAGGTTTTGCCTTTCCGGGGAACCGTGCTGTATAATGGAATCAGGAAAGGATACACGCACATGGTTGAGATGCAGGTAGCCGGGGTGACGCTCGACGAGCAGAAGCATCCCGTCGTTGTGCTCAAGAATGGGAATAAGATCCTGCCGATCTGGATAGGCCACGCGGAAGCTTTCTCGATATCGCAGGCGTTACAGCATGGGGAGTTCGAACGACCGCTTACCCATGACCTGATCTGTTACATCCTGGAAGGGTTTCATTCCACGGTCAAGCGCGTTGAGGTCTATAAACTTGAGAAGGGGACGTATTACGCCTGTATGACCCTGACGGAAACCGACGGCGCCGGAAACGAACGCTCGATCATCAGGATTGATTGCCGTCCGAGCGACGCCATAGCGGTCGCCGTGCGGATGGCCTGCCCCGTGTACGTTGCCGAACAGGTGCTTGCCGAAGGCGGACACGACGCCTCGCTGTATACAGACGACGATTCGGAATAACCGGCGCGCCTGCCGGGTCTCCGACACGTCCTCCTATTGATTCGAGTCCGGGTGAGGAAACGGCTGGGTGCCGTCATGATGCCATCCTTCTATCAGCCGTTCGGGAACGAGACGTTTCTCAGACTGCCGCCGAGCCGGGGGCGCGACGTTCAAAGGATTCCTACTCAGCGCGCGTTCTTTTCAGCCGTTTTCGGTTGCTGATAAGGCCGACGTCGTGCAAATCCACGCCCATTTCTTGGGCGACCGCGGGACATTTGGCTTTCAGTATGAAGAAAATGTTGTGGGGAAGCACGTCCATCGTCTCGAAATTTCCCTGGCCTTTTGCAATGATGACGTCTGCCCGGTCGCGCACCTGGAGGAACTCGCCGGATACAAACTCTGATGGTGCCCCTATAGCACCGCTGCCCGTGGTGATGACATTCACGATATCGCTCATGCCGGTGTAGCGGGCATCCTCGATGGTCGCATCGTTGATTATCGGCGCGCTCTTGACTGCATAGAAGACGCGCCCGTGCCGCGACAGCGCTCTGACGAGCGGTTTGTCGAAAACGATCTCGCCGGCGTTATCGCCGACCACCAGAATCTCCTGTGCGGTTGCAAGCGATTCGGCCAAATCGGGATAATCGTCGGCGGCGAACCCGTGCTCGAGCGCGTGCTGCAGGGCGTCATTGATGTCGAACGATTTCAGGATGCCCATATCAATGATGTTGCCGGCAGCGGCAAGCTGCAACGCGGCACGCAGCTTGTCAGGAGCTTCTTCGACGATCCTGTGCAGTTCGGGCTCCATCGCGAGTGCCAGATCGTTGTGTTCGCGTTTGTTCGCGCGATACGGGTCCGGATTGGCGGTGATGGCGGCGACCGTATCATAGGCGACCATAGAGTTCACGGCAGGCGCCAGCGAGAAGTCGAAATCCTGCAGTTTGCCGATAATCTCGCGGACAACCTGTTCGTGAACCCGCTCATCGTCGGTAGCGGTTCTTGCGGTTCTCAGTCCCTGGTTGATAATACACGGTACACATTCGGGATACGATCGCATGTGCTATCCTCTCATTTCGCACGCGTTCCTCTCGGAGAGGCGCCTCTCGCCGTAATGAAGTTGAGCGGGCACTGGTCGCATCGAGGTTCTCTCTTACAGAACTGCGCGCCCGTTCTGACGAGCAGCGCGTGAAATTCCTTAAATAGTGATACGTCGCGCGGCAGATGCTGCTCGAAAAAGCGGCGCAGCTCCTCGTAGTTCACCTCCTGTTCGACCATACCGTGACGGGACAGGATACGTCTCGTGTAGGCATCGACGACAAACACCGGTTTCCCCAGCGCATAGAGCAGTATGCTGTCGGCGGTTTCCGGCCCGATACCGGTAACGCCGAGAAGCTTCTCTCGAAGACGGTCGGTCGGTTCGCGAGCCATCCTCACCATGCTTCCCCCATACTCCCCTCGGAGAAAGTCCACGAAGTTCTTGAGCCGCTGCGACTTCAGCCGGTAGTAGCCCGCGGGTCTCGCCTGTTGCGCGAGCTTGCTTAGCGGCGCACGGGAAAGCGCACGGACGGAGAGCATCCGGTGCTCCTTCAGGTTCTTGATGGCTTTCTCGACGTTTCGCCAGGTGGTGTTCTGCGTCAGCACTGCGCCGACCGCCACTTCAAACGGCGTTCGTGCGGGCCACCACCCGGTCGGGCCGAACTCTTCGGTCAGTCGGCGGTACATCTCGAGGAGCAGCTTCGTATCACTCATCGGGCGTGTCCCTTCTGGTGTATGTTGTGACGGGCGTCACGAGTCCGGTCGCGCGGGAACTGAGCCGATTATATCCTGCCGCGAGCACCAGGGGAGGGCAGATACGGCTCGGGGGTTCGCCCTTCTTTCCAAACCCGGCGTGAGAGCGCCTACTCACAGTTTCGTTCGCGTGTCGGAGCGTACCATCGGGACCTTCAGAAGTCAAGAAGAACGTCGGAATGCGGCTGCGAGCTGGTCAACCGTCCTCGCCTACGTGGGCGGAAGGCAGCAACTGGAAGTTGAGCTTGTTGGAGGGGATCCTGCAAAAGGGGACGTTCACGCGGGGATAGTTCAACGTCCTATATGCCGCTTCGACCTGGTACCGTCCCGGCGACAGATCGAACGCCGTGTTGAGCGGAACCTCCAGCGTTACCGATTCGCCGGGGTCCAAATAGCGTCCCGCGTCCTCGTCCATCTGCTTCAGACCGTACTCGCCAAGGTACTCGAGCCGCGACCCTTGCCGGTCAAATACGCCGACCTCGAACGTCATATCGGCAGGCGACGGCTCGAGTATCTTGACCGGCTTGTCGCTGTCGTTGAGGATCCGCGCATGGAGCACGATCGCATCGCCTTTATCGAACGTGTCGGCATCAAGCTCGATCGTCACCGTCAGCCCTACCGGCTGGACGGGCACCAACCCCCATATCGCCAGGCCCACACCGGCGAGAACAACAATCGCGATGATTATCTTTCGCTTTCTCGTCATGTCGCTCCCTTTTCCCCTCATTGTAGGGGCAAGGCCGGCGGTTTTCAACGTTTGGCACGGGATTTGTGCACAATCGCGAGTGGCGATCTCGTTTTCCGGGCAGGCGGTACACACCAGATTGCCGCGCTCACGCTCGCAATGACGACGGAAAAGGGCTCGCAACGGCGACGAATGTCACGTAGCCCGGCAACTCATTTGCCGGGAAGGAGGTTGCGGATGCGCGGCGGTACCCCGGAAAGTGAGTTTTCGGGCTGCTCCCGGTGGGCTGCCTGTTGCACAGACGGGTTGACCGCGCGGATGATTCCGCCTTATACTGCGTAGAGAGATGCGGCACTCTTGGTCAGATCGGTTGTGGCAGTTAACGTCCGGGAACGCTTTGCTGCGGTGAGGCAAGAGAGGTCTGGGGATAGGGAACGACGGTACGCTGTTCAGGGGGCTGACGTATGAATCCGGTGCTGGAGGACATCATCAAACTGCTCGTGGCGATCGTTATCGGCGGCATCATCGGTGCCGAACGTGAATTCCGCGACAAAGCAGCCGGTTTTCGAACAATCATCTTCATCTGCGTCGGTGCCACGCTCTTCACGATCTTCTCCTTGAAGATTGGCGGCGGCCGGGATCCGGCTCGGATCGCGGCGGGTATCGTGACCGGCGTCGGCTTTCTGGGTGCTGGGGCTATACTGCGCGACGCCGGTCGCGGCCGCGTCACGGGGCTCACGACCGCCGCGACAATCTGGCTAGCTGCGGGACTGGGCATGGGAATCGGCGGTGGCTACTTCCTTGTCTGCGGTACGATGGCCGTGCTTGCATTGATCGTCCTCTGGGCGTTTGCGAAGTTCGAAGCTCTTATTGGCAACGCTCCGGACACCCGCACGTATGAGGTCGTGTGTCCTGTCAGAGCGAGCAACTACGAAGAGCTCGAACAGCTATTCACCGAGTGCGGCTTGCGGGTGAACAACCGCAAACGTGCGAAGTCTGGTGAGGATATGATCTGCACCTGGAACGTGCACGGGTCCAACAAGGCGCACGAGTGCCTCACCGACAAGCTCCTGGCTCGCGCGGACGTGAGAGAGTTTAAATCGTAAGTCCGTCGCGCTGGATGCCAAGCTCGCAAAGAAGGCGGCTGAGAGAGAATGAGGAGCCGCCGGAGCTTGTGAGGCAAGCGCTCGAAGACGCGCTCGGTTTTGACAGTTTCGTTGCCTCGTTCATCACCGAGGTGCGGGAAGACAAGGACCATCTGATCTCCCGTCCTGTCCAGACTCCGGACTGCGGCAAATCTTTTTGCGCCAATGAGTATGAGTTTTCGGGAAGTACAGTCATTTCCATGCCACGCGAAACGTGGCGATTTCCCACGGACGGAACGAATAGTGCCAATGGCCGGGAGGGCCGGTCGAGTGCTCGCATGAGGTGCCCAAACTGTTGCCGTCGAGGTCGGCGGCATTCACTTGCCTGATTTGGCCCGGCCAGCGAATCACGGCGGTCTGAGGTTCGTGAGTAGCATTCAGGATCCGCACGCCGGCGACGCCGGCATCCCCGGGAAAGACATGCGTGATCAGCACGTTTGGGTTATCGGTGCTGACGCCCGCCACGCATCCGGCCGTCACATCTCCCGGGATGCGGATAGGTCTGCGATGAAACGTTTCCGCGAGCCGCATCGACTCCGCTGCTGAGAACGATGAACCGACATGGAACCGCATCTCCCAGTTCGTTGTGCCTATGAAACTGAATTTGAGCACGGTACACTCGATCACGTGCCGGTTCGGTTCCTCCACGAGACGGAATGATGTGTTTTGCGACGGGCACCAAAGCAGGTGCCGCCCGGGCCATTCCAAACGAATGTACCGCGCACAGTAAAATTGGGCCGCGCGGCGCTCTTCTTCTGAGAATGGCGCATCGGCAAAAATCCGCGGCTTTGGGCCCGCTATGTGCACCCGGAACCGCCACGTGTCTGAAGGCCGGACGCCGGTCTCAAACGCGATCGTGCTGGTCAACCGGTGGTTGAATTGAATCCACGGCCCCGGCTCCTCGCCCGTGGAAACCAGGCCCTGCACCGACAATGCGGGCTCTTCCGCGTCGCGGATGCGCATCAAGTCCCTGCGCCAGGCGGCAACATCGATCCCGTCGGACACCGTTTGCCATGGGAGATTGACGGGCGCGTCCTCGATGCGCGCATAAGCCGCCTCGATGTTCATGTTGCGCGACGGCATGTGGCTCCACTTGCCCACCAACGGTTCGAACGCAATACCCGCGAACGCTTGATGACCCGCGTTCCACACCCGCCCGTCCTGTTCTGCCGTCAGGCGCGCGGAATCGCGTTTCGGTCGGATGGGTTCGCCCGTTGCCGGCTCCAATTGCAGATCCAGCGTCCCGTACGATGGCAGGCGCGCGATGACCGGCCCGACAAGCACGTGCCCGTTGTCCGAACGGAACACGGCGGGCAGCATCTTACTGTCCTGGCCGTCCGTCAGCTTGAACGCGTGGCTCGGCCACGCCAGATCATTGAGTTCGAGCAGTAGGGGCGTCGCAACATGCCAGGGACAAGGGTTGAACAGCCGGAACGACGCGCCGGATTCGGCGATCGGCTCACCGATTCCTGCCTCGTCACGAATGGCGTGTTGCACGGCGTTGTGTTTCTTCACGGCTAGCTCGCTCTGGTAAGACCGGACGCCGTCGATGTAGGCCGGTCCCGACGGCGCGAGGTACGGGTCGTGGTTTTGCGACAAGAGCAAATAGGACCAGAGTTCGCGTAACCGATTGCCAGCCAGCTTCTCGATCCGCGGGGCATGACCCCCCGCACACAACGCCTCTGCCGCCAACAACAAGCTTTCGCACTTGTTGGACCCGCGCGTCGTCCGCTCGTTTCCGCCACCCCATCCTCCACGGAAAGAGTTGTTGTGGTAATGGGACTGGTCCATGGGAATACGAACGCGCGGCGCTTCGCATCGGGCGAGCGCCCATTCGATATACTCCGTCAAGGTCATCTGCTGGAAACCGCGCTTTTCGGCCCCGTGAATGGCTTCCTGGTATGGCGCGATGGACGCGCCCCAAATTAATCCCGGAGGCCCCAACTCCATCCACTGGAAAATCAATGGCGCCTCCCGTCCGGCCAACAGCCCAATGGTCCTGTCATACGATACCCATTGGCGCATGCACGACTGCATGCCGGGATGTTTCGGGATCGTGGGAATCGCCGTACCGTCACATGCTTCCCAGAGAATGAGGTCATGGCGCGCGAAACGCGACGGCGCCCCGGAATTCTGAAACTGAATGCTCGCGTACTTGAACCCGGCGAGCTTGAGGAGTTGAGGCAGTTGCGGGAAAAAGTTTTGCTCTTCGGCAAGAAACGTGTCCACGCTGCGGCCCAGATAGCGCCGGTATGCCGCCTGGCCGAACGTCAGTTGCCGCAA
>Ga0180434_10005328_pt1 | contig 15200 bp, 25 predicted proteins | sample SS_ome_7_FD_132453 | JGI IMG/M metagenome (GOLD analysis project Ga0180434, IMG submission 132453) | Hypersaline lake sediment archaeal communities from the Salton Sea, California, USA - SS_1_D_2 metaG | ecosystem: Environmental > Aquatic > Non-marine Saline and Alkaline > Hypersaline >...
CAGAGAATTGAACTCTGATCTCTGGTCTGCCAGACCAGCGTCTTCCCGTTGGACCATTACCCCAAACCGGCGCTCTGACCTCTTGAGCTACGCCCTCCCCGAAGGGTTGACGGCGGGACTCGAACCCGCATCTCCGGTCCGCCAGTGCTCTTGCCACCGAGCTACAGAGTGATCTGCGACCACCCCAGCAGGACTCGAACCTGCGTCCTCTGACTCTGTGGGCGATGAGGGAGTTGAACCCCCGACTCTTGCGCGTCGAGCAAGCGTGATCCCGCTTCACCAATCACCCTGAATGTCTCCTGCAATCGACAGCCAGGTCGTTGCAGGAAAGCTCCAGTACCCCGGGTTGGAATCGAACCAACGTCGACAGGCTCATAAGACCCGCTGTCTGCCACTGACTTACCGGGGCGTCGGTGCCGCGTACTGGAATCGAACCAGTGATCTCCCGGTTATCAGCCGGACGCCTTCCCACTCGACCAACGCGGCATGGAACCCCCGGCGGGACTCGAACCCACAACCTCTCGGGTAGGAACCGAGTGCACGTCCTGTCGTGCTACGGGGGCAGACCCTACGTGTGTAGGGATGAGGTGACCGGCGAGACTCGAACCCGCTACCTCTGGGATCACAACCCAGTGCCTCGACCACTTCGGCCTCGGCCACAGTACCAGCGGTGGGGGTCGAACCCACATCCTCGCGGTCCACAGCCGCGCGCTCTTCCTACTGAGCTTCACTGGCATGGGAGCCAGGTTTCAGTCCGGGACTTTCACCCGGTGACTGTCCTGACTCGATGGTCCCCCACGGAATCGAACCGCTCGCGCACCACCCTGCGTTATCTAGCGCCACGGGGTTACAGCCCGCTACAGGGAAAGGGGACCGTTGTCTGTTGGAGATTTCGGAGGAGAGGAGGAAGAACCGAAGCTACTTCTTCGGACCGGCGCCAGCGGCGACCTCGGCGACCTTCGAGATGGTCTGCGCGTCGCCCTGTGCCTTCAGGCTGGCCTGAGCGATGGTCGAGACCCGGTCGTGCGCCGCCGCGATCTGTTCGTCGGCCTTGTCGAGCCGCGCCTGGAGGTCCGCGTTCTGCTTCTCCAGCGAGGCGATGTGGGCGTTGGCGATGTCGAGCTTGGACTGGAGATCCTTCTCGATGATCTGCTTCTGGAAGTTGAAACCCTGCTTCGCCTTGGTCTCGGCCTTCTCCGCAGCCGCCTGGACCTGTCGCTCCACGTCCGCCTTCAGCGCGTCGATCTCGGCCTGAAGGTCGGCCTTCTCCTTCTCGATCTCGTCGGCCTGGCTCTCACGCTCGGTCAGGTTCGCCTCGCGGGCGTCCAGCGACTTGCGCTTGACGTCGATGGCGTCCTGGACCTCGTCGATGGCCGTCTTCTTCTTCCGGCCGAAGTCGTAGTCCCACTCGGCCTGCGTCCGCTGTCGATCACGCTCGGCGATGCGGTCGGCCTCCTGCGCGTCGGTCCGGAGCTTGTCGGCCTCCGCCTGGGCGTCCTCCTTGACCTGCGCTGCCTCCTCACGGGCGCCGTCGAGGATGACCTTGGCCTTCTCTTCGCGCTCGGCGACGAGCCGGTCCTTGGCCGCGACCAGCGCTGCGAGGGAGTCAGCCTCGACCTGGATGCCGTGGACGTTCTCCAACTCGGCCTTGGCCTTCTCGATCGCGGCCTCGACCTCGTCGAACTCGGCCTTGGCTTCGCGGAGCCCTGTGGCGATCGTCTCGGCGGTGGTGGCGGTCGTGTCGACGTCCACCTCGCGCGCCAGCTTGATCGCCGCCTCGGCCTTCTGAGCCTCTGCGACGGCCGCGATGCTCGGAGGCGCTGCTTCCTTGGCCTTCAACTCGGCCAAGACCTCTTGATACGCCTCCCAGATCTTGGTTGCCGACTTGCCCACCTTGTTCGGAAGTTCCTCGTGTTCCATCTGGCTCTCGTCCTTCCTTGCCAGGCTCCTCGCCCGGCACCCTCACATTCATCCAGACGGTGGTGATCACCGCCATGCACAGAGGGTAGGACTACCAGATAGAAAGCTCATAGTCAATAGCAAAGGTTGATGGTCCGCGCGGAGGGATTTGAACCCCCGTGTTCCTGGTCCCAAACCAGGCCGGTCACCCAGACTGCCGTACACGCGGATGGATGGTGGGCCGGGGCAGAATCGAACTGCCATCTGGCGATTTTCAGTCGCCGCGCTTACCAATTAGCGGACCGACCCAGAGCGGGACCGAGGGGACTCGAACCCCCTTTACGGCGTCGACAGCGCCGCGCCTTTCCTAATGGCTACGATCCCAGAAAACTTGGCGGGCGCACTCCGACTCGAACGGAGAGTTGCGGTTTTGGAGACCGCCGTGTTGAACCATTCACACTATGCACCCATGGCACGGGTGGTAGGAGTTGAACCTACGCTGACGGAGGGTCAAAGCCTCCCGCTCTTCCGTTGAGCTACACCCGCATGGCTGGCGCGGCAGGGCTTGAACCTGCGACCTCTGGAGCCAGAATCCAGCGTTCTTCCAACTGAACTACGCGCCAATGGTGGGTGAGGGGGGATTTGAACCCCCAATCCTCGGAGTAAGAGTCCGCCGCAGTCCCATTGTGCTACTCACCCTTTATCTTCGCTCGATAGGCTGGCCAGGCTGGAGTCGAACCAGCAACCTTCCGGGTAACAGCCGGATGCTTCTTCCTACTGAGCTTCTGACCAATGGCTGGCCGGGTGGGAGTCGAACCCACAACCCTCGGACTAACAATCCGCCGCTCTCCCATTAGAGCTACCGACCAATGAAAGCCCCGGGGCCGGGTGAGCCCCGGGGCGAAGATGCTCGATTGTCACAGACCTTCTCGGCCGTCGCCGCGAGGTTCCTCTCGGAACCTCCTTCTGACTGGTGGGTCCACTGGGGGTCGAACCCAGATGCTCGGGGTAAAAGCCCGCTCCGTTCCCAGTTACGGACATGGACCCAATGTGCTGTCGAAATCTCCTTCTCTCGTGCCCTAAAACGTCGAAAGCCGCCTCGGTTTCCCGGGGCGGCTCTCGCGTGCATGGCGTATGGTTCGCGAGAGCCTACCCGGGGCTACCCTCCTGAAGCGCGATGGCGGCATAAAACACGGTATTCGCCGCATCGGAGGGTAGACACGTCCACGAGGACGGTCGTGTGACCTCCATGCGCTTCAACCGGGTATGTGATTCTTGCCGTTGCATCGTGCTTCTCAGTAGCTCCCGAGAGGTGATGGACCTCTCGCTCGCACTTCTCAGCCTGTCAAGTGCAAACCGCCGCGTCAAGCGGAAAAAGCAAGCCTGCACCACTTTTTCCGGGCTCGTTGGTACGTACATACCAGGTACTCCGTTGAGGGCCGAAGTGATCTCCCGTCGCGACCCGGCGACCAATGGTCGCTGACGATTGCTCTTGACGCCAGTGACAATCTTCTGCTATGTGGTAGGGTGCGTCGGGGAAGTGGTCCCCGAAGGAGGCTATCGTGAAGCACCTACGCTACCTGAAGTACGTCATCCGACACCGCTGGTTCGTGTTCGTCGAGTGCGTGAAGCTGGGCGTCGTCTGGCGAGGGCTCGTGCACGACCTCTCGAAGTTCCGGCCCGACGAGTGGTTCCCCTACGCCAGCTTCTTCTACGACCCGGCGCCGGACGGAGGGCACCGACCGAGGCAGAAGGAGGCGTTCGACCTCGCGTGGCTTCGACACCAGCACCGGAACCCGCACCACTGGCAGTACTGGCGGCTCCGCGAGGACGACGGCGGGACGAAGCTGATCCCCATGCCGCCGCAGTACGTGAAGGAGATGCTGGCTGACTGGCGCGGCGCGGGGAAAGCTCAGGGCTTCGATTCGGTCGGACCGTGGTACGAGAAGAACCGCGATCGGATCGAACTGGCCGAGGAGACGCGAGACCTCTTGCACTCGCTCATGGAACCTGACGAGCTACCCAAGCCCCAGAAGGTCACGGTCATCACCAAGGCGCGCATCACAGGCGCGTCTCTGATGCCGGACGGCTCGGTCTCGGTCGCAGGCCAAGTGCTGGAGTCGCACGAAGAGGAGAGATGAGCACGCCCGGCACCCCAGAGTGGCTGCGTGAGCAGGCTGACAGGTTCATGAAGGACGCGACCGTCTCGGACGATCTCGCGGAGGGACTGAAGCGCGCGGCCAACCGCATCGAGCGCCTGCAAGGGCAGATGTCCAAGGTCCGGACCGGGGTCGACCAGACCGCGACGCCGACCCGCATCACACCGACCGACACGGTCATCTCGATCTATCTGCCCGAGAGCGACACGCTCTACACCCAAGTTTTCGAGTGGGTGGTCGACTCGGGCAACTACCTCGACCCAGCCATCATCCTCGTGGATGGCCCGGTCCTGGTGCCAAGGGTCAACAACTCGAAGCGCCGGAGGCTCGTCGGGTTCGAGAAGCAGGGGCGCCACTTCGGCTGCGTGAGGATTCAGAACAGCGAGGACGAAGACGACCACATCGACCTGGAAGACTGCCGGGCGAACACGATGGGAGATGACGGCGAGGGCGAGGATCGAATCCGCCTCTCCGGACGGAGGATGTGATGAACGAGAAGGAATCGAAGCGGCTCCAAGAGGAGGCGCTGAGGCTGGCCGAAGTGCTCTGGGCTGGACGAGACGACGACACGGCCCGGCTGCTCCGTGAAGGGGTGCGTGCGATGCGAGAGAGGGATGAGCTACTTCGCTGCCCCTTCATCACGCACTGCCAGCACCAAGAGCAGGGGGAGGGGGCGATGGACCTACGCAAGAGGCACGACGACCTGGACCGGCGAGCGACCGAGGCGACCGCAGCCGAGGAGCGCGCCCTGGCCGACTTCACGGGCGCCATCGAAGAGGTCCGGGGAAAGCTCTGCCGGGCGGCTGGGATGCCGAGCGACACGACCTGGGAGCTACTGGTCCCCACCGTCGAAGCGCTCCGGACCAACCTGGACCGGACCTCGGCCGAACTGGACTGCGCGGTGAGGCAGGTCGAAGACGCCGAACAAGGGCTAGACCACGCGCGGGAGGCCCGAGAACTGGCGTCGGCCGCACAGGACCGAATAGCCGAGCAGGGGCAGGAACTCGACCAGCTACGCGGCTCGCTGGCACGCGCCAACGAGGAGCGCGAGGCGATGCTCATGGCGCTGAAGACGGTCCGTGACGTCATCGTCGCCGCAGACGCGCGTATCACGGGGGCGCTGGGCGAAGAGCCGACCAAGGACGCCGAGTACGCGAGCGACCTGACCAAGAACGTCGAACGCCTCATCGGCTGCATGGAGGAGAACGCTCATGACCACCGCGAGGAGCTTGCCGCGCTCCAGAAGGAGGTCGCGGTCTTCAAGGAGAGCGACAAGACGCAGGCCGCAGAGTGGAAGCGTCACGTGTGGAACATCGCCGCCGCGCTCAACGTGCCTCGGGTCGCGATGGGCCGAGTCGAGGAGCCCAACGTCGACCAGATCGTGAAGTTCGTCAACCAGAACGTGCTTCCGACCTTCCAACTCGCCCAACGTGTCAGCGAGATCGAGGGCCAGCTACGGGGACAGGAGGCGACGACACCTCCGGGCACGAGCCCCGCCGCCGAGTTGCTGGAGAAGGCACCACAGGTCGAGTGCGAAAAGTGCGGCGCGAAGCGGATCGCAGGCATCCAGTTCTGCCCCTCGTGCGGGAAGGAGTGAGGCGTGCACACCTACCACCACGAGCCGACTGGCATCCGTTTCCACTACAACTCGGACCTGAGCGGAAATGTGCGAATCGTCGTCCCGTCAGACGGTGCGAAGACCTGCCACATCGTGGAGATTCCCGCTGACGTGTTGAGCCGGTTCATCTGCAACGTCATGTTCGACACGGAGGAGATGATCGCTGGGCTCGACCGCATCCGAGACTGGCTCAACAAGCACACGCCGAGGGCGTCTGGAAAGACCACGTCACCTCAGTACGTCAAGCCTGGAATCCGGTTTGAGTTCGAGGTCGGAGACAAGGTGGTCTTGACCTTCAGCGAGGAGCGAGGCTCGACGGGGACGGTGACTGAGTTGCTGGAGCAGTTCGTCCCTGTCGCTGGGAAGCACTGCCCGTACATCGACGTGAGGCTGGACAGGGATGGGTCGCAAACGGGTCCGATCCCTATCACGTGCGTCAAGGCTCTCTCATGAAGTGGGACTGGCGAAAGCTCCGTGAGGACAGGCTGGAGACCGTCAACGAGTTCCTGACGGTCATCGGCTCCACCGGGAGGCAGTTCTTCTGCCGCCATGGCGTCATGTGCTGGCTCTACCAGGACGACCGGGGCCGCATCTGGTTCGTCGACTCCTGGCGGGGCGACGAGACCTATACGCACTACCACGGACGCTGGCCTCGGTTCTGCTCGGGCGGGACGATGAAGCGGCTCATCGAGAGCCTGCGAGACTACGTGATGAACGGGACGAAGCTGAGCCCCAGGCACTTCTGGTGGCCCAACTGGTACGGCGGGGGCGACCTGTGGGGGTACGGCGAGGACATGGAGCGAGTCCGGACGGCAGCAATCCGGCTCGGGATTGTAGGAGCGAAGAGTGTACGCAGTGATCGAGATGACAGCGAACAGGCACGATCCTGAAGGCTATGGGGCGTTCGTGAAGGTCCACGCGCTGATCGACGACGGCCACGTCGCAGCCTACAACGTCGTCTGCAATCTCCTCGGAGTCGACCAGGCGAAGATGATCCACACGATGGGGGTCACGGGCGCGAGCAACGCCGGAATGGCAGGCATCGAGCTTCAGGAATCGCGCGAGGTGCAACTCTTCGCCGAGTTCCGAGACAGCCGTCGCTTCTGGATCTTCGAGATCGAACCAGAGGGCGCTCAGTGAAGACGATGGAGTACGAGGTGGCGGCTCACGCGACAGCGCAGTTGAAGCCGAACTTGAACCGACTCGCCAAGGAGGGCTGGCGTGTGGTGTACGTTCACTACGACCCGCTCGGGAAGCCCCAGTGGCATGTTCTTTTGGAGCGGGAACGGGGGAGGTAGGATCGTCCCATGGGAAGCCTCTCGATGACAAGGAATGAACGGGTGGTCCTCCTCGCTGTGACCTGGGTGGACGACATCCAGGTCGAGTGGGCTGGACCTGACGGAGTTTGCGCGGTGACCGCCGCGCTCGACTTTCAGCACGCGGACGCGAGGATCATCCTCCGCCGTGGGCCGAACGAAACGGTACTGGCCTCGGGCCTCGGCGACCGTATGAGCTACGCCGGTCGCTTCGTGCTCGCAGACGGCGACGAGGTCGTGCTCCAGTGGCGGGCTCTGACGCCGACGAGGGCGGCAGAGTCAGAGGTCTCGGAGTTGACGATCGAGGAGATCAAGGACCAGTTCGAGGAGTAGGTGAGGGACAGGACGGTGGGTGATGGTGTTGGCGGTCGTCGTCGTGATGGCGGCATTGGTGTTGTGCGACGTCGTCGAGGCGCTGGAAGCGCGCTCGAAGCGAAAGAGGCTGGACTGATGGGTTGGGCCTTTTGTGGGACGAACGACCACGGGCAGGAGATGGGCTACAGCGTCACGGCGACGTGTGACGAGCCCGGCTGCAACGTGGAGATTGACAGGGGACTCGCGCACGTCTGCGGACGGATGCACGAGGACCCCGATACCTGCCACAAGTACTACTGCGCGGAGCACCTGTTCGTAGCGGACGTGGCGCCCGGTGGGGGACTGTGTAAGCGGTGCCTAGACGAGTGGGAGGGGCAGGGCAGGCTGGAGGACGAATGAGGATGCCGAGCAAGGCTCAGATCGAGCAGATGGGCGTAGACCTGGAAGACATGGCAGCGGAGACCGAAGGGCTCGGTCCCCCTGACCCTGAGAAGCTGACCGACTGCGGCGACGGTGAGATACGACCGATCCTGGTCTACCCGAACCCTCGCCTTCGAGACGACACGGCCATGGTGGTCGACTTCGACGACCGCGTCCGAAAGCTCGTTGCTGACCTCGCGACAACGATGTACGCGGTCAACGGCATCGGTCTCGCCGCGACGCAGATCGGAGAGGCTGACCAGGTGTTCGTGGTCGACATCATGAACGGTCAGCCCCCACAGAAGGGGCGACCCTCGAACCAGCTTCTCGTTGCGGTCAACCCGAAGATCTGGGCCGTGCCTGGCAAGGTGAAGCGTGACGCCGAGCGGTGCCTCTCCTTCCCCGACTCGGTGGAACTCGTCACCCGGCCCGCGAGCATCATCCTGAAGGCGTACACGCACCGGGGGAAACCCTATGCGATGGGGTGCAGTGGCGACCTCGCGAGGGCCATCCAGCACGAGTTCGATCACCTGGAGGGGAAACTCCTCGTGGATCACATGTCGAAGAAGAAGGTCCGTGACCTGAAGCGGCGCATGGCGTCGCGAGGGCGTCGGTGATCGTCCACATCCTGCACTTCGGTCGGACGCTCTGCGGCTTCGGCTACGGGATGTTCCCTGGCGAGTGGCCGACAGGTCACCGCTGGACCTACCTCGGAACCGACGACGCGACGTGCGTGGACTGCCTCAGAGAAGCGGCTCGTCTCCCTTCCGTGGAACCATCGCAGGTGGTGAGGACTGACACACCGGGCAGGCAGGACACACCGGGCACTGAGGGCAGTTGAACTCAGCCCCACACTCCCCGAACCGCTCTTCACACTGCTCCCGGTCCCAGTCAGGGCATGGAGGGCAAACTTCGATGATCTCGATACCGTCGTTGGTCTTCACCGGCATCTGGACAGGCTCTCTCGGCTTGTCGTCCGTTCCGAGTAGTTGGCCCACCCCCTCCAGCGTTTCCGGGTCGGCTGAGACGAACAGATAGACGACGACCGGGACCATGATCGTCAGCGTGCAGAAGAGCACGCACACGATGATCATGATCGAGCGATTCGTGGCCGGGAAGGTCGCCTCGAACCCCGGGAACTTCAACTCGACGTCCCCTCTGGAGTCCGTGCGCTCGACCAGCGGCTTCTTCGGAGCTTTCGGCTTCCCCAGGGGGCACCCCTTCGGAGGCTGCGCCTGGTCCTGCTTCTTGCCCTTCTTCTGATCTTTCTTTCGGCGCGGCATGGGAACTATCCTACCATCTCGACCCTTGACGTTTCCGCGTCAATAGCATACCTTCGAGACACGAGCGAGAGCGTGTGTCTCGCTAGGAGAAGGAGCCCAATGACACCTGCGACGTACAACCTGCTCGAAGCCATCGTCCACGCGCTGATCGAGGTCGCTGATGCGTCCTTGGAGGATGCGAGCGAGCTACAACAAGACCTCACCCAACGCCTCACGGGCGCCAAGGTCGCCATGCAACGCGACCAGGCAGAGGACATCGTCCAGGACATGGCCGGTGTCGTGGTGGCTCTCTCGAAGTTTGTCCTGGGCCGGAAGCCGACCGTCGACGATCCGGGGAGGCTCCAGCGGAAGCACCTTCGGTCTGCGCTGGAACAACTGGAGAGCCACTACAAGCGCACCGAGGCCAGCCGCGACATGCTCCTACACCCGTCCGGCCGGTGCACCTGCGCGGGCGAGGGCACCTGCGAGTGGTGCAAGACCCACTGCGTGCACTGCGGGGCGGAGGCCGAGCAGCACGGCCCTGGGAGCACCCACTACTTCGAGCCCCACGGCGAGGGGCACGAGCCGGACCCGGAGGTAGCGAAGCTGGAGGGGTCGACCGAGGAGCTTTCTGATCCGGAGTACGAGGTCACCCACGGCGGGGAGCTACGCGAGAAAGAGCCAAAGCCAGAGTCAGAGGTCGTCTACGGTGGAGAGCTAGACGGGAAGTGGATCGTGATCTCGGACGGAGACGTGATCGTCGCGGCGCTTCCTGACGACACACCCGAGGAGATGCTGGCTGAGATGACGCAGGGCATCCTCGCAGTGTGGAACGAGTGGCACTACGGCGCGCGCTCCGAGAGGTGACTCTTTGCTCTTGACAGCCGCCTAGCTATGTGGTAGCACTGGGAATGTGAGCGGGATGTGTTCCCGCTAGGAGGATGACCGTGGGCAAGGACAAGAACCCACCACCCCCGAACAGCGAGTGGCTGCGCCAGGGCTCGACAGGCCCGGTGCCTCTCGGAACTCCCGGTCTCGCGGGGGTGCGGACCCGTAATCTCTCACCGAAGACGCCCGAAGAACTGGTCAAGATGGCCCGCGCGACGTGGGAACTGTGGAAGCGTGGGGGTGAGGTTCACCGAGCCGTCGCCGCCCTTCGCTCCGCCACGACGGTCGCCATGTACGACCACAAGGTGCCGGTCGATCTCCAGTGGATCAGCGATTTCTTCAACGAGGCGTCCCCGCTCTTCGAGCCCTTCGTCAACATCAACCTCGGGTCCATGGGGCCGGGCAACCACGTCACGCTCAACGCGGCGCTCGCCTATTCGATCCTGAAGTGCTTGGAGGTCGGAGACACGCCGTCGTGGTTCGAGATCAAGGACGACCTCGCGCACGCGCTCCTGGCCACGAAGCTGAAAGGCGTGAAGGCAGGGGACGTCAAGCTCCCCCTGCCAGGCTTCTACATCGAGCTACCGCCCGGTCTGATGACTCTGCTCAACAACCTGACGGGCGAGCACGTAGTCCGCGCGATCAGCGTGTGCGAGGGGGTGACATCACCCGACGCGATCCAAGAAGGCGCGCTGACCTACTTCGAGTTCCCGGAGAAGGTCGCCTACGGTCGACGTCTGCTCATCATGGTCTACTGCGACCCTAACGAGAACAGCGACAACCCCGAGGACGACAACCTGCTCTACTTCTCGCTGCCGCTGTACGACGACGAAATGACGATCGAGGACATGCTGGAACACGACCGCGAGGTCTCGGGTGCCGACTGGCGTGACGAGAAGGTCGGTGGGACATTCGCCGGGGTGCCGCGCACCAATCTTCAGATCCGGAACGTGCTCCGGTCCTTCGTCGTCAACTTCCTCATCTATCTCTCGTCGCCAGAAGCCGACGTCCAGCACAAGCACGCGGATCGCATTCGAGCGCTCCGCAAGGGGAAGAAGCGTAAGTCCACCCGCGCGCGCCAGGCCGTCGAGCGGCTGAAGGCGCAGCCCTTCTGGGTCGTCGGCTCCCGCGTCATGGTGGACCCTGACGTCCGCGAGAGCGTCCGACACGCCGGGACAGCCCGTGGCTCGCAGAAGGCCGTCAACGTCCAGGTGATGGGCTTCTGGCGCCGTCAGTGGCGCGGGAAGAAGACGCCCGACAAGCCGAAAGGGCAGGAGTGGTACTGGAAGTGGATCAAGCCGTTCGTTCGCAACAAGGTTGAGGGCCAGCCGGTGCTGGGCCACGAGTACAAGGTCAAGGGAGACAGGAGCCGGAAGTAGGTTCCGGCTAGGAGGTCATCATGTTCGTATTGCCGATCGTTTGGAGCTACGTCCGAAACTGGGGAACGTGGGAGTGCATCCGGGAGATTGTACAGAACGCGATCGACGAGGAGCAGGAGAACGGTCACAAGATGACCGTGAAGTACGAGCGCGGCTGGCTCCGCATCTCGAACCACGGCGCCGACCTCCAGCGCAACGCGCTTCTCATTGGGCACACGTCGAAGGCAGACCGGGCCGATCTTCGCGGGCAGTTCGGAGAAGGGCTCGACCTGGCGTTGCTCGTCGGCGTGCGCGCGGGCTACCAGATGAAGGTCTACACCAAGACGGAGATCTGGACGCCAACCATCGAGCACGTCAAGAAGTTCGATGAGCGAGTGCTCGTCATCCGGACCAGTGCACGAAAGATCGAGGGGTCTGGTGTCGAGGTCCGCGTCAAGATGCCCATCGAGGATTGGCTGGAGGCTCGCAAGCTCTTCCGGTTCCTGGTTGACGACGAGGAGGACCAACAGGTCCGAGTCAGCGGCGGGACCATCCTGCTCCACCCGGACAGGGAGGGCCAGGTCTACGTCCAGGGCATCTACTCCTCGACCGTACCGAAGCTGAGCTACGGCTACGACCTCGACTCAGCGAAGCTGGACCGCGATCGGAAGATCACGGACATGTGGGACCTGCGCTGGAAGTTGGCTGGGATGCTCCGCGAGGCGGTGGCGAAGGACCCCGAGAGATTGGCCCCGGCGGTCTACAAGATGCTGAAGGACAAGACCGACGACGTCCAGCACCTCGAATACAACAGCAGCGACGAGTTCGCCGAGTCGATGGCGGCGGAGTTCAAGGCCGAGCACGGCGAGGAGGCGGTCCCGGTCCAGGGCATGGCGGAGAGCCAGCAACTCGACCACCTCGGCGCCCAGGGCGTGGTCGTCTCCGACACGCTGAAGAAGGTCTTGGAGCGCAAGGTCAAGAGCGCGGCCGAGATCAAGCGGGAACTCGCCACGGCGGCGGAGACCGAGTACTCCTGGCAAGACCTGGACGACGAGGAGCAGGAGACGCTGGGCCGACTCGTCTCGCTCGTGCACGAGGTCACCGCCGACTGGCGCGGCGCATGGAACATGAAGCCGCTGCTCGACCGGCTCCACGTGGTCGACTTCAAGAAGGAGGCCCTGGAGGGCACCTGCGACCGGGCGACCGGGCTGGTGAAGATTGCACGGCGCCTCCTGACCGAGGACGAAGACGCGCTCATCGTGCTCGTACACGAGGAGGCGCACGCGCTCTCGGCCGCGAGCGACGGAGAGAAGCAGCACCTCGACATGATCGAGCGCATCTGGGCACGGCTGTACTTCGCCCTGGCTCAGGCTTCTTGACTATCGCCCGGCTATGTGGGAAAGGTGAGGGATGACTGAGACGTTCTACAGACAGTGCGTGCTGGTGAAGGGGACGTCGGAGACCACGTCGTGGATACCCGAGAAGTTCGCTCAGAAGGGCCGTCCGGTCCGGCTGAGGCTGAAGACGGGCAAGGACGAGTGGGACGACGGATGGATGGTGTCGTCTGTAGGAGCCCGCGCGTCGGGCGAGCAGGTGAGCATGATGGAGCGCGACCACACGCGGACCAGGAAGGCGAGCGACATCTGATGAGGCACATGAAGACGGTGGTGGTCCCGGCCAAGCCAGCGACCACGAAAGAGGTCGTGGACCACGTGACATGCGACATCTGCGGGAAGGCCGCGAATCGTTATGACTGGGGCACGGGCTCATACCAGATCGACGACATCGACGTCTCGATCGAGGTCAAGCGGCGGGAAGGCGAAAGCTACCCCGAAGGGGGGAGCGGGACCGAGGTCGTCATCGACGTCTGCCCGGACTGCTTCGTGAAGAAGCTGGTCCCCTGGGTGGAGTCGCACGGGCACGCGAAGATCGAGACAACGGAATGGGACTGGTGAGTCATGGCTGACGAGAAGACCGAGAAGACCAACTTCGAGAAGCAGCGCGCGGCGCTGAAGCTGATCAAGATGATGCAGACCGACGTCGCGACAGCGATGACGACTGGCGCTCCGCTGGTCATCGAAGGCGAGGGGCCACTGGGGGCGCTGCTCTCTGTCCTCCAGGTCGCGGAGAAGGCCACGACCGAGAAGCTGACGCCGATCCTCGGCGCTGACGGCAAGGCCGCAGGAGGCGGCGGGAAGGTGGTTCTGTCCTGATGGGCGACCTCTTGGAGATGAAGCCTCGGGTCAAGGCGACAGTGGTTCGCTTCGGCTGCACCTTCCGCGTGGAGTACCAGGCAGGCAGGACCCCAGAGCTTTCGGAGCCAGCAGCCGCGCTCTACTGCGACGACTCGCTCATCGCCTGGCTCACGGTCGGATTCTCGACCCGCTCCTGGGAGGCCATCTCCTTCGACCTGGACGATGAGACACACCTGGTGTCGCCGCAGATGGTCGGCATGAGCCCCACGACGGAGGCCGAAGAAGACCTCCGATTCCTGCTCGATGCTGAGGAGTATCTGCTCGTCGTCCTCGCGGGAGCCCTGGGGAGGGCGATAGAGGCTGCTGTGGGGCCGCTGGAGGCTCCAGAGCCGTCTCCGAAGGCCAGGGACCCTCGACACCTCCACCCGCGCGAGAGGGGCCGTAGAGCGCTCGCATCGTGGCATGACCACGGGCGAGTCGAGGAGATGCTTCCGGACCTCATCGCCATCGAGGTCTACGACGCCATCGAGGCCATGGGCATGTCGCTCGCCGACACGCTCGACGAGGACCCCGACGTCCCCCGGGAGGGCTGCGGCAATCTCATCCGGGCGCTGGTCGAGGAGGCTATCCAGGAGTGGCGAGGAGGCGAGGAGTGATCAAGCCGAAGATGCTCTGGCTCCTGGTCGGGATCGTGCTCCTGGCAATGGTCTGGGAGATGGCCCGGGGTCAACCCGTAGAGGCGCAGGTTGGGCAGACGCTCGCCGAGCGCCAGGTGATAGCGCTGGAGAAAATCGCCAGCGAGCTAGGAAGGATCAGACGAGATGGCGTCAAGTGCCGATAGAGAGAAGATGGCAGAGGCAGTCGGACGCATAGCCCCGCAGTTCTTCGCCGAGGGTCACGAGCGGGTCTACGCCGCGACGTGCTGCGGCCGAGTCCTGGTTACGCTGGAGCAGCCCGAGAAGTGCTCCACCTGCGGGAGCGTGCCAGAGGGTGTCTGGGTCACGCAGGACAACCTGCACTCGATCAAGGGGTGAGTCATGGCGAGAGGGAACCGCTGGAGGATCGTCGTCGAGTTGACCTTCGACCCGACACCTGACGAGGAGGGCTATGAGGACGAGGACGAGGAGCACGTGGCTCGCCGCGCTCTCGAACGGGTCCGACCGAAGTTGAACGACCTACTCAAGAGCCGGGACGGTGAGTTTGCTCACTACCACATCCTGGAGCAGCCGAAGCGATGCTTCGAGTAGAGGAGCCTACCCGCCCCTGCCTCGGTTGCGGCTTCTGCTGCATGAAGGCGCCTTGTGGCGTCCTCACCGACCGCGTGAAAGCGGCGCTCGAAGACGGCTGGCCCAACGGGTGTCCGGAACTCGTCTTCGATGAGGTAGAAGGGAGGCACTGGTGCGGAGTGATACTCAGCCTGAAGACCGCGACCGACCGCGAGAAGCTGAAGACGAACCTGAGCGTGGGCGAGGGTTGCTGCGCGGGGATGAACTCGTGGCGGAGGGAACCGCTGCGCGACCGAACGTCCGGCTGGAACTTCTGATCGCCTTCTTCCGCGCGCTGATCAAGAACACCATGAACGGCGACGTGATCGCCATCTCGCTCATGCGGGCTCGCTCCGAGTCCGGGGCCTCCGACGAGGAGGTCCGAGCGCTCGTACAGGCCATCCGCAACGAGCGCCCTGCCTGCAACTCCTCTGACATGTTCCCCGACTTCTAGCGACCATTGGTCGCAAGCGATCTCCGCGACACCACGTGCTATCCTGGAAAA
>Ga0180434_10005330_pt1 | contig 15197 bp, 6 predicted proteins | sample SS_ome_7_FD_132453 | JGI IMG/M metagenome (GOLD analysis project Ga0180434, IMG submission 132453) | Hypersaline lake sediment archaeal communities from the Salton Sea, California, USA - SS_1_D_2 metaG | ecosystem: Environmental > Aquatic > Non-marine Saline and Alkaline > Hypersaline > Sediment...
CCGCCCAGCCCGAGCAGGACGTGCCGGCAGAGGTTGAGGCCACCACCGAGACGGACCCGGAGATCGAGGTCGCGGACGAAGACGAGGTCGTAGAAGACGAGGATGTGGACGAAGAGGACGACGACGCCGACGAGGTGGACGACGAGGAGGCCATCGAGATCGAGGACGACGCCCCGGCCACCCGCGACGACGAGGACGACGTAGACGACAGGCGCTGGCACCGGTAGGGCCTGGCCGCTATGCCCCGCGCACACCCCCGCAACGACCTGAACGATCTCTCGGGGAAGGAGTGGATCAAGGCCACGCGCAGTTGGTTCGTCTGCGACTCGCCCCGCTACCACCGCAACAGGGACACCGAACTCCACCCGGCGCGCTACCCCGAGGAGATGGTGGCCGAGTTCCTGCGCTTCTTCACCAAGCAGGGCGGCTTCGTGCTCGACCCCTTCCTCGGGTCGGGGGCCACCCTGGTCGCCTGTCTCGAGGAGGGCCGCCAGGGGGTCGGCATCGAACTCTCCCGCCGCTACGCGGGCAAGGCCCGCTCGCGGCTGGCGCAGTTGAGCCCGAACGGAGCGGGGCAGGGAGTAATCTGCGCCGACTCCTCGGCCGTGGCCCGGGCCGATCTCTGGCGCCGCGCGCGGCCGCGGCTGGAGGCCGCCGGGCTGACGTTTGCGCGCGGCCTGCCGCAGTTCGACTTCGCCGTCACCTCGCCGCCCTACTGGCGGATGCTGCGCACCAGCCGGGGCGGCGTCTACTCGAAGCACAAGCAGCGCGCAGATCGCGGGCTCGACACCCGCTACAGCGCCTCGCGCGCCGACCTGGGCAATATCGCGAGTTACCAGGAATTCATCGAACGCGTCGGGAAGGTCTTTGACGGCGTTTGCCGCTGTCTGAAGCCGGGCAAGTACCTCGTGCTGGTGGCGCAGAACTTGCGCGCACCCGATGGGGAGGTCAAACCCCTGGCATGGGACCTGGCTCGGCGGGTGGCGCGCCGGTTCGCCTTTCAGGGGGAGCGTGTCTGGTGTCAGAATACGAAACCGTTAGGCATCTGGGGCTACCCCAGGATCTTCGTCCCCAACTACCATCATCACTACTGCCTCGTCTTCCGCAAGCCGCCCGCCGGGTAGCCCTGCTCGCCTGCCTGCTGGCGCTCGCCGGCTGCATCTCGCTCGCCCCCAGGGACACCCTGGCCGACGACGTCGCCGACTGGATCGGCCAGCAGCGCTTCTCCCCCTGGGCCAACTTCTACGACCCGGGGGCCGCGGGCGCGCAGACGCCCCCCCATCCCGACGGCTTCACGCTGGGCAACCGCGAGATCTTCGCCGCCATCGGCACCGACCCGCATGACCTGAGCGGCGTCACCCGGCTCTGCGGCCAGAGCCATACGGCCTGCCGCGTCAGCCGCGCCACCCCGGCCTTGCTCACGCTGGTCGCGGACGGTCGCTCGTGGCCGCTGGCCAAGTTCGCCAAGCAGACCGCTCAACGAGTATCCCAGACAGGCATCCTGGTCACGCAGGCCCAGGACGAGGGCGTCGAGGTCAGCGTGGTGGACTTCGCGCCCCTCGACCCCGATCTAGACGCCCTGGTGCGTTTCGTGCTCGTCACCAACTCCGGCCGGGAGGTGCTGCGCAACACCGCCGTGCGGCTGGACCTGCGCGGCCGCTCCGAGGGCCGCGCCATCAGGCGGACGCTGGCCGCCGTGGACGAGGACCGCCTCCTCGTCTACGGTCGCGCCAACCTGTCGGTGAAGGAGCACGGGGGCGGATCGGAGGCCAGTTTCAGCGAGCAGCGCGTCTCGGTCATCCAGCCCCTGGGCAGCCTCAGTCCCGGCCAGCGGCGTCTGGCCATCTTCGTGATGGCCCCCCTCGCGTCGGCCGACCACGAGCCGGCGACCAGCCGCACGCTGCGCCCCAACCTGAGCGATCCGATGCGCTGCCTGCAGCGCACAGCCGAGGCGTGGCGCGCCTGGTACGACGAGGCCCCCCTGCGCTGCTCCGATGAGCGCCTCTCCGACCTGACGGACAGTCTGCTGGAACTGGTGCGTTCCCACATCGGCGCCCAGGCCATCCACACCGGTTCGCTGCGCTACAATCACGGCAACGTCTACCTCCGTGACACCTACTGGGTGCAGCGCGCCTTGTTCGAGGCGGGACGCCCGCGCGAGGCCCAGGCCAGCCTCGGCTTCTTCTGGCACATGTGGCAGCAGAACGGCCTCGCCTCCTACTACTCCCTGCCCGACCGCGTGGGCCACGGCTACGGCTACCAGCGCGTCGAACTGCCTCACTACCTGGTGCTCATGGTGCGCGACGCCGAACGCTGGGCCGGCGTGGACCCCAAGCCCTACTGGCCCATGGTCAAGGCTTGCCTGGAGTCCGCCGCGGCCGACGACGGCTACCAGGTGATGAACGGCGACGAGACCTGGCTGCTGGCGGTTCCGGTCCACGAGTTGGCCTGGCAACTGGACAACACCTGGCTGCTGCAGGCCTCGGCGCGCTACGCCGCCGATCTGGCGCGCCGCATGGGCGACGCCGCCGCGGCCCAACGCTTCGCCGGCATCGCCGCCGCCGCCGATCGAGCGGCCGAGGCCTTCGTGGCGCAGCGCGCCTGCCAGAGAGGCGCCAACTACTGGGACCGTCTGCCCATCTCCGGCGTCATCGCGCGCGGCGCCATGCTGGAGCCCGAGCGGGTTTCACCCCGGGGCGGCGAGGAGGCCCGCGGCCGGGCCATCGCCTCCTGGCTGGAGAGCGCCTGGCGCGACCTGCGCTTCAACGCAGGGGTGCGCTCCAGCGCCCGCAGCACCGTCTTCGACGGCGGCACGCCGGGCTATGTCCTCTACGCCGCCGCCCACCTGCGCCTGCCCTTCGCCGCCGACCTGGTGCGCGGCATCGAGGACCTCTCGGCCCCCATGGGCAATGTCTGGGAACTCCACGACGCGGAAGACCCCGCCTGGGGCACCGAGAAGCGCCGGCTCTGGGATTCCGCCGTGGTGCTCGCCGGGCTGGCGCACTACCTCTACGGCATCACGCCCACCGCCGACGGCGTGATCGTGGACCCCAACCCGCCCGCCGGCGGGTCGGTCCAGTGCGCCAGGTTCCCGCTGCGCGGCCACCGGCTCGGGCTGCGCGCCACGCCCACGAGCCTCCGGCTCACCTGGGACGGCAAGGTCGTTCTTGACGCCGACCAGCCAGTGGGCGCTGTGATCCGCGGCGGCCGGGTCGTGGAGACCTTCCCGCGTGCGGGCCGCGCCGAGCCCGCCGCCTCGCCGAGCGGGTGGCCCGCTCAGATCAGCGGGTTCCTGGGATCGGCCACACCCAGGTTCGCCATTCTCCACGAGGACGCCCTCAACCACGCCCGGCGCATCGCGGTCGAGATGGTGCAGCACAAGCAGTTCGTCCCGGTCGTCGCGACGCTGGACCGCGCCCGCCTGGATTCAGGTTCCTACGGCAGCGCCATCATCATCGCTCGGTCCATTCCTCCCGTCGCCGACCGCCCCTACGCAGTCGAGAGCCGGGGGTCGGTCACGCACGTCTGGGTCAAGAACACGGGCGACGTGTGGGCGGACACCGACCCGCTGCTGCACGACCTGGTGCGCTTCTCGCCGCCCCAGCGGCCCCGGCCCCTGCCCTTCCCCGACGCCGCGCTCGACCTGAGCCGTCGCCTGGCCGTGTTCCCCGCCGAGAGCGTGCGGGTCCGGATCTCCACCTCGGCGCCCATGCAACTGGCATGCGGTGCCGACACGGCCGCCGCGGCGACGTCGCTGGAATGCCGCTCAAGCCTCAAGGAGATGCAGGCCCGGCTGGAGGACATGGTCTCCCCGTTCGTCCTGGTGGGCAGCACGGTGCAGGGCAATGTCGCCGACCTGGTAGTGATCGCCGAATCCCCCCAGCCCGCTTCGGTCAAGGTCGTCGTCACCCTGCCGCCCACGTGCTGGGTCGTGAGCAGCCGCGGCAACGCAGGCTGGGACCGCGATGCCGACCCCGTGCGCGAGTACCGCGATCCCGACGGCTCCCGGCGCCTGGTCTTTGCGCTGAACCCCGGCCGCGGACCCGCCCGCAGGGCTGTCTCGCTCAAGGTGGCGCAGTTGCCCGTCGGCAAGCCCTGAGGTCCGCGTTGAGTCGGTGAACGCGCTCCGTCGCCGCCCCGCAAGGAGGGCCTATGAAACCCGCTGTCATCGCGCTCGCGCTCCTGGCCTGTAGTGCGGCGATGAGCACCCGGGCAGGAGCGGCAGGCCTACCCTGCTGGTCGTTCGAAGAGGAAGCCGACTTCGAAGGCTGGCAGCACGCCGACTTCGCCGCGCCGCCCACGGTGTCCGACGGCGCGCTCCGCTTCACCACCGGCCGGCGCGATCCCATCCTGCTCTCCCCGCGCGTTCGCCTTGCCACCAGCCCCTACCAGCGCGTCGAGGTGCGCCTGGGCAGCAGCAGCCCCGGCACGGCCGAACTCTTCTGGGCGCCCACGCTCGAAGGCCCCAACGGCGGCTTCGATCAGGGCCGCAGCCTGCGCTTTCACGTGAGCGCCGGGCCGCCGCGAGACTACGTCCTCTACCCGTTCTGGCATACTGACCGCCAGATCGTGCGGCTGCGCCTCGACCCACCCTACGATGCCCAGGTCGCCCTGTACGCGCTGCGCGTCACCGATCTGGCGCCTCCCCGGGCCGGCACCACCAACTGGGATTTCGCCCGCGACAGGTCGCTCGGCGGCTGGATGCCGGCCCAGGGTCTCGAGCCGCCTGTTCTCGCCGCCGATGGGCTTGAGACGCGCGCCACCGGCGACGCCCCCCTGGTCCTCTCGCCCCGTCTCGACCTGGAGGCCGGCGGGGCCTGCTGGGTGACCCTGCGCATGCGGGCGCCCGGCGAGTACGGCGAGGTGTGGGCGATCACCGACCAGCCGCCGGGCGTGGTGAAGCAGCCCTTCACCTTCGCTCACGCCGCGGGCGCCGCCAGGTGGCGCACCTACAACCTGCCGCTCTCCTTCGCCGGTCGCCTGCTCGGGCTGGCTCTGCTGCCCACCCGGGACGGCTCTCAGCCCCTGGTCATCGCATCGGTCGGGGTCGGGAGCGCGCCTGCGGGACCGGCCAGCCTGCGCGAGGTGTGCACCTATCTCGACGATCCCCTGCCCCGCGTGGGCCGCGCCGCCGATCTCGTCTGCGTGGTCACCAACTCTGGCGGCGAGCGCGCCCGCCATCTCTCGGCCTCGCTGCAAGCGCCCGAGGGCATGGACCTGCTCGCGCCTGCCCGGCAGGCCGGGCCGGAGTCACTCCCCTTCGGTGAGCGCCACGCCTTCCGCTGGCCGGTCGCGGCGCGCCGGCCGGTAAATGGGCGCGTCGAGGTCCAGGTGAGCGCTGGGTGCGGCGATTCATGTGTCTGCGCGACGGGGCTGCTTGTCACACCCGCGCCGGCCGCCCTGCCTGCGGCCGACTACGTGCCCGAGCCCGTGCCTGCCAGGGGTCCCTACAAGATCGGCATGTACTACTTCCCCGGCTGGAACGACGCGACCCGCTGGGACCCCATTCGCTCGGCCGGCTTCCCGCGGCCGGTCCTGGGCTACTACCGCGAGGGCGACCCCGAGATCGCCGACTGGCACATCAAGTGGGCGGTCGAGCACGGCGTGGACTTCTTCATCTACGACTGGTACTGGATCCGGGGCAACCAGATGCTTACCCACGGCCTGGACGCCTACTTCAAGTCGCGCTACCACGACCGCCTCAAGTTCTGCCTTCTGTGGGCCAACCACAACCCGCCCGGCACCTCGTCGGAGGCCGACCTGCTGGCCGTCACGCGCTTCTGGATCGAGGACTACTTCCGGCGCCCGGAGTACAAGACCGTGGAGGGCAAGCCCCTCGTGGCGATCTTCGCGCCGGGCAGCCTGCGCGAGGACATGGGGAGTGCCGCGGTGCGCGCGGCCTTCGACACGATGCGCGCCCTGTGCCGAGAGGCGGGGTTGGGCGGTCTCTACCTGGTGGCCTGTGCCGGAACGCCGGGCGAGCTGCCGCTCCTCGCCCAGGAGGGCTATGACGCCGCCTCGGCCTACACCTACCCGGCCGCCGGCGCCCAGGGCCGGCTCTGGGCGCCCTATGACGCGATGGTCACCGGCTTCGAGGAGACCTGGCGCGCCATGCGTGCCGCCGGCGACCTGCCCTATCTGCTGCCTCTCGCCCCGGGCTGGGACAACCGTCCCTGGGCGGGTGACCGCGCCCTAGTGCGCCACGACTCCACCCCCGACTCGTTCCGCGAGATGTGCCGGCGCGCCAAGCGGCTGATGGACGAGTCTCAGGGCATCGAGTCGCGCATGCTCTTCGTCGAGGCCTGGAACGAGTGGGGCGAGGGCGCCTACGCCGAGCCCGCCGGCAGGTGGCAGTTCGGCTACCTCGACGCGCTGCGCGAGGTCTTCACCGAGGCCCCCCGCGCCCACCTCGACCTGGGCCCGCGCGACGTGGGCCTGGGCCCCTACGACGTCGCGTGGCCCGAGCCCCGCAGCGCCTGGGAGTTCGACCGCGACGGCGACCTCGAGGGTTGGACTCGGTCCGCGGAACTCGCCGATCTGGAGGTCCGAGACGGCTCGCTCTGCACCACCGCGCTGGGCGGGGACCCGGCCTTCCTGAGCCCGCCGGTCCGCCTCGACGCCTCGCGCTATCGGCGGGTGGCCGTGCGGATGCGCGTGAGCCGTGCGGCCATGGCCCAGCTGTTCTGGTCCACGGAGCACTTCGCCACCAGCGAGGCTACGAGCGTCCGCTTCACCACCTTCGCCGACGGCGAGTTCCGCACCTACACCCTGGAGGTGGGTGCCAACCCGACCTGGCTGGGCACGGTGCGCTCGCTCCGCTTCGATCCCACCTGCGGCGGCGACGCCGCCGGCACGCTGGTCGAAGTGGACTTTGTCAGAGTTCTTCCTTGACGCTCGGGGGGGCGCATGGTATTCTACCCGCCGCGCCGCCCGCTGCGGCGCATCGCCGTTCTGTGCGGCTCCACCTCGTTCGAGGAGGCGAACTCATGAGGCTCCGCCCTGCCTGCATCGCCCTGGCGCTGGCACTCCTCTGCGCGGCGTCGGCGGCCGTCGCAGCCCCCCCGCAGGACGGCTTCGATCCCGCGACCATGATGCGCGTGTCCGAGGTCCGGCCCGGCATGCTGGGGATCGGCAAGTCGGTCTTCCTGGGCACCGAGATCGAGGAGTTCCACGTCCGCCTGCTCGACGTCATCCCCAAGGCGCGCGTGGGCACCGACCTCATCCTCTGCCGCATCCTGGACGGGCCCCCCATCGAGCAGCGCGCCGGCCTCATCGCCGGCATGAGCGGCAGCCCCGTCTACGTGAACGGCAAACTGGTGGGCGCCATCGGCTACGGGTTCTCGTTCGCCAAGGAGGCGGTGGGCGCCATCACCCCCATCGAGAACATGCTGCGCGCCTTCGAGCCCGGCGCGGAGCCCGAGGCCGAACTCCCTCGCGCGTGCACCATCGAGCTGCCGGACCCGCTTCAGATAGACGGCAGGACCATCGAGCGCATCGCCGTGCAGCGCGGCTTCGCGCCGCCGCAGGGCTTCGAGCCCTCCGGCACGCTCACGCTGCAGCCCCTGGGCGCCGTCGCCATGGCGGCGGGGTTCGACGGCCGCGGGCTGGAGCGGCTGCGCGAAGTGCTGGAGCCGCTGGGCCTGACCGTCATGCAGGGCCCCGGCGGGAGCGGCGACTTCGGCACCGGCGACATGCTCCAGCCGGGCGCCGTCATGGCCGCGACGCTGATGTCCGGCGACCTCGAGGTCGCCGGCGTGGGCACGCTCACCTATCGCAGCGGCAACCGCGTGCTGGGCTTCGGCCATCCCTTCATGACCTTCACCGACCCGACCCTCGACATCGGCCTGGCGCCGGGGCGCGTGCACGGCATCCTCGCCAGCCTGCTCTCCTCGTCCAAGTTGAGTTCGGCCGGCCGCGTCGTGGGCCGCGTCACCCGCGACCGCACCTGGGCCATCGGCGGCGAGGTGGGCAGCCTGCCCGACATGGTCCCCTTCTCCCTGCAGATCAACGTCGGCGCGCGCTCGCGCTCGTTCCAGATGAAGATAGTGCGCGGCCGCATGATCACCTCGGGGCTGGCCGCCAGCGCCGTCATGACCGCCACGGACCAGATGCTGGGCTATGCCGGCGAGGGCACGGCCCAGATCGAGGTCAACCTCGTGCCGCGGGGGCGCCCGCCCATCCAGCGCCGCGACCTCGTGTACTCGCGCGACATCGCGGCCGCGCTCACGGCCCACGCCGCCCAGCCCCTCGCGACCTTCACCGACACGCCCTTCGGCAGCATGGAGTTCGAGCGGCTCGAGATGCGCGTGAGCCTGCGCCCCGTTCACGGCGCGGCCGTCATCGAGCGCATCTACACCACCGCGTCCAAGGTCAAGGCGGGAGAGGACCTGGAAGTCAACGTCGAACTGCGCCCGTTCGGCCGCGAGAAGATCACGCGCACGGTGATGCTGCACATCCCCGACGAGATGCCCACCGGCAGGGCCCGCGTCGGCGTCTCCGGCGGGAGCGACGCCGAGCGCGTGCGCAGCGCCCTCAACCTCGCCCGCGTCGTGCCCACCAGCCTGGACCAACTCGTGCAGCAGTACGAAAGCCGCGAGGCGGCCGGCCAACTCGTGGTTCAGGTCGCGCTGCCTACGCGCGGCGTCAGCCTGCCCGACGAGTCGCTCCCCTCGCTTCCCTCCTCGGTGGGCGCCGTGCTCTCCGCCACGCGGTCGTCGGCCATCCGGCCGGTGTCGGACGGCATCAAGCAGACCGAGGACATGGAGTGGGTCATTCAGGGCCGACAGGTCATCACCGTGGCGATCGAGGGCCGGCCCGGCGCCCCCAAGGCGGGGCCGCCGCCTCCCGGACCCCCCAGCGAGGCCGGGCCTCCGGAAGACGAAGGCCCCGAAGAGGAGGAGCCCAACGGCGAGAGCGTCCATCCCATGGACGAGACCATCCCGCTGCAGCGGCCGTTCGCCGTGCCCCCCCGCGGCAACGCCTCGCCGCCCGATGCCGAGAAGCGACCCGCGAAGAAGCCCGAGGCGCCCGAGCCCCTCATTCGTCAGCCGGACCGCTGGATCCAGGACACGCGCGCCGACCTCGAGAAGGGCGAACTGCATGGCCTGGCGCTCGACAGCGACGGCACCCTCAGCCTGGCGCCCGCCGACGGCCCCACCTGGGAGTTGCCCGCCCAGGGCGTGTGGTCCCTCGCCGCCACCGACGGCGCCGCCTACGCCGGCACGGGCAACGCCGGCGTCATCTACAGCCTGAGCGATGACGGCACGTCGGCGCCCTTCTTCGAGACCGGCCAGGCCATCGTGCACAGCCTCGCGCTCGACCCCCAGGGCAACCTCTACGCCGGCACCTCGCCGCGCGGGTTGATCTACAAGATCGCGCCCGACGGCCAGGGCGCCGTGTTCTTCGACACCGGGCAGGTCTACGTCTGGGCGCTGGTTTTCGACGCGGAGGGCCGCCTGCTGGCGGGCACCGGCGCCGACGGCAGGCTCTTCCGCATCAACTCCGCCGGCGACGGCGAGGAGATCGTTGCCCTTCAGTCCCCCCACCTGCTGAGCCTCGCGCCCGGCGCCGGCGGCGAGGTCTACGCCGGCACCGGCAACAACGGCGTCATCTACCGCATCGCTGCCGACGGCGGCGCCCAGGTGCTGTTCGATCTGCCGGGCGGCCAGATTCACGGCCTGGCCCTGGGTGACAACGGCGATCTCTACGCGGCCGTAACGCCCAAGGGAGCGATCTGCCGCATCACCCCCGCCGGCGCCGTAGAGATGGTTTTCGACTCCGGAGACAGGCTCATCTTCGCACTGGTGCGCGGCGGCGGGGTGCTCCACACGGCGACCGGCGCCAAGGGGCTCGTCTTCCGGGTCCGCAGCGACAAGGATGCCAGCCTGCTGCTCAAGCCCGAGACGGGCCAGGCCCTGGCGCTGGCCCTGAGCCCCGGCGGCGACCTCTACGTGGGCGGCGCCAACCCGCCCCTGGTCCGCCGCCTGGGAGCCCGGCACCGCTCGAGCGGCACCTTCGAGTCCGAGGTGCTCGACGCCCGGGTTTCGGCCCGCTGGGGCACGCTCACCTGGTATGCCCACCGCCCCGAGGGCACCCGCGTGGCGCTCCAGACGCGCTCCGGCAACAGCCCCGATCCCAAGGATTCCTGGTCGCCCTGGTCAGCCCCGACCGACACCTCCGGCGGCCTGATCGCCAGTCCGCCCGCGCGGTATCTGCAGTACCGCGTCACCCTCGGCAGCGACGAGGCGAACCCCAACCCCAGCGTGAGCCACATCGAGATCAACTACCTGCCCAAGAACCGCAAGCCCGCCGTCAGGCTGGCCGCCCCCGAGCCGGGGCAGTGGTGGGCCAAGCGGCAGAAGATCGAGTGGAAGGGCGACGATCCCGACAAGGATACGCTGCTCTACACCGTGCACTACTCGGTGGACGCGAGCATCCACTGGGAGCCCCTCAAGAAGGACACCAAGGACACCTCCTACGAGTGGGACACCACCCAGATCGAGGACGGGCTCTACTCCCTGAAGGTGACCGCCACCGACCGGCTCACCTCGCCCGCCGACCCCGAAAGCGGCGACGCCGAGGGCATGGTGGGCGTGGACAACACCCCGCCCGAGGCGCTCATCCTGCGCCACTCCATCGCCGTGGCCGCCGACCGGCGCGTGGCGCTGCGCGGCCGGGCCTGGGACGAGACGTCCTCCGTGCGCGGCGTGGACTACCGGGTGGACGGCAAAGAATGGCTCACCGCCACCCCCACCGACGGGCTCTTCGACGGGCGGAGCGTGTCGTTCTCCATCGCCACCGATCCCCTTTCGCCGGGCACGCACACCATCGAGGTGCGCGCCTTCGACGAGGCATCGAACCTGGGCAGCGACAAGGTCAAGATCACGGTCGAGCGCCCGTCACCCCCGCCCACCACGCCGCCTCCCCCGGAAGAGGAGGCCCCGCGGGAGGAGCCGCCTGCCCCCGAGTCCGAGCCCTAGTGTCCTGTCCCGCAAGTTGTGACGCTGCGCGCCGCGACCGTTGGGCCTCCGCGTGGGGCACAAGCCCTGGCCGCCGGTTTTGTGGAGGGCCTGGCCGCCTCTGGCGGCTTGCTTGTGCCTTTCTCCATTGTCATTCCGACCCTGTAGCCCACCTTGCCGAAGGCTAGGTGGGCCCCCCTCTTGGTGGGCGCGACACTTGGCTAGGTCCGACACGTCGGACCGCCATGGCGGCCCTGGCGGAGCCAGGGCTCAGCCACCTGTCGCGCCGCTGCCCCGCAGGGGCCGAACGCCTCCCTCCTGTAGAGCGGGGACTCTGCTGCCCGCCGTGTCGCACAGCCGTCTACCCTGAGCCTGCCGAATGGGCCCCCAGCTGTGTCGGTTCCGCTCTGACCCGGTCCTCACTTTCTTCTGCCCAACCCTTGACACCAGAAGCAAAAGGGCTTATACTAACAACGCATTAGTAGATAGAGGAGCCGCCATACCATGCGAAGACGCGCGCAGCCCCGGTTCGGAGACCTCGAACTCCAGATCCTCAACGTCCTCTGGGAGCGGGGGCCCTCCACCGTCCGCGAGGTGCTCGAGGCCCTCCCCCTCCACCCCAGGCCCGCCTACACAACCGTCCTCACCATGATGCGCCTCATGCACGAGAAGGGCTACCTCGACCGCCGCGCACAAGGCCGCGCGCACACCTACCAGGCCCGGCTGCGCGAGCGGCGGGTGAAGCGGGGGCTGCTGCGCGATCTCATCGCCACCGGGTTCCGCGGCTCGCCGGAGGCGCTGCTGGTGCGCCTGCTGGAAGACGAGAGCCTGTCGCGCGAGGAACTGAACCGCGTCAAGCGGCTCATCGCCGAGAAGGAGCGGGGGAGAAAGCCATGAGCCTCACGAGTCTGGCCGATGGATGGGGGTCGCTGGCCTGGGCGGTGACCTGGCAGTTGGCGGCGCTGGCGCTGCTGGCGTGGCTCGTCGAGCGGCTGGTCAGGCTGCGCCAGCCGCGCGCGCGGCACGCGCTCTGGTGGTTCGTGCTGGCGGCGCCGCTGCTGCTGGCCCCGGGGCGACTCGTGCTCGAGCGCCGACAAGCCGTCGTCAAGGTCGCGCCGCCCCCGCCCGCGGCCAGGGCGATGGCGGAGATCCCCCGATATGCCGCCGCTCCGCTCCTGTCGCCCGGCGATGCCCCCGTCGTGCGGGCGCCTGCCGACCAGCCCTCGGCCCCCGCCGCCAGCCTGCCGCCCGCCCCAGGTCCGACGGTGCGCGTCGTGGATGCGCTTGCCCTCGCCTGGCTTCTTGGCTGCGCCCTCCTGGCCATCCGCCTGCTGATCGGCCACAGGCGCGTGCGGAGAATCCTGGCGGAGAGCCGGCCGGTCGAGGGCGCCGACGCGGCCGATGTGCTCCAGAGCCTGCGCGCGGAGGCCGGCATCCGAGCGCCCATAGGCCTGCGCAGCAGCCGCAGCGTCGGCGCGCCCGTGCTCTACGGCCTGCGGCGGCCGGTCATCGTCGTGCCCCAGGACTTCGTGGACTCGCTGGCGCCGGACGAGGTGCAGGCCCTGCTCGCTCACGAGGTGGCCCACCTGCGGCGCCGAGATGTGCTGGCCAACCTAGCGCAGCGGCTGATCGAGATCCCGCTCTTCTTCCACCCGGCCGCCTGGCTGGCGAGCCGGCGGATCACCCTGTCGAGAGAGGAACTGTGCGACGCCTGGGCCGTGCAGCGCGGCGCCGACCCCACCGGCTACGCCCGCTGGCTCACCGCGGCGGCGGAACGCGCCTACGCCAACGGCGCCGCCGCATCGCTCGGCGTGGCGGAGCGCAAGTTCACCCTGCTGCGGCGCGTGGAGGCCATCATGGAGGTGGGGAACATGAAGCGAATGAGCCGCCCGCTGGCCGTGACGACGCTCACGCTTCTGCTGGCAGCCGCCAGCGCTCTTGCCGCGGTGCAGTGGCGCGAGGAATCGCCTCGCAGCACCGACTTGGGCGCCGCCGAAGTGACTGCGGTTCCGCCGGGTGAGCCGTTCACGCCCAGCCAGATCGAGGGCCTGCTGCAGGACGCCGGGGTCAGCGTGAACCGTCTCAGCTACGAGGTCCCGCACGCCCATCGGATCCGCTTCACGCTCGAGCAGTATGTGGACGGTAAGCCATCACGCCGCGGGTCCTCGTCGGCGGTGCTGTTTGGCGATGCCGGGCGCAACACGATGATGCTGGTGCTTCGCGAGCGGGAAGGCCGCCTCGGATTCTCATTCAAGAACGAAGATGGAGGCGTCGGGGTAGGCGCCTTCTCGCTGGAAGGCTACACCTCCCGGACCGGGGGGATGCTGGAGGGCGTCCAACTGGCCGCAGGCGGGCAAGTCCCGCTCTTCGTCTATGCGGCCAACCGGGCCGAGCGCGGGGGGATCAGGTCCTTCGACCCCGCATGGCCGGTCGAGGACATCGTCGCCAAGTACGACATGGCGATCGTCGTCCGCGCTGAACTGCAGCCCACCGAGGACCGCCAGGTGCAGACGCCCCTTCCGCTGGGCGGGACGGCCACGCTCCTCGGCATTGCGCATCATCCTGTCTCGGACGTGGGCTGGTGGCGGACCGAAGGTACGCCGCTGCCGCGCCCGCCCCACCGAGAACCCTCCTGGATCCCGCACGTCACGGGACACGAAATCGCTCTCCGCATCAGCGACGTTCCCGATACCGTGACCGCCTGGACATACGCCATTCCCGGGTGTTCCATCGCGGACGTGCGCAGGTTGAAGGTCCGCGACGGCCACGTTATCTTGCGCGTCGTCTTCCAAGCCTGTCGTCCCAAGGATGTGTCAAAGGTAACGCTTCGCCTGGGACTCGCCGGGGGCACGTGGCAGACGGTCCTTGCCACCAAGGGAGAGCCTGCCGAAATCCAACACGAGGTGGGGAAAGTCATCCTGTCCCGGGCCGAGAGAAAGGACCGTACCGACGCCGCGAACATGGTCGTTCCTGGCACCGAGATGACGGCCATCGTGCCCAATGCCTTCGACCGGGCGGGCCAGTGGGAAGTGGCGGCCGTTGACCAGAGCGGCACAGTCCTCTACTGCCCCAGCGCACCCTTCACGGACGTCTCGCCCGACGAGACGGGACCGCGGTGCGAGTACCGCTACCACTGGGATGTCCCCATACATCAGATCCAGGAATTCCGCTTCCGACTCAGACGCTTCCACTTCGCCACCTTCCGCGATATCCCACTCTCCCCACGGTGGTCGGAAGGCGGCCCGCCCCTCACGCGCAGCGCAGCGAGCGCAGCCGGTTGATGGCGGCGGCCAGTTCGTGGCGGCGGGGGCGCGCGAAGTCGCCCGAGACGTAAGGCATCAACCCCAGCAGGCCCTTCGCCTCGATCTCCGCCTCGATGGCGTCCAGCGCCTCGGGCAGCGTCCGCTCTCCGTCGAACACCTCCCGCGCCGCGCGCTCCATCAGCCACGCGATGGCCCGCGTCTGGGTGTCCTCGACGATCTGCTCCACCCGCGACACATCCACCCGCTCCTGGCCGAAGTCAATGCTCCCCTTGCCCCGCGCCTTGATCTTCACCCGGCCCCGCCGCGTCGCATCCAGCGACTGCGGACGCGGCGCCCGCCACCGCAGCCCGCCGAAGTCCCCCGCCAGTTCGGCGCGTCGGCCGGTCGCGTGCTCGCGCGCGATGGCCTTCGCCTCGGACGTCACGTCGCGCGGCCGGTAGGTGTCCATCATGATCACCGTGTCTGCCACGTCGAAGTAGTCCCCCGACCCGCCCATCACCAGCAGCGTCGAGACCCCCAGTTCCTCGTGGAGCGCGCGCACCGCATCAACCAGCGGCGTGATCGGCTCCTTGTCCTTCGCCACCAGCGCCTGCATCCGCTCGTCGCGGATCATGAAGTTCGTCGCCGACGTGTCCTCGTCAATCAGCAGCAGGCGCGCCCCCGCCTCGATCGCCTCGATGATGTTCGCCGCCTGCGACGTGCTCCCCGAGGCGTTCGGTGTCGAGAAGGCGCGCGTGTCCGCCCCGAAGGGCAGGTTGCCGACGAACGGGCTGATGTCCACCTTCTCGACGAACCGCCCGTCCTCGGCGCGGATCTTCACCGCGTCGGCCGTCGTCACTACCTGCTCGCGCCCGTCGCCGGGGACGTGGTCGTACACCCCCGCCGCCAGCGCATTGAGCAGCGTGGACTTGCCGTGGTAGCCGCCGCCCACGATCAGCGTCACCCCGCGCGGGATGCCCATCCCGGTCACCCGTCC
>Ga0180434_10005331_pt1 | contig 15195 bp, 14 predicted proteins | sample SS_ome_7_FD_132453 | JGI IMG/M metagenome (GOLD analysis project Ga0180434, IMG submission 132453) | Hypersaline lake sediment archaeal communities from the Salton Sea, California, USA - SS_1_D_2 metaG | ecosystem: Environmental > Aquatic > Non-marine Saline and Alkaline > Hypersaline >...
CAGGCTGGCCCCTACGGATACAACTTGCCGCAATGCCTCATCTATGGCGGAGGCAGCCATCCAGTAGGGGTCGATGTCCCCGTAGCTGGGATTGATGCCGTTGGCAACGACGATGCCCATATTTGAATCCAGTATTGGTCTAACGATAGCGGCGTCACTTGGGCCATCATTGTTTACCCCTACGAGGGGCTTCAGAACGCTGCCGCCCTGAACCTCGTGATCGTACTGCCGTATGACCCATTCCTTGCTGCAAACGTTCCACGAGGCCAGAACATTCAATAGCTCGTTGCGCAGCTCAGACGGCTGTGTGAAATCTGGCTCCGTGTACTGTGGGAGCTCCCACACTGCCTCCTTCGCCAGTTGCGGCAGCCCTTTGTGCAGGAAGTTCATGTCCAGGTCGCCAACAAGATTGTCCTCGTAGAAAAGCTCAAGTCTTCTGGTATCGGTGAACTCGCCGATCACAGTTGCCTCTACATCCTCACTTTCGAAAAGTGAAATCAACTGGTTGACTGTCTCCGGCGGCACAGCCAGCACCATTCGCTCCTGAGATTCGGATATCCATATCTCTGTATAGGAGAGCCCCGAGTACTTGAGAGGCACCCGATGCAGGTGAACACGTACACCTGTTTCCTCGGCCATCTCCCCCACCGCTGACGAAAGGCCACCTCCGCCACAATCGGTGATCCGCCAGTACAATCCTCGATCCCGTGCCTCCATGAGGACATCAGTTACTTTCTTCTCCATAATAGGGTCGCCGATTTGAACAGAGCTGGCCGAGACAGTCTCCGATTCGGTGGTAAGCTCTCCAGAGGCGAAAGTAACGCCGTGGATGCCGTCCCGCCCGGTCTTGCCCCCTACCAGAACCACCAAGTCTCCAGGCTGCTGCTGTCCTCTCTGACTCATGCTCGCAGGTAGCAGGCCCACGGTTCCACAAAACACCAGAGGATTTCCCAGATAACGGTCGTCGAAGAGGATGGCGCCGTTCAAGGTGGGTATGCCCAGTCGGTTGCCGTAGTCGGCCACGCCGGCCCGGACACCCTTGAAAATGCGGCGAGGGTGCAGCACACCGCGGGGCAGTTCATCGTAAGGGAAATCAGGAGGGGCAAAGCAGAACACATCGGTGTTAAGAATGGGCTTGCCCCCCAGTCCCGTCCCCAGAATGTCGCGGATAACGCCTCCTATCCCCGTCGCTGCTCCTCCGTAGGGGTCCACGGCCGAGGGGTGGTTATGGGTTTCTACCTTGAAACAGATGGCATGGTGGCCATCGAAATCTATTACGCCGGCGTTGTCCCGAAAGACTGAAAGGCACCAGGGCTTACTTAGCTCCTCGGTGACCCTCATCACGGTGCTCTTAAGCAGGTCGTCGACAACAACCTGATCAAGCCTGATTCTGCTCTTGAAGGTCTTGTGAATGCAGTGCTCGGACCAGGTTTGTGCCAGCGTCTCAAGCTCCACATCTGTGGGATTACGGCCCAGGCTGGAGTAGTACTCCTTAATGCGTCTCATCTCGCTCAGATTCAACCAGAGCCTTCCCTTGCTCAGCTCCATCAAACCGTCATCGCCAAGGCTGAGCAAGTCCACGGTAATCAAGGTAAATTGGTATGTGGTAGAGGGGAGGGCAACCTTCTCCCGCTTCGTGACCACGTGCTGCACCAGGCTATTGACCAATAGCTTGTCGCAGATAGATTGAAGGGTCTCCTCCGGGAAATCGCCCCATAAGGAGTATTTACGTGCTGTCTTCACAGAGCTGACCGTAGCTATGCCCAGATCCCGGATTGCCTTGTTGATGCTTCCCTCAACCGGATCTGTGACCCCAGGGTTGTAGGCCACCTCAATAACGTGGGCAGTTTTGTCCTCAACACGAGATACGGACCCCTCGCCCCAGAGATAGTCTTCGACTACAGGGTCAGCCAGCAGTTCCTGGCCGATCTTTCTTACTTCCGCCTCGTCCAGACCCCCCTCTAAGAGATATACGTCGCTGACCCTGGCCTCTTCTACACTAGAGATGCCGAGGTCGTGGATGTCCTTCTTCAGCCTGTCTCCCTTCGGGTCGGGTAAACCGGCCTTCACTGAGACCTCAATTCGAAACAAGAGCCTTACCCTTTGACAATCTCGGGGAGCCAATCATCCTTCAACGTCCGGACTGGCTACCCTGAAGGATTCTGTCTCCGCGGTCGTTGGGCACTCTAAGATTGATCATGCTCAAGAAATAGCTATGGAACCTCGGGTCGTCGGTGAACTCAGGATGAAAAGTGGAGGCCAGGAGCCCGTCCTGCCTCGCGGCGACGATGGTGTTGTCGGGAAGGCGGGCCAAAATTTCCACGCCTGGCTCGACCTGTTCTATTACTGGGGCTCGAATAAAGACAGCATGGAACGGCTTCTGCCCCACTGCCGGAATCTCCAGGTCTGCTTCAAAGCTATCAATCTGCCTGCCGAAGGCGTTGCGCCGGACCTTCGTATCCATGAGGCCGAGAGTCTCCATTTCATAGTTAGAGACATTCTTGGCAAGCAAGATCACCCCGGCACAAGTTCCCCAGATGGGCACACCGTTTCGAGCTACTTCCTTTATGGGCTGGATAAGTTTGAAGCTCTGCATCAGCCTCAACATGGTAGTGCTTTCTCCACCGGGGATAACAAGCCCGTCCACTCTATCCATCTCATGGGGGAGGCGTATGGCGGTGGCCTCTACACCCAGTTGTCGCAGAATGCAAATATGCTCTATGAACGTTCCCTGTAAAGCGAGCACTCCTACCTTCATGTCTTGTTGGTCTCCTGGATCGATTGTCGACGGTCAAACTTGCGCTTCGGTTGCATACTCAGAGGATTGTCTTTTGGCTAGAGTTCATAATACAACAGGCCAGGCAACTAAGCAAGCTCCGAAACTGGCCGCGCCCTCCCTCTGATCTGGCCAAATTACGGGGATGAGCGCCCGCTTGTCCGGCGTTATCCTCTGCCTCATGGCGACATCCAAGCGGGACACTTGGGGTGACCAGGTCATATGGTATCAACAGTACCCTCCAGTAATTGACGACCGCGGTGCATGTTTGCTACGATTGTGCGGCAAACGGTTACCGTAGGCACGGCGAAAGGAGTAGCGGAATTTGCTAATACAGCAGGCTCAGGAAGTAGAGAGAAAAGTAATTGCCATTCTCAGGATACTGAGTCAAACCGACGAGCCACTGGGTGCCAGGGTTATATCCCATAAGCTGAAAGCCCAGGGCATCGAGCTAAGCGAACGAGCTGTCCGCTACCACCTCAAGCTAATGGATGAACGGGGTTTCACGGAGAGCATCGGAAGGGATGGAAGATTGATTACTCAGCCAGGCTTGGAAGAGCTGGAAAGTGCTCTGGTCAGCGACAAAGTCGGTTTTGTGGCTTCTAAGATCGAGCTTCTGGCCTATCAAACAGAGTTTGACGTGCATAAGCGCCAGGGCAAGGTTCCCGTTAACATTTCATTTTTCCCCGCCAGGCAGTTCAAGAAGGCCATGGAGACTATGAAAGGAATCTTCGAGGCCGGGATTTGTGTTAGTGACTTGGTGGCGGTGGCTCGCCAGGGCGAAGAATTGGGTGGAATAGTCGTGCCCAAAGGCAAAATAGGGCTAGCCACTGTCTGCAGCATTATCATAAACGGCGCTTTGCTTAGATGCGGCGTTCCTATGGATTCCAGATTCAGTGGCATACTCCAAATCAAGAAGCACAAGCCTCTGCGATTTGTTGAGCTTATCCAGTATTCGGGCTCGTCCTTGGACCCTTCAGAGATATACATTACAAGCAAGATGACCCGCGTTGGACAGGCGGCCGCAGAGGGAGAAGGAAGGATTCTGGCCAATTTTCGTGAAATACCAGCCGCATGCCAACCCCTGGCAGAAAAGACTGTGGCTCAATTGGAAGAAGCCAAACTAGGGGGATTGCTTGTGATGGGTGACGTGAGCAAGCCAGTATGTGGAGTTCCTGTGGAATTGAATAAGGTCGGAATGATACTCATAGGCGGGCTTAATCCGGTAGCTGCCGCCGTCGAATCAGGGGTGGAAGCGCAAAACCACGCTATGAGTACCGTACTAGAGTACCGAGACCTGATTCAATTCTGGGAGCTGTGAAATGGATGTGGTCAGAGTCATACCCTGCTTGGATGTAAAGGACGGCCGGGTAGTCAAGGGAATAAAGTTCGTCAATCTGAAAGACGCTCGAGATCCTGTAGAGGCGGCGGAGGCTTATTGTCGCGAAGGGGCTGATGAACTGGTATTCCTTGATATCTTTGCTACCGTGGAGAGCAGAAAGACGCGTTCTGAATGGGTGAAGAAGGTGTGCGAAGTGGTTACAGTCCCGTTTGCTGTGGGGGGTGGTATCGCCAGCCTTGAGGATATGCAGAGCTTGTTTGACCTCGGGGTGAATAAGGTCTCCATAAATACGGCTGCGGTCAAAAACCCTAACCTGATAGAAGAATCGTCGAAGAGGTTCGGCAAGGAAAAGCTCGTTGTAGCTATAGATGGGCGAAAGAACCTTTCTGGAAGCGGTCTTCCACGATTGGAGGTGGTAGTCAAAAGCGGTGGCGAATCCACAGGACTGGACATTGTTGACTGGGCAAGGAGGGTGGAGAAGCTGGGCGCCGGGGAGATCCTGTTGACCAGTAAAGACGCCGATGGCATGAAGGAAGGATATGACCTGGAGATGACCGCGGCTGTAACTGAAGCCGTCAGTATCCCGGTTATCGCCTCTGGCGGTGCGGGCAAACCTGACCACTTCTTCCAGGGGGTGGCTATTGGCAAGGCCTCAGCTGTCCTTGCAGCTTCCGTATTTCACTTTGGTGAACTGTTTATAAGACAAGTGAAGGAGTATCTGAAAGGCAAGGGACTGGCTGTAAGAATCTAAGCAACTTCAGAACAATGGCGAGCAAGAAATGAAAACCGAATAGTAAGGGGGACTGGAACAATGAACTTAAGACGACCAAATGCAAACGAAGCGACAGGAACCGTCAACCGCTCACGAAGTGTGGTGCCTATGTCTGGGATTTGCACGACCTGCCTTGACGGGTGTACGGGGCGTTGCGAGACTTGGTTGGCTTCATTTCGAGGTCGGGAGGTCATCTATCCGGGGCCTTTTGGAGAAGTGGTTGCTGGTGCTGACAAGGACTATCCGGTCGACTACTCTCACCTCAATATTCAGGGATATGCATGTGGGGCAGAAGGCCTGCCGGAAGGAATTGAACCAGGTCCCGACACGACACTATTCCTCAATGTTTCCACCGAGACAGAGTACGGCTGGGACCGAAAGGTGAAGATGCGGGTACCCATTTTCACTGGCGCATTGGGTTCTACCGAAATAGCCCGAAAAAACTGGGAGCATTTTGCCATCGGGGCTGCAATTTCGGGTATCACGTTGGTTTGTGGTGAGAACGTGTGTGGGATCGACCCCGAACTTGAATTGGATGGTAGTGGCAAGGTCAAGAAATCGCCCGAGATGGACCGCCGCATAGAAATCTACAGGAAATATCACGAGGGTTACGGGGAAATCCTGGTCCAGATGAATGTGGAAGACACTAGATTTGGTGTAGCTGAGTATGTGCTGGCAAAGCACGGGCTAGATACGATTGAACTGAAATGGGGGCAGGGCGCGAAGTGCATAGGTGGTGAGATACAGGTTAGTTCACTTGAAAGAGCCCTGGAGCTTAAGAGAAGAGGCTACATGGTGAGCCCCGACCCAACCAATGCCGACATTCAGGCGGCGTACAAAGCTGGGGCGATCAAGGCATTCGAACGACATTCACGCCTGGGTTTCGTTAGCGAGGAGGCGTTTTTGGCAGAGGTGGAGCGCCTGCGTGAGCTCGGATTCAAGAGAATTACACTTAAGACTGGTGCTTATTCTGCGGTGGAGCTTGCTATGGCATTGCGCTACGGCTCAGAAGCCAAGCTAGACCTGGTCACCATAGACGGCGCCCCCGGTGGAACCGGAATGAGCCCATGGTCGATGATGAATGAATGGGGCATCCCGACCTTCTATTTGGAGGCCCTCGCCTACCAGTTCGCGGAAAAACTGGCCAGTAGAGGACTAAGGATACCGGACCTAGCTGTAGCTGGCGGATTCTCTGAGGAGGCCGGCATATTCAAGGCAATTGCTATGGGGGCTCCGTATGTGAAGGCCGTTTGCATGGGCAGAGCCCTCATGATTCCGGGGATCGTTGGAAAGAACATCGGGCAATGGCTCAAGGACGACAAGCTGCCGAAAACAGTGTCCAGGTATGGTGACACTCCGGAGGAAATCTTTGTCACCTATGACACTCTAAAAGAGAAGTACGGTAGGGAAATCGAGAACGTGCCACTTGGCGCAGTTGGTATATATACGCTCTGCCAGAAAATTAAGGTAGGGCTGCAGCAATTGATGGCTGGTAGTAGGAACTTCAAGCTGTCCACCATTTCCCGTAAGGACATCATGGCCTTGACCGAGGATGCGGCGAAGGTCTCAGGCATCCCTTACGTCATGGATGCGTACCGAGAAGAGGCGGAGAAGGTTCTGGGCTGAAGATAGTCAGTGGCATGTGCCCACCGTAGGGGGATTTTCTTAGTCTGTCGGTCCGCCCTCTGTCAGAAGTCGGCACGTCCTCGGGATTCATCTGATATTCTTTGAGGAAGGTGTGAGTTTTCCCGTACTACGTGTTTTGAATTATAATTGGTGGGAACTGCAGCGATACAAATTCATCTTCGTTCAATTCGAACGCGAGCTGGCGGTGGTAGCCGGCTTGGCCTGCTAAGCAACGCAACTAGAGGAATCCGGAACTGAAAGACTTCAAGAAATGCTGGGAATGGAGCACGAAACTAGAACTGAACAGGGTTACAGCTCACGAAAGAAGGAGCCTACTAGCACCATGCCCCGCTATTTTGTCTGGACCGTTGGTTGTCAGATGAACAAGGCGGAATCCCGGAGAATAGCTGGCTACTTACAATCCGCCGGCTGTCGAGCGGCGTGTTCTTTCTCTGATGCCGATTTGGTCGTTCTTAATACCTGTGTGGTAAGACAAAGCGCCGAGAATAAGGTTTTGGGCACCCTGGGTCTGTTGAAAGGTCTGAAAAAGAGGCATCCTGACCTCCAGATACTTGTCACCGGATGTTTTGTGGATTCTGAGATCCAGGGTTTGAAACAGCGATTTCCCCACGTCGATTTTCTGTTCAGGCCCGGGGACTATCAGGAGCTGATTGCATGGGGCCAAGGCCATGGAATGGCTATGGAGCGGGAATGGCTCGATGAGGCGTCTGATGATAGTTGGATAACGCCGCCGCCGTGCGCGCTCATCCCCATCATCCAGGGCTGTGACAATTTCTGTTCGTATTGCATTGTACCCTACCGGAGGGGGAGAGAGGTGAGTCGCTCTGCCGAGGAGATAATCTGCGAGGTCGAGAAGCTAACCAGGCGAGGCACAAGAGAGGTAACCTTGCTGGGACAGAACGTCGATTCTTACGGACATGACTTGCCCGGACATCCTGATCTGGCTGATTTGCTGACGGAATTGGGGGACATTGCCGGGCTGGAAAGGATCCGCTTTCTGACAAATCATCCCAAGGATATAGGCCTGAAGCTCATCGACACGGTAGCTTGCGTGGACAAGGTCTGTGAACATCTGGAGCTACCGGTGCAAGCCGGCGATGATGACATATTGCGGGCGATGAGGCGTGGCTATGCCGTGCAGGAATACAGAGAACTTGTTGACACCATTCGCAGGAGGATTCCTGAAGTGTCCGTCAGCACTGATGTGATTGTGGGCTTCCCCGGAGAAACCGAACAGAAATTTGAACGCACATTCTCCCTGCTGGAAGAGGTGAGGTTTGATGTCGTACATGTCGCAGCGTATTCTCCTCGCCCAGGTACTACTGCCTCGTGGGAATATCGCGACGACGTCACCCCGGGAGCTAAGAAGGAAAGGCTAAACAGAATCGAAGCGTTGCAGGCGCGCGTAGCCGGCGAGGTGAACTCACAGTTTCGGGGTAGGGCAGTGGAGGTATTGGCAGAGGGTAAGAAGAAAGGGAAGTGGTTTGGGCGTACCAGAAGTGATAAACTAGTATTCTTTGATGACTCTGGCGACTGGTTTGGCCAGCTCGCCCCGGTCCAGATTGAGAAAACGAGCCCCTGGTCACTGGGGGGCCGGATAAAGAAATAAATATTTGAAGGAGGGCACATGCTAGAAAGCTGGGGAATGATCATCATTTTGATAGCGCTCTTCGCCCTGATGTATTTCTTCATGATCAGGCCGAGACAGAAGCAGCAAAAAGAACAGGAAGAAATGAAAGAGCACCTCAGAGTAGGGGATAGAGTGATTACCGCGGGGGGCATCTATGGGGAAATCGAAAGGCTGGGAGAAGATACTGTAGTCCTGAAAGTAGAGTCAGGGGCAACGCTGAAGATTGCCAAAGGCAGCATACTGGGCAAAGAAGAAGTCGAGGAGCCCGGCAAGGGAGTATTCTGAATTAGGGCTTCTTTGGGATGAGCCCGTGCGCATCCGAAAGAGAAGTACAGAGTCTCACAAATACTGGAAAGAGGGCGGAACAGTTCAAAACAAGGTCGGGGGGTTGTTTCCGCGGGAGTCCGCTTCCTAGCAAAGACATGACTATGCTTAATCATTCTTTCCTTACATTTCCGTCTCGCCGTGGAACTGGCCGTGGGTTGGCGCCAGGCACGGAGAAACAAGGGTGGTGCGGTAAATGAACCATTACGATTATGTAATGATCGGCAGTGGCATTGCCGGGCTTTATACTGCATTGCTTGCCATAGAACAGGGCAGCGTCCTCATCCTGACTAAGGGAAGCATAGATGACTGCAACACCAGGTATGCTCAAGGAGGCATTGCTGCCGCTATGGGTAAGGACGACTCGCCCGAGCTTCATTTCAGAGACACCATGGCGGCAGGCGATGGTCTATGTGATCCCGAGGCGGTGCGTATTTTGGTTGATGAGGCTGCCGATTGCATTGCCGACTTGATCAGGTTTGGAGTACCCTTCGATACTCTGAATGGTGAAATTACGTTGACCAGGGAGGCGGCTCATAGCGTGCCCCGTATTATGCATGCTGGCGGAGATGCCACGGGTGAGCATATCGAGGTAACACTGAGTCGCCGTGTGCGCTCCAGTGCTATCAACGTGCTGGAAGACTGTCTGGCTAGCGAGATCCTGGTCCGGAATGGCAAGCTGCATGGCGTGAGATCTCTCGACTGTCGGACTGGCTCGGTTGAAGAGTATGGTTGTAGCTTTCTCATCCTGGCTACCGGCGGTGTTGGGCGATTGTTCAAATACACCACTAACTCCGACGTGGTAACCGGCGATGGCATAGCTCTAGCTTTTGAAGCCGGTGCCGAGATAAGTGACATAGAATTCTTCCAATTTCATCCCAGCGTTCTTCGCCTGCCAGGCGTAGCCCCTTTCCTTATCTCCGAGGCAGTCAGAGGTGAGGGTGGCATACTTAGAAATGTGGAAGGCCGCAGGTTTATGCCGGACTATGTTGCTGAGGCGGAGCTGGCCCCCAGAGATATAGTGGCCCGCAGTATCGTCTACGAGATGAAGAAGACTCACAGCGATAGAGTTTTTCTGGATGTCACCCATTTGCCATCGCGCTTGATTACGACCCGGTTTCCCCACATATATCGCTTTTGTCGAGACCATGGCCTGGACATCACCAAAGGGCTTATTCCCGTAGCCCCGGCTGGTCACTACCTCATGGGAGGGGTGAAGGTAAACAGCTGGGGGGAAGCAAATATCCCGGGGCTGTTTGCTGTCGGTGAGACTGCCTGCACCGGAGTGCATGGTGCTAACAGGCTGGCATCGAATTCGCTGCTTGAGTCGGTCGTTTTTAGCAAGAGGTTGGTACAAAGGACCGGGGCGCGTGTCGCGTCGTCCGAGAACTGTCAGTCGTCAGCCGCCAGCAGCCTATATTCTCTTCCCGAGCGTGAACCAGCATCTTCTGCCCCACCTCTTAATCTGCCCAATCTGCAGTCTCTAATGTGGGATAGGGTAGGAATAGTGCGTTCGGGGGAAAGCCTCCAGCAGGCAGCGAGCATTCTGGCCTCCTGGCGCACTTGCCTGCCTCAACCGGGCGACCGCCCGTCTTATGAACTCAATAACCTGGTACTATCTGCTCGCCTCATGACTGAGGCTGCTTTGCTTCGCGAAGAGAGTCGCGGCGCTCATTTTCGCACTGACTTCCCCCAGGCGTTGCCAGAATGGCAGCGGCACATAGTTTTCAGAGAAGATGCCACCGATGAACGTCCAGCTTGAAGCAATTATCAACCGCGCTCTAGCCGAGGATTCCGGTGAGGGTGATGTTACTACCGAGGCGTTGATCCCTGGTGAGCAGCAAGGGACTGGCCTTATCGTGGTTAAACAGGAAGGCATCGTGGCCGGTGTAGACGTAGCCAGGCAGGTTTTCCTACGAGTTGACCCGAGGCTGAGCTTTGAGACTGTTCTAGAGGATGGGGCTAGGGTTAAACCGGGCAGCAGAGTAGCCAGAGTCACAGGCAACGTTAGCAGCATTCTCAAGGCAGAGCGGGTAGCCTTGAATTTTCTCCAGCGGCTAAGCGGCATCGCTTCGGAAACCAACCGTTACGTGGAAAGCGTCCGGGGATTGCCCGTGCGCATTATGGATACTAGAAAAACAACGCCGGGCTTAAGGGTGCTGGAGAAATATGCCGTCAGCGTAGGCGGCGGTCACAACCACCGTATGAATCTGTCCGACGGCATACTCATCAAGGATAACCATCTGGCGGTCCTGCGTAGTCGGGGATTGAGTATCAGAGAGATCGTAGCCAGGGCCAGGGAAGAAGCTCGAGTATGGTTGCGAGGGGTGAAGGGACGAGGTAATCTCCAGGCAAAACGGATGCAAGTTGAGGTGGAGGTCAGGAGCGTGCCGGAAGCTCTGGAAGCTGCTGAAGCAGGGGCAGACACCGTCATGCTTGACAACATGCAGCTGGAAGATATGCGTAAGGCAGTGGATTCCATTCACGGCCGTGCTTTGATCGAAGCCTCCGGTGGGATTACACTGGAGAGTGTTCGGTCTGTAGCTGAAACAGGTGTGGATTTGATTTCAGTTGGGGCCCTCACTCACTCAGCCAGGGCTCTGGATATCAGTCTTGAGCTCGAAGTTCAGTGAGTGATAGATGCATGCGACTAGCAGTTGGAGATCAGCGGGCGGCTTTCTCCGCAATAACCAGATATCGTTCTGCCCTATCCTCGAAACAGGTTATGTTCAGGCCAGCCTGCTCCAGTAGCTTCCTTAGCTGAAATTCATCGGGCAGAAGGTCATCGGCCACCGCGCCCCCGATAGATTTGTGAAGCTGGTTGATCATCTGCCGACCCATAGTGTGGCAAATGACCACTCGGCCATTGTTTCTGAGCACCCGGGCCATTTCTTCCAAGGCCTTTCGCTGGTCGCTGAAATGAGGAAAAACGCCGTTGCACAGCGCTAGGTCCACAGAGTCGTCAGCCACTGGAATGGCCATCCCGTTGGCTTGGACAAAATCGACCATGCACTGGGAGTTTTTGGCTTTTCCCTGGAGTAGCATCTCCGCTGAAAAATCCAGGGCCGTAATGCGTCCCTCACCACCGATCCCTTCGGCGAGAAAAGGCAAGAGGACGCCTGTGCCGCTGCCAACGTCGAGCACAGAGTCTCCGGGCCTGATTCCTAGTTCCTTGACAGTATCGCTGAGGCACGCCAGCTTCTCTGGGCTAAGCTTTTCATCCCAGGTCGGTGCTAATTGATCGAAATATTCTTGAAGTTGCATAGTTAACCTGCTAGCTGAACCTGCTGCCATCCCTTCACCTTTCTCTTGGGAGAGAAAGCCGTGGCCAAGCCGAAGATAGCAGCAGAGGTTATAACTATGGAGGCGCCTGACGGAATGTCCAGCAGATATGAGGCCGCGAGCCCGACCCAGCAAGACACGACGCCAAAGGCAACGGCTATGAGGAGCATCCGCTTCAGGCTATAGGTAAGCTGGTACGCAGCGGCCGCGGGATTGAGAATCAGGCTGTAGATAAGCAAGCCGCCAATACTCTGTATCGACGCGGTGATGGTCACGCCTGTGGAAAACAGTAAGCCGTAGAAAATAACGGTTGCGGGTATACCCACGGCTAAAGCTACTTCGCGGTGGCAGATTACCGCCTGGATTTCTTTATAGAATGCCGCCACCAGTCCAATTACCATGGCGGTCACGGCGGCGAGGAAAATGAGGTTGCCCTGGCTCACGGTTAGTATACTGCCCCAGAATAGACTCAAGGCTTCAGTTCTGGCTCCGGGCATCAGGCCCATGAACAAGAAAGCAAGCCCCAGCATCAAGGAAAAAACGATCCCTATGGAGGTATCGGGATTCAATTCGCCGCGGTCGGCCATTGGTCCGATAATGGCTGCTGCAGTTAAGCTGAAGAGTAATGCTCCAATCAAGGGATTGAATCCCAGCCAGAGGGCAAAAAGTGCGCCAGCAAAAGCAGCGTGGGCGATGCATACCCCGATAAATGATAGATGCATTGTGACCACGAAAACGCCTACCACGGCACAGGTTATGCCGCCGCACAAGCCGGCCAGAATGGCGTTCTGCATGAATTGATACTGTAAAATAGAGGTATACATATCACCCAAGCAGCTATGAGAAGAGTGGAGAACTCTCGGTTGCTACGGAAAGCGGAGCTCCATAAAGTTGCCTCAGGATATCTTCGCTCAGCATTGCCTCCGGGCTTCCTTGTTTCCATATCTTTCCTTCTTTCATCAACACCAACCGCTGGCAAACAGACGGCAATTGCTTGAGGTCATGAGTGACGAACAAAGTAGTCATATGGTATTCCTTGTGAATGAGTTCAATGAGGCCCAGGATTTCTCGCTGTGCTTGTGGGTCTATTGAAGCTGTTGGCTCATCGAGGAGGAATATCTCGGGCTGCTGAACTAGAGCCCGGGCTATGGCTGCCCTCTGGTATTCACCCCCAGATAGATGACCTACGGGGCGCTGGGACAAGTGACTCATGCCGACCAGTTCCAGCACGTTGTCTACCGCTTCCCATTGAGTTCGTGTCGGCCGATGGAATAGTCCCAGGCGACCATAACATCCCACCATGACCGTTTCCCTTACGCTGATAGGCAACCTGGGATCGATATTGTGCACCTGAGCTACATAACCTATGGACTTCCTTAGATTGATATTGTTTCTCCCGTTCACACGTGACCCCATTACCCAGGCCTGTCCATGCACCAGTCTGCCCAGACCGTTGAGCACCGTAAGCAAGGTGGTCTTGCCGGCACCGTTGGGTCCGATGATGCCAACGAATTCTCTTTTCTCTACCTGCAGAGAAACGCCCTGCAAAGCCACGTCTTCCCTGTAGGAGACTACGGCATCTTGAATCTTGATGGCTGCGTTATCCATGTTGCTCCTTCCATTCGTTGAAAGCTTCCAGCAGCAAATTAACGTTCTTCTCTATTGCCTTTTCCCACGTGTCGGTGTCTTCCAGCCCGCCCGGAAAGTTGGATAGGGTCACGGGAATGGCTTCAATATCCTGCTCCATAGATGCACCTAACGTCGTGGAACCACTCTGGAGATTGTCGATGACCAGAGCGACGCCGGCTTGTTGAGCCTTCGTTATTAGGCGGTCTACATCGGTGGCACTCAAATCCTCAGGCCGACCGAAGGTAGCCGTGATATTAAACCCGGCCCAATTCACAAATCCCGCTTGCATGGCGGCACAGATTACCTGCACATCCGCCACCCCGGCTGCTAACAATCTATTTCTTTCCGTTTCCCCCTTAGCCAAGATAGCTTGCGCTCTTTCTGCGGCTTTGTCTTCAAAATATGTGGCATCCTCGGGGTAGGTTTCGCCCAGGGCCCGAGCAATTTCGTTTACTCCTTCAATCTGAACCGTGGGCACCATCCAGTTGCCTGTAATGTTAATAACCGTGACGATGAGGTCAGGGTTTTCTGCAGCTTCGATGGCTCCGACGACGTTCTGGTAGTTCTGCTGGTAATTGTGAATGAAGAAGGCTCTGGCACTGGTCAGTGCCGCGATGTCGCTCGGCTTTGCATCGTAGTGTCCCGGGCACACACCCGGTGGTATGAAGGTGCGGGCTTCCACTTTGTCCTCGGCTACGTCTTGAATGATGTTGGTGATAAACGAACTTCCGGCCATCACATCAACTGAAGGCGTAGCATATTGACTAAGCGCCACGGCCGTCACCAAAGCTCCTACAACAGCCACTATCAGCACACCTATCAGAATCTTTCTTGTCATGAACTCCTTTCAATACTCCATGCATGTGCAACTAGTTGCACATGACAGGCAAAAATTAATCCTTTTCCAGTTGTATCTGAGACTTCAAGAAGTCTATGTTTCGCACCCTTCCCTGGTAGATCTTCTTCTCTCCGAAGAGGGTCTCCACCTCTATCTGCCCCTCGGTGATTACCATGCGTGCGATATCCTCCAAAATCGGCTTGTCGCCTTCCCTAGCCTCGTAGAGTTTGGCCATACACATTTTAATGCTTCTCCTTGCTCTTTGACAGGGCCTGTTTTGCTTTCCTCAGCTCGTCACTGGCCGCCGTCATCTTGACGGCTGCTTGCTGTAGCTGTTGCGATACTGCTGTAGATAACGCCCCAACTTTGTCGGACCAGTCGCGAAACTCTTTCTCGTGCTCGCTGTTATGTTCAATCCAGTAGTCTAGCAGGATGTCCAGTTTCTCTCGAATGTCATCCATAGCGCCGTCTTTATTCAAAATGCCCCGGTGGGCTGCTTTTCCACCTTGCTGCGGCAGGCACTGCACTCTCCTGAAATGGCCAGGTGTCGTAAGTCGGCGGCAAAGCCGTACTCGCGAAGCAGAACATCTTTTAATGGGTATAGTGCCGCTTCCTCCAGGTCCACTATCTTGCCACAGCTATGACAGACAAGATGGTGATGATGCCCCTTCTCAGCAACATGATAACGGACCCGTCCTTCGCCAAAGTCGGTCTCCGTTACTAGGCCCAGTTTCTTCAACAGTTCCAGAGTGCGATAGACAGTGGATATATTGGTATAGGGATAACGACTGTGAAGATGCTCGTAGATTTCTTCAGCGCTGATGTGCCTGTCGGCATCATGAAGTGCCTCAATAATCAGCATGCGCTGGGGGGTTAAGCGATGTCCCTTTTCTTGAAGAATCTCGTGACAGCTCATAAGCGGGGACAGTATAGCACAGACAGAAAATAATTGCAA
>Ga0180434_10005332_pt1 | contig 15194 bp, 11 predicted proteins | sample SS_ome_7_FD_132453 | JGI IMG/M metagenome (GOLD analysis project Ga0180434, IMG submission 132453) | Hypersaline lake sediment archaeal communities from the Salton Sea, California, USA - SS_1_D_2 metaG | ecosystem: Environmental > Aquatic > Non-marine Saline and Alkaline > Hypersaline >...
CGAGTTCCACATCTTCCACGTCGATATTACCCGTCCAGGGTCCCGTGGAATCCTCATTGAGATCGTCAGGATTCCAGCTGCCGGGTACAAAGTACGGCAAATCGTAATCCGCTACGCTTACCGTGGGAGCACCGTATTGAAATACACCGAACTGATTTTAATGGCCGACCCGAAACCAGTATTGACCTCCATTATTCAACCAACCCACCGACTCTGAGCCGTAGGTTGACTGACTCGAAACATCCTGTTCCCCCTCAATTGATCCGAAGTTGGGATCGAATGACCACTGAATCCTGAAGTTCGTATCCCGTTCGTCGTCCGGCACATCGCCCGGTGCTTTTGTAGACGCGATTGGTCCGGATTCACCTATGATCGGTGGAACCGGTGGTTCCCCAACGCCCTCAACGAGTTCCTGTATATTTACGAACGTTTCATTATACCACCAGTTCGGTGAAGTTTCATTGGGCAACGCGGCATTATCGTATCCGTGTACACGAATTGTAAGATAATCTCCCGCCAGCGCAGCCCACCCCCCGGCAGGTTCGGGAATTGTGAAGGTATACGTATCATCGCCTATGAAACCCATGGCAATGTCGTCCCCCTGCTGAGCTCCATAGAACGGAATAACCATTCCTCGAAGAACACCGGATTCGAAGTCGACTATTTTAACACTTCCCGATGCATCACCAGAAAATCCTGCATGAACATTATCGATCTGAAATGTCTGCTCGAGGATATATGGACCGGTATTATCCTGAACGGAGGTAACTTGAGTATATGAATCCAAAGGATCCGGTACCGAATTCACCTGGTAGCGAATCACTGATCCGTTCATGAGGTAGCTGAACGGAAACACGCTATCCGGGTAGTAGAACTCGTAGTTCGTATTTCCGGTGGTCGTCCATTCTATTATATCGGGTTTTGAGAAGTAGATGACATTTGTGCCGCCCCGGCTGAAGTATGGTTCGGGAAAGGCTATTCCACTGTCAGGACCGGCAAGCAAACAACGGACACGATACTGGAATGCACCAGACGACTGCCAGGAAATAGTATTGAAAAGTTGTCCACCCTGATCCGTGGTAGCCTGTGGTTCCGGTTCGACATACGGGGGCGTGGCCGAAGCCACGCCGACTGCTACAACTAACCAAAAAGCGAGCACCAGTTTTTTTTCTACGCTCATAGCGCCCCCATTGACGGCCCGTAACTAGGACTAAAAAATACTCAAGATCGATACTTCAATACCTTCGAACTCCGGTTCGATTCTACAAGCCCCACCGGCACATACTTTCCCCTCGGGACGCGAGCCGATCATGAGCCTGAGTTGATGCCCTTCAAGTATGTCCATGAAAACCTGTCCGTAAAACCATGCTTTCCGTTCGGAAAACACCTGTAGCCAAGGAAGATCGCTCTGGTAATCAGACGCATTACTCCACTCCCCCACTATGGCCAAAGATAAACCGGGGGATTTGGTTACTTCCAACTCCACATGTTCGAGATCATACTCGCCTATTGCGTCACCTTTGGCATGTTGATGACCGGCAATTGCTTTCAGGCTCCACATATCGGATATGGGAACGGTACCCTCCGCCATCACGGTGATATACTCTCTGGTATCTTCCATGGGATCGGAGCCCAGCGATGTCATTCCGAGGTACTCCTCGGTATATCCACCGATTATGGACGCGGGATTCGAGGAAAACTCCCACAGATGCACCTCTCCGGTAGCCTCGGTATATCGATCAACCCCGTCATGATCCTCAGCCGTTGAGTACACGCCAGTGATGCCTACCTGATCTCCTGGTCTATAGTCTACCTGCGCCAGAAAACCACGTTCGTCATCCATATTGAGTTCATGAGCGTGTTTCGCGAAGAGAGCCCATGAGTGCTCGGATAGTGCGGCTGGTGGATTCGTATACTCCTTCCCTTCTGATTTCAGGCTCATATGCTCATAGTCTTTATACTCGAAACTGAATCCCACATTCAGAACATAGCCGGTTGCTGCAACATATGCACCGCGTCCGGTTGGCTCGCTCCCATCTCCGGATCGTTCTCCATATTCGCCGTAGAAATCTATAGGACCGAGCATGAGCTGCGCCCTACCGCAGCCGAGTTCGACGCCGGGAGCATTATATCCGGTGGTGGAAGTCCGTCTTCGAGATATATAACTGCCACCAAGCGTCAGAGCAGTGATCGGGTAGACTTCACCGTCGATACCATGGAATACATGAGTTTCATCGGGAGTCCTGCCGGATAGCCCTTTAATCATACCGAAGGTATTGTCATACGAGAAATGAACGCCATCCAGTGATGTGTCAACGCGGAGTTCACGATCCTCATACCCTCGAAAGGCCAAACCTCTGCCGAACAATGTATAAAAATGCCCAATCCAGAGCTGAATACCGTGACTGGAACCACCTACCGCTCTGAAAACCAGGCCCTGTCTGTCTCTCGTTTCCTCCGAGGGTTGAAATACTTCGTATCTGAGTTTTGCGACAAACGGACCGTTTGTATAGTCAATATCAAAATAGTCTTCGAGAATCTCTTCACTCGTTTCGCCAGAAATGGAATAATCAAGTCGATTACCGATGGATACGACTCCACTTCCCGTATCAGCGTATCCAAAGCATGCGGATACGCAAAAGAGCAGTATCCCCGAAAAGTATACCCGCTTCACTCCCCGTGCTCCTGGTGATCTTCACCGAGTAGTTCAAGAATCTTTTTCCGCAGCTCCTTTTCATCACCGGGCTTATATCCAAGATGCGAATAATAGAGTTCACCGGTTGTATCTATTATGCAAATATATGGGATACTCGAGATCTTGAACATACGCATGACCTTCTGATTCGTATCGAGAAGAACGGGGAACGTGTATCGTCTGGTTTTCACGAACGGTTTCACTTTACTGACCGTTTTCGTGCCATCCTCTGAAATCCCGACTATGGTAATACCTTTGTGGGAAAACTCCTCATGCAGACTCTGAATGTGCGGGAGTTCTTTCACGCAGGGACCGCACCATGTGGCCCAGAAATCAAGAACAACGGGACCGGATTCGAGAAGATCACTCAACGAAACCATTTTTCCTGAGAGATCTTTCAGAGAGAAATCAAGTCCCATCGAGAAAGATGGACCAACGACAAACAAAATCATGACAAACGATAGAAAAACACGCATTATTATTCTCCAAGAATCACAACGGGCATTGATGTAATACCCTCATCAGATAGTACCGTAATGAAATATGTACCGCGATCCGTGTGTGGAATCTTCAGTACGTCACCGGTCCATACACCGGTATGGAGGTTCGCGATTCTCTGTCCCGCAATATTGGTCAACCCAACGATGATGTCCCGGTCAATGAGTTGACTCATTTCAAGTTGAATGGTTCGCGAAGCCGGATTTGGATAGATATTCATTACCAACTCATCCGGTAGTACGCGGCTATCATCATCAATTCCGGTAGATTCAAACCATTGGAATACGGTTTCCAGAAACGTTGTTAAGGCTTCGCTATCCGCAACTGCTTCTATCCCGAACCCACAGAGCATGGTTCGATATCCTCCGACACTGATTCGACGAACTGTTGCAACTTCACCTGAATCATATCTGAGGATACTTCTTCCCGAACTTACCGTGTTAAATGCCGAAGGTTGACTCTGGTTGTCTGCACCATCCCCACCAGCGATGTCGAATGTAAACGTATCATCAAATATCTCGCCGGTAATCGCTTGTATTGTTCTTGATTCCACCGACAGATCGGATACTTCCGCGCCAAGCATATTTCTGCCGAAATCCATGGCAGCTGCACCATCAAGGATATTCTCCCCGGAAAGAATGGCTTTCCCCCCTTCTTCCAGAAAGGTTGTGAGTACATCAACCTCCTGTTCGTCGAGAACATCTCCGATCGCCGTTCCCGTGATCCAAATGATTCGATCGATGAGTGGGAGATCCGCAACGTTCAGCGGTTCCACCGTCTGATGCCATGTGAGAAATTGAGATTGGGGAGTAAGAGCGTTGGTAACGAAAATTTCGTATGCATCGCCACCGTCATCATCCACGAGAATTGATGATGATCCCGCAAGAACCTCCATTTCAACACTGAAGGGATCCCCGACACCGGACACATGGAACGTATAGATACCCTTACCCGGTTCCGTGAACGGATAGTATGTCATATGAAGTGTATCTTCTGCTCCGGGCTGCAGCGTGAGCGGGAAATCTATTCCTGATGGATAGCAGGATTGACCGACACAGACTCCAGGAGCAAGCCATGATTCCGGATGATTGAAGTCAAGCCTGCATGTAAGCGATGCTGCGGTTGCCCCCTGATTAGTGATGATCCCGTACATATCCACTTCCTCGCCGGATTGATCGTACAATTCAGCGAGAACGGCATATCTATCCAATGTTACGGCTATCTGGGCATATCCGGAATGGATTGTCCCCAGAAAAACTCCGATTATAACCAGGGCAGTGATTCTCATTATGGGTATACCTCCTTTTAAATACGCATGAATAGACTGATTATGGGAGATCGTACAGACCGGCACCTACAAGTTCAAGTGATCCCGATCTTCTTGCTATGGCGGTCAACCTGATATCATCTTCACCTGACCACCAGGAAAGTTCGGTTGACCACACGAATGTTTCAGTCGCTCCGGTCGATAGTTGAACGTCTTCACCATCAGGTGAAGGTAGGGCTCCCCGTACAACATGACGAAATTCGGTCTCGCCGTTGGTTCCGGGTGGTTCGTCGAATTCGACGAGTGAATCAGTTACAAAGACGTGAATAATATATGTCCCATCAGAAATTGCTGATTCCACCTCGAGGGTACACGTTACGGTAGATGAGGTAGCTTCTCCGATCAGGCGTAGTTCGACATCATTTCCGATATCCGCCGCATCTATCACTTGTCGCAAGGCATCCTCCGAACTCGGTTGGAGCCCTTCTGCGCCCTCTATTACCACCCAAGGAGCCTGACTGACGCCGTACTGCCCAATACGCGTATCCATAAGTGTCTTCTGTTCGAGGTAGAACGGATCGAGCGGACTGGGAAATTGCGTGTGAAACTCCAGTAAAACGGCCCGCTCAGGCCCGAGTTGATCCATCAATTCATACATCATGGGATTGGCTTCCGCGCATGGCATACAACAGACATTTGTGAAACTTTCCAGAATCACCGGTCGCGCTTGAAGTTCCGAAAGCGTAAATTCCGCATCAGTCGTCTGACCTTCACGGATCTCCACTCTCAATGACTCCGGAGTAACACTATACCCTGTCTTGGTAACACGAACAGTATGATATCCTGTAGAAACATCATTAAGCGTGGCGGGAGTAAAGAAGCCGGTACATTCACCATCCAACTGAATTGAAGCCGAATCGGGGATACTCGTAACAGTCAACGATCCAACACCTGTTGGAGCCGAAATGTCAGGATCCTGTTGGCCGCATCCAAAGGGCATTGATAGTAACCCGATGCATGATAATAACAGAATCAATCTGCTGAATGGGGATATATTCGAACCGAAGCGCCGTACCGATAGAGAGAATGATCGGCTGGTTTGTTTCCCGCGAGAGTGAATAGAAACGTACTCACTGGATCTATCGGTCTCATGAAATCGCGTTTTTGAATGCAATGCTCTCCCGCGCTTCGTATAATGTAACGGATAATTGCGATAATATGATGAATGTATATCCAAAAAATCCTCCTTAGCATCGAACAGCGGGTTCCGATGTATACGGGAAAAGAGTTATGACATCTAAGCTTTCAAACCAGTCCAAGTCAAGGTCATCGCGTACACTTCTCACGCCGAAAATTATTATCCCTCTCATACTCATCGCAATCATAGCTGCATGTTCAGGGTATCATCCAATACGAAATTACGATATATGGAGAAACCTCGCTGTGGGCAGATGGATATCAGAGGAACAGGCATTCCCTCGGGAGGAGTTCCTCTCATTCACTGAATCAGGTCGTCCATGGACTGATTATGAATGGCTCAGCGAACTGATTTTCTGGTGGATATATACCCTGGGAAATATTCCAGGACTCATCCTGTACAAGACGACCCTGATATTCCTATCTTTTCTTTTTCTGTACCTTCATTGCATCACGCGCGGCATACGACCGATCTGGACGGTTCCGATACTTCTGGTCCCGGTAGCATCGCTCATACAATTCAGACTCCTCATTCGACCACATCTCCATTCATTTTTTCTCGGTGCGGTTCTACTCTGGTGGCTCACTCGAACTGCGGGGATGAAACGATTGGCGGGTGTTTTCATTATATTTGCCCTCTGGTCGAACCTTCACGGTGGGCAACTCGGCCTTCTCATACTCGCTCTGTTATTGTTTGATAGTACCGTTCGTCACAAGATTATCCCCATTGTTCTTATCGCGTTTGCGGGCCTGCTCATAAACCCTTATACATGGAAGGTAATTACACCACTATTCGATATACTTCATGCTCAAAATCCAACGCAACTCCTCGTTGCCGAATGGGCGACACTGCATCCAACTGACATGCCCTGGCTCTGGGTGTATTTTGTGATATCTCTCCTCCTGCTCGCTGTTCCGAATAGGAAAATGCGTGTATTCGACGCAGCTGTTTTAGTAGTCTTCATGGTGTTGACCATGCGATCTATCCGCATGGTATCGTACCTGCTACTCTTCTCGTTCCCGGGGAATACCGAGGCAGTCCATCGAATTCTGGAGCACGAGAAACTTCGATTCTTCCGGTTACCGACAGCGGGGATCGGCATTATCGTTACGGCGGTCTATGTAATAACCAGCATGCCACTTGGAGCCGGCGTGGCGTGGCAGTTACTGCCAAAGGCGGCTTCTGAATACGTTATAGATAAAAACCTGAAACTCCGTGCATTCAATGATATGCATCAGGGTTCCTTCCTCGCGTGGAAATGGTATCCGGAGAATCACATCTACATGGATGGAAGAACAGAGCTGTTTTCTGATCTTGCTCGGACGGAACGTGCTGCATGTGAAAATGTCGAAAGCTGGAAATATTTCCTTGAAGGCTACAGTATTGATGCGGCTGTTCTCGACTACCCGAAACTGTGGCGTGGAGCCCCCACCGCATCCATGTATCCACTGTTCAGATTCTTTGGATGGCAAACAGTGGCCTGGGATGATGGCGGCGTTCTTATGCTTGCACCGGGCCAAAGTTTCGATGAGCATATTTCCACGGATGGCTACACCTTACTAGACCCATTCATCATGGATCCACGACCATATGCTTTTTCCTCATCTGAAAATGAGGTTTTCCTCATGGAACTCGCCAGGTCGCTGATAAATAATCCCGAATCCATCCGTGTTTTATACATCGCCGGTAATTACCACACTAATGCTCATCGACCCGCTACTGCGCTCGAATTCTACCGGAAAATCGAGTCTATTGCTCCCGAAGATCCCGATGTCCATGCACGTGAGGCCATGGCATGGGAGAAACTCGGCAACTACGAAGAAACACTCAACTCCTGGTTTGAACAAAAACAACACGGTTCCGAATCAGGGCTCGTTGATTATCATATCGGACGAATCTATTTGCTCATGGGCGAATATGATACTGCGCGTTCGTTTCTCGAAACTGCCGTTGGCCATCCCGGTTCATCACCACAATGGGAAGAGCTTCTCGCACGTACATCAACGCAAGACGCCGCTAACGATGTACAGCGGGAAATCGCACACATGAAAACCCAAGCGGACCGGATCGCCAGGGAAGGAGTACTCTATTTGCAGCGTAATCAATTCGATATTGCTGACAGTCTCCTTCAAATCGCGGTAACCATGATGCCGAAAGGATCGGATTTACATCAGAATATCGGCGTCATCCATGCTTCCGAAGATCGTTGGAGACAAGCAGAGGCCGAGTTCAGGGAGGCGGTGTCACAAGATGAATCAGCGTTGTGGGCTCGGTATAATCTTGCGGGTCTTCTCGTTGAATCGAGAGGCGATACTTCGCAAGCCCTCCTTCAACTGCGCATGGTTCTTGGGTCACATCCCGATTCCACATTACATCATTTGGCCGCAACGTATATGAACAGACTTGAGGATGGATTATAGGTTTTATGCGGTCGCGGTAATGTGTAACATTTTTCAGGCAAAATCATTCAGCCTGGTGAATTCCAGTCCCCGTGTACGAACGCCCTGTTCGATGAAGGGAATGGCGTCAATTGTCCTGCTTCGCGCTCCGCCTCCGTCGTGAAGAAGTACTATCGATCCTTCGCGAATAGATCGTAATACTCGTTGGGAAATCCATTTCGCGGATGGCTTCAACCAATCGAATGCCATTACATCCCAGAATACAGGTCGAAGCCCCTCCTTCCTGAGAATCGAATAAAGCTCCGGACTTCGTATGCCATACGGGGGTCTGAACAGGAATACGCTCTTGCCTGTCATATCCTCCAGATCTCTCACTGCATCCCGTACCTCAATGATATACGCCCGATATGATCTGAATGCGAGTGGCGTATGCGTCATTCCATGACTACCGATGGCGTGACCGCTATCGACGATCCTGCGAATCAGATCCGGCGATTCTTTGGCCTTGGTGCCGACAACAAAAAACGTGGCCGTAATCGAATACCTGTCGAGCATATCCAGTAGTCGTGGTGTATTATCCGATTCCGGCCCGTCATCGAAGGTGAGAGCTATTTGTCCCCGGGGCGGAAGTCGCCATAGCGGTTTGCCCGGTTCTCTCCATTCAAAAATGAATGAGCGTTGGATCCATGGCGCACATGCGAACGGTAGAATACCGATTCCTGCCCAAAGAGGGTTCATGACATTCGGATGTTACCGTTTGGTAGGTTTATAGGATAAGGCCTCTTTCAGCTCGTAGAAATCGCTGCCCGGCGGAACATTTCGTAGTTTTGTAACAAGAGTCTTTTCATCGATTAATTCTGAGAACGGGATGGCTTTAATATCAAAGTTATCGGACACGCTGACCATGTGTCCAAACTTGTTTTCCGATACGAGCTTGAACGCGCCGTATCCTAACATGGCACCAAGTACGACGTCGAAACTGATCGGCGAAGAACTTCGCGTCTCGTATCCCACTTGCTTGTATGTTATCTTCTTTTTCCGACCCGTTCTGTTTTTATATATTTCCGTGGTACTGCGCGCGATGAGACGACCAATCTCAACTTTGCCGTAGAGCAGATTACCGTGCCTATCGACTTCCGTGGGTCGAAGTGCCTCGGGCAGTCGATCGGCCAATCCTTCAGAAAGACAAACGATACCATAGGATTTTCCTTCACGTTCACGTGAGAGTATCAGATCGACCAGTTCATTGCCCAGTCGGTCAAGATCCAATTGGTCTTCCGTAAGATCCTCCAGAGCAATCATTCGATCCGCCATTCCCGAGATGCCCGAAGCGTACGTAATCCATCCCGCTTTTCGTCCCATGAGTTCGGCTACGAACCATGAATCAGTTGCCTGGGCATCACCTCGCAGATTGAGGAGGATTTTCTGGGAGACATCCACTGCCGTCCAGTATCCAAATGTCCATGAAATACCGTAGTAATCATTGTCTATGGTTTTTGGGATATGAACCACTGGAAAGCCCATGCGATGAATGAAATTCGCTGTTTTCAGTGTGTCATCGCCCCCAATGGTGACTACAACTCCGACATCCAGGCATTCCAACGCTTCAATGATATTGCGAAGGCGAACTACCTTTGTTTCATCGTTCAGGTCTTCCGGCGAGCGAATTGCCTTCCCCGGATTTGCCCGGGAAGTCCCGAGATATACGCCACGTCGGTTTCTGATTTCCGAAACCGTGTGTGTCATATGAATATAGTGGATACTTTCACGGAGACTCGCTGGATCATGCACATCGAAATCCTGAATATGCTCGAATCCTCGAAGAAATCCGATGACCTGTATCCCATGATTCAGGAACGTTAGAGTTACTGAAGATATAACGGTATTCGCTCCGGGAGCAGGACCTCCCGAAAACAGGATAGCGGCTCGTTTTCTATTGTTGGTGAGATCAAATATCAAAACGTCACTCCTACCTAAGCATCTCGCTTACTGATTTCTTTCGATTGATTCTATAGATCACCTCGGCGAATAGAGTAGCGACACTTACTTCTCGGTACCATGGGTATTTCTGGCAGAATTGTTTACCCCGATGCACGGCGTCGGTACCAATGACAAATTTTAAATCATGCGTCGCATGAAGATCGCTTAGTCGCTGAACCGCAGGTTGATTAAGAAAAGTAAAGCTCGCGGCGACATAGATATCGCGTGCGCCTTTTTCCTTTAATAATTTCACCGCATTTGCAATAGATCCGCCTGTATCGATAAGATCATCGACGATGAGGACATCTTTTTTATACACATCGCCGACCAGCCGTATACTCACGATATTACCACCGGCGCTATAGTCTCTTTCCTTGTCAGCTATCGCCATATCGGTGCCTAGTTTATTTGAGAAGAAACGAGCACGTCCCGCGCTGCCCACATCCGGAGAAACAACTACCAGTTCACCGAGATCCTGTTCTTTTGCATAAAGATTCGTGAATGCATCAATGAGTACCTTGCTTGCGTGGAGATCATCCAGGGTCGCCCGCGTGAAGAATCCGGCAATGGCTTCAGCATGGATATCGAGCGTTATGACACGATCAACCCCGGATTCTTCAAGAAACCGGGCCACCTGGGAAGCCGTGATCCCTTCACGCGTTTTTTTCCGTTCCTGACGACTGTAAGGGAAATATGGAAGCACGGCGGTAATGCTGTCAGCGTCTGATTGATGTGCCGCATTGATTGCGGTTAATAGAGCCATAAGATTATCATTAACCGATCGACGACACGTCGGATCGATGGCACACTGGACGACGTAAACGTCACCTCCTCTGATAGGCTGATGAATAACTGTTTTTACTTCACCATTGGGGAAAACATGTTCGCGGATCGGTACAGATAGTGTGTATATTTCTTCATTTTTCCGTTGAAACATGCGTTCAAGTTCTCGGCATATTCGCGCAGAGAATCGACGTCCTGATTTACACCCTATTATGCTTAGTTTGCCTCGATCCTCTTTCATGATTCTCCCCTTATACTGTGAAATCTTCTGAAAGATCACTGTTCCGGTTCCCAACCGGTTTATACGAATGCCTCTGCTGAAGCGGATCATCTTAATGTGGTTTATTTCGAGAGGCAACCTCGGGTTCCTCACCGGCGGAAAATACGAACCCGAGAGGCTATCCCGCAGGATCCGGGAGACGCGAAACCATTACCTCCTTCCGTGCTTTCTACATACCGTGGCTATACGCAAAAACGTGGGTTTTCGAGTACTCCTTCAGCTGACGTATTGTGTTTCCATCTATCCCGATAGTTAATCCAGTAAAGACACTATCCGTGATGCCATTCCTTCGGCGGTACTCCCCCACTGTTCCGTATGTGGTCGACTATATTCGCGGAAGTTATTTTCCAGTCAAAAACGAGACTCCTCTCATACGCAATCCGACGGTGATTGCACATACGGCTTTTATCCTGCAAGTCGTGATAAATCCTTGCCATTGTCTGTGCCCATTCTTCAGGTTGCACATCTTTATACGTATTTCCACTGGCATCTTTGATCATATGGTCGGTATCAATCAGAATCCCGGCATCACCTACAATTTCCTGCATGACACGACCATCCGCGGTGCAGGCAACGGGAACGCCACACGCTAGGGACTCAACCAATGGAAGACCGAAGCCCTCGCCATGGGCAACGTGTACAACACAATCGGCTGATCGGAGCCTGTCTACGAGATCTACATCACGAACGCCACTGTGCTGGTCTTCAAGGTCATCGGGGAAGAGCACGTGATCAGTAACATCCAGTTCCTTGCGGAGCGCTACGAGATCCCATTCCTGACTCATCATTCCCATTCCCGGTATCCAATGTGGTGACATGACAGTTGGAACACAATGCATATAAATGCGAAAATCAGTTATTCCCATATCGATTAACATCCGCGCTGCTCGTACGAGTTTTGGTTGCTGCTTATTCCATCGGTTTCGAGCAATATAGATGAATGTAAAAAAGGAATCCCACCCGAGAGTATGCTTTATTTTATCGCGTTCATCATATGAGATAGGTGAAAACAACGTATGGTCCACGCCGAGATATATCCGAGAACAATCGATATTGTTATTGCTCATTACGCGTAAACCATACTCCGAAAACGCGATTGGAAGATCTAATAGACGGAGGGTGATCAATTCGCGCTTCGTCAAGATCGGACCATACACCGGAACAAAGCCGATAATGGGGTTCGAGTAACCCATTGATCGGAGTGCTCTCGTCCATACACCGGCATATATGATTTCATGGATGATCAAAACAATATCCGGACGCGTTTCCAAAAGATCCCTGAGGTTATTCATGCCCATGGAATCCTGCCGCGAAACGGGTAGAATATTCGTATCGTGAAAGTTCGTTCTGCATTCGTCGTAGTGATAGATACCGAGTTGGGTTACCTCCATACCGGAATCCATCAGAAGCGGGATGAGATTCTTTGCCGTCGTTCCAAATCCGGTTGCCACATAAGGGCTGTCAGTTATAAGTGCTACTCTCACTTCGATATTCCATTAAAGAATAATTCCAACAACCATGCGAATAGTCGGGATACGCTTTTCGGAGTTTCCGTTCCCATTCAGGATTCTGTAGCATTCGGAATCCCATTGAATTAAACAGGCGAATAGCGGGTTTATTGTGTTTGTGTACAACAAGAAATAACGACTCGTCATCACACGCCTCCCGCCAATCCGAGATAATAGATGTCATCAGACGACGCCCGAGTCCCACGCACCTCAGGCGGGGATTGACCTCAAGCCCGGTGAGCCACCATCCCTCTAAATCAACCGGCGTGTTCACCCATTGCTTCAGAACGGAAACGTGGCCTACCACGGTATCGTTGTACAATGCAAGATGTGTATATACATCATGAACGGGAAATGATATTCTACCCGCCGGCAATCGGAGATATCTCTCCCAGAAGGCGACATTATACTCATCGAGTGGTGTAACGACGATATCACGGCTCTTTCGGTCACCCATGAGTTTTCTGAACATAGGAAATCGTCGCGAACGTCCGATTATCGCTCTATACACTCTACGCGAGAGACGCATAATTCCGGGAATAGTGGAAAATCCCGCGCTCACATCATATCCTTTGTGCGGTGTTTTCATAAAGGAGTACCATGTTTTCCCCTTTTTCGTCACGTAAATATATCACCATAGTGGTGACTAGTTTGATCGTGTGTTCCGTGCTCATTGTTTCGTTGTGGACATTTCCTCTCTGTCTCGAGCCCCATCATATCCTCATTGGTCATCCTGGTGACTCTATAATGACACTGGAGCGATGGGAAAATTGGCACATCGGTGTTAAATACATAGAACGTCCTCTGTTGAACATAGCCGGGGCGTTCTTATCTGATAGTATAGATCCGATAATAATATATAATCTTTTCATCGCAATCAGTTTTCCCCTTACCGCTCTTACCGCATTTGCCCTCTATCACTGGGTAACTGGTCACACGCTCGCTTCCGCGATCGCCGCCTTGTACTTCGCATTCAGTCCATATCACTGGGCTCATAGCCTCGGGCATCTGTATCTCTCTCATATCCAGTGGATTCCGCTCACTGTACTCTCTCTGGCATTATTCATAACGACTCCCTCATTCCGTACATCAATACTTCTCCTGGTATCAGCGGCGCTACTCATCGGAACGAGTTATTACTATGCGTTTTTCCTCTTTCTGATCATTACAATTCTCCTTCCTTTTGCCATTATCGCATTTGCCACCAAAGGATCCGGCAAGAAAATAGCCTATATCGCAGGGATCGCCGTATGTATGGTTCTTGCCTCACTTCCATTGACTCATTCCTATCTATCCTGGATCCTGAACAAACCGGTCCCCCGTATCATGCTCGTTGATGACATGTTGAGGTATTCCGCACGACCACTGGAATACATTTTTCCCGGGGGCATCTCCGCCTTCAATCGCCTTTGGTCGCCGATAATAGAGCCTGGATCACTGCATGCATCAAATGAAGTTGAACAGGCGATATTCATCGGCTGGGTACCAATGATCCTCGCGGGCATCGCAGTCATAGATGTATTCAAACGCCGCACACCTATGATTCGGAGAACGGCGCTCGCCTGGATTGGAGCGGGGGCATTCATCGCCCTGATACTTAGTGCACCACCTGTTATCTCGTTGGGATCATTTCATATTTGGACTCCCAACTACTATGTGACGAGGATCATACCGTTTTTCAGAAGTTTTGTGCGAATGGCGGTATTCGTACAGATCGGTGTTTACCTTCTGGCAGCTATCGGTCTCATGCGAATTATGCAGCGAAACAGCAAATGGGTTATACTGGCCGGGATCCTGGGAATTCTCGAATTTACTCCGATTCCGCCTTCGCGGATTGTCAGACTCCACCCTGATCGACCAGTCCACGATTATGTCATATCCGAACCGTCTGATCAGCATTTAATTGAATTCCCGTTTTCATCTCGGCGAACACCGCAAGCCAACCGTCGCATGTACTGGCGTGTCGTACATGGCCGCTACAGCGTTGAAGAAACATCAACGCTTGATGTTCGACACTGCTCGGAAATCGATGAACAAACCTGTCGCGAATTGAAACGTGCGGGAATAGGCCTGGCCATCTTTCATCATGATCCTCCGGAGCCCCAACTCCTCGTCCATAAGGATCGGATAGAGAGGGATCCCTCGATTCTCCGACCCTGGCCTCGTATACGTTCATCATCATATTTACATCTCGAATCACACCATCCCGGTGCTCTAACCTATTCCATTCGATCTCCTGTATCCCCTCTGGATTTCGGTATACGCGACGGTCCGGGTCGCTGGGAGGAAGGCAGGTATCTCATCGGTCGTCAACTTACTTCGTTCAATGAATTTGGAATCCGTTCTCAAGTATTCCGACCGATTCGAGCCGATCTCACGTTCATCGTTGGTCATACAAAAGTACGTCCTGCTCAATGGCACGTACATATTAACGGAAATCACATGTCCGCAGTAGCGACTCACGGGAATATTCTTACGATTCAACTTCATGATGTGGAACTACTTCCGGACCTCAATATTATTCATCTCTCAGCACATGATAAAACTGGTGCCGCATTTCCGGCTGACACTACTATGCCTGTCGGC
>Ga0180434_10005333_pt1 | contig 15193 bp, 11 predicted proteins | sample SS_ome_7_FD_132453 | JGI IMG/M metagenome (GOLD analysis project Ga0180434, IMG submission 132453) | Hypersaline lake sediment archaeal communities from the Salton Sea, California, USA - SS_1_D_2 metaG | ecosystem: Environmental > Aquatic > Non-marine Saline and Alkaline > Hypersaline >...
ATCAGTATGGCCGTCAGCGATTATCGTGCCGGGAACCCGGAGCTCCAGTGTCAGGCAGCGCGGCTGGGCTGCGCCGAGGCCCTTCTCTCAGGGATCACCTGTGTGCTGAATATGGAGTGGGCCACGCCGCCGGAACTCATCGATGTCTACGAGGAGATGGGGCTGCGCGTCATCCACACGCTGTCCATGTCCGATGTGGACCAGTGGGGCAACGCCGGCATGCTTCTGCCGACCGACACGGTGCTGGCGCTCGCCGACGAACTCATCGCGCGCTGCGACAACTGCCCCGATGGCCGGGTCAGCTTCCGGTACGGGCCAGCCTGCGAGAACTCGGTGAGCGCGGATCTCCTCCGAGAGGTCCGGCAGCGCGCCACCGACCAAGGCGTCGGGATCCACATGCATGTGGCGGAGAGTCAGCTCAGCTGGGACCGCATCCGCGAGCAGTTCAGCACCACGCCGATGGGATATCTACACGAGATCGGCCTGCTCGGGCCCGACTTCCTGGCCGCCCACTGCATCTGGCTCTCAGACGAGGATGTGGAGATTCTCGCCGAGAGCGGCGCCGGAGTCTCGTACAGCCCCGAGTGCCATATGAAGGTCGCCCTGGGCGTCGCTCCCATCGCCAAGCTGCTCGACGCCGGCGTGCCAGTGGCACTGGGTATTGACAGCGACGCGGTGAACGACAACGTGGACCTCTTCGAAGCTGCCCGAGTGGGCGCGATGCTGCAGAAGGTCGATACGATGGACCCGTCGGTCCTCCCCGCAGCGCAGGCCCTGGAGATGGCGACCATCGGCGGAGCCCGAGCGTTGGGCATGGATGGTGAGATCGGCTCGCTGGAAGCCGGGAAACGCGCGGACGTCATTCTCGTCGACCTCTCCGGCGCCCACATGCGGCCCATCAACAGCATCGTGAACAACCTCGTCTACGCCGCATCGGCGCCCGCCGACATCTCGGACGTCATCGTCGATGGAGAGATGCTCGTTCGGGACCACAAGCTCTGCCGCTTCGACGAGCGGGGGATCGTGACGGAAGCGGAAGCCTATCTGATCGAGAGGCTGTTGGGGGCCGGCATGGAAGTGCCCCCCTTCTATCGGAGCTAGGATGAGCAGACCTGACAGGTTTGGCCAGGTCTCGATATCCGGCGGAGGACTCGCCCGCAAGAAGACTCCGGGTCGCACAGGGCGCTCGCAAACCTGTCAGGTTTGGCAGACGTGGCGAATTGACTAGCTGGTCCGTGTGGAACTAACCAAAGACAAGGACATGGAACCACTAAGATTGGGCGTCATCGGGACGGGCGTGGCTGCGCGCATCCTCCACTGGCCCGCGCTGAAGACCCTGTCCGACCGCTACCGCATCGTGGCTGCTGCGAACCGGACACGCTCCAAAGGCGAGGCCTTCGCCAACATGATCGGTCTGGATCGTTCGAGCGTCTACGGCGACTACCGGGACCTTCTCGCCCGGGACGACGTAGACGTGGTCGACCTGGCGCTGCCCCCACGCATGAATGCGTCGGTGGCGGCGGCGGCGGCCGAAGCCGGTGTCGACGTCATATGCGAGAAGCCGGTGGCGGCCACTCTTGCGGACGCAGAGGCCATCGCCGCGCTCCCGGCGGAGCACGGAGTCAAGGTGCTCATCGCGGAGAACTTCCGCTATGAAAACGCCGTCCGCCACGCCCGCCGCCTCATCGACTCCGGCGCCGTCGGGCGGCCCTTCATGATCTCGTACCAATGGATGCAGCCGGTGCCGCGCGACGACGAGATTGCGGCCCGTCCATGGCGCCAGAATCCCGTCCATGCCGGCGGCTTCCTGACGGACCACGGCGTCCACATGATCGACGTCGTCCGGTACTTGATGGGGGATGTGGCGTCCGTGCACGCCTTCGGAAGCGAACGCCGCGATTTCCTGACCGGCCTTGATAACGCCGTGTACAATCTCCGATTCAAATCGGGCGCCATGGGATCGATCCAGTGGTCCTTCAGCGTCGGCTCGGAGCTGGCCTGGCAGATCCAGCTCTGGTCGGACGATGTGACGATGACGGTGCTGCCCGACCATATTCTGCTGAGCCGCAAGGACCAGCGGACAGAGAAACTGCAGGTCGAGGGACCGACCAGTTTCGTGAACGAGTTTGAGGACTTCTACGAGGCGATCGTCCATGACAGGACGCCGCAGATGACGCTGCGCGACGGTGTGCTCGACCTCCGGACCGTCCTGGCAGCCTATCGGTCCATCGTTGAAACTAGGGTCATCCCGCTGGACGAGGACGCCTGACCCGTGAGTACCTACTGGAGAAAAGCTGGATGAGACTAGAAGACAAGGTAGCCATCGTCACCGGAGGCGGGTCCGGCCAGGGCCGGGCCATCGCCGTTCTCTTTGCACAGGAGGGCGCCCACGTCGTCGTCGCGGACGTGGATGTGGAGGGCGCCGAGGAGACGGCCGACGAAGCGAGGGACTCCGGCGCCCCTGGCGTCCAAGTGCTCGTCGTCCCCACGGACGTCAGCGATGAGGCCGCCGTCGAGGCCCTCGTCTCCGAGACGGTGGAGGCACTGGGGACCGTGGACATTCTGGTCAATTGCGCCGGACGGCTGGGCCCTTCGGGGAAGGAGACGGCGGACCTGCTCACCCTAGAGGAGTGGAACGCCACGCTGTCCGTCAATTTGCTGGGCCCCTGGCTCGGCATCAAGTACGCAGCCCCGGTCATGCGGGCCAACGGCGGGGGCGCGATCGTCAACGTGGCCTCCACGGCCGGACTCCGGCCTTTCCCCGGCGCGGCGCCTTACTGCGTCTCCAAGGCCGGACTGCTTATGCTGACGAAGACCGTGGCGCTGGAGTATGTGAAGGATAACATCCGCGTCACGGCCATCTGCCCCGGGCACGTCGACACCCCCATGATGGACGCCGTGATCAGCGACATGGAGGTGCAGGGAAACAGCGAGGCTCGCAAGCAGGTCCAGACCCAGAGCAACCCTATGGGGCGCCTGGGCACGCCCGAGGAGGTAGCGGCCGTGGCGCTCTTCCTGGCGTCCGAGGATGCATCCTTCGTTACCGGTTCCTTTGTCCTGGCCGATGGCGGGTTCATGGCAGGCTGATGACAGGAGGTATGGATTGGACTCAATCGTCTGGGTAGATCTCTCGACCGGAGACTCACACGTCACCGCCCTGGACCCGGAGCTAGCCTCCCAATTCCTTGGAGGCCGCGGGCTCGGCGCCGCCCTCCTCCGGGAACACGTAGCTGACACGCGCGATCCGTACGCCCCGGAGAACCCGCTCATCTTCAGCGTGGGCCCCTTGGCGGGTACCCCCTGGCCCACCGGTGCCCGGAGCCACGTCACGTTTCACTCTCCGCTGACCGGCATCTACGGCTATGCCGGCGCCGGCGGCCATTTCGGGGCAGCACTCCGCCGGACTGGTTACCAGGCAATCGTGATCACCGGTAGATCAGACCACCCGGTCTACCTGGAAATCGCCCCCGGGGAGATCACGCTCCATTCCGCGGACCATCTGTGGGGGCTTGGCACGCGGGCCACCGAGGACGCACTTCACCAGGGGGGCGCTCGTGTCGCTTGCATCGGGCCTGCTGGAGAACACCAGGTGCGCATCGCGTCCATCATGGTCGACGGCAGTCGTGCGATGGCGCGCTGCGGAGGTGGGGCGGTGATGGGGAGCAAAGGCCTCAAGGCCGTTGTCGCCCGGGGCGGACAGAAGCTTGAGCTGCCCTCCGCCTTCCGCGAGGAGGCACGCCGGGCGTTCGATCGCGTCCGCAACCATCCTAACGTCAAGGGGCTGCGGGATTGGGGCACCGTCCTGCTGGTCGCGGGAAAGAACGCCACCGGAGATCTGCCGTCCCTCAACCACCAGAAGGGGCAAGTCCCCTGGGCGCAGCGCGTAAGCGCGGGAGCCGTGTCCAAGGTCACCGAGAGAAACGCCGGCTGCTTCGCCTGCCCCATCCGGTGTGCCCGGGTTACCCGAGTGGAGAACGGCCCCCACGCCGGCAGTCTCGAGGGCCCGGAGTATGAGACGCTGGACGCCCTGGGTCCCATGTGCGGTATCGACGACCTCGAGGTGATTCTGCACGCCAACCGGTTGTGCGATGATATGGGGATGGACACCATCTCCACCGGCACAACCATCGCCTTCGCTATGGAGTGTCGCCAGCGCGGTCTACTGACCGACAGCGACTACGCTCTGACCTGGGGTGACGCTGAGACGCTGCTCGGTCTGATCCAGGACATCGCCCACCGCCGGGGTCTGGGGGATCTCCTGGCCGAGGGCACGCGCCGCGCCGCGCAGGAGATCGGCGGCCAAGCGTCGAGCCTCGCGATGCAGGTGAAAGGCATGGAGCTGCCGAGACAGGAGCCGCGTATTGCCAAGGGATTCGGGCTGGGACACGCCACGTCGAATCGCGGGGCCGATCACCTCTACGCTCTGCCCACCATCGACCTGGCTGGCAACCTGGAGGCCGCCAAGCGGCTGTTCCCCGAGAAGATGGTGCCCAGGCTGATGGACACAGCGGATGAAACCTACAAACCCGATCTGATCGTCTTCACAGAGCACTATTGCGCCGTTGCCGACGCTCTCGGCGTCTGCAAGTTCAGCACCGCCGAGACCTATGCCCTCTATCCCGAGGATCTAGCTCGTGGCTTGAGCGCCCTCTGGGGTCGCACCATCAGCGGCGAGGCATTGTTGACCGCCGGAGAGCGGATCGTGAACCTGGAGCGGGTCTACAATGTACGGCTGGGGCTCGATCGATCCGATGATCAGCTGCCCGAGCGGTTCACTTCCGACCCCCTGCCCATCCACACTTTCGCGGTCGACCCGAAGACCGGTCGTCTACAGGCTTCATCCGATCCCTTTCACGTGGGGAAGCTGCACGACTTCGAGGCTATGCTGGATCGATACTATCTGCTGCGGGGCTGGGACAGCCGCGGGATCCCGACGGCGGAGAAGCTAGAGGCATTGGGCATTCGGACATCCGATGCTTAGCATGGACCTGGTCGTAAGGAACGGCACGCTGGTAACACCAGCAGGCCCTCTCAGGAAGGACGTCGGCATCCTGGGTGCCCACATCGCCGGCGTGGCCGATGACCTGACCGGGCTGCGTGAGATCGACGCCAGCGGATGCCACGTGCTCCCGGGAGGTATCGACCCTCACGTCCATCTTCAGATGCCCACCGGCGACTACGTCAGCAGCGATGACTTTGCGAGCGGCACGAAGGCGGCGGCCCTGGGGGGCACGACCACGGTGATTGATTTTGTCGAACCGGAGCCCGGTGAGCCTCTGATGGAGGCCCTGGAGAAACGTCGGGCGGAAGCTGACGGGCAGGTGGTTATCGATTACGGTCTGCACATGACGATCCCCACCTGGCACGCAGCGCATCCAGCCTCCTTGACCGAGCTGCCCGCTGTGGTCGAAGCCGGCGTGTCCAGCTTCAAGCTCTATTTGGCCTATGAGGGATTCCGCGTCGACGACGTCCAGCTCCTCGATGCACTGACGGCCATCGCCGACGCGGGGGCACTCGCCATCGCCCACTGCGAGAACGGTCCCATTTGCGAGCACTTGAGGGCCCAGGCGGTGGCCCGCGGGCATGCGGCCCCGCGCTACCACGCCGTGACCCGTCCTCCGCGCCAGGAAGCCGAGGCGGTGAGCCGCCTCATCGATATCGCATCGCTGGCTGGAAGCCCGGTCTATGTGGTCCACGTCTCCTGTCGTGCAGCCCTCGACCGGATTGAAGCTGCCCAGGCCCGAGGCGACGTAGTCTACAGCGAGACTTGCCCTCAGTATCTACTCCTTGACAAGTCAGCGCTGCTCGGCGACCATGGGGAGCGGATGATCTGCGCGCCGCCGCTACGCACCGACCCGGATCGACAGGCGCTGTGGCAGGCGCTCAAGGGAGGCGCCATCGACCTCGTCGCCACCGATCACTGCCCCTTCACCGCCAAGGATAAGGCAGGCCACACGGCCTTCACCGAGATCCCCGGCGGCGTCCCGTCCATCGAGGCGCGCCTGGCCCTGGTGCACCACGGTCGTCAGGAGCACAGGATGACCCTGGAGGATGTGATGCGGGTCTGCTCCACGCGGGCGGCGGACATCTTCGGACTGAGCACCAAGGGCCGCATCGCCGTCGGATTCGATGCCGACCTGGTAGTCTTCGATCCGAAGCGCGAGGTGACCATCGAGGCGGGCAAGAGTCTCCACGAGGGGGTGGACTGGACGCCGTACGCCGGCATGCGGGTTCGCGGCTGGACCCGTGACGTCATCTCCGGGGGCGAGCTCATTGTCGACGACGGACGATTCGTCGGCGCGGAAGGCCGCGGCACGTTTGTCCATAGAGGACGTCCACAAGTGGGAGGAGAGACACAGGTGTCCCGCACGCCTTGACGTGCAGCGCACACCATCGGCGCGACGCACCCCCCAGGTGCGCTGCACCTGACCAAGACCCGCGGCCCGACACCGGATTCCGGTGGGGACGAAGAGAAGAAGACCAAGCGGGGCCCAGGCAATCCGTTCGCCGGGGCTCCTCAGTGGAGGAGCGCATGCAGCTTAGGATTCACAAGGAAAAGTGTACAGGCTGTCTCATCTGTACTACCTACTGTTCGTTTCAGCACGAGAGGGCGATCTGGCCTGCCATGGCTCGTATCCGAATCGAGGCCGAGACGGACAGCGGCCCTTTCAGCCCCCAGGTCTGCCGTCAGTGCAACGCCGGGCGGGCCTCCCAGGGCGCCCTATCTCCCTGTGCCGAGGTATGTCCGGTCGACGCGATCTGTATCAACGAGGCGAACGGAGCGTGGACCATTGATGCCGGGCTCTGCACGGGCTGCGGGGCTTGTGAGGACGCATGTCCCTTCGGGATGATCGTCTTCGACGGGGCCCGCGGGCTGGCGTTCAAGTGTGATCTCTGCGGTGGGGACCCGACGTGCGCGGCAATGTGCCCCAGCGACGCGATTGAAGTGAGGAGCACGTGACCATGTTTCCCTACAAGGCCTATGCCGGAAAGTGGCTCCACGTCGATCTGACTGCGCGGCGTGTCGAGTCCCATCCGTACGATCAATCGATGGCCGAGCAGTACCTGGGCGGGAACGGGTTCGGCGCGCGTCTCCTCTGGGAGCACGTGGGCCCCGAGGTCGATGCCCTGGCGCCGGAGAACTTGCTCGTCTTCTCGACAGGCCCGTTGTGCGGGACCCTGGTGCCCAACCCCGGCCGCATGGAGGTCATCGCCAAGTCCCCCCTCACGGGCATCTACGGCGACGCCAACGCCGGCGGCTTCCTCGGCCCGGAGCTCAAGTTTGCCGGCTGGGACGCCGTCGTGGTCACCGGCCGCTCCGATGGGCCGGTCTACCTGGCGATCCGAGATGAGGAGGTTGAGATCCGCGACGCGGACGCGCTCTGGGGCTTGACCACCTCGGAGACGGAGGACACCATTCGCCAGCTCTGGCGCGATACCAACGTCAAGACCGCCGTCATCGGTCCGGCGGCCGAGAACGGCGTGCTCTTCTCAGGGATCCAGATCACGCCCCAGCGCTCCGCCGCCCGCTGCGGCCTGGGAACGGTGATGGGGAGCAAGCGCCTGAAGGCCGTCGCCGTACGCGGTCACGGCCCCATTGAGGTGGCGGACCCCGCCCGATTCTACGAAATTTCGGCCGACCTCCACCGTCGGCTGCGGGCCAATCCCATCTTCGAGGCGGTTTCCGCCCACGGGACGCCGGGCATCGTCTCCATGATGGACGCCCTGGGCCGCTTCCCGACCAAGAACTTCCAGATGGGCTCCTTCCCCGGAATCGACAGCCTCGACGCGGAGGCCCTGGAGGCCCGCGCCTTCGTCCGCCATCTGGCCTGCTTCGGCTGCCCGGTGGCGTGTGACAAGCTCTACACGTTGCCGGACGGGCCCTTTGCCGGGACGTCGCTGCGGAGCGTCGAGTACGAGACCCTGAACGCCATGGGGGCTGCCGTGTGGAACGCCGACATCGACACCGTGCTCGAGGCCAACCGGCTCTGCGATGAGCTCGGCATGGACACGATATCGGCAGGCCGCGCCATCAGTTTTGGCATGGAGCTCTGGGAACAGGAAATCCTGAACCTCGACGAGACGGACGGTCTGCCCCTCCGCTGGGGCGATCGAGACGTGATCCTCACGCTGCTTGAAAGGATGGCCCGGCGCGAGGGCGATTTCGCCACGCTTCTCTCCCGCGGAGTCCGCCGCGCGGCCGAAACCATCGGCCGGGGAGCCGAGGACTACGCCATGCACGTCAAAGGCATGGCCATCGCCGCCCAGGACGGGCGTGCTCAGAAGTCCATGGGCCTGGCCCACGTCACATCCAACCGCGGTGCCGATCACCTGAAGGCCTTTCCCACCATCGACGAGACCGGTTACCCCGACGAGGCCCGCCGGCGGTACGGCGAGGCGTACCTGCCCGAGATGGCTCAGCCCCTGGCGACGAAGCACAAGCCCTTCCTGGTGAAGGACGGCGAGGACTTCGGCGCCGTGGTCGATTCCGTCGGGGTCTGCAAGTCCGGGGGGACCTTCGTGCTGGCCGAGATCTACTGGGAGGACGTGGCGGCCGCGGTGGAGGCAGCGACCGGGATGGCTATGTCCGTCGAGCGGCTGAAGCAGATTGGCGAGCGGATCTACAATTTGCAGCGCTGCTACAACGCCCTCCACGGCATCACCCGCGCCGACGACCGTCTGCCACGCCGTTTCAGCGAGGAGCGTTCCCCGTCGGGGAATGCCGAGGGCGAGACGATCCACGTGGAGGCGATGCTGGACGAGTACTACGCTCTCCGGGGGTGGGACCAGGAGACCGGATGGCCGACGAGGGCCAAGCTGCGCGAGCTGGAGCTCGATGAGGCCGTCGATGCCCTCGACCTCTCCCCGGACAGGCAGTCGTTGGAGTGAGGATGAGGTGAGCATCGACATCACCGTCCGCTACCACAACCTCCTCCGCCGCGCCGCAGGCACCGGTGCCCAGGAGCTCTCCTTGCCCAAGGGCTCCTCGGTCGCCGATGCGCTGGACGCTCTGGCCGCCGTCTCCAGCTCTGCCCTAGTGGGCCTGCTCTACGGGGCCGATGGCAGTGTCGTGCCGTACCTGGTGCTCTTCCGCAATCAGCGGCTGGTCACCCACGACCAGTTCGGCATGGAGCTCGACGATGGAGACGAGCTGCAGCTCTTCCCCGCCGTCTCGGGCGGCTAGACAGGGCTCTTGAAGGAGATCGATGTGGACACAACGCTGATCCTCGGCATGATGCTCTGGGCCGACACAGCCGCACCGCCTCGTACGCGCTGGGGCGTCGCCGTTCAATCTGACCGGATCGTGGACGCCGGGCCGAATGAGGAACTGCGCGCCCGGTTTTCGGACAGTTCGGTGGTCGACGCCACCGACTGCGTCATCACACCCTCCTTTGTCAATGCGCATCACCACACGTACGGTGTGCTCTCCCACGGGATTCCCCTGGACTTGGCGCCAGGGTCGGCGCAGTCATCCACCGGTCTCTGGCCTTTTCTGGAGGCGTTCTGGTGGCCGCGGATCGAGGACCGCCTCACCCACGAGATGATTGCGGCAGCCACTGATTGGGCGTGCCTGGAGATGGTCCGGTCCGGCGTCACCACGTTCTACGACTGCCTGGAGGCACCCCACGCCCTACCCGGGGCCCTGGATGTCCAGGCAGAGATCGTGCGGGGCTGGGGCCTGCGCGGCGTCCTCTCCTTCGAGGCGACCGAGCGGGTTACCAAGGAGAACGGTCAGCTCGGCCTCCGGGAGAATGCCCGCTTCATCGACGACTGCCAGGCCGAGGATGGGCTGGTCTCCGGCATGATGTGCATCCACACGACGTTCACGTGTTCCGCCGACTTCATCCGCCGCGCCTTCGAGCTGGCCGCCGAGCGGGACGCCCGGGTCCATATGCACCTCTCCGAGGGTACGTATGAGCCTGAGTACGCACTCTCTCACTTCGGCCTTCGCCCTGCCCTCTATTACGACCGACTTGGCGTCCTCGGACCCCACGTCCTGGCCTCCCAGTGCGTCCAGGTGGACCAGGAGGAGATCAAGGTCCTCGCCGAGCGCGGTGTCCACGTCGCCCATCAGCCGATTTCCAATTGCGAGGTGGGTGGCGGCTTCGCGCCCGTTCCCGAGATGCTCGACGCGGGCGTCAACGTAGCCCTGGGCACCGACGGGTACGTGAACAATCTGTTCGACGTCATGCGCAGCGCCGCCCTGCTGCCCAAAGCCCGGTTGCTCGATCCCAGCACGATGCCGGCAGCAACAGCCTGGACGATGGCGACGCACAACGGGGCCCGCGCGCTCGGTTTTCGAGACCTGGGGAGACTGGAGCCCGGGAACTTGGCCGATCTACTCTTGATCCGGGGCCATCTGCCCACCCCCCTCAAGCCTACCAACGCGGCGGACCAGCTCCTCCTGTGGCGCAATCCCGTCCATCTGCGGGGCGTTATGTGTGCCGGTCAGTGGCTCATGGAGGACGGGGAGGTCCTTGGCGTGGACGAGGAAGGTCTGCGGACCAGAACCGCCGAGGCGGCCGCTCAGCTTTGGGGCACGTGAAAGCTGTCCTTCCGCCACGCTGATCCCCACAAAGCCTGGCACTCGCCGACCCGACAAAGGACAACCATGCCCGACCTGACAGTCGATCTATGCGGCCTCCGGCTGCGCAATCCGCTCGTCCTGGCCTCCGGCCCGCTGTCGTGGAATGCCACGGCCATCCGCGCGGCTTTCGACGCGGGAGCCGCCGCCGTGGTAACCAAGACGATCCGGCCCGCGGCGGCGGTCAACCCGACGCCGCACATCGCGCGGGCGGGCCGAGGAAGCATGCTGAACATCGAGGGCTGGTCCGATCTCCCGGCGGAGCAGTGGATCACCGAGGAGCTCCCAGCCCTGCGCGATCGAGATGGCGTCCTAATCGCCAGCACGGGTCACACTCCGGCCGAGGTGGACCGTTTGGCGGGCCCGTTGGCCGAGACCGGCGTCGACCTCCTGGAGCTCGTATCCTACCATGCCGCAGACGCGGCGCCGATGGTCCGCGCTGCAAAACGGTCCACTTCCATCCCCATCCTGGCAAAGCTCAGCGCCAACTGGCCCAACGTGGGCAAGACAGCGCGCGCATGCCTGGAGGCCGGCGTCGATGGATTCACGGCTATCGACTCCGTTGGCCCCGCGCTGCGCGTCGACGTGGAGACAGGGCGCCCACGGTTGGGTTCTTTCGCCTGGCTCTCCGGCGCTGCCATCCGCCCCATCGCCCTGCGGGTCTTGGCGGAGATCCGGCTGGAGCACCAGATTCCCATCGTCGGCACGGGGGGCGTCGAGCAAGCGGAGGACGTGGTGGAGATGGTGATGGCCGGCGCGGCAGCCGTCGGGGCCCACACGGCACCACTTATGAAGGGTCTCCGCTGGTTCGCGCACGTACGCCGGGCGCTGGAGCGCTGGATGGAGGACCACGACGTCAACTCTCTGGAAGACCTCCACGGCAGCGCACTACCCTGGCTCCGCCGGGAGACGTCCCACGAAGACCTGTCCTTCACGTTTGATCGAGACACGTGCACCGCGTGCGGCCGGTGCGTGATAGTCTGCGCGTACGGGGCCCGAAACCTGATGGAGGACGGCCGCCAGGCTTTGGACCCGGCGCTCTGTCGCTCCTGCGGGCTCTGCGTCTCGGTCTGTCCCACGGGTGCCCTGCGTTCCACACCCGGTCTCCGGCGGGCATGACCCATGGATAGCAACGGGAGTCGCCGAGTCCTCCCGCCGCAGCGCGCCCTCGGCCTCGCCGTCCCACGCCGATTACGCCCCGCATTGGCTATCCACGCACGCCGCCCCGCAGGTAGAGGTCCGGGGCGAATGAGGCCACAACATGGGCAACGTTCGTGGCACGGGCATTCCCACCGACGCCGCAGCAGACAGGATCAGAACCCTCGTGCCACCAGCCCCGGTCCCGTGGGATGGGGGACCCTCGACTACGTGAGGAAGGATGAAGAACTGGTCACGGCCCAGGAAGGACCCTCGGGTAGACCATGGGAAACCACCACCCGGCGGCCTGCACCCTTTGCAGGCAGAATCCCGGTGCAGTATCCCGTGCCCAATTGGCAATCCCGGGAAGCTGATGTATACTAGCGTTGTCTGTAACCTGCCTTGACACGCTTGGAGCCCTCATCAGATCTACCCGGTCAGGCTCACGGCTGGCAGTAGCCGCCGACCAAAAAGCCTTCGGGCAAAGGAGGTACGCTGTGCGCAGGAATCGACTCTGCTCCGTCCTAGTTGCAGCGCTCGCATGGGTCCTGCTCTTGTCGAGCGCAGCGTCGGCAGCACCGACGCTAGATGCCGTCCACGTCGTCCAACGAGGTGAGACCCTGGCGGGCATCGCTTCCCGCTATGGGACCGACGCCTGGACCCTCGCCCGGCTCAACGGCATCGCAAATCCGAGCCTTATCTACCCCGGGCAGCACCTCGTCATCCCGGGTGATCAGCCGGCGGGCGCCACCCACGTTATGCAGGCCGGGGAGACGCTCACCGAGATCGCCCTCCGATACGGGATCGACGTCTGGACCATCGCTCGGGCTAACGGACTCACGGACCTGACCTGCGTCTACGCCGGCCAGGTCATCACGATTCCGGGAGCCACGACCACGGCACCGCACCACGACGCCGCCCTGCCAGGCTCATTCCCCGGGCCGTGGCACGCGGCGTACTACGTCAATCCACACCTGACGGGCGGGCCCTGGCGCACGCGGAACGAGCTGGCGGTGAACTCCAACTGGGGCTACGGCTCTCCTATGGCCGGCGTCCCCGCGGACTACTTCTCGGCGCAATGGACGGGTACCTTCCCCCTCGACCCAGGCACGTACCGCTTCTACGCCAAGGTGGACGATGGCGTTCGCGTCACCGTGGATGGGCACCGCGTGATCGACGGCTGGCGGCAGGGGCCGTACCGGCTCTACACCGGCGATATCTATCTGGGCCCAGGTGACCACACCATCGAGGTAGCCTACTACGAGGCCTCCGGCACGGCTCAGATTCACGTCTGGTGGGAGCAAACCGCCGGCGCGCAGCCGCCGCAGGAACCGACCACGGACATGTGGTACGGCGAGTTCTTCGCCAATGAGAGCCTCGCGGGCGCTCCGGTGGCGAATCACCAGGTGCCGTGGATCGGATTCGACTGGGGTGGGCTCCAGCCGCTGCCCAACGTCCCGGTCGACCACTTCTCGGCGCGCTGGACCCGACGCGTCTATCTGGAGGCCGACTACTACAAGTTCTGCGCCATGATCGACGATGGCGCGCGCATCTTCGTGGACCGGAAACTGGTGATGGATGAGTGGCACCCAAGCAACGGTATCGCCTACTGCGGCAAGACCTACGTCACTGAGGGGGTCCACGAGATTCTGGTCCAGTACTTCGAGCAGGGCGGCGAGGCCCTGATCTACGTCTGGTGGGAGCCGGAAGAGTAAGAGCGCGGCCGGCGGGAGGCTTGTCCTACTAATCGATGAAATTACGATACCGAGTGCTTCAAGCCCGCTGGCCGGAGCAGGCATCCGGCCCGGGGATGAAACCGACTGCCTGGCAGAATTGGGGGTTCTTTTACGAGATTGTGGATGGAGGTAGATCTGAGGGGGTCTACCTCCACCACAACATGGATGAGCTCCACTGGATCGTCCATCACATCACCCACAGGCTGGCCAGCCGGCATCTGCCGCTCAGCCGTGTGGAGGAATCTCTCGTCAAATACTCAGAGGGCTTCCACGCGCCCTCCAAGATCCACACGTACGAGGCAGAGGATGGCCCGCTCTCGGGAGCCATCAATGCGGTCGAGGCGCGCGTCCTGGGTCTGGAGCACATCGCGCCCCACGCTGCCTCGGAGGAGCGGATGCGCATCTTCGCGGGGAGCGCGAACCGCCCGCTGGCTCAGGCAGTGGCCCACCGGCTGGGGTTTCCCATATCCGCCCTCTCCGTCACGCCCCTGCCGGACTCCGAGGTGCACATCCAGATCGACGAGACAGTCAGGAAGAAGGACTGTTTCGTCATCCAGCCCTGCTCAGCTCCCGTCAACGATCACCTGGTGGAGCTGATGCTGCTGGTGGACGCGCTGAGACGCGCCTCAGCGCGTCGTGTCACGGCTGTGCTTCCCTACTTCCCGTACAGCCGCCAGGAGCGCATGGCCCGCGGCCGGGAGGCGATCAGCGCACGCGTGGTCGCCTCCACATTGGAAATGCTGGGCGCCGATAGGGTCATCTACATCGACATCCACTCAGAGGCGATTCAGGGCTTCTTCACCGTACCCGTGGACCAGCTTCCGGCGTATCCGACGCTGGCAAGCTACTTCATGGGCAAGTCATTCGTTGAGAATGCCGTGGTGGTCTCGCCGGACGTAGGGCGGGCGCGGCTGGCGGGCAAGTATGCCGAGGCGTTGGACGTCCCTCTTGCGATTATGGAGAAGCGCCGCTCCACGTTCACGCAAACTGAGACAACGCACGTCGTCGGCGACGTGGAGGGTAAGGTCCCCCTCATCATCGACGACATGGTCGGCAGTGGAAGCGTGCTCCGCCAGCTGCCCGTACTGCTCGACCAGGGCGCGCGACCGGAGATGCATCTGGCCATCACCCACCCGGTGCTCCTGCCCCAGGCCCTCGAGGAGCTGGACCGAGACTACATCACGGAGCTGGTGGTCACCGATACGATCCTCGTGCCCCCCGCGAAGCGCCATGCAAAGCTGAAGATGGTGAGCGTGGCGCCGATGCTGGCCTACGCCATCCGCGGGATCTATCACGGGGAGTCCATCAGTCCGCTGTGGCAGTTGGATGCGCCACGAGCGCTAGAGTCTGGTGCGGCGGGGGAGTAGGGAGTAGAAAGCAAGAAGTAGGGGGCGGCGGCTAGTCAGGCAGGCATTCCAAACAGCCTTGCGTCCACGCCCGCCCCCTCTTGTATCTCACTCGTCCATTCCTGCCATTCGCGATACCGTAAGTCGCCCCACCTGGCGAGACACGGCCCCCGCCGAAAGGCGCGCAGACCGCCCCTGCGTCCAGACCTATCCCTTCCTCCGGCCCCTTCGCCCAACCGTGCCGTGCGCAATGGGTGGGCCTTCCCGGCTTGCGCGGTCTCTCTGTCCTTGGGATAGGAATCGGCCTTACAGCACATCCTCGATCGCCGCGCGGAGGAGGGCCACCAACTCCTCAATCTGCTCCTCCGTGATCACACAAGGCGGACCGA
>Ga0180434_10005334_pt1 | contig 15192 bp, 15 predicted proteins | sample SS_ome_7_FD_132453 | JGI IMG/M metagenome (GOLD analysis project Ga0180434, IMG submission 132453) | Hypersaline lake sediment archaeal communities from the Salton Sea, California, USA - SS_1_D_2 metaG | ecosystem: Environmental > Aquatic > Non-marine Saline and Alkaline > Hypersaline >...
AACGTTTATCGTTTACAGGGCAATTACGCGGCCTGGGTTAATGCCGGCTATCCGGTGGAACAGTGATAACACCGAAATAGGAGGAAGTGAGGATGGCACCCGATATATCCATCGAAAAGGTGGTGGTGGGCGATATCGAGATAGCCTACCAGGTCCTGGGCCGGGGCGAGCCATTGATGACGATACCCGGTCTATCGGCCACCATGGACATGTGGTCACCGAGATTCCTGGAGAACATGTCGGATAAGTTTGAGATCATCCTCTTCGATAATCGAGGCATGGGGGAGACCACCGCTGGAACAAAGGATTTTTTTATCGACCGCTTCGCGGACGACACCGCCGGTCTGATGGACGCCCTGGGCATCCAAAAAGCCCATGTCCTGGGGTGGTCGATGGGAGGGGACGTGGCCCTCTCCTTCGCCGTCCGGCATCCCGAGAAACTCGACAGGTTGATAATCTACGCAGGGGACTGCGGGGGAACTCAGCGGGTCCTCACCGACGAGGTGATGAGGGAATTGGAGATGCTGGCGAATCCAGACCTGAACCCCGTGGAATACTTCCCCATCCTCTTCCCCCAGTACTGGATGGAATCCCACCCCGACTTCTGGAAGGACTTCGTGAACATCACCGAGACCGCCTCCCCGGAGAACATCAAGAAGCAGTGCGACGCTTACATCAACTGGGAGGGCGTTTACGATCAGCTTCCGTCTATCAACAGGCCCGCCCTTATAATCACCGGGACGGAGGACATATCCACCCCTCCAGAAAACGCGCCCATCCTGGCAGAGAGGATCCCCGGCTCCTGGTTGGTCCGTATCGAGGGAGCCGGTCACGGGCTGATGTATCAGTACCCGGACGAGTTGGCGAAGATCATCATCGATTTCGTGGAGCTGTCGAAAGAGAAACCATCCGATTCAACTGAATAAGACGATTGCGGCCTTTTGCAGGGATTATCCGTCAGAATCCTTTTTAGCGACGGGACTCGAAGAAATCCTGCAGGAGGTCGCGGCATTCCTCTTCCAGTATGCCGTCCAATACCTCAAGGCGGTGATTGGTGGTCTCGTCGCTGACCAGGTTATACCTGCTCCCCGCCGCGCCGAGGTTTATATCCCTGGCCCCGAAGACCAGCCTGGCCACCCGGGCCTGCACCAGGGCCCCGGCGCACATGGGGCAGGGCTCCAGGGTGACATAGAGGGTGGAGCCGTCCAGCCTCCAGCCTCCCAGCCGGGAGGCCCCCTCCTTCAAGGCCAGGAGCTCGGCATGGTCCAGGGGATTGCCGCTGGCCTCCCTGAGGTTATGGGCCCGGGCCAGCACCTCATCGTCCTTTACCAGCACCGCCCCCACCGGGACCTCTCCCTCCCCGGCCGCGAGGCGGGCCTCCTCCAATGCCATCATCATGAAATCTCTATCGTTCAAGGATTCATACCTTTCAAACAAGCCCTATCCATGTTTTTTAGTGCGCTCATCATAGTAGTCCTCCAGCAGGGCCTGGACGTCCTCCCGGCTCAACTCGTTTCCAAGGTAGTCGGTAAGGCGGCCTCCTCTTCCCCATAGGGGCTGCTCGCTGAACCAGGCTTCGGGTATCTGGTCTTCTTCCTTGCCCAGCCCTTCACGGGTATTCAGTTCCCGGTAGAGCTCCCATCCCGCGGCGGCCTTGTCCATCATCTCCCCTACCTCGAGCTTCATTCCGGTAACGGCCGCCAGCAGGTCGCGGATGAGCTCACCGTGATAGAAACGGTTTATCTGGTAGCGGTTGCACAGGCCCAGGGAGCTGAAGAGGCTGAACCAGTCCTCGGAGTAGCGGGTCAGCCTTCCCACGTTCATACCCCAGGGCGGGGAGAAGATGCGCTCCAGGGCCTCCTCCCCCACCCCCATGCGCTGGGTGAGGCGGCGCAGGTTGTCCATGGGCTGATCGGGGACGTAGGTGGCCGAACCCGCGCTGGCAGAGGTGGGCCCCCGCGGGGAGACCACCTGTTCGAACTCCATGGTCCCCAGGCCGCTCACCCGGGGATCGTAGAGGCAATCCTGGTTCCTGACCAGGACGGTGTAGGGCCGGGCCTCCTCGCCGAAGTGCTCCAGTATGCCCCGCCAGCCCCGGGCCAGGGTCTCTCCTATCGTTCCCTCGCGTCCCGCCACCCTCACTGCCAGTTCCTTGAGCACCTCAGCTCCTCTCTCCATGGGGAGACCCTCCAGGTCCTCCTCCCCAATGAGCCCGTGTTCCAGTGCCTCGAGGAGGAAGGCGGCCTGGAAGATGAGGGTCATGAAGTCCAGCCCCAGGTCGTCCAGGAGGGCCAGCACCGAGGCCGCCTCCTCGGCGTCCCTCATCATGAAGGCGCAGCCGATGATAGCGGCGTTAAGAAAGGAGGTGGAGTAGACGCTCTCCCCCCGGGAGGGGAGATACAGCTCGTCCTTGTCCGCCAGGAAACAGGAGGGGCAGGCCACCCGGCACCTCTTCAACTCGAGGTAGGCCTGGGGCCCAAACCTCTCCGTCGCCTCCCGCAGGTCCTCCTCTGAGGCACCGTAGGGGATGAGCTGCCGGGCGTACATGGGCCAGGCCCCGATCATCCCCAGCTGCTCCGCCGCCTCCCGCATGGGCCACTTTTCCAAGCGCTCATAAAGCCCCTTGATAAGCTTCTGAAGTCTCTTGGGATCCGCGATCTTCACCCCGCCGCTTCCTTTGACAGCCAGGGCTTTTAGGTTCTTAGAGCCCAGCACCGCCGCCAGGCCGCCTCGACCCAAGGTGGCGGAGGCGTCGATCATGGCCAGTGAGAGGTGGACCTGGTTCTCTCCCGCAGGCCCGATGGCCAGGACGGAGAAGCCGGGGTAGGCCTCCCACAGCATACGCGTAGCCTCCAGTATGTTCCTCCCCCACAGCTGCTCCGCGGGCAGGAACTCGACCTTGTCGTCCTCTATGACCAGAAGGGTGGGCTCGGGCGCCTTGCCCTTGATGACCAGATGGTCCCACCCCGACCATTTCATTTGGGCGCCCAGGCCCATGCTGCCGCTGGCCGAGGCCGCGGCGCCGGTGAGGGGAAAACGGGAGTTGGCCATCACGCGGGAGGCCCCGGGGACCATGGTCCCCACCATAGGCCCCGCGCCCAGAATAACCGGATTCTCGGGGGAAAAAGGTTCGGTGCCGGTACTCGAATACTCCTGGAAGAGGCGGTTGTTCACCCCGAACCCGCCCAGGTAATCCTGGGCGAAGCTCTGTGGGTAATCCTCCACGGCGATCTCGCTCCGGGACAGGTCTACGACCATAAGGCGGCCGGTATATCCTCCCTCCATCTCAGTCCTCCTCCTCGATCGCTCCATAGGGACAATAAGTGATGCACCTCAAGCACTCGTCACACTCCGGGGTAAAGGTGGCGGTAAAATGGAGGCCCTCCGCCTTTATGATTATGCGGGATAGAGAGGGGCTGCACTCGCCTTCATGGCTCAAGGAGCATATAAGCTGGCAGTTGCGACACCCGGTGCACCTCTCGGCGATGAACAGCATCCCGGCCTCCTTTACTTTCTTCGATGATCTCAACCAATATTCTATATGCTTTGTGCGGCATCACTCCATAGAATTGCTTTAAACTCAGGTTGAACAACATTAAGCAATGCAATTAATCAAAGCCTGCCTCTTACCGATACTAAAGATGACTTTTCAGCTTTATAGGGTGGCAGTTAACAAGGAGGTCCAGTAGATGAAGCGCAAGACCGGCAAGGAGATGCGAAACCTGATACTGGCCGTCTCCCTCATCACCCTGGTGCTGGTGATAGCTATAATCGCCTACTTCATGATCAGTGTCATCGTCACCACCAATAGCAACATCGAGCATAACAAGGACAGGATGATCGAGGAGTCCGTCCGCACCCTTTATGATATGGGCGAGATCGCCAGTATGACCAATATGGATGCTGGGATAATCAAACTCCTCAACCAGGAGATAATCGACAAGGTGTTAGAGGGAGACATGAAATACCTGTACGAGGTTGGAGTGGATATCATGATATCCTTCTACCCGGTCGATTACACCAGCATCATCCTTGACGGCGAGATCGTTTCCTATCGCACCAGGAACGACAACGCCGTCGACCTCGCCGAAATTCCCAACGAAGCTCCGGAGGAAGGTTACGAGACCTTGGATTCCCTTGGGGATAAGGAGGGATTTTTCGTATCGGTGTTCATCCCCTTCGACATGGCCTCCTTTGGTTTCAAGGGAGAGATGTACGTAAATTTGGTCGTCGAACGTACCGAGGAACTGGCGGAGATAGAGGACTACTTCATCGAGCAGAGGAACGACCTCATCCTGCAGATGTCCATCGCGGCGATCATCGCCCTGATCCTCACTCTGCTCCTGACCACTCTGGGCCTGCGTTACTTCACCAATAAATACGTGGCCAAGCCTATCGAGGAGCTCAACCGCGCAGCTGAGGAGATCGCCGACGGCACTTTTGACGCTGAAGTAGAGGTGGACGAGGACAGCGCCTACGCCGCCTTACAAGGTTTGCTGCGCAGCGGGCAGAAGGTGCTGCAAAGGATGGACGAGGAGATGCGGGAGTAATAAAAACAGATTGTTTGGCCTCATGGTCATTAGGGAATAAAGTTTTGTACTCAGAGTAACGATATAACAGAGGGAAACACGTACTGTTTGCCAGCAATTTGTTGTAGTATAGCACCGAATAGAGTTGCCACCGGCAGACCTGGAACGAGGCAGATTAGGAGGAAGAACTCATTGGCAAATAAACTGGCACAGGAAATAGAGAAGATCCTCTCTGATGCCGTCGGTGACTTCATAGCCAGGGCCACAGTTAAGAAGAACTGCGAACTCATCGGCACCACGCCGGACACCCTCACTGCTGCACAGCTTCCCGAGCTGGCGGATAAGATCGATAAATCCGTGTCCTTCTTCTCAGGTAAGGACGTCGGCAGCGCCCTGGCCGAAAAGATAAGGGCGCTCAAGGTATAAGCCTGGCCCTCTCTTCTAGCATCCTACCTGATATCGTTCATTGAAGGTTTAAGCAGGATTAGTAAGAATTAATCATATATAGACCGGGAATGCTGGGAACAATACAAGGAATATCTCAATCGTAAAGTTGAGTTCTCAGGTTGTAGTACTGCTTCCGGCAGTATAAGGAGGTAATGATGCGTAAATCTGCGAGAAGGATTATCAAATTACTGATGATAACCGCCCTTTTTGGTATCATGGCCACCGCATCCCTGGCTCTCCAGGGCTGTGGGGGTGATCAGGCCAAACAGGATTTCGCCAATGAGATCATATCTATTATGGAGCAGAACCAGGCCAGCAGTCCTGACCTGTCAAAGGAGGGTGGTGAAGCTTTCCAGGCCTATTTCATGTCCGGTTTCACCGATATGGAGAGCGCGCAGAAGGTCGCAGACACCTACACAAAGAGCAACGAGAAGGACGAGGTATCTCTGGCCCAGCTCGAGGAGATGAACAAGCCGGACAGCGACACCGAGCAAGTGGTCGGCAAGCTGCAGCAGGGAATCGAGACCATGGACGAGGGAAACACGCTCAGTATTGAAGAGCTGGAAAAAGCGCCGGAACAGACGGTGGAGGAAAGAGCTCAGATAACAGAAAAAAGCGCGGAATCCCTGGTGATCTACCTGGAAGGCATCACCCTGATCATAGAATCCTTCGAGATACTCCTGGATTACGTGGAAACGAATAACCTTGAAGGCGCCGATGTGGTCCAGATCTGGCTGGATTCGTTCAATGCGGAAAAAGAGGGTATCGAGCAGTCCCTCTCAGCAATGGAGCAAGCTGGACAGCAGCAATAATCGCTATACTGATCTTTGCCCATATCGGATCAGCCGGTGATCGCTGAGAGGTCCGTGTACTGGAACAGCCGCAACGGCGGACACTGCGCCTCTGGCGTGGTATCCTCAGCCAGCCAGTGGTACCTGGCGGAGGGCGCCACGGACGGCGGCTTCGAAACCTGGGTGCTTATCCAGAATCCCAACGCCAACGACGTCACCGTGGACCTGACCCTGATGACCGACGAAGGACCGCAATCGCCGCCGGACCTGCAGGGCTTCCCCATGGCGGCCAATTCGCGCCAATCCTTCAACCTGGGCAACTATGTCACCAGCTTCAACGTCTCCACCAAGGTCACCTCCCAGGGAGGGGATGTCATCGCCGAGCGGGCCATGTACTGGCAAGACAAGCTCGGCGGGCATGACGCCCACGGTCTGGAATACGCCAAGTTAAAGGCCTTTATGGCCGAGGGCGCCACAGCCGGCGGCTTCGAGACCTGGGTCCTCCTGCAGAACCCCGGCCCGTCGGACGCCATGGTCTATATAACCTATATGACCGAGAACGGCGCAGTGGAGAAGGAGCCCTTCGGCTTAGCCGCGGGCCAGAGGATATCGCTGAATGTAGTCAATGACGTCGGGGAGACCTACGATGTCTCCACCCAGGTATACTCCACGGCTCCGGTCGCTGTAGAGCGCTCGGTGTATTGGAACGGAAAAATAGGCGGTACCTGCTCAACCGGGTATTCCGCCTGGTAAAACAGTAAAGCTGGTAAGAACCAGCTTTCCTCCCACACAAAGGGGGCCTACCCCAGGCCCCCTTTACCTTTTGGGTTCAGGCCCCATTTTCTGTTTGTTTATGGCGCTCATATCCAGGGAAGGATATCTTACTGCAGGATTCAACTCGATATCTCAGGCCCAAAAGCATGACTCACGTTTTCGGCGCTGAAGGAGACGGTAGATGAAAGAGGTCGACGCCATAATCATCGGGACCGGCCAGGGAGGCATGCCGCTGGCCGGCGCCCTCGCGGGCGAGGGACAAGAAGTGGTGGTTTTCGAGAGGAGCCGGGTGGGAGGTAGCTGCCTTAATTACGGATGTACGCCTTCCAAGACCTTCCTGGCGGCCGCCCATGCCGCCGGGCGAGCCCGGGCCGCCGCCGACCTGGGTGTGAGAGTGACGGTTGACGTGGATTTCCCGGCGATCATGCGCAGGGTGCGGAAGACCAGGGACAGCTGGAGCGAGGGAGCTATAAAACGCATCATCGATGCGCCTGCCACCCTGATAATGGCCGAGGGCTCCTTCACCGCGGATGGAGGTGTCCAGGGTGGAGGAGAGGAGTTATCAGCTCCTCTGGTGGTCATCAACACCGGGACCTCCCCCTTCGTCCCCCCCGTCCCCGGGCTGGGGGGCACCCCTTACCTCACCGACCGTAACTTCTGGGACATAACGGAGCTCCCGTCCACCACCCTGGTCCTCGGGGGCGGCTACATCGGCCTGGAGCTGGGACAGGGACTGGCCCGGTTGGGAAGCAAGGTACACATCATAGACATGCAAGAGCGGGTGATGAGCATAGAGAGCCCCGACGTATCGCAGGTGATCCATGAGGCCCTGGAACGGGACGGCGTGAGCTTCCACCTGGGAGTGAAAGCGGGAAGCGTGGAACACTCCAACGGCACTTTCAAGCTCGCACTGGAGGGTGGAGATACCCTGCAGGGCGATGCCCTCTTCGTGGCCACGGGCAGAAAGCCCAATACCGCGGCCCTAAACGCCGAGGAGGCGGGCATCGAGCTGGACAGGAGGGGATTCATCGAGGTAGACGACGAATTCGAGACCTCCCATACCGGCGTTTACGCCATCGGGGACGTCATAGGCCAACCCGCTTTCACCCATGTATCCTGGGAGGACTACCGGCGTCTGTACGGGATACTGCACGGCGAGGACCGCAAGAAGGATGATAGGGTCCTCGGCTATGCCATGTATACCGAGCCCCAATTGGGCCGCGCCGGCCTCAGCCTGGAACAGGCGTTGGAGCAGGGCTTCGACGCGCAAGAGGCCCGAATGGATATCAAGGATATGTCACGCGCAATAGAGTGGGGTCAGGACCTGGGCTTCTTCCAGATGGTAATCGATAAAGACACCGGTCTTATCCTGGGGGCCACCCTGGTGGGTTACGAGGCCGGGGAACTGGTCCACGTATTCCTGGACCTCATCGAGGCAGGTGCTACCTGGGAGCTGCTGGAAAGCGCCCAGCACATCAATCCCACCTACGCCGAGTACCTGCCCAGCGTGGCCCGTATGTTCAAAGACTAATAAATGGGGTCAGGTCCTGTTTTTGTTACCCTGTGGGGTATGGGGGTGTCCTTCCAACAGGATAAGCGAGGGATCTCAATATTCAAGACCTGACCCCGATCCAGACCTATTCAATTAGCTCAATGGCCGCGCCAATCCTCCATGGAACGGGAGACCCCCAGGACGGTGCAGGATCTCTCGTATAACCATCGCGGGGTCAAACCCCTCAAGGCTGGCACTATTTTTACAAAAAGTGGCTCCGCCACCATCTTTTTATCGCAGTGATACGCCTGGTATATCTTGTCGGCCATATCCTGCGGCTCCAACCAGGGAGTGAGAAGAGGAGCCTTGACTCCCTCGAACATGCCTGTCGTCACGTAGCTGGGGCATATTATGGTGAACTTGATTCCCTTGTAGCCCAGCCTTCTCATCTCGTGGCGCAGGGAATCGGTGAAGTTGACCACCGCCGCTTTGCTTGCGGCGTAGGAGGTGGCCATGGGGACATGAGTCAATCCCGCGGCGGAGGCTATGTTGATGATGTGCCCGTCGTCGCGGGCCATCATATCCCCCATGAAGGCCTTGGTCATCCACATGTAAGCATTGAAGTTCACGTCCATGGTGGCGTAATGGGTCTCATCCTCCACCTCCATGAAGGGGCCGCCTTTTACGATCCCGGCGTTGTTGAAGAGCACATCTGCGCTGCCGACGTCCTTCTTTACCCTCTCAGCCGTTTCGTAGACCAGGGCCCGGTCGGTGACGTCTACAACGTAGGGATGCACCTCCCATTCCCTCTCGGTCATCTGCCGCGTGGTCTTTGCCAGCTCGTCGGCGTTGATATCCCACAGGACCACGCGGGCCCCGTCCCGGGCGAAATGCTCCGCCACCAGGCGCCCCATGCCCATGGCCCCGCCCGTAACCAAGAATACCTTGCCTTGGACGTCTTTTTTTCTCTTTATCCCGTCTTCCATAACAACTCCCACTATTCCGTTTTCTCGAGTACGAAGTCGATCAACGGCCTGATCACCTCGTTTTCCCTGTGCCCGGGCGTATTTGCGGACGCCGTCAGTACATCCATATGGTTATATCCCTCGATGAACTCATATTCATACGGCAGAAGGAGGTCCATGAGCCCGCCGTTCAACACGCCCTGCTCGCCCAGGAACTCGATCTTGGGCAGCTCCCCAATACGGTCTCCGTGCAGGAAGTTAAGCCCGTAATCCGCGCCGTAGGGGAAGAGAGCGGCCATAAGGTCTATGAGAAGACGCGTTGAGAAATACCATTCCACTAAGTTGGTCGGCCCCTTGTATATAGCGCGCGCGACATCCTGGATGTCCGCCACCTCGTTGGCCTTGGTGGTATAGGTGACCTCTCCTGCTGCATCCTGGTACAGCGGGTCCTCCCCGTCTCCCACCTCGTCGAAGTTGACCCAGTGGTATAGAGGGCCTTTGCCCAGCTCGAAAGCGGAGGGGCCGGCGTCATTGGCGATGAAATAATCGCCCTGGCCTAATAGCATGCTCAGCACATCCGACAGCAGCGGGATATTCTCCATCAATTCCGACATGGGGAACTGCTTCTCGATGACGGCGCCGCCGCCCAGGAACCCCATGCTGTTCTGGATCATGCCCACCGGCGCGAAGGAATCGTCGAAGACCACTCCCAGCATGGCCTCGTTGGTGAAACGGAAGTCGGTCACCTGTGGCACTCCGTCCATGAAGGTCGTCAGGTCGCGGGAGTGGAAGAACCGGAGCAATGTCTCCACCGACTCCGAATAGGGGACCTCGCGGATAATGGTGCACTCGGAGTCCGGAGCCCGATCCGCCAGCATGGCCAGGGCCTCCAACAGGGACATTACCTCGGCATCGATCATGGGAAAGGGCAGTATGCGGTCGGAGGCGGGATCCTCGCGAAGATTCTTTACGATCTCCGCATAGACGCCCCCGGTCATATCACTCACCAAGTTGTGCAGAGGCTCGGGAAGAATACGGAGATATATATCCAGCACTTCGCTTATGGGGGTCACGATGGTATCGAATCCGAAGAGACCGGCGCAGTTGTTGAAGCCGGCGTCCTCCAGGGTCTCGGGGTTCCCGTCCAGGTCCCAACCTGCGAACATGGAGGTCATGATCCCGCCCAGGGAATGGCCTCCCACGAAGAGCTTCTGCCGCCGTACCTCCGGGTCGGGCACCATGGTTTCAATGACCGTGTATACATCCTCCGTGTCCAGTTTCAGGCCGAACTCGGCCAGGTAGGGGACATCCTCGTTTCTGTACCAGCCGTCGAAGGTTCGGCCGTTCAGCTCCTCGCCGAGATAGTAATAATCGATGGCCATCTGCGCGGCTTCGTCGATGGTGATCGCCCCGGCATCAAGCTGGTCCTCCAGGTAGTTGGCGGCGGACAGGTCCTCTATGCGGTTGTTCCTGCGCTCAACCGCCCACACCTCCATGTTGGCGTCGTCCTGGGTCTTGGCCAGGTACACAAGCTGGCGGCTCAGGTATTCGAAGCCGTTAGCTCCCTCGAGGACGCCGGGCAGCATCACCAGCACGGCGTCGGTATTGTCCAGGTTCACGCCCTCCGGGTCTTCAGGGTCCACGGTGGAGCCGTCGGCGAGCCTGAAGCGGAGGAAATGGATGGTGTCACAAACGTCCGGCGCGCCGTATGCATCCGGCAGCCCCGGTGATGATATTACTTGCTCCTCCATAACCACCATAGCATCAACCTGCTCCTGGGTATAACTGCGCTCGGCAGGCGAGTGAGGCTCCTCGGGAACGGGTCCGCCCGGCTGGTAGCAGCCCGCGGCTAAAATCAGGAACGAGAGAAACAGTACACAGAAGATGATGGAGTACTTGCGCATCTTAATCCCCCTTCTTTACCGGCTTTTGCCAGACAGACTATCCCCCAATCAATAGACATCTAATCATAAATTGTATGAGTTCTCGTTAAATATATTGTCAGATATGCCATTTGTCAAATATGTATCCGGATACGAAGCAACTGGTAGTACCAATGTTACTAGATAGCAGGCTTCAACTCAATATCCTTTTCGCACGGACAGCAGAGTTGAATGCACGGCTGTTCACTCCACAGTTGTAGGGTTTCCGCAGGACTCAAAGCGCGGCCGGTATACCAGGCTGAATCTGATAGGATATTGCTATGACTATAGACAGAATCCTCAGCAGAAGGGACCGCAAAAAGAAGAAGACCCAGGAGTCGCTGGAGGCAACCGCCTGGAGGCTCTTTCAACGCAAGGGATACGACCAGACAACAATAGAGGACATCACCGATGCGGTGGATGTATCCACCCGTACCTTCTTCAGGTATTTCGATTCCAAGGAGGCGGTGCTGTTCGGGGACTGGCGCTCCAACCTCCCCATCGTCTCCGAGCTGATACTCGCTCGCCCACCGGAAGAGCCTCCTATTGTAGCGTTGTACGAGGCCTCCAAGGAGCTGGTCGAGCTGTATATGGCGGAGCGTTCCAAGGTGCTGATGCGCAAGAAGCTTGCCGCGACTTCTAAATACATAGGCGATTACGAACGAAACGTTATCTTCGCCGCCCTGGAGGAAACGCTGACCCAGGCCCTGGCTCAGCGCCTGAACCTAGACCCCGAGAACGACCTGCTGCCATCTCTCTACGCATCCGTCGCCGTCAGCGCCTTTTACACCACTAAGACGGTGTGGGTAGCCAACGACGGGGAGGCCTCCCTGCAAGACATGCTCGAGCAAGCCTTCAAATACCTCACCGGCCAAACCGAAATCGATCAAGGCCTATCTTCCACCTAGCCTGAATGCAACGAGATCTCGTAGTGAACCGCTCCACCTAAAGGATGGGACCTCCCGTTTCACAGCTTGCGGCAATCCACCAATCGAGGATTCCCCCCCATAACGACAATGGTCAGTACGGGTAAAAATGTAGTGCGATGGATGATGGCAGTCCCAATTCTCGACTAAAATAACAATGACAACTTAGACATTTGTCAATCGTGCATTTTATTAGGTAGCAGGCACGAAGAAAGAGTTAAAGCTGTTCAGGCCAGGAAAAATTAATGCTGGACTGCTTTCTATCTAATACGTTCGTTGGGAGTCGAATCCCATATCGCTTGTTTACACCTGCATTTTTGCGAAGATGTCCTCAGCTTCCCCCACCATGGCCTCCAGCAATTCCTCACAGCTCATGATCCCCTTGATAAGACCTATGGATTGCCCTACCGCCAGGGGAGCCATATCGGCATCTCCGGTCTCCCAGGAGATCTTCGACTTCTCCCCGAGCATATAGGGGAGGATCTCCTCGAAGCTGCCCTGGCCCGCCTCTATCTCCAGCACCCGCTCGGCGATCTTATTTTTCAAGCACCGCATCTGCAGCTCTATTGTCTTGCAGATCAAGGTGGTCTCATATTCCTGGCGGCGTATAAGCTCTTCCTTGATGTCGTTATGGGCCAGGCATTCCGTAGTAGCGATAAACCTGGAGGCCATCATAACCCCCTCCGCTCCCAGCACAAGGGCCGCCGCCAAACCCCTGCCGTCCGCGATGCCACCGGCGGTGATAACCGGGATGTCCACCGCATCCCTCATCCGCGGCGTCAGCACCATGGTGGTGACGTCGTCGTCCAACGGATGCCCGCCCTCCTCTATCCCGGCGGCGATGACCGCATCATAGCCTACCTTCTCGGCATGCTTGGCATGGCGGACCGCTCCCAGCTTGTGTATCAGCTTGACGCCCGCCTTCTTGGCCTCCTCCACGTATTCCGGACCCAGATACCTGTCAAGAGGCGCTCCCGATATCTCCAGTGCCGCCACCTTCTCCTTGCAGCAGACCCGGAAATAATCCAGATGCAGTTCCTTGGTGATACGCACCGAGGGCATGAAGGTGATGTTGACGCAGAAGGGATTACTCGTCAGCTTCCTGGTCTCGTTTACGGCGTCGCTGAACTCCTCCGCAGAATCAAAGTTACCGGCGGTCAGGTTTCCCAGTCCACCCGCGTTAGATATGGCCGCGCACAGCTCGGGCCTGGCCAGCCACATCATGCCGCCGCACATAATCGGGTGCTTTATCCCGAACAGCTCCGTCATCCTGGTTTTCATGAAGCGCCTCCTTCGATTCTTATCTTCAACTTCGGTTGATCTGTCTCTTTCCAATCCATATCACTTATCGCTCTCCAATCATGTTAACAGGTCGGAGGAGATGACCCTGGGATTCGGCCACTTTCTCTTTCCATTGTAATAATCCCAAACCTGAACGTTATAAGCAGTAGTATATGGTTTATGCTTGAGGGCCAAAAACGTCGGATACCTGGGGGGTGACGGCAATGAAGAGGATTCCCGTCTTTTTAATCATGACCTTTCTACTGCTGATTGTGGTGCTCGGATGCGGTGGATCGGAACCCGCAGGCAGCATAGAAGAAAGGGGTCCAACCCATTTCTGTCTGGTTGACCCATGTATTGGTTACGAAGTCGACCTGGCGGTAGAGCCCGAGGCCGAAACCGACAACGTAGAAGCCGAGAACCATAATAATAATACCGCGACCAACACCAGAAATGCGGTTGACACCCAGGAAGGGCCCGCAGTCGAGAAAGATAGCCTCGATAATACCGACTATCACTTGGGTTTCGACTTCAACCTTTTTCATGAGATAGCTGTAAATAACCCCGATAAGAACGTGATAATCTCCACCGTAAGCATCAAGCTCGCCCTGGCCATGGCCTATAACGGGGCCAGCGGGGAGGCCAAAGAGGCCATTGCCAGGGTGGTGCAGATCGAGGGCCTTAGCCTGGAGGAGGTCAATCAGAAACTACATGACATGATGACCTCACTGGAAGCAGCGGATACGGACGTCCAGGTGGAGATAGCCAACTCAGTATGGTCGCATACTGGTATAAGCCTCTACAAGGATTTCATAGGTCGATGCAGGGAATACTACGACGCGGAAGTGGAGAGCCTGGATTTCTTCGATCCAGCCAGCGTGGACATAATAAACAAGTGGGTAGACGAGAAAACCCATGGGAAGATAAAGAAGATCATAAAAAGCTTTGAAGGGGAGATATACGCGCTGATAAACGCCCTATACTTCAAGGGCTTCTGGACCTCACAGTTCAATGAATATGCCACTAGGGAGGCGGATTTTCATCTCCCGAATGGAGAGGTAAAGAAGGTCCCGTTGATGTGGCAGAAGGGGATGTTCCCCTATTACGAGAACCAGGATTTCCAGGCGATAAGCCTTCCCTATGGCGATAAGAGAATGAGCATGTATATCTTCCTCCCCAAACCCGAGAAGAACTTCGATGTTTTCATCGCCAGCCTCAACGCCGGGGACTGGTCCAGCTGGATGCCGGATTTCAGCATAAAGAAGGGGATTATAGAGCTGCCCCATATGCAAACCGGGTACTTTGTTAATCTCAGAGATACGCTTGAAAGCCTCGGCATGGGGCCTGTCTTTTCCGGCAACGCCCTGGAGGGGATGTCGGCAACGCCCCTCGATATCAAAAGGATACTGCATAAGACGGTCCTCGAGGTCAACGAGGCGGGGACCGAGGGAGCGGCAGTCACCTATATAGGAGGCCCGACATGCGCCCCGAATCCCGAGGAATTATTCGAGATGCGGGTAGACCGGCCGTTTTTCCTGGCCATCAGGGACAATCTGACGGGTGAACTCCTGTTCATGGGCTCCATAATCGACCCATTAACGAATGAGGATCAGCCAGGTCTCTAAGCTCGATCTAATCCAGGTTCACCAGGCCCAATGAGATAAGATGGCGTCATTGGGGCAGATGCCCTCGCAGGCGCCGCACTCTATACATTCGCCGATGTTCTCCGCTTTGACTTGCCCGTCAACAACTTCGTACACATCGGCGGGGCAGACCTCAACGCATTCGGCTGCTCCTACACAGAGGTCCATGTCGATCTCCACCCACTCGTCGACACCCTCCCATTTCTTTATGTTCGCCATCCCAACCTCCACTTGTTTTTACCCATATCTCCCATTTCAGCCCCTTAATCCCCTTCCATGTTCAATTGCTCATTGGCAACCCTGAACATCTCTAACACCTCTAACAGGTTGAACTCGGGCCGGGTATAGTAAAGAATATCTTGTTCCGCCTCCCATCTGGCTTTGGCGTCCTTGGGATTAGGATTAATGACCACGCTTTTATC
>Ga0180434_10005335_pt1 | contig 15189 bp, 23 predicted proteins | sample SS_ome_7_FD_132453 | JGI IMG/M metagenome (GOLD analysis project Ga0180434, IMG submission 132453) | Hypersaline lake sediment archaeal communities from the Salton Sea, California, USA - SS_1_D_2 metaG | ecosystem: Environmental > Aquatic > Non-marine Saline and Alkaline > Hypersaline >...
CTGGCTCCGTACGAGGGCTACAAGCCGGACGAGGAGATGCTCTTCTTCGTGGTATAATCCGGCATGGGCATGAACTGGATAAAGTTTCGCCAGAACGTGGCCTGGAGGCGGGGCGTGTCGCCCAGCAAGGCCGAGAAGCAGATACAGTTCCTCGACTCGGAGGGGCTGGTCTCGTTCGGCCGCCCGACCGCCGAGCCGCTGGAGAAGCGGGTTTTCGGCGCGGAGGACATCGTGACCGCCGTGCAGCACACGGCGGAGCGGGAGAGGTTGGAAGCGCTACGGCGGAAAGCCATGCTGGAGGATCCAGGGACATGATGGGATGGTATCACCACACGCCGTCTCCATACGACGACGACACGAAGTTTGGGCAAACCTTCCGGAACCTGATGCGGTGGGCGAAGGAGGCGCTGGAGGACAAGCACCCCGGGACGAGGCAGCTCAGGAACATACGCAGGTTCTCGGTGCCGGTCAAAAACGGCGGCGAGTTCACCGTGGAGATGCACCCGAACGACCATCCGCACTACTCCGTCCATCAGGCCGGACGGCAGATTCACACGGACATGTTCAACGACATGCTCAACCCCGTGCTTGAAGCGATCCAGAACGCAGGGCTCTCGGATGTATGCTCGAAATACCCGAACAGCGTGCTGAAGCAGGCGACGGAGGAGGAGCACGGGTTCTCCCACATGCTCAACGGGGGCTAAGGGAAGATCATGCCGATAGACGATTTCGACAAGCGGGATTTGGATGACATCGCGGCTATCGTCGGCCTGGAGCGGGGAGACGGCGAGGACTGGATGAAGTTCGCCATCCGGGTAATCCAAGCGTTCGACCAACCGCTGCTGAAGGCCCAATACGCGACCACGATCAACAGGCTGGTCGCCATCGCCGGCAGACTCAGGCAGTCGTGAACTCCTCTCGCTTGAAGATCGCGGCCTGAATCACGCAGCCCACCTGTTCCCGCAACTCGTCCAACGTGCCGTTGTTCTCCACGGTCCAGTGGGGCTCTATCCTGTCGATCTGCTCGACGGCGGCGGACATGTCGTAGGGCGAGATGTCCTGGCGGCCCGCAAGCCTCTTCTGCACCACGTTTTCGTCCGTTGCAATCCTGACGAACCAGAAGCCAAGATCGTGCAGCGAGTCGTAGGCGTTGTTGCGGCAGTCGGTGTTGACAAAAGCCGCGTCCCGAGCTGGATGCGCCTGGCTCACGCTGTCCACGAACGCGTAGCAGGCTTTGCCCAGATGGGGTTCAAAGTGCCCGGCGAGGAACGCCAGGAGCTCTCCGTCCTGCCGCATGTTCTCGAAACTGTTCTCCCGCGGATCCACGAGCCCCATTTTCATATAGGCTCCCCACTGGATTGCGCGCAGCGGGGCGGCCACATCCGCGCGGTAGACCCGGATGTCCGCGCTGACGCGATCCGCGATTTCGCTTTTCGCCATATCGAAGCAGGTGCTTTTGCCTGATCCGGACGGGCCAAAGAAGCAGACTTTCAGCGCGCTGCGCTCCATGTTGAACCTTCTCAGCGTGTTACCCACCATGGCCTCCCTGCAAATCCAGATGTATGCGGCTGGGCACAGCCGCGTTGCCCTTGCCCTCGCCGTATTTCCCCGCGTACAGCGCGCACTCTCCGACGCTCTCGAACCAGAACATCTGGCCGATGCGCATGCCCGCGTAAACCACCGTGGGCAACTTCGATGTCATCTCCAACGTGATGTGCCCGAAGAACCCCTGATCCACCAAGCCCGCACAGGCGTGATTCTTGATGAAAAGTCTCCCGACCGAGCTTTTCCCGGTGCACAGGCTCGCGAAGTGATCCGAACCGAACCTCTCGACCGTGTGCCCCAGATAGGCGTCATCCACCCTCATGAGGTATCCGTCGGGCGGAATCTCTATGTCCTCGTACCGCATCTCGATTGCCGGGTCGACGCAGGGAACGCCGTCTCTCTCAGAGTTCGGCAGCAGCCTCCTGAGAAGCGGTGCGAGTCTGTAGTCGTAGCTGTTGGGATTCACCTGATCCAAGCTGAACGGCTCGATGCGGATGCGCCCCAAGCCGACTTCTTCGACGATTCGTTTTCCGGTCAACCAGCCCACGGCCGATTCTAACGGCGATAGAACCACCTATGGACGACAGACAGCCCGATTTCGCGCCGGAGAATTACCAGCCCGGCCGAACAAAGTATGCCATCGTCGTGGGTACCGTGATGAGCGGTCTCGGGAAGGGCATATTCGCGGGTGGTCTCGCCAGGGTGTTGCAGGGCGCGGGCTTGTCGGTAACGCCGATCAAGCTGGAGGGCTACCTGAACATGGATGCCGGCACCCTGAATCCCATCCGGCACGGCGAGGTGTTCGTTCTCGACGACGGCACCGAGTGCGACATGGATTTAGGGAACTACGAGAGATTACTCAACCTGAATCTGGAGGCGGCGAACTTTGCGACATCCGGGCAGATACTAGCGTCTGTTCTGGAGAGGGAGAGATCCGGCGGTTATCTCGGCCGGGATGTCCAGGTGATCCCGCATGTTACCGGGGAGATAAAACTCCGGCTGCGGACTCTGGCTGCCGAAAGTGATGCGGACATCGTGTTCGTCGAGATCGGGGGCACGGTCGGCGACCTGGAGAACGGTACATATATCGAGGCCTGTCGCCAGTTGGCGGCGGAGGAGGGGGAGGGGAATGTCTGCTTCGTCGCCCTGACCTACATCCCGGCACCGTCAACCCTCGGCGAGCAAAAGAGCAAACCGGCGCAGTTGGGTTTCCGGCAACTGATGTCGCTCGGTGTGAAGCCCGATTTCATCGTCGCGAGATCTGCCCAGCCAATATCGTCGGCCGTGAGGGAGAAGTTGTCGCTGTTCAGTGGCGTGTCGGAGGAGAAGGTGTTCGGCATGCACGACGTAGAGTCGGCGAGCCTGGTGCCGGAAATGATCCGCGATTCCGGCGTGGACGAAGCCGTCATGCGCGCTCTTGGCCTGAAGCACGCCAAACCGCTGGCCAAGGACGCGTACGCCGCGAGCCTGCGCAAGGCCATGGCGACGGGTCGGGAGGTGACAATCGGCATCGCAGGCAAATACATCGCCCTCCGGGACGCGTACGCCTCTGTGATGCACGCCTTGGAGCACGCCGCCGTCGACCAGGGCGTCTCCCTCAACATAAAGTGGCTCGACACCGAGGAGATTGACGACGGGAATGTCGCGATGACCCTGTCTCAGGCAGGCATCGACGGGATTGTCATCCCCGGCGGGTTTGGGCTGAGGGGTGTGGCCGGCAAACTGGCCTGCATCCGGTACGCGAGGGGGGCGATTGTGCCGTTCCTCGGGCTGTGTTACGGCTTCCAACTGGCGGCCATCGAGTTTGCGAAGAACCAATGCGGCCTACATGACGCCACGAGCGGCGAGATGGATTCGGGATCCGGGTGCAAAATCATAGACATAATGCCCGGCCAGTCGGGGCAGATGGGCGGGACGATGCGACTGGGCGGGGGCGATGTGGTGCTGCGGCCCAGCACGTTGGCCTCCTCGCTGTATCTCGGCGCGGCAACATGCCGCCAGAGGTTCAGGCACAGGTACGAGTTCGTGTCGAAATACGCGGCTGTCCTTGAAAACGGAGGGCTGGTTTTCTCGGGCACGTCCGCGGACGGGAGCGGAGCCAAGCAGATTCTCGAAATCCCGTCGCACCCGTTCTTTTTGGCGACGCAGGGGCATCCCGAACTGACCAGCAGACCGTCTTACCCGGAACCCATGTTTCGCGGTTTCATCAAGGCAATAGTGCAGAGGACTGCCAAACCCTAAAGAGGAATGACGACATGATGAGAAACAAGATTGCCGTGTGCGGAGCCCTGGTGCTGGCTATTCTGGGCGGCGTCGCCGCCGAAAACAGGCTCGATGTTGTGGAACGGGTGTTCCCGCCGGATCAATCGGAGTTCCGATCCTTCTCGAAATTCATGGCGACGCAGCAATTCGGGGAGGCGCCGGAGTTCATCCGGAATGACCTTGTCACCGACGCGATGCCGATCGCGGAGGAAGCCCGGTCGCGGCTGGACACCATGACCCTGGACGCCAACGGCTTGAACGAGACGGTTGTGGAGTTTCTCGTCGACATCGCGGGCACCCCAGAGTCCCCGAAGGACGGTTTCATGCTCCAGAGTGTCTACGGGTGCCTGATGTTCGGCGCGAACTACGGCCAGTTCGCGGCGCTACGGGATGGCATCGTCGAGCCGGGCGAAGTGAACGAGCTGGTTACGCGATGTGCCATGGACGCGATCGATGGCTTCCTGGATTTCCTCTCTGAGCTCCCGCGACCCGACCCCCCGCTGCCGCCGGTGACGCCCGACGGCCCGCCGGGCCAAGAGCAGCTCGACGAATGGGCGGAGGACTTGGAGCCGTAGTTTCTATTGTCTCCATCCGAGTTGCCCGTATGATGACGAAAATCGATCTGGACACACTCAAGAAGATTGTTGACGGGGTTCCGGCGGGGACGAAACTGGCCATCGTGGTCGGCTCGTCCCCGCAGGCCTGCGCGATCCTGTCCCAAGCCGGCATGAAGGTTTTCTGCATCGTGCCAAACACGGAACTCAAGCCCTTCTGTCTGGCGTGCGGCCCAATGCTCTATTCGCGAGTGTTCCCGATCACTGGCGATTGCAGGAAGGTGCCCTCCAGCTTTCCCGTGCGGGTTGACATGGTGTTCATTGACGCGCCGGGCGACTTCTCTGTTCGCAGTTGGCTGGCGGTCGTGCGGCCGGGCGGCACCTTGGCAGGCAGCAGGTTCCTGGAGAAAATGTCCGCAGCCCGAGTGAGTCGCGCCCGCAACATGTGGTGGAAATGCCGGGCGGGTAATGAGCAGGCCAGATGCGCGTGGGAGATCATGCCCGATGGGGGCTACAACTACCTCCAGACAATCGCGACTTCCGTCCGGATCAGCCTTTAGGCGAGACTGACACCTTGTCCCCGTCTGCCGTCACGATGTAGTCCGCCGCTGGCTTGTCCGGCAAATTGAATTGTGCATCCAGCATGCAGTCCTCCAAGAGGGCCCTCAGGGCTCTCGCGCCAGTGCCCCTCTCTTGCGCGGCCGCGGCCAAACTCTCCAACGCTTCGGGGGTGAACTCCAGGCCGCACCCTTTCAATCGGAACAGCTCCTGGAATTGCTTTGCGAGAGCGTTGTCGGGCTCCGTGAGAACTCGCACCAGATCGCTTGCCGACAAATCCGACAGTTGGGATACGACGGGAAGCCTCCCAGCCAGCTCCGGAATCATGCCGAAATCTACCAAATCCTTCGGCTCCACATGCGCCAGAAGGTCTTCTGCTTTATCGGCCTCGCCCTCGGCGGCGAAACCGATTGCGGTTCGCCCGAGTCGCCTGGCGATGATCTCGTCTAGCCCGACGAAGGCGCCGCCGCAGATGAACAGCACCCCGCTAGTGTCGAAATGCAGGAATTCCTGCTCCGGGTGTTTCCGGCCGCCCTGAGGTGGCAGGTTGGCGACCGTCCCCTCCAGCATTTTCAGCAGCGCCTGTTGGACCCCCTCGCCAGACACATCCCTTGTGATGCTCACATTCTGGGTCGTCCGCCCTATTTTGTCGATCTCGTCGATGTAAAGAATGCCCCTCTGCGCCACCTCGACATTCCCCCCAGCAGCAATGACCAGCCTGAGGAGGGCGTTCTCCACATCCTCCCCGACATACCCGGCTTCGGTCAGCGTCGTCGCGTCCGCGATGGCGAACGGCACATCGAGCATCCTGGCGAGCGTGCTGGCGAGCAGTGTTTTCCCGCACCCGGTCGGTCCCAGCAGCAGTACGTTGGACTTGTCCAGCTCCACACCAGTTTCTTGCCCGAGCGCAATCCTGTCCGACTGCTCAAGCCGGACATAGTGATTGTGGACGGCCACGGCCAGCACTCTTTTGGCGTGGTCCTGGCCAATAACATACCGATTCAGGAATGCCCTGATCTCGCTCGGCGTGGGAGGCGCCCCTTGGATTGCCGCCCGCCGAACGACCCCCGAGGCAGCCATGATATCCGTACATTTCGCGATGCACTCGGCGCAGATCACGGCGCCCTCGGTGTCCTCCCGCCGGATAACTTCGCCGCCGGTTCGCGGTTCCTGGCAGAAGCTGCACGTGTATTGTTCAGGCATTCGCTCTCCCTTTCCGCTACTCAGCGTACGATCCGGGAACCCGGGTGCCAAACCCGGTCTCCGCTACCGAGTAGTCCGGGGAGATCGAGGGCGCCTACGGATTGTCGGTGCGGACGAGTAACATCCAGGCTCCCACTGCCACCGCTGCGAGTCCGTCCACGAAAACGAGAGCCTCGAACGCCGTCAGGCAGCCTGAGCCGCCGACTAATATCGGAGCCAACATCGAGCCGAAGGCTATCGATCCGCCAGCGAGCAGTATCGCCCCCACTGTTTCCCTGACGCTACTCACACCACATCCACCCCGTCGACGGGCTTGAACTTCGGGCACCGCGTGACCGGCGCCGCAATGTCGTGCTCGACCGCCGCGTCGAACAGTTTGTTGGCTATCGGACAGTTCTTCTCCCGCCGGTTGGGGTCGAACTTGACGCAACCGTAACACAGACAGATCTGTGTCCGGATGGGCTCGCCGACCGAGTTCGCGTACAGGATCTTCGGGTGCCCCGCGCGGCCATGCGGATTCCGCATGCGGATCACGACGCCCGCCATCGAAACCGAGTGCCTCCTGCGTACGGGTCCCGCATCGCCCTTTAGCACCTCCGGGCGCTTGGAGGGCTTCTTGCGGGTGGTCTTCTTCTTGGCGGTCTTCTTCTTGGCGTTCTTCTTCGTCTTGGCCTTTTTGGTTACTGCCATCTTTTCCTCCTGACTTCCAGCCTGTGCCTGATTATACACCGGGATAGAATCGGCCATGGACAAAAACGGAAAATGGGTATGGCGGTGCATCGTCTGCGAGAAGGAGGTCAAGATCGATCATCCGGGGGACGACTCGCGGGCGTCATGGCCGAACCTGGAGGGCGGGACGGTCGAGATTGACTTCGGCTACGGCAGCCGCTTCGACGACATGAATTTCCGCCACCCCTGCGTGACCCATCAGGCGTGCGTGTGCGATGACTGCTACGAGGTCAAAAAACACCTGACGAGAACCGTCGCCAAGAAGACCACCTCGCGGTGGCAAATCCTTCCGCCGGAATACGACAAATGCGACCCGCCGGATGCTGGGCCGGATGAGATCAGGGCTCTGCTGGCGGAAATCGTGCGGCCTGAGTGCGTCGACGAATGGCTGGAGACCCCAAACGAGTTGCTCGGTGGACAGAAGCCGATCGATGTGGCGAAAACCGCGCCGGGCGACCTCCTGGACATAATCCGCCGGCTTCGATCTGGCGAGCCGACCTAACTGAAGAATCGCAGCGCCGCGTCGCGGATTGCGACCGCCAAGCCGAGCGGGACGCCGTTTCCGGACATCCTACGGCCAGCCCGTCCGTCGGGCAGGCGGAACCATGCCGGGATTTGCTGCAACTGCCTCGACTCCGCAAGCGTTGTCGCGGTCGTCGCCACGGAGTGTTGGCGCGATTGTGGCTCCGGCTCCGGCCACGGAAACTCCTTGCCGTGTCCGTCGAACGCGAACACCACGCGATTCCTTCTCTGCGGGACGCCGTAGTCTGACGCATCCATCACTTTCCACTGTCCGCTGAAGCCGTGCTCGGCGAACACCTCCATGACTGCGGGAGCCCACCCCCGACGCACGAGCCCTTCCACGTTCTCCAGCAGCACGAGCTCGGCCGACATCTCGCGGCACACCCGGGCGGCGTGCCGGAACAGGTGCGCGGTGCGGCCGTCGCGGAACCCATTGGCCTTTGGGTTCGCCAGGGAGAACTGCTGGCACGGCGGCGTGCACAGGACAAGTTTAGCCGTCACTTGCGGATGAAGCTCGCCGATGTCCCGGGCAAACACTGGCGCGATGTGGTTCCGGCTGTACCATAGGCAGGCTTCGTGATCCGAATCCGTCGCCAGGACGCACCGGAATTCTGGGGGCCCGAACGGTATGTCGAACAGGCCGGCGCCGCAGAAGAGGCTCGCGTAGTCTATCATGGCCTGTAAGTCGGCATTGGCTGCCCTTGTTTCACGCCGCTTCGCTTCGCGTCCTCAATCCATTTCTCCGCAGTGGCCCGATCCACGCCGAAGCCGTTGGCTATGTCGTCAGGCGTGTAGTCGTCTATGTCGTCCTCATGCACGAGATAGCCGGACACCAGCGCCGCCACTGGGTTCATGCGGGCGAACACGGCCTGCCACCCATCTTTCGTGCCCCGGTCGTGCCCGCCATAGAACAGCGGGATCACCATGTTGTTCACGACGAAATCATCGGGCAGTGCCCGGACCATGTCGCCTGTGATTTTGAACGACGAGCCGCGGACCAAGTCGCTCTCGAAGGGCTTGTCCTCGTCCTCGTTGGCCTTCTGGATGTACCAGACCGCTAGGTCGGTGTTTGTGGCCAGTAAATCCCCCAACTCCTTCAGTTTGCCCGAAGCAGGGTGGCCGCCGTCATACTCCAGCCAATCGAGGAAGTCCGCGTCGGCGTGCTGCCTACCCCGCCTCATGCCGATGAGTATGCTGACCAAGCCTTTGTCCTCCACTGGCGCGGCTGAGGGGCTTTCGCAGTTGGGGCAATAGTGCTGCTTGCCCTGCTCTTCCCATCCGGGCGGGAGCGTCATGCTGACCACGCGGGTCTTGCAGCCGTCGCAAGTGTAATCGGCCGTGTTAGGGCCCTCGTATCTTTCCGCTATCCGCTTGGCTGCTTTCCTGGCGTTCTTGTCCATCGCGACCTCCCGCTCCCCGGGTTGCCGTTGAAACAATAAAACCCCTCACAGCGAGAAGATTCGGGGATCCCCCCCGGATCGCAGGTAATCATCCGGGTCGAGGTCGGGGGGCATTTTGGCGTGGTTGGCGAATCTGCGACCGTAGTCGGCGCGCGCGAGGGACATCCCGCGCTGCCCAGCTTCGTCTCCGTCGAACGCCAGCAAAATTGAGCGGAACCTTGACAGCCTCGCGGCGTGGCGAGCTGTCACGCGGCACGAGCCGAGCCCCACGGCGTTCTGGATTCCTGCCCGCTCCATCGCGAGCATGTCGAAGACTCCCTCGACCACAACGGCGTCTTCGTGCCCGTGCGACCGGTTGAAAGTCATCTGCCTGCCGTGCGAGAAGAAGAACTTGGATATGAGGGGCTGCCCGGTGGCGCGGAGGCACAGGTTGCGCAGCCTACCGCCCTCCATCTCCGGGATAGTGATGTACGTCATGTGCCCCCGCCCCTCCGCCGCTGCCATGCCCGATAGGCCGAACAGCGGCCTCCAGGACAGTACCGCCGCGACGCATTCCGGAGAGTGCCCGCTCAGGGAAGCCGCGATCTGGGGCGGGTGCACGCCGCCGAACACCCCTATCCGGTGTTTGGAGATTTGTTCCCGCGTGACCCCGCGTGATGTCAGCCACGACTGCACGGCGTCGTCCGGGTCGAGGCTCGCGAGCGTGTGGTGGCACGCCTCGGCGAGGTCGAGCAGGCAGGCGTCGATCTCCGCCTGCGGAGCTGGCGGCTCCGCGGGGTTTTCGCCGAGGAGGCTCAGGGTCTCCGCCAGGTAACCCCAGTCGAGAAAAGACCGGTGCACTTCCGAGAGAACCCTTCCCCGACCGGCGGACTCGATCAGGGCATCGGCTGCGTCGGGCGACTCCCTGAGCACCATGTCGAGCAGGTCGCACGGATCATGCCGCAGCTTCTGTTGCAACCGCCGGGGGTTCACTCCTGCCCCCGCAACTGGCCGAGCCTCCTCCGGAGCTGGCCAGCAATCCAATCCCCGTCTGAGAACGCCTCCGGGGTGGCGAAACCCGCAGGCCGCGCGACGCCGGACGCCATCTGATGGGCCACCATGGTGATGCCCCATGAGGTCGTCAGCTCCATTGCCGTGAACTTGGTCACCGTGTCGGCCCGCACCTCGACGGAGACCCCCAAGTGCTCCCGAAGCCCGTCACCCCTGGCGCCCTGGACGGACAGGATGAGCCTGTCCCGATCCCGTGAGGGATCGTACTTCAGGCGGTCGTTCCCGGCCAGCGCGGCCGCCAGCGCCTCGTCCCCGGCCCTGTCCTCCCGCAGGAAGCCCGCCGCCATCCAGCCGCGGGCCAGTCCCCAGTGGCCGGGGTACCGCAGGGTCATGTAGTTGTAGTCTCGAACCCCCAGCGCCCGCAGCCGCTCCACGACCTGCGGCGAGTTGTTGGATGTCGGCGAGGCCTCCAAGACGCAACCGCGCCACTCGAACGGCTCGATGTCGGACAGCGACAGGGTAAACCGCACTTCCCCGCCCTCGATCACCGGCACCCGTCCCCCGTATTCGCTGAGCAGTCCCATCGGATCGAAGGTGAGTTTGTAATTGAGATCGCCGCTGTCCGCCCACACCGGATCCGGCATCCCGTTATGCTTGTTGGCGTCGAGGGGCAGCCCGCCGCACCTGACCCTGATGCTTGTGCAGCCCTGCTTCGCCAACGACGCGGCGAGTATGTTCGAGATGCCCGGTGACACGCCGCAGTCCGGCACCACCGGCGGTGGGCTTAGGTTGGGTCGCCGGCGCGAGTAGTTAATCGTCATGTCCTGTTGTTTGGTCACGGTTTCCGGGTTGCCGCCAAGATCGCAGAACGCCACACCTGCGTTGAGAGCCTGCCATGTCAAGTCCTGGTTGGCCTTCCACGGCGCGCAACTCAGAATAACGTCCGCGTCGGCGAGATCGCCCCTGTTCCCCCGAATGCTGTTCTGCGCAGCGGGTCGCCACTCCACGACGCACCCGTCGTCATCGAGAATCTCCGTCAGCCGCTCCTCGGCCTGGCTCAGAGTGCCCTTATCCGGATCGATCACCACCACATGATCTGCCTCGCAGTTCAACACCAGGTCGTAGACCGCCGCCAGGCCCTGTCGCCCCGCCCCGAACACCGTGTATCTGTAACCCATGAATGCCTCCTTCAGCGTTTGACTCACTATAATATACGCAGGAGGTGCGCATGATAGAGAAGCTGGCGAAACTGGACGAGGCCCCGACGGGCGGGGACAGGCGGAAGTACAAGGAACTCACCAAATTCATCAGGGCGCTCTCCGGCATCGCCGGCGTGGACTTCTACCCGTGCAAGCACGGCGGGGAGAAGGGTGACATGTGCGCCGTGATTGGGGCCAGGATCAAGGAGGCAACGCTGTGCATGGCCACATTCCCCGCCTCGCACACCCTATTCGCGGTGCGGCGGACTGATGTCCCTGGTCGCCAGCTACTGGCGGAATCGGACGCGGCCGACCCCGCTGGTGTCGTCAAGCTGCTGGAGGGCGTGTACGCCGGCATTGACGGGATCGCCAGCAGCCTCGGCAACCAGCTCACCGTGGAGGCGTGCGGCCTAACGTGGCAACTGGCCCCCATCGTGCCCCGGGTGGAAGAGGAGAAGAGCGACGGGATGCCAAACATGGGCGGGAAGTCGAATGTCGATCCCGCGATGGAGGACAGGATCAAGAAGGCTCTTAACGAGCAGTTGGCCAAGGAGGGCAAGCAGCAACCTGCGCCGCAGACTCCCGAGCCGAGCCCGGCCGGATGCGCGTGTGCGGAGAGGGTCGGCGAGTTCGCCGATTCGGTCGCGGGGGAAGGGCGGGTGGTGCGCCTCGAATCAGGACTGGCCTACATCGATATCGCGGAGGGGGAGGGGGACGCCCCCGCCCCTGAATCCACGGTGAGGGTTCACTACACTGGCCGACTCACGGACGGCACTGAGTTCGACAGCTCGCTCTCGCGTGGCCCGGCCGAATTCATGTTGAACGCGGTCATCAAGGGGTGGACGGAGGGCGTTGGCTCGATGAGGCCGGGCGGCAAACGCAGGCTGATCATTCCGCCGGAGCTGGGCTACGGGCCGCAGGGGATGCCGCCCAAGATACCACCGAACGCCATCCTGGACTTCGACGTGGAGCTGTTATCGGTCGTCTGACGCCAGGCCGACCTTGTAGCCCCCGATCGTGTCGGTGCAGTGGACGACCGTCATCCGGCTCCACTCCGCGCCGTCCGTGTATGCCCGGCGCACCTGGACGGCACTGCCGCACTGGAGGCGCTGTTTCGCCACCACGCACATCGAGTCCGGCCCTACATTCCGCGCGTGCCCGTACGCCCGTCCCCCCCGATGCCTGATGTCCACCGCTTGGTGCACGAGCCGACGCGGGGAGTCCCTCCGCCATTCGGGCGGCGACGGTTCCTCGCTGCCAGGACCCGCCTCTTGCCACAATTCCCCGGCCAAACCTCGCCGTGTTTTGGTAATCGTTTCCATGCTTAGCTCCTTGCCTAAAGCGTACAATACGTTCCGGCATTGGGCTGAGCCGCTTGCTGATTGCCTACGGATTTAGCAAGGTTATTTGGACTTGGCGAGGTTATTGGACGGACAACTTCTTCGCGGCGGCCACCAGGTCGTCCCACAGGTGGGCGTCGTTGTTGCGGAGCTGCTCAAGTGTCACCTTGATCTCGCCGTTGAACACGACGCCCGGCATGGCATAGCGCGGCGCGCTCCACCCCATCGCCCGGAGTAGGATTGTGTCGCGGTCGACCATCTCCCTGTGCCTCTTGAGGACGGTGCGGTGCACCTCCAGCCCCATGGCGTCTAGTTCGCGGGTGTCCCAGATCAGCTCACCGCCCACCTCCTGTTTCGCGATGAGTTCGGCGCGCTGTCGCACGATGGTCTGGTTGACATCCAACCTGGCCATCAGTCTGACCGCTTGCGGGGTGAGCTTGCACATGCCTCACTATACGCCGCTGATATTGTCTTTCCTCCCGACCGACAGTGATGTCCACCGCCAAGCACACAGCGAGCAGGATTCTCCGCGCCGCCCCGACGGTCGATCCCGGCACCACGGAGTGCCCGGGCTGCGGCGGCGAGCTGGAGGGCGGCTTCAGGATGACCGGCGACCTCCTGTGCGGCACATGCTACCGCGAGTGGAGCTATCCCGCCCCGCCCAAATCCGCGCAGAGGATCGCCCGGCGAACAATCGAGAGAGCCTGACACCGCACAACATCCGAACTGGACTCCCTGGCCACGGCGCGTATAATCGGCCGAGGAGGCGAGTCATGAGGCTATTCAGGATGATTACCGGGCTGCTGGCCCTGTTCACGCGGCGCCGCTCCGTTTCCGGCGGATCGGGCGACCTTCAAGCCGAGAACGCGAGGTTGCAGCGGATGGTGGACGAGCTGCGAGACGGCAACCTCGGGCTGGTGCGGGAGAGGCGGGAGCTGCGCGAAGCCGCGGCTCGGCGCGACCCCGGCACCAAACAGGAGGTTCGCGAGGAGCGGGCGAGGGAGACCCTCGACCGTATTCGCGAGCTGCTGAGGCGCGGGGGGATGAACGTCAGCAGAGCCCACACGCCGCAGGCGGTCGAGCAACGCCTCGTCGAGCTGGCGATGCTCCGCGAGAAGGTCGGGTCGGGCATCCTCCGCGAGGAGGGCCTGGAGAGCTGCGGCACCCCGGGGCGGGACTGCGGATGGGGGTCGCAACGATGAGAATGACTTTGCCGGTAAGGTGCGTGTTGACCCTGCTTTCGGCCGCCGCCGTCGCGGTCCTCGTGTCGGCCTTCGGGCCGGCCGCGATTGCGGGTGCCGCCGCAGGTGTTGTCGTAGGCGCCGTCGCCCTGCTGGCGAGGCGTGCGTGGCGGGAGTGGCCTCGCCTGACGCCGGAGCAGTGGGAGAGGCGTCGGGCGATGAGGGAGGAGCTGCGCAGGATCAGGGCGCAGCAGTAAGGGGGTGTCCCGCGGCCGCGTCCTGTCGCCCCGGGAGGAACCCCCTGTAATGACCCGCTATTCCGCCAGCCGCGAGGCTGCGTGGTACCTGCTGGCGTAGTAGAATTCCCTCTCGCCCGTCCCGCCTTCGTCCTCGTCTTCCTCGTCTTCCTCTTCTGGCTCCTGCTGCGCCTCCCACCACCGCTCGGCGCAGTGCTCGCCGCAGAACTGCCAGTCGTCGCCGTAGTCGATCAGGGTCGTCGGGTTGCCCCGGATGGCCTCGCCGCACTGGTCGCACTTGGCGACCGCCTCCCAGCGGCCTTCCGCCCACTCCCGCAACTCCCTTGAGGTCTCCTCGCCGAGCTCCATGCCGTCGAAGGGCATCGTCATGCCCCCCGTGGCGCCGTGGTCGATCAGGATGTCCTTGTCGGGGGCGTCCGCCTTCCACGCCTCGGCTATCTTGATGGCCGCCTCCACCGCCTCGCGCGGATCCGCGTACTCCTCCATCTCGCCGGGGTACTTCGCCGCGAGGGCGCCGGGGTTGGCGTAGTCGAGCCCGCCCTCGGATATCTCGACGACCTGCCCGCCGTCGGGCCACTGGCTCTGTCTGGTCACGGTCCACATCAGGCAGCCTCCCCCTTCTCCCTCAGAAGCCTCTCGACTTCGCCCCAGTCGGTGATGTTCCGCAATCTCTCCGGCATGCCGGGGGAGCCGCCGGCCACGAGCCTCTCGACCTCGTCCCAGTCGGTGGTGTACCGTATGCTCCGGGGCACGTCGGGGTGCTTGCGGTCGACCTCCGCCCGCTGCTCCGGCGTCATCCCGCCGGGGCCACGGCTCCTGAGCCGGAGATCCTTCAGCCGGCGACCGGCCTCCTCCATGTCCCTGTGCCTGAGATCGTCCAGCCGCCCACGATCGTCGTCGGCCTTGCCCTTGCCCTTGCCGGGCCGCAGCTTCCGGAGCCTGTCCAGGATGCCCTTCGCCTGTCTGGCCGCCGCGCGCGGCGCGAGTATCCGCCTCGCGACGGTTCTCACGGCCGTCTCCTTCTCCAGGGATCCGAGAATCCGCCCGACGCTCGACATCGCGTCGTGGAAGTCCATCTGCTCGTCGGGGAACCAGTCCGTCCCGGCGCTATTGAACAGCTCGGAGAGGACCCTGCGCAGGTCGGACAGGGCCCGGTAGTCCCTCGCGTCCACTTTCCTCTGCATGCCGCACCTCCTCCCGTGCCGTCCCGGGCCGCGGAAAACAATAATAGGCTGGACAGCCGCCCGCGGGGCGCCTACGATACCCCGGCCGGACGGGACTTGCGGTAGCGTGGACTAGCCACTCGGTCGCGCCCGAAGAAAACACCGAGAGGGTCCGTCAGGGAAATCGAACCCGGTGGCCGCCGCCCCAAGGCTCCGATAAGCGGCGGTCGGGAATGGTGGCAAGGCCGGAAGGCCCGACAGGTTCGCCCTGGTGAAGTGCCTGGGA
>Ga0180434_10005336_pt1 | contig 15189 bp, 13 predicted proteins | sample SS_ome_7_FD_132453 | JGI IMG/M metagenome (GOLD analysis project Ga0180434, IMG submission 132453) | Hypersaline lake sediment archaeal communities from the Salton Sea, California, USA - SS_1_D_2 metaG | ecosystem: Environmental > Aquatic > Non-marine Saline and Alkaline > Hypersaline >...
CGGGAACATGTCCACCACCACCGACTCCTGCAGGGCATACCCCGTTTTTCGTAATCGTTGGATATCACGCGCCAGCGTGGAAGGATCGCACGACACATATACGATCGTAGGTACCCGCGCTTTTGCCAGCGCATCCAGCGCGAAGCGGTCCATCCCCCGTCGCGGCGGGTCCACCACTGCGCAGTCCGCCGCCGCCTCTGCTTCCTGCAGCGCATCCTCTACCGCTCCCTGGTAAAGGAACACTTCCTCAAAATCGCGCATATTATGCAGATAATCGGAACAGGCCGATGCGGACAGTTCAATGCCGATCACACGGGAGAACTGCGCCGCCAGAAAACGGCTGAATAATCCCACCCCGCAATACAGGTCCAGCAGCGTGCCCCCCAGCCCCGCTGTCATGCGCTGCACCGTCTCCACCAGCACAGCCGCGCCCTCAAAATTGGTCTGGAAGAAGGATCCGGCCGACACCTGGAATGCCTGTCCTAAAACCGTCTGTGTCAAATGGTCATCACCCGCCAGCACAACCGCTTCATCATCGCGCATATGCACCACCGAGATCGGCAGGGTCATCTCCATCGCCGGGATCATCTCCCCGCGGCTTTGCAGCACCATCATCATCTCCCCATCCCTGTTCTGGCGCATCTCCAATCGCTTGATGTCCGTCCCCGCTTCCAGGGATATCTGTGGCCACAACAAGATAATATCATCCATCGGCAGCCAGCATTCCTGCACCGCGAATGGTTTCGCGTTGGCCGCGTCCATATAAGCCAGATCCCCGTCATCAGTCACATGGAACTGCACCGTGTTACGGTAATGCCACGTTTTCTCAGCCGGGATAAAATGGATCGGCGGAAGGTCTTCCAGTCGCCCAATGCGCTGCAACTGCTCCGCAAAGATATCTTTTTTAAACGCTGCCTGGTCCGCGGTGGACATATGCTGGAAGTGGCATCCGCCGCACTGCTGGTAATGCGCGCAGCGTGGTTCCCGGCGTCTCTCATCCGCCGCAACAACCGCAACCAGCTCACCAAAGGCATGCCGCTTCTTTTCCTCGCGGATCCGCACGCGTACCCTCTCCCCCGGTAACACGAATGGTACAAACACAGCTTTGCCATCCGGCAGTCGCCCCAGCCCGTTTCCGCCGTACACCAGCGCCTGGATTTTAATAAGATACTCTTGAGTCATCATGGGTCCTATGGCAGGGAAACCTGCAAATTATCGAATGAAACAATATTCCCACCTGTATCAAAGGTGCCCGCGAAAAAGCCATAATCCCCCACGGAGATCGAATCATCCGTTACTTCACCCAGCATGGCGCCATTCACCGCAAATGTGAGCGTATCGCCGATGCATGCTACATCAAACACCGCGTTGGTTACGTCCTCCAGTATCGGGGTATAAGTGTAATCTATCAGAGCATACCATTCATCGTTAACCATCTTGTAGATGGCGTAATACGCGTCCTGAGTGATCTCAAACATATACAGGTTGCTATCATCCTGATACCGGCACAGCACCCCATAATCCCCATCGCCCGAAGATGATTCCACACGTGCATCCAGCTGGATGATCACATCCTGAATAAATTCACCCCCGCTGACCGGCTGGATATTGTCATCACTTTTTATTTCAATGAAATAGCGACCGTTCTGATAATAATAGGCCTCATTTGGAGTGCTATCTTCCGGCCACCCTGTATCGATACTTGAAAAATTGTCCGCATATAGCACCTCTCCCCCCTTCGGCAATGTCGCGGATGGGATCTCATCCACTATCATAATATTCTCTTTGCCTTCTATCGCTGCATTGATCAGGGGAATAGCAAGGTTGATTGGCCGCAATGCGTTAATAAAACCGCCCGTTGGCACGCATGTATCATAATCATCCACATATCCATCCCGGTTGGTATCCGCCAGCGGCCGGCAGTCCACCACCTCTCCCGTGATCTCGCCCGCGCCGACCTGCGTGGGAATACCCACCAGACGATAATCATCATCTGTCGCTAAGCCGCCGCTGTTTCCGCCGGCGATCGTCGCAGAGGTCTTCACAAAGGCGCGGTTCCCATATCCCGCTTCTGCTGTAAATCCGCTCACCTTCCCGCTGGTGAGCGTGATGGTTGTCCCTCCGATCCCTGGATAACCCATAATCGTGATGTTGTCTCCCAGGCGCAGGCCATCCGAATCACCGAGCGCGACAAAAGGCAGGTCAAGCGCAGTCGGGTCAACCCGCTGTCCATTGATATCTTCCACGATTCGCAGCACAGCGATATCCAGATTGGTATCCGCCTGTACTACTTCAGCGATATAAGCGGGTACCGGCGGTTTATCCTCCGCCACCGTCAGCCCGATTGTCAACTGCTCGACTTGGTAAAAACGGTCTCCAACCGCCACATGCGCGTTGGTCAGGATCAAGCCGTCCGGTGAGATGATTGTGCCGCTGCCGCTCCATGCTTCGCTGGCTCCATCAACCCGGCCATCCACGATGACCTGCACAACCGCGCCAACAGGCAATTCGCCCTCTGCAAAAGCGGTCACATCCATCTGCAGCGCTGGCGTGGGCAGATTATCGGTGTCTATCTCCTGTTGCGGTAATATCGCCTGCGTGGATTGCTGCGGCACTTCATCAGATATAGAATCTTCGGCATAGTCTGAAACGGAAGATATCATCGCGCCGCATGAAATACAAAAAGTGACAACTAAGATCAACACTCCAATGATCAAACCTATCCACAGAAACCGTTTTGAACGCATACTGAATGCCTTTTATCTCAATATTGTGAGAGTATTATAAACTGCTAAAAGATATGAGTAAGAAAAAAGCCCCATTTCGGGGCATATGGCGGAGAGGGTGGGATTCGAACCCACGGTACCTTGCGGTACACGCGCTCTCCAAGCGCGCGCGATAAACCAGACTACGCGACCTCTCCACTCGTCAAGCGGCGAAAATTATAACATGTTTACCCATTCAAGATGCCTGCTTCACCCTGATTTGGATGCTGTCATCATCGCTGAGACCATAGTAAGATATGTCTATTAACCATCAATTAGGCAGGTGATTAAGTGAAAATACAATACCGCAACATGCTGATCAAGGATTATGAAGATGCGCTCGCGCTCTGGAAATCCCTTCCCGGGATGGGATTAAGCAACGCGGATGCGAAAGACCACATTGAGAAATTCCTCAAGAAAAACCCGCACACATGCTGGATTGCGTTGTGCGGGGATGATGTGGTAGGAACCATCTTAGGTGGCAGCGATGGCAGGCGCGGATATTTATATCACCTCGCCGTACATAAAGACCTGCATAACCAAGGTATTGGAAAGGGGCTTCTTTCCCGCTGCTTATCAGCTTTCAAAAGGTCTGGTATCCAGAAATGCCACATCATGGTCTATCACGATAACCATGCTGGAATTGCTTTCTGGCAGCATGTTGGCTGGACAATTCGGAAGGATGTCCTAACCATGTCCAGGGAGTTGATTGCCAGTAAACATATACGATCTTGAAAGCAACAGCAAGCCATCAAATAACGATATAATCATGCCGGACCATGCCAGAAAATAATCAAGATCTCCAACCGCCGCGCATTCCGCGAAAAAAGCACAAAGACTTCAGTTTCTTCTATGATGTCACCAAACTGGTCACCGGAAATGGGTTTGTGCAGGTATTGCGGGCGCTGCTTTCCCCCATCATCAGCCGGTTATACCTGCCGGCCTATTTTGGTATCACACAAAATTTCTCTTCTATTGCCAATATTTTTGCGGTAATCTCCGCCCTTCGCTATGAACAGACCATCATGCTGCCCAGAGAGGAAAAAAAGGCTGCCAATCAATTTGGGATAAGTGTTTTAATGATGGCGATTACAGTGCCGCTATCTGCCCTGATTATCGCCATTTTTCGGCATGATTTAGCGCGCCTTCTTCATGCGCCGGAACTTGCTGCGGTTCTGTGGTTCATCCCCTTGCAGGTATTCGCAATCGGAATCTTTCAGGTGCTCAAACAGTGGAACGCACGCAAGAAGCGCTTCATGCAACTTTCCGTCTCGCAGGTTCTCAAACAGGCCTCAGAAGATGGCCTGACAACCAGCCTGGGTTTTGCAGGGATGGCCAGCGGTAATACCATGATCCTCTCCCGGATTTTCGGTCAGATTATCGGTTCATTTTCGCTCGGTGTGCAGGTTATCCGCGAAGATGGAAAATTCATTATCAAAAGCCTGCGCTGGCAGCACATAAAGGAAGGGATAAAAGAATATCGAAAATTTCCCTTATTTAATATTTGGGCATCCTTTCTTTCTACTTTAGCGTTATATATGCCAGGTATCATTCTTTCAGGTTATTTTTCTCCCACCGTGGCGGGCTTTTTCTCATATGGTCAGAGCGTGCTCCGCCTGCCGATAGCGCTGATCGGAAATTCCATCGGCCAGGTTTTATACCAGCGCGGCGCAAAGGCGTTTCATGAGGGAAAATTACGGTCAACAGTTGAGGAAGCATTCAAACGCCTCATCGTTTTCAGCATGCTCCCCATGCTGATCATCATGATCATCGGGGAACCGATTTTCACGACCGTGTTCGGCGCGAAATGGGCGGAAGCGGGCATCTATTCCCAAATCCTGAGCATCTGGACCCTCAGCATGTTTATCGCCGCTCCGCTGGGCAGTCTGACGAACATACTTAATCGTAATGAAATTAGTTTTGCTCTGAATCTGCTGAAGGTTGCCTCCGCTGCCGGCTCGCTCATCATCGGTGGCATAACTGGGAACATATATCTGGGTTTGTGGTTATTTACCATCGCCGGTGCGCTTTCATATGGCTGGTATACACTTTGGGCCACCTGTGCAGCTGGAATTCCCGTCAAACGCACAATGGGTTATTTTCTCAATAACCTAATACTCTGTGCGCCATTCATCGCATCGATCTATCTCTTCCAGCGATTTAACCCGCTGCCTGATCGCATCGTCACCGCCCTATCGCTTTCTCTCCAGAGTCTGGGACTGATCGCTTTCTCAAGTATCATTGCAATCATCTATTACGTCATCGTAACCTTGATGGACAAATCTATCCGTGAAGCAATATTACGCCTTATCGAAAAACGAATAAAAAAGAAGTAGAAAAATGATTAGAAAAATAAAAAAACATCCGTATTTCATCACAAACTGGGTCATTTTCTTCATTCTCAGTTTTTTGGGAATGCGGGAATTCCTGGTCACCAATATTCTTGCCTACGTGCCAGTGGGTGATCTGCTAACATCCAAACGTTTTTTAGTTTACCTGGTTGTTTGTGGGGTATTGTTGCTTAGCTGGACATCTGTCTTCTTCTTCCATAGTCGCCCATCCGTTCAAAAACATGCGGCAAAGATCAAAGGCATCCCCAGTGTAATTAAAATAATATTAAGCGCTACCCTGGTTCTGCTGCCCGCTGTGATCATGTGGATCTTTCCGGTTATCAAGGATTTCACATTACATGCATGGATGATGTTTTTCCTGATCTATTGTGTGTCTTTGTTAACCGCATCCTTGTATACAACACGGAAGTCAATCAAAGAAAGATATTTAATACTCGCTATTCTGATTATGGCCGGCGGATTTGGGTACGCTTTCTTCGCGCGCATGGACCAGGTTACCAGTTATCCCTTCCCAACATACTGGTCAGAAGGCAACCGCTTCTTTGATTACTCCACGCTGCTGGGCAGTTTTCGCTACAACATACCGCAGGGTGAGAGCATCAAAGCATTCATCAATTGGGGCATGGCCTTGCCCTGGGCTTTGCCTTTTGTGATTCCAAATATCTCAATCAGTTTCTATCGCCTATGGTATCAATTGGTTTGGATCATCCCCGTCATGCTGCTTGGTTTTTTTACAATTGATATTCGAAAGGAAGGCAGAACTTCCGTTGGAATAGCTGCTGTATTCGCGTTGTGGTCATTCTTGTTTCTGAACCAGGGCCCCATTTATCCCCCTCTGGTAATTGGTGCCATTATCACCGTCATCGCCAGCCGGCAGCGTCTATCGGTTGCAATGATATTGGTCATCGTTGCTTCTTATTATGTCCGCAGTGCACGCTGGACATGGGGATATGCTCCCGGACTCTGGGCGGGGTTGTTAGCATTATTGGCGATAGATAACCCATCACTCAATAAAGAGAGAGTCAGGGAATTGCTCAGGCCAATATTGCTCGGTTTGTCTGGATATTTCGGCGGTCATCTGTTGCCGCGCATCATCCATATGATCAGGCGTGGGTCGGAGTTGCGCTTATTGCCTAACCCAACCGGTTCAGTTTCTCGTCAACCATTAATCTGGGACCGCCTCTGGCCTAACCCTACTTACCCGCCCGGGATTGTATTGGGTATGGTATGGGCAGTGCTTCCAGTTATTTTATTCCTGCTTGCTGTGATTATAAAAAAATACTGGAGAATAAATTGGATCCAAAAAATATCTGCAGCAGCCATCGCAATCGCATTTGGAGTGGTTGGAATCATTGCCAGCACCAAGATCGGCGGCGGTAGCAATTTGCATAACCTTGATATGTTTTTAATCGCAATACTTCTGCTCTTTCTGCAAGCGATCAACGCCTCCAACAGGAACCAGATCAACATCGATAAATTCACCTGGCTGACAACCCTGCTATTGGTCACAGTGCTCATCACGCCGGTAACCTATGCATTAAGGCAGACGGAACGCTTGCTGCTGCCACCTGCGGAAAAAATTGAGGAATCCCTGCTGGCAGTTCAGAATAAAGTAGATGAGTTCAGTGAAAAAGGTGAGATCCTTTTTATTGATCATCGCCAGCTTCTTACTTTCAACATAGTAAAAAATGTTCCCTTAATTGAAGATTATGAGAAGAAATATCTGATGGACAATGCCCTGACAGCTAATCGTGATTTTTTCATCCCTTTTTACAAGGATATCGCGAATCACCGCTTTGCGCTGATTGTCAACGAACCACTGAACGTGATAGTCCGTGGTGATGATTATGCCTTTGGGGAAGAAAATGATGCCTATGTAAAATGGGTCACCACACCCTTATTTTGCCAGTATGAGCCCATATACACCTCCCAGGCTGCCGCACTCGAATTATTAATTCCGCGCACGTCACCTGCGCCGGATTATCTGGATTGCGAACAGGTTTTTTTGGATTAAGATGAGTAGCAAGGTACTGGATAGAGATTTCTATCTGCGCAGCCCACAGGAAGTCGCACGGGACCTTCTAGGAAAAATTTTAGTCAGCCAGGTTCATCACCGCCCGGTTTCAGGCATCATCTGTGAAACAGAAGCTTACGATGGGGAAGTTGATCAAGCCTGTCATGCTCGTACGGGCAAGACACGCAGGAACTCGGTCATGTACGGTATGGGTGGATTTGCCTACGTCTATTTCACATATGGTATGCATTGGATGTTCAATTGTGTCGTTGGTGAAAGAAATTATCCGGCTGCGGTCCTCATTCGTGCCATCCAACCCCTGGAAGGTTTGGATATCATTTATGACATCCGTTCTCCGATTGGTGAAAAGCATTGGTGTGATGGGCCTGCCAAGCTCACAAAATCACTGGGTATCACCGCGGAACATAATGGGATAGATCTTTGCAATCCAAAATCAGCTGTTTATCTTCAACCTGGTTCAGATATAGGTGAGGAAAAAGTCATAATAACACCCCGCGTTGGGATTGATTCAACACCGGAACCATGGAAAAGTAAACCCTGGCGGTTTCTGGCAGACCTTTGCTAAATCAAAATCAATGGGCGGAATTGGTTATAATCATTTTAACAGGAAAGCAGAGAATATAAAATGATTCCTAAATTTGAATTTGATCCAACGCGTGTCATTATATATGGCGGTGGTGGTTTAAGTAAAATGATCATCGAGACCGTTAGGGCGACTGGTGCTTATCAGATTGTGGGTGTTATTGATGACAGCCTGCCCAAGGGCAGCGATGTGATTGGTGCAAATGTCCTGGGTGGGGAAGATGTTCTTGAAAGTCTTTACCAGGACGGGGTCAGAATGGCTGTCAATTCTGTAGGCGGGATTGGCAATTACAGAGTGCGCCTTGCCGTTTTTGAGATATTGGCAGAGAAAGGGTTTGTCTGCCCAACGATCGTTCATCCGACCGCATATATTGACCACAGTGCAACCCTTGAGGCCGGTGTGCTCGTTCTGGCACAAAGTTATGTCAGTGGGAAAGCGGTTGTCGGGATGGGCACATTGATCAATAACACTGTTGTGGTCTCCCATGATAATGTTCTCGGTGTGTGTACAAATCTCTCCCCCGGTGCAAAGCTGGCAGGGGATGTTATCATTGATGATTTTGTTCAGATCGGTATGAACGCGACGGTGAACATCGGCGTACATGTGGGAAAGGAAGCATTGATCGGCAATGGCGCAACCGTGAAAAAAGATGTGCCATCCGGAACCCGTATATATGCCGGCAGCATATGGCCAAAATATGAACCAAAAAATAACAGGGTAGTATAGGGTATGTTTAAGAGAAATTCACAGGACCAGGAACAACCAGCCCGCATAGAACGGGTTACATCCGTACTGGGATCCGGAATAATCTGGAAAGGCAAACTAACCGGACAGGGTGGGGTTCGTATTGAAGGCACGTTTGAAGGCAAGATTGACATTCAAGGAATGGTGGTCATTGGTGAAACTGGTAAAGTATCCTGCGAAAATGTACGCGCGAATACAGTCATCGTCGCAGGGGGATTGAAAGGCGGAATCACAGCTGAAAAGCTAGAAATTCGCAAAACAGGTCGCGTGTGGGGTGATGTTACCATCACCGCTTTCTCAACAGAAGAAGGCGGATTTTTACGAGGCCAGATCACCATGAAAGAAGAGGTCAATCTCAGAACTCCACCAGAAACCACTGATGAATTAAATCTCGCTCCAGAAAACTAATCATAAATTCATTACGCAATCAATTCTTTATTTATCACAAGAGAGTCTTATGACGAAGAAAAAAAACCTCGTACCCATGGCATCGCCAGATCTGAATCAAAGCGACCGGAATGCGGTGCTTGACACATTAAAAACGAATTATCTTAGTATTGGTCCCAAGATAAAAAAGTTTGAGTCGATGTTTTGTGCATATACAGGTGCAAAACACGCTATCGGTGTTAGTTCGGGAACCGCTGGGCTTCATCTTGCTGTAAGGGCAATAAATATTGCGCAGGGGGATCTGGTAATCACAACACCCTTTTCTTTTGTCTCCTCCACCAACGTCATCCTATTTGAGAAAGCAATTCCCGTCTTCGTGGACATCGACCCAACAACTGGCAATATGAATGCAGAACAGGTCGCACTGGCAATTAAAGATCTTCAATCCGGAAGCCATAGCATAAGAAGAAAATGGCTTCCTCGCAAAGGAGCAGAAAATTTAGGTCCATTGAAATCTATCCTGGCAGTGGATGTATTTGGGCAACCCGCAGATTATGACGAACTGCAGGCAATTGCACAGGCGCATGATCTGGTTTTGATCGAGGATTCCTGTGAGGCGTTAGGCGCAGAATACAAAAATCTTCCTGCAGGTTTAATGGGAGATATCGGCGTTTTTGCCTTTTACCCGAACAAACAGATCACGACCGGTGAAGGCGGGATGATTGTCACCAACAACAATCAGTATGCAAATATGATGCGTGCGTTGCGAAATCAGGGACGTGCACCCGGTGACACCTGGTTACAGCACACTTATCTGGGTTATAACTACCGGTTAGATGAGATGAGCGCAGCGCTTGGTGTTTCACAAATGGAACGTATTGAGAATCTGCTGGTAATGCGGCAAAGAGTGGCAGATTGGTACAAAACCAATTTATCAAAAATAAACGAAATCGAATTACCAACCATTGCGCCTGCTACAACTCGAATGAGCTGGTTTGTGTACGTAATTCGCCTGGATAAATCCATTGATCGTAATCGCGCGGCAGAATCATTGATTCAGGCAGGTATCCCTGTTCGTCCTTATTTCCTTCCTATTCATTTGCAGCCATACATGGTAGAACAATTTGGGTTTCAAACAGGAGATTTCCCAGCAACGGAGGATCTGGGAAAAAGGAGTCTTGCCATTCCCTTCTCCGGAAAGATGACCCGAAAACAGGTTGATCTGGTATGTGAGATTATTGAAAAAGTCGTTACAAAACTCTAACCTGATTTATGGATGAGAGAATTGAACACCGGCCTGCCTTTCAGCAGGGACTAGTTCTGCATATTGGGTTAATTCTGCTCAATACGGCTATCAGCGGTTATTTGCTTTATCTTGCATTTAATGCAGATATTCGGGGAATTTTTATTCTTTATCTCATCGCCAGCGTAATCACTTACATTCCGGCGCCATTTCTCTTTTATCAGGCATTTGCATTATTTCGCGCTCGGTATGTGATATCCCAGCATGGGATTGCCATACGGTGGGGTTTAAGAACCGAGAATATTCCCATCAGCGAAATAGAGTGGATTCGGCTGCCAGAGGATTTTGTAAAGCCAATAGCTCGACCAACCTTTCAGCTACCAGGTGCAGTACTCACATCGGTATATGATCAAGATCTCGGAGCGATTGAATATATTGCGGCAGGATCAAATCAGCTGATTTTAATTGCCACGCGCTCAGTTATATTCGCAATCTCACCGGGATATCCAGAATCATTTATCAATGATTTTCATCGCGCAGCTGAGCTGGGGTCTTTTTCGCCAATCCCACAGCAATCAACCAAACCCCAACTTTTCATCATAAATCTGGTAAAAAATAAAGTTGTTCGCAGTACACTTTTTATTAGTCTATTAATCTCTCTCATCTTATTAGTAACGGTCAGTTTTCTTATCCCTAATCTGGAAAGCGTACCCTTGGGTTTAGAATCATCCGCAACATCACAGGAAGCATCTCCACCTGAAAGATTGATTCTGCTACCATTACTCGCTTTATTGGTATTCTTTGGTGATCTTGGATATGGAGCGTATCTTTATCGGAAAGAAGGTTTCAAGAATGCAGCTTATATCGTCTTTTTTTCTTCATTGATTTTGCCAATCTCTTTTTCCATCTTGATCATTTTTATTGTTCTGTAAACCATCTTCTCAGGACATAAGTCACTTTTTCATCACTTTTCTCAAAAAGAGTAATACAGCATAACCAATCTCGATTAGAATATTACAAAAGGAATAAATGTCGATGGGTGAATTCGAAAACAAAAAATTAATAGAATATTTGAAAGCTTCAAAGCTTGGGGGCGGTGAAAAACGGATCGAAAAACAGCGCGCGAAGGGGAAGATGACGGCACGTGAACGATTAGAGAAGCTGTTAGACCATGGTAGTTTTCAGGAGATCGAACCCTTTGTAGCCCAGGAAACGACCTCACGGGAAGATATCGAATCCTTCGGTAATGGTGTTATCACCGGCTATGGACTCATCAATGGACGCAAGGTTTTCGTGTATGCGCAGGACTTCACAGTCATGGGGGGATCTTTAGGCGAGATGCAGAGCCATAAGATCTGCCGGGTCATGGATCTGGCCGCACAAAACGGTGCTCCCATTGTTGGACTGATTGATTCGGGGGGAGCACGCATTCAGGAAGGGGTGCATAGTCTCAAGGGTTATGCGGAGATCTTCCGGCGCAATACGCTATACTCTGGGGTTGTACCTCAGATAAGTATTATCTTAGGTCCCTGCGCGGGTGGTGCTGCGTATTCACCAGCACTGACTGATTTCATCGTCATGGCTGAAAAGAGTTCATACATGTTCATCACCGGTCCGAAAGTGATAAAAGAAATTACCGGTGAAGAGATCGATTTTGAGAATTTAGGGGGATCACAGGTACACAGTGCCACCAGCGGTGTGGCATCATTGAGTGCTGCGACTGAAATCGAGGCCCTGAAAAAATGCCGAAAATTGTTTTCCTATATTCCTTCAAACAATACAGAAAACCCGCCTCTTGGTATGACCGAAGACGAACCGTCGAGGCATGATAACACGCTTAACACGATCGTACCTGAAGATGATAAAAAACCTTATAGAATGCACGAAGTTATTCAGCGTGTTGTTGATCGAGATTCTTTTTTTGAACTCCAGCCGCTTTTCGCGCCAAACGCGATCATTGGCTTTGCTAAAATGGGTGGACGATCCGTGGGGATTGTTGGCCAGGAACCAAGCATGATCGCGGGTGTGATCGATATTAACGCTTCCGATAAGATAGCGCGTTTCGTTCGTTTTTGTGACTGCTTCAATGTTCCCCTGGTTACATTCGTGGATTCGCCCGGATTTTTGCCCGGCGTCAACCAGGAGCATAAAGGAATCATCAGACATGGAGCGAAAGTCTTATATGCATATTCTGAAGCAACAGTGCCAAAAGTCAGCGTCGTCATCCGCCGTGCATTTGGTGGTGCGTATATAGTGATGAGCAGCAAATATCTCGGGACGGACATCACATACGCCTGGCCGACTGCGCAGATCGCGGTAATGGGCGCCAGGGGTGCTGTTAATATCCTTCACCGCCGGGAAATCAATCAATCCGATAATCCAGCGGAAACCCGTCAGCATAAGATCGATACATATAAACAGAACTTCCTAAATCCTTACAAGGCAGCAAAAGCTGGAATTATTGACGAGGTGATTATCCCGTCCGAAACGCGCATAAAAATCATCAATGCCCTTACTTTGATCAGTGAAAAGCATGTTCAAAACCCCGCGAAAAAACACGGTAATTCACCAGTATAGGAAAGTGCAATGGAAGAAGTGATTTCGATATCCGTGCTTGGAGCTGGGCTGGTCTTTCTCGGCCTGACGTTGTTATGGTTTATGATGGATGGGTTAGTCCGATTAACAACGAATAAGAATTCTGTCAACCCATCAATTGATGTAGAAAAAGATAATACGCAAGATAAAGCAGAAAGCAATAAACACAAGGCAGCTGCTGTTGCGGTTTCCGTTGCTTTACAAAATGCACCTTTTCTTTCACAGGAACATTCGCCAAACAGTCAACAAACACCCTGGCAAATCGTTCATCGATACAGCCAGCTTCACAATTTGCCGCAACAATCTGATGTTTCAAAAAGGAAAATGGAATGAAATATAATGTAAAAATTGACGGGAAAACTTATCTGGTTGAAATTCAAGACCTTCAAAGTCATCCTATTATCGCGAGTGTGGATGGAGACACATTTGAAGTATGGCCGGAAGAAACAACAACGCTCAAAGAATTGTCAACATCCGGATCAGTTAACCAGGCCAACACACCCATATCAAAACCTGGTGAGTCAACTGCAAAAAAACCTTCGGCGCAGGAAAAAAGTGGCAACGTGGCTGCCCCAATCCCCGGAGTGGTCATCGCGGTGAATGTAAATCCTGGGGATCGTATTCAATATGGTCAAGAATTATGTGTTCTGGAAGCGATGAAAATGAAAAACACTATCCGTGCCGGACAAAATCAAACCGGTACTGTAAAGACCGTACTAGCAAAAGAAGGCGAACACGTCCAGCAAGGCCAGCTGCTGATTGAATTACAGACTGAGGATAATTTATGATGGAACCTGGGCTGATGCAATCCGGTTTATTCGCAAACTTCTTACATTTAAGTTGGCAGAATATTCTTATGATCACGGTCGGTTTAATTCTAATCTATCTCGCCATTGTTAAGGAATACGAACCTGTCCTTTTGCTTCCGATTGGTTTTGGATGTGTTCTTGCTAACCTTGGGATGGCTGCAACACCCGATGGAGAAGGATTTCTTTCCGTATTGTATCGTGCAGGAATTGAATCCGAGCTCTTTCCGCTGCTTATCTTCATTGGCGTCGGCGGAATGATCGACTTCAGTCCGTTGCTTTCTCAGCCATATCTGGCCTTATTGGGTGCTGCCGGTCAATTTGGCATTTATGGTACCTTGCTGATTGCGACAGCACTCGGATTTACCCTGAATGAATCAGCATCCATTGGGGTGATCGGCGCAATAGATGGACCAACAGCTATTTTTGTTGCTGGAAAATTGGCACCACACATGCTGGCACCAATTGCAGTTGCTGCATATTCCTATATGAGTTTGATACCGATCATCCAGCCGCCAGTGATGAAATTACTCACCACAAAAAAAGAAAGAAAAATACGGATGGAGTATGCCCCCCGACAGGTGAGCAAGCGAGCTCTGATCATTTTCCCAATCTTCGTTACGATCATCATCAGCATCCTGGCGCCGGACGCTGCACCCTTGATCGCGGCATTGATGCTGGGTAATTTACTGAAAGAATCCGGCGTCGTTGAGCGATTGAACCAATCTTCCCAAAACGAGATCATCAATGTTTCCACCCTTTTCTTGGGTTTGACAATAGGAGCAACGATGACCGCAGAAAGCTTCTTACGAATGGATACGTTGCTTATTCTTGCATTGGGATTACTTGCTTTCATCCTGGATACAATTGCCGGTTTATTATTTGGCAAGCTCATGGCTCTCATCACTGGTGGAAAGATCAATCCATTGATCGGTGCATGTGGAATCAGCGCATTTCCAATGGCCGGCCGACTCTCGGCAAAAATGGCGCAGGAAGAAGATTTTGAGAATTTTATATTAATGCATGCTATGGGAGCAAACACAGCCGGTCAATTAGGTTCCGTCATTGCTGGTGGTCTGCTTTTATCGCTGGTGATGCATACAGGATAAAAAAAGCAAATATTACTTTTTCTTGGACCGCTTTCTCGGTCTTTGGGGTTTTTCCACTTCCAATCGATACCCGATTCCACGTTCGGTTTTTATGTATTTAGGATGCCGGGGGTCTTCTTCGATTGCTTTTCGCAACCAGCTGATATGCACATCAAGGGACCGCGTATCCCCAAGATAATCAGTTTCCCAAATTTCCCGGAATAAATCTTCTCGCATTAGTACTTTTCCGGAATTCCGCATTAGTGATTCCATCAAAAGAAATAACCGAGGGGTAAGGCGGGTGCGTTTATCCCCGCAAGTCACCCAGCGCTGTTTGAGATCCAACTCAATCGGACCGCATTGTAAGTGTTTATTCTTGCTCAACCCCATATATGGGCGAATGCGGTTGAGAAGTTTCTGCAATGTGAAAGGCAGATAAAGGATCTCATCTGCACTATCTTTATCTACTTTCTTTGCATCCTGTGCCAGGATCAGGATGATCGGTACTTCCTCATCAGAAATTTTTTCTATTGATTTGCATATCCTGGTACCCGTCGTACGCATGGAAGCTGCATCGATAATAATCGCATCC
>Ga0180434_10005338_pt1 | contig 15186 bp, 12 predicted proteins | sample SS_ome_7_FD_132453 | JGI IMG/M metagenome (GOLD analysis project Ga0180434, IMG submission 132453) | Hypersaline lake sediment archaeal communities from the Salton Sea, California, USA - SS_1_D_2 metaG | ecosystem: Environmental > Aquatic > Non-marine Saline and Alkaline > Hypersaline >...
CCCTTCGCGGCCGAAAGGGTGAGGTGATTCCTCAGACCGACGACTGCGAGCAAACGATCGGCAGAGTGGTAAATTTCACGAACTGACCCCAAATTTTGGGAAACGGTATCAAGTCAAGACATGACGCCGTAAGCGCACGGTCAACGACATGCCCCCCCAAAAAACTCAAGCCACTTCCGGCAGCTGAGCCAACCTTGGTGGTCATTCGCGCAGATGATGCCGGTCGTCCACTGGGCGGATAGCGGAATTGGCAAAAAACGCCAGCACAAGCAGGCCCGCCATCATGTACATGGTGGTGTCGTACAAACCCGGTGTCGGATCAATGGTGCCCAGCGGGGCGATTTTCATCAGGCTGGCGATGGTCACGGTCTTAGCCTGCATGAGTTCCGGCAATTGAAGAAGCGGGGCGCCGAATGTTTTCTCAAATTTCTCTGTGTCGATCGATCGGGCCAGATCCTGAATAGCAGTATCGGACGACCAGGCCCGCAGTGTCGTGATGGCCAGCGGGCCGAGTACGCCGGCGGTGCTCCACGCGGTTAGCAACCGACCATGAATGCCCCCGACAAAACGAGAACCGAAAATATCCGCCAGATAGGCGGGAATCGTCGCGAAGCCACCCCCGTACATGGTGAAGATCACCATTGTCACAACACAAAAAGTGGTGAGCCAAAAAACAGACGGCTCCCGGCTCACTGCTTGTGCCATGAACGGAATTGAAGAATACAGCAACGTGCCCAGAACAAAAAAACAGTGAAACGTATTTTTCCGTCCCAGGTAATCCGAAGCACTCGCCCAGACGAACCGACCCAGCATGTTGAACACGCCAATCATGGCCACGTAGTTGATCGCGAACCAGATAACAACGGTCGTCAGGCTGTTGGTGCCGGCACCGCCGCGGGCTTGTGTGATGGTGGGACCAAAGATCTCATTCATCATGGTCTTGGCCACCCCCAACACGCCGATACCCGCCGTCACATTGAAGCAGAGCACAATCCACAACAGATAAAACTGCGGTGTTTTCAGGGCCTGGTCGATGTGCACATGATTTCGAGAAATCATCTTCTTCGAGGCAGTTTGCTCGGTCGGTGGCCGCCAGCCTGCAGGACTCCATCCTTCAGCAGGCACCCGATAAGAAAACGACGCAATGTTCATCACTACAAAGTAGGCGATGCCCAACGTCAGAAAAGTCATGGCCACGCCGGTATTGCCGGTGCCGACAGCGAAAGCCTCCTGGCCCGAAACGACAACTTCCCGAAGGCCGTCACCGGCATCAGCAAATCGACGACCACCTTCGGTGATCATTTTTATCGTCGAAACATCACCGAGTGATTCGGGGGCTTTTGCAAAAACGCTTAACAGCCATTTTTCCATTGGGGCAGCAATGATGGCGCCACCACCGAAGCCCATGATCGCCATACCCGCGGCCATGCCGCGACGATCCGGAAACCATTTGATCAAGGTGCTTACGGGTGACACATATCCGAGTCCGAGTCCGCATCCTCCGAGCACGCCGTAGCCCAGATACAACAGCCAAATCTGATGCGTGGCCACCCCAAGACTCCCGATCAAAAACCCACCACCCCAGAGGAACGCCGCAGTAACGCCGACGCAGCGTGGGCCGACGCGTTCGAGCCACTTGCCAGCAATGGCTGCCGCGAGCCCCAGAAAAACAATGGCGACAGAGAAAATCCAGGTCACGGATGTGAGTGACCAATCATCAGCAGCGCTTCCGGCCACGCCCAATTCACGAATCAGCGCCGGGCTGAAGTTGCTCCAGGCATAGACCGACCCGATGCAAAGGTGGATTGCGATCGAGGCCGGCGGAACCCGCCAACGGTTGAAGCCTTCCGGAGCAACAATTGCTTCTTTCAATAGAAACTTGGGAAGTGACATTCAGCAGAAACCTTCGAAATAAAATGGGGGTAGGTCTTGAAAATTAACCTTCGGAGCTTCAAGCTGGCCGGGCGTCACCTCGTCCTTGCGGCATGGAATCGATAGCGGCTTCGATCATCCATCGGACTTCAGTATCCTCGCTGAGTTACCGGGCATTATGCGGTTGTTCACGACGATGAAAAACTCGGCGGGCAGGACGTCGAATCCCGGCATGCCACCACGCTCAACCGACGCTATCACCATTCAGACCCATTGCCTCAGCAACGCCTCAGAGCTTTAGCAGACTGTTGATAAAGTCTGCCGCCACACGAAGCGGCGACCGGGAACACCCGAAAACCCTCGACGTTTTCGGGTGTCGCCATAGTGGAAAAAGGCCATGGATAGATTTTTCCAGGGACAGTGGGGCGAGCAAAGCGACGCCCGCGCTTTGGAGTCGACTCGCTCCACTCACCCGATTCTTGCCAGACCGGGATCGTCGATTGGCAACTACCATATTGACGGACAGGTTCCCGCGGATAGGCCGGCTTGGAAGAAAAGCCATCGTTGTCGGCGTGCGTCAATGAATTATCGGAACGGGGAGTGGCGGTGAGTTTGATAGGTTGACGAATTGAATAGACAGGTGAAGCCGCCAGCGGGCAGCAGACAGTCTCCAAACAGAGAACGGTCAAGCCGTGCCCCCTCAGCTCGCACAATGAGTCCGGGCGATCGACAGCCCACCTGGGCCACTCCCGCGAACGCCAAGGGTTTGTCGGATTGCCGATCGCTGTGTCGTGCAGCAGTAGCCGTTTCCCGCCGTCAGCAAAGGCGATCTACCATCGAACTGCAATGCTGCCCCCGGTAAACCTCCGTCGTGCGGCTGGCCGCCCGGGAGCCTCTACTTCCCAACCGGCTCAACTGCGGTTTGTGCAGAGTCCGCTCACGGCTTCTCGGGAGCCGGGTAGCCGCCATCAACAGATACGTTTTTGATATCCTTTGCACCGCTGTAGGGAAACTCTATGGTTCTCCAGAACAGGAGTGGCTCGGGAAGCTGGTCCTGCTTCCACCGGTGAGGTGATCCAGCCGTTCCAAACGCGGGAAGAAACAATGGTTGATCGGGCGGCGGCGTTTCAGCCTCTTCGGCGTTGGGCCCCCGAGTATTGGCGGCGCCTCTTCAGTAAATTCTACTGGCGTCCGCTGCTCACAGGGCCTCCGCTCGGATTTTGCACGGCGGAGTTTGAAGAACCAAGCCTCATCGGCAAGTCGTGGATCTATCGCGTCTCGTACGATCCCCGGGCCTTCGGACATCGAATCTGCCTGAAAGTTGCCCCCTGTGATCCCGCGACGATCGACCTGAAGCGCCTGCGGATCATTGTGGCGGCCTTGTGGCAGGTGCGCTGCTGGCGGCCTGAACTGATTTACCGCGATGTCCATATTGACACGAGTGATTGCATGGACGGCGATCTGCCTCAGCATGTTTTTCGCGTGGCCAAGCGGCCGGGTGAACCACATCCCCTGTTGCCCAATCTGCACCTCTTGAGCGACCGTCGCGGCATTCCAAAAGCAAAGCCCTGGACGCAGAAGGCAGACACCTGCTGGTTTCGTGGTGCCGCAACTGGTGACATTGATTTTGAGAACAACAAACGAGTGGTTGTCTGTCGGTTGGCAGACCAGATCGCCGGCGTTGACAGCAAACTCACATCAGTACCCGGTGGGTCGGCAGACTTCATTGAAAATTGCCGAAGGGCAGGCATCATGGCCGCCCCGACCTCTTTTGCCGAAATGAACAACCATCGTTATCTGCTTGATGTCGATGGGAATACCACGTCGTGGGACCGTTATCTCAGAATCGGTTTACTGGGCGGCGTTCCCATTCGATTCGAGCCACAGTGGACTGAGTATTGGCACGACCAGCTGGTTGAGGGGAAAAACGTTGTCACAGTCGATCGCACAACGTTTGCCGACCAGCTGGCCGCACTCCGCTGTGACGAGCGGCGGAGTAAAGCGATTGCTCAGCGAGCAAGTGAATTGGCCCGGACAGAACTGTCTCGCGAGGCTGTCCTGAGGACATTTGCTGACCTTTGGGCAGCCTGTTCCCACGGCAGCTCGATCGCTTCATCGCGGAGCAGCCATTAGGCAATCATGAAACCGCCCGGCAGGAGCAAGGGTGAGCGGTGTCCGACTGCTCTGGCAAGTTAGGCAAGGGGTGCTGAAAAAGCCGATCAGCGGGGGCTGGTTTGGTCGACACCTTTCACAGACTTCGGCTGGAACTGGTCTGTGGTGTCGTCTCGATGGCTCTTTTACGGTTTAAAGGACAGGCTCGCCGGCTGCTCCGCAGCATCGTGAATCGGTGCGGTGGGACTCCCACGCCGCGGGAAGCGGTGACCGTCACCGAGTGGGCTGAGTCGGCCCCCGAACGCGACGGCTTTCTACTGCGGTCGCAGGCAGCCTGGCAGTTGCCCGCCGACCGCTCCGTGGCCGGCAACTTAATAGCGGCGGATACCGTGGCTGCCACAATTGACAGTCCGGTCGGACGGGCACGATACAGGCAGCAGCTGCACGGTGCCGTCAGCCGCACCTATGAGACCTTCGTTGTCAGCCTGTCGGCAGGCCGGTTCGCGCACAGCAACGGATTGGTTGTCACACCGGACAACCGGGTGTTGGCTGGCGGCACGGGAATTTTCTTCAGCTGCCCGCATCCGACCAATCCGTTGCGGCTCAGCCATCTGCCACGGCCCCGGCGAATCACGGGTAGTGTGGCGGTGCTCGCCTGCTTCGCCGGCGAAAACTACTATCACTGGTTTGTGAGCAACCTGGCCCGGCTGAGACTCTACGAGGCAGCCGACATAACGCCGGATGTCCGTTTCTATGTGCGGGTGGACAAGCCTTTTCAGCGGGAATCGTTGCGGCTGCTGGGCATTCCTGATGACCGCATCGTGCCGGCCAGGCCGCAGGCCCACCTCCAGGCAGACCGGTTGCTGGTCTCTTCGTTGCGGGATCAGCAGCTCAGTCCGGAGGACTGCGAATTTCTGCATCGGCGACTCACCCGCCATCTCGCAACCGAACTACCGGCTGACCAGCGAATCGTCATCATGCGGCGCCGGGCTGGCCGCCGCTCGATTGTGAATCAGCAGGAACTGCTGCAGGCCCTCGCGCCACTCGGCTTCAAGCCGGTCTGGCTCGAACGACTGCCGCTGGCCCAACAGATCGAACTGTTCCACCGGGCTGAATGCGTGGTCGGCCCACACGGGGCCGGTCTCACCAACCTTCTGTTCTGTCGGCCCGGTGCCGTGGTGATTGAAATCGGCACCCCCTACCGCGTGCTGCCCTGCTTTGCTGAGATCGCGCACCATCGCCGGCTGCACCATCATCTTGAATTGGCAACACCCGTGAATCTGCGGCACTTCGACGCGGTCGAGGGTGTCGGCGATTCTGATCTCTTGGTCGATCCACCAGCCATCCGTGGCCGGGTGGAGCAGCTACTGGCCAACCGCGATTCCCGCCGCGGGCAGGCAGCCTGAGCCCAGCGGCGCAGGCTACCACCGGTGCTTCGAACCTCACCGCGATGTGACCTGTCCCGCCGGGTCCACGAGCACTCGACCTGCAAACAGACCCAAGGGGCTGGCTGCTGCCACCACCCTGGAGCAAAATGCGGGAAGAGTCGATTTCTTCGGGAGTTCAAGGCTATGCAGAGCAATGGTGGGTATCCGTGCCCAACGGATTATGCAATTGAGTGGAAAATTGGAAACAACTTCACTTGCAACGTTGCCGAGATCCTCAACGCCGATGACAAGCTCCGGAAAGCGGCTGCTTTGGGTCTGCACAGTTCCGACTACGCGCTGGTCATCGTCAGTCTTAGCAACCGCGGAAGCGTCGGGCGTTTGCTGTGGCTGAACTACGCTCGACAGGACGAGCACGTACGCAGCGTGGTCGAGGAAATTTGGTTGCAGGCAAGCCGGGACTTCAATCCTCCGGCCCAACCGGTGCCGACGCTAACCAAGGTCTTGGTGACCAATGCACTCAAAGACCGGCCGGACGAAGGGCTGAGCTGGCGAGATGTCTATTAGATGTCTACGGAAAGAACCTGTCATGGCCTTTGCCTGCAAATGCAGGTGATCGACATTCCACTTGGGCACCATCCGAAAACAGCCAGACGCTGGTTGCCGCCTTCATTCCCAAAAAACCTGGTACACCTCAGACTTCCCCAAAACCCCGGTGGCATCTTTTTCCCTTTTATCATCGCCACTAGAACACCTCCTCTAAAAATCCCCATCAAATTTCTTGACAGAGTCAGGGCGTGTGCAATTTTTAAGAGAAGTCGCGGCCGCCTCCGCTGCTTCACTGTCGAGTAATCGAATTGCCGGTTTCCCACTCTCTTGTGTCAAGGAGGCTCTTCCCATGAGTCGTGCGATTTACATGTGCGGTCTTTCAACCGCCCTTCTGCTGTGTCTCGGTGCCGTTTCCGAGGCTGGTCTTTTTGGTCACCACCGGGCCCAAGGCAACTGCTGCGAGCCAGCTTGTGGCTGCGAGCCGACCTGCGGCTGCGAGCCCACCTGTGGCTGCGAGCCGGTCTGTGAGCCCGCTTGTGGCTGCGAGCCGGCTTGTGGTTGTGAGCCCGCCTGCTGCGACAGCTGCTGCGGTCCCAAGCACCACTGCGGCCAGCTCCTTGAGCGGATCCGTTGCCATATGGCGGCCAAGAAGGCTGCCCGTGCCGCCCGTCGGGCCCAACGGCACTGCTGCGAGCCGACCTGCGGCTGCGAGCCGGCTTGTGGCTGTGAGCCGACCTGTGGCTGCGAGCCAGCCTGTGAGCCCACCTGTGGTTGCGAGCCGACCTGCGGCTGCGAGCCAGCCTGTGGTCTCTGAATAGCCCCCGCTTGATCGCTGGTTCGGCTTGCCGGCCAGTCTTCATGCCACATCGACCCGGCCGAGCGCTAAGCTCGGCCGGGTTTTTTTGTGACCGGTCACGGCTGCCATGCGGGAATATCTGGCCGCCAAAGCGGGGTATGCTGAGCCGCCTCCGGTCATTGACGATCCCTGCCGACGAATCGACTGCCGTATGGCCACCACCCCGATCGAAATTGCCCGCTGGCTCGCCCACGAGGTCGATGCACTGCGGTTCGACCCGCCGACGGCCCATGTCTACAACCCACTCATCTACGCCAGCAAACCGCACGAGGCGTATCTCCGCCGCTATGCCACCCGCGGCGTCGAGACCCTGCTACTGGGCATGAACCCCGGGCCCTGGGGCATGGCCCAGACCGGGGTACCCTTTGGTGAGGTTGGTCTGGTGCGGGACTTTCTCGGCATTGAAGCCGCTGTCGACAGGCCCGCTAACGAACACCCCAAGCGGCCGATCGAGGGCTTTGCCTGCACCCGCAGCGAAGTCAGCGGCCGCCGACTCTGGGGCTGGGCCCGCGACCGCTTCGGTACCGCCACCGCCTTTCGCAAGCAGTTCTTTGTTTCCAACTACTGCCCGCTGGTGTTCATGGAAGATTCGGCCCGCAACCGCACGCCCGACAGACTGCCAGCCGCCGAACGAGACGCTCTTTTTGCCAGTTGCGATGAAGCCCTCCGCCAACTGGTGGCCTGGTGCCGCCCCAGCCGCATTGTCGGCGTCGGGAAATTTGCCGCCAGCCGGGCCGCCGCCGCCCTGGGAGACAGCGGCCTGCCGATCGACACGATTCTCCATCCCAGCCCTGCCAGCCCCGCCGCCAACCGCGGCTGGCAGAAGCAAGCGGAAAAACAGCTGACAGCGCTCGGTGTGCAGCTACCGGAAAAAGGTGCCCGTCACCAAAAATAGCCGATCTCTATCCCACCCAATTTTGGTGGCCGGCACCTTCAACCGATTGCGGCAAAGCCCAGGCGGGCAGCGGCCGGCAGGCCGTTGTTGGCCCGGTCACGGTTGCCCCGCAACCAGCCCAGGGGATGGCCCCGCCAAGTCGCCACCGTCCAGCCGATCGGCCCGGCTGGCAGCGTCAGGCCCTGCAAAAACTGCTGGGCCTGTTCGTCGTTCAGATCAAGCCGCTGCCGTGGCTGCCAGCAGGCATCCCGCCGCAGGGCCAGCGCATGGGAGGGCATCCAGTGCTTGCCGGGCCGGTAGGCAAGTTCGCTGGCCTGCCCGTGGGCCGGCGGCAGCACCGCTGCAATCTCAGCGGGCCAGTCCTCCCGCCGAACATCATGCCGCACCAGTCGGCCGGCCCGCAGCAGGCCAACCTGTTCATCACCGATTACCAGCGGCTCAGGATCAACGCCGCCAGGACGCCGGTGGCTTGGTGCAGCAGCCGCGTCACCCGCCCGCCGCAGTCGCACCGCATACGCCCCAGCACAGCGGTCACGGTGCGGATAGAGCCGATAGCCACCCGGGGCCAGCGGGGACCGCCAAGGCTGAAGATCGGCCAGTGGCTCTTCCTGCCAGCCGTCATGGCGACTGAGAAAGTCGGTGATGACCTGCTCGTTCTCCTCGACCGCGAAAGTGCAGGTGGAATAGACCAGCCGCCCACCCGGCTGCACCAACTGTGCCGCAGCCGTCAGGATCCGCCGCTGGCGGGCAGCAGAGTGCTCAATTTGCCGCGTGGTGAACGCCGCGACCGACTGCCGGCCCTTGCCGACCAACGCCTGCCCGGTACACGGGGCATCGACAAGAACCGCCCCAAACCGCCCGGCCCAGGCCGGTTCAAGCTGTTCAGGATCCGCTGCCGTAATTGCAAACCGGGGAAACCCCACCCGAGCCAGGTTGTAGACCAGCGGCGGCAGTCGTCCCCGGATCGGTTCGTTGGCCAGCAGCAGGCCACCACCGGGGCCGACCGTTTCCAGGATTGCCGAGGCCTTTGCACCAGGGGACGCACAGAGGTCGGCGACGCTCTCACCCGGCTGGGCATCGAGCAGCCGCAGGGCCAGCATCGACCCGGCATCCTGTACAAAGTAGGCCCCGGCCGCATGGACCAGAAAACGTCCCGGCTGCTCAGTTGTCGGGCAGAAACGACCGGCCGACAGCCAGGGCACCGGCTCGGTTGGAAACGGTGGGAGAGCTTCGCTTCCCTGGCCGGAGGCCGCGGCAGGCCGCAGCCGGATTGCCTTCGGTGGCCGGCTGAGCAGGGCCCGTTCAAGCTCGTCACATTCGGCAAGCGGCAACAGGCCATCCAGCAGCGCCGGCAGCGAGACCGTCGCTGCAGCCGGCCCCCGACGCTTTTGCTTTGCTGGTGTCACGGCCCGGCTTCTCGCACAAACTCGATGCGGGTGAAGCGATTGAGCCCGGGCACGGTCGCCACCAGACTGCCCTCACTCACGACGGTGACTGCAGTTTCGGTCGCGCGGCGATTTTCATCGGCACCGGTGCGGTCATTCATGGCGTTGGTGACAATCCGGGCCCGGTAGCGGGTGCCATCGACAAAGCCCTCGCCGCGAAAGTCGTGCGACAGCTTCCCGGTGTTGGCATGGCGGCCCGTCTGAACAGTGCTGGGAATGCGGACGGTTGCTGACGTGCGGCCGTTGGCACCGGACGCGTACAGCAACACGGTAAAGGTCTCACGTGACCGATTATAGCCCGCAATCCGGTAGCGCTCGTTGCCGGTGAACCCCGGGCCGATAACGGCAATGTCGTTGCCCACCTCACCGGCGACCGCGTGGCGGATCACCTCGTCGGCCCCGGCGGCCAGCTGGGCGAACCACCGCCAAGCGTAATAGTGCAGATGGTTGGGATCAGAAGGATTGATGTAGTTGTCAACCGTGAACGTGTTGCCCGAGGCCTCGGCAATGCTGAAGCTCTCGTCGCCGCCGTGAAGGGCCAGCTTCTGGGTGACGATGCCGGGGCCGCCATCACTGGCTGGAATGACAATCGCCGCCGCGATCTCAGCCAGTCGGCCGTTATAGTCCCGTCGCTTGGTCAGCCCCATCGCCCAGCCGCTGGAGTTGTCGGACCAGGGCAGCTGCAGGGTGTTGAGCCCCCGCTGGAGGCAGTGCCCCATGATCGTGACCGTCTTGGCAAAAGCGTCCCGCTCATCCCGAATCCCATCGCCGTTGACATCGACCGCGCTGCCGCCGTCATCCCACGACACCCACGATTCAGCCGCCAGCACTCCCTTGTGCGAGAGCCCGGCGGCATCAAGCTTGCCACGAACCAGATCAAAGTTCCCCCAGACCGACGGTACGAAGCTGCCGTCCATGCAGCCATATCCATCATTCTGATCCGACACATTCAGGTTCAACCCGTCGATCAACTGCATCAATTCGGCACTGGCAACCAAGCGGTTGTACATCTCGTCAACACCGCGGCCACCCTTGGCGGACAGCCCAGCCATCACCCCGCAGTTCTCACAGGGGCTCATGCCAGAGGTTGAAATGAGTACCGGACGGGCGGGCTCGGCGGCATAGATCGCCCGAATCTGGCGAGCACCCGCAATGAAGATCTCCTTGATCAAAAAATTGACATCGCCGCCCCTCATCATCCCCTGAAGATTGACCTCATGGGAGAGCTGATAAGCAGCGACCCGGCCCTTGAAGTGGCGGGCAATTCGACCCATGAAATCAGCGAAGAGACCGTCCTTGGGCCGCTCAAGGCCGCCCACACCCGAGGCCGAGGCCCAGGCCGGGCAGCCAAAAAAGACGAACTCAACCTGCAGGCCGCGAACCCGGCAGGCAGCGACTGCCTGTTCAATCGTCTGAAGATAGCCTGACGGATTCTTCTCGTAGTCGGTATTGGCTACCGTCGGCTCGGCGGCGTTCCAGGCCACCCAGAACTGGGCGTAGCTACTGTCGGTGGCAATGACCGGACGGGCCGCATCGAAGGCATTGTTCTGTGGCCGGCCGGCAAACGGCTGCCAGCGGACGCCGATCTGCAGGTGGTCGGTAGTCCAGGCATAGTCAGCCGCCGGTGCTGCTGCCACTGAAGCAGCCGAGGCCTCGGCCTGTGGGTCTGCCCAAGCGGCCGTGCCGCCGTGGAAAAAAAACTGGCAGCAGCCAGCAACCAAGAGCCGGCGAAGTGCAGGCGACGTCATCGAGGTCTCCAAAGAGGCAGGTGCAAAACGGCCGATCAAACCTGACGCTCGGCCGAGTTCTATTCAACCGCCGCGGCCCCGAGCTCTCCATCGGGTCTCTACCTGATATGAGAATCGATCAGGCCTGTACGGTTCGACTCAGCCAACCAGCCGGCCAAGGTGCAGACCAGCGGCCACGGCCAGCAGGGCGGCGACGGTGGTGCCGAGCACGTTCGCCGTCGCCGCGAGTACCCGGCCCTGCTCGAGCAGTGCAACAGACTGAAAAGCGAAGCTTGAATAGGTGGTGAAACCGCCCAGAAACCCGACCAAGAGCACCGTCTCCAGGCCGGTCGGCAAGGAAAAACGCCCCCTGCCAACTCCCGTGATCAGCCCGAACAGGAGGCCGCCAAAGACATTCACCGCAAAGGTTCCCCAGGGAAAGTCACGGTCGCACCACCGCAGGGCCAGTTCGGCCACGCCGGCCCGGGCCAGGGTGCCAAGGCCACCGGCAACCGCGAGCCCAAACAGGTGAGACCACGACATATCCTGCTTCCTTTTTTTATTGCTGCTGGAAATTCTCGGCCCGAACACCGAACAATTCCGTCCAGTCGACGTTTTCACCACCGCGGGTGGGCACGGCTCCCGCCCCAATTGGCATCGGCGGCGGGCTTCTGCCTGTCAGTGTCAGCATAACGACCGTCGGAGGGCCCTTGATCGCGAAGCCGCCAACCCGCCAGCGACCGGCCCTGTTGCCGCTGCTTGATGCTGTGCGGGCGTTGACGCCAAAAGAGCTCTGGCACGACCTGCTTGCCGGCATCACCTTGGCCACCTTTGTCATCCCTGCGGGAATGGGCTACGCCGTTGCCTCGGGACTGCCCCCGGCGAACGGCCTCTATGCCAGCATTGCAGCCCTGATCGGCTATGCCTTGTTCGGCCCCAGCCGCCGGCTGGTCCTGGGGCCGGACTCATCCCTGACCGCTCTGGTCGCCATCGCCGTGGTAACCCCCGCAGCCGATCCACCAACGCTGGTTGGCCGGGCCGGGGTCCTGGCAATGCTCTCCGGTGGTATCTGCCTGCTCGCCGGGATCACCCGGTTCGGGTTTCTCACCAACCTGATCTCCCTGCCGGTTCGGCTGGGCTATCTCAATGGCCTCGCCGTCACGCTGATCGTGGGCCAGTTGGCACCACTGCTGGGCTGCACTACTGGCGGTGGAGATCGCCCTGGCAATTCTTTTCTGGCGGAGATTCAGGACGTGGCAACCGCGATGGCCAGCGGCCAGATCGTGCCGGTCGCCGCCATGATCGGCGGGGGCTGCCTGCTCGTGATTCTGGCGCTGCGGCAGTGGCTGCCCGCAGCGCCGGGTGTCTTGGTAGCGGTGCTCAGCGGGGCAGGAATGGCGTGGGCGCTGCACACAGTCGGTGGACCGGTACCAGAACTGTTGGGAAGCGTCCCTGCAGGGCTGCCGGGGGTTCAGCTGCCCTTCCTCAGCTGGCAGGACATAAGCCGATTGCTGCCGGCAGCCGCAGCGATTGCAGTCGTCTCGGCTGCCGACACGGCAGTGCTGTCACGGGCCTTGCACGATACCCGTGATGGTGTGCCCCAACCGAACCACGAGCTGGCGGCAGTCGGACTTTCAAATCTGCTTGCCGGTCTGCTGCAAGGCTTTCCGGTCAGTTCCAGCTCAACCCGCACACCGGTCGCGATGGCCGCCGGCAGCCGTTCGCAGCTGACCGGCCTGGTCGCTGCCACCTGCGTCGGCCTGCTGTTGGTCGTCGCCCCCCGGGCACTTGTCCTGATCCCGAAAACAGCCCTGGCAGCAGTCGTGATCGCGGCCGCGGGCCGCCTGCTCGACCTGCCCGGCCTCATCAGGCTGGCCCGGCAGCGGAGCGGGGAGTTTGCCGTCTCACTTGTCTGCCTGGCCGGCGTCATCTTCGTGGGCGTTGTCCCGGGCATCGGGCTGGCGGTGCTGCTCGCAGTGGGGGAATTCGTCTGGCGGGCCTGGCAGCCCTATTCAGCCGTGCTCGGCCGGCTGCCCGGCCGCAAGGGCTATCACGACATCAGCAGACATCCAGAGGCCCATCAGGTGCCCGGCCTCGTGCTGTTCCGCTGGGATTCACCACTGTTCTTCGCCAACGCTGAGATCTTTCGCAGCCGCCTGCTCGCGGCGGTGGCGGCAGCAACGCAACCGGCTCGACGAGTCGTGGTGGCAGCTGAGCCGGTCACGGACATCGACGTCACCGCGGCCGACATGCTGCAGGCCTTGAAGGCCCAACTTGCCAACGAGAACATCGGGCTCTGCTTCGCTGAACTCAAGGGACCGGTCAAAGACCGGCTGCGCCGCTACGGCCTCTATGAAACCTTTCGCGACACGGGCTTTTACCCAACGATCGGCAGCGCCGTTCGCGACCACCTGAAGCACGAACAGCTTGCCTGGCGCGACCCGTTGCATCGGCCCCGTCAAACCGGCAGCAGACTCACCTCATGAAGGTATACTGCCGTGCTTCACGAAAAGAGTGGTGATCTGCGTGAACTGATCACCCGACGATTTTGCCCCCGCCGCAGAAAGCAGCCCGTATGGTTTCATTCGAGAATCGCATTCTTTTCGTTGGCTTTGGCTTTGTCGCCCGCTGCACCCTGCCAATTCTGCTCGACCACATCCGGGTCGATCCCAAGCAGATCACGATCATCGACTTCGAACCCGATGACCTGGCCCTGAGACCCTGGATTGAGCGGGGCATCAGCTTCGTCCGCGACAAGGTTGGCCCGGACAACCTCGGTGAGGTCCTCGGCCGTCACCTCGGCTCGGGCGATCTGCTGATCGACCTGGCTTGGAATATCGACTGCTGTGAGATCGTTGGCTGGTGCCACGACCATGGTGTGCTCTACCTCAACACTTCGGTCGAACTCTGGGACCCCTACGAACACGCCAAGGGGGCCCATCCGACGCACCTGACGCTCTACTGGCGGCACATGAACCTGCGGCGGCTGATTGCCGGCTGGGACAGCCCCGGCCCGACCGCAGTGCTCGAGCACGGAGCCAACCCCGGCCTGATCAGCCATTTCACCAAGCAGGCCCTGCTCGACATCGCAACAGCCTGCCTGGAGGAACAGAAGTTTGTGGGTGAGCAGGCCGATCGGATCGCCCAGCATGCAAAATCACAGACTTTCAATCATTTGGCTCATGAACTGGGCGTGAAGGTGATTCACTGCAGCGAGCGGGACACCCAGATTTCAAACCGCCCGAAAGAAGTGGACGAATTTGTCAATACCTGGAGCGTGGAGGGATTCCGCGAAGAGGGCACGACCACCGCTGAGATGGGCTGGGGGACGCACGAAAAAGAGCTGCCCCCCTTCGCCTACGAACACGAGGACGGCCCCGGCAGTCAGATCTGCTTGGCCCGGATGGGCATGAACACCTTCGTCGCCAGCTGGGTGCCGCACTACACGATCACCGGCATGGTGGTCCGCCACGGCGAGGCCTTCAGCATCACCGAAAAGCTGTCGGTGCGGGACCAGGGAGGCACCACGGTCTACCGCCCGACGGTCCACTACGCCTACTGCCCCTGCGATGCCGCCATCGCCAGCCTCTGGGAGTTGCGGGGCTACGACTATCACCTGCAGCCCCGGGCCCGGATCATGACCGACGAAATCACCAGCGGGGCCGACATTCTTGGAGCGCTTGTCATGGGCCACCCGCTCAACTCGTGGTGGTGCGGCAGTGACCTGTCGATCGAGGAATCCCGTCGGCTGGTGCCCCACCAGAATGCCACCACCATGCAGGTGGCGATCTCAGTGGTGGCCGCCTGCATGTGGATGATTGAGCATCCCGCCGAGGGCGTGAAGCTGCCTGACGATCTGCCACACGACTACGTGCTGGGCATCGCCAAGCCCTACCTCGGCAAGTTCATCTCAATTCCGTCCGACTGGACGCCGCTGAAGCACTACTCAAATGCCTTCCATGGCTACAACCGACCGGCAATCGACCCCGATGACCCGTGGCAGTTCAAGAATTTTCTGCTGACGGACGGGGATTAGCCTTACGGAAAACGCCGACGTCGTGTCGGCTTTTCCTTGGGGCAGAAGCATGCGAAGCCAAGGTTCGCCCGCTTCCGCTGGTACTCATAGGCGGCTTCCTGCCGCCGGGTGGCAGTGGCGAGGCGGTTTGCTTCGCCTCGCGTACTGCCTGCCCGCCATCCGCGGTCTGCGTTCCACCGTCCACTGCGAGCAAGGGGCAACCCCGAGCGGCGGCACGCACAGCCGGATCAAACTCCACCGATCACAACGCTCACCGCAGCCTCACAATTCACCTGCGGCCTCATCTTTGTCAGCGGCCCCGTTCCGCTA
>Ga0180434_10005345_pt1 | contig 15176 bp, 14 predicted proteins | sample SS_ome_7_FD_132453 | JGI IMG/M metagenome (GOLD analysis project Ga0180434, IMG submission 132453) | Hypersaline lake sediment archaeal communities from the Salton Sea, California, USA - SS_1_D_2 metaG | ecosystem: Environmental > Aquatic > Non-marine Saline and Alkaline > Hypersaline >...
CTGTGTCCATGTGCAGCCTGGAAGGCCGGGATTGTCTGCCGCCGGGGCGGACGGCCATGATTTGCCGGGTGAGCTGGCTCAGTCGGGGGACAGCCATCTTGGCTGTGCCTGTCCTGTGCAGCTATGCTCACTCCTCCGCCACCACGCGAAATCCCGTGTTATAGAAGCGGTAGGACTGTGTGCCCCGATTTCGGTTTGCCGACCGGCACTTCCTGGATCCGTCGCGCCACGCCCCTCCCCGCTGCACGCGGTAGCCGCCGCCGGCTCCGGCCGGGCCGGGCGGATCCTTGTGCGGGCTTGCTGAATAGTAGCGGTGGTCCTGCAGGTCCCGGCACCATTCCAGGACGTTTCCGTGCATGTCGTAAATACCGAAGTCATTTGGGGCGTGGGAGCCCACGGGCGCGGTGAATTCATGCCCGTCGCGGGGGTGGTTTTGCGCCGCGTCAGCGTAGTTGTCGTACCTGTAAAGATCCTCGTATCGGTCGCCGAAGCTGAACCTCGTTTCCGTACCGGATCTGCAGCAGTACTCCCACTCGGCCTCGTATTTTCATGACAGCACCGGCTCGCCTTACTTCCATTTGCACTTGCGGCGATTGAGCCTGTGGTCGCCGTGGCAGTCGGTGCAGACTTTTTCATCCATTGCGCTGAAGAGGCCCTCGTGCTGCGGAGTATCGATGGCGTCGCGGGTGTGGCAGCTCATGCACTTGGGGTTTATGTCCTGCCGCGGGTACATTATATCCGGCGCGGTGCCGTTTCCTCCCATCGCCCACGACTCGTCGGCGATGTGGGCGTCGGACTCGCCGTGACAGCCGCTGCAGCCGATGCCGGCCCGGGCGTGATCGACGGCGATGTCCTCGGCGGCGTAGTTGAGGTGGCAGACGTGACAGCGGCTGTTGTCGGCCATTTCGCCCTGCGGGGAAGCGGCCGGATCGTCCTCGGTAAGCAGCAGGGGCGGCTCCTCGGCAAGAAGCAGCGGCTCGTCTTCAAGAAGCAGGGGTTCGTCTTCGAGAAGCAGCGGCTCGGCATCAACCGTGGAATTGTCTTCGGCGGCCGCAACCTTTGCCGGTTTTTGCGGCTTGCAGCCGCCGGCGGCCAGTACCGCCAGCGCGGCCAGTAGGGGCAGGCCGAATCGAATGTAGTCAACTCTCATGCGATTTTGCTCGATGCGGTTAGACATTGGCCCTTCTTCGACCGGTCGACAGGCCGGCTATACGTACTGCCAGTTTCTCAGCCACTGGTATTTGGCCGGAAGAGCCGCCAGGGTATGCCTGCCCGCGTTTTCCAGCTCGGCCCTCTCCTTTACGTCCAGCTGGCGTCTCTCCTTTACGGCCAGGGCTAGGTTGTCCACCTCGCGGGGTTTGCTGATCCCCGGAATCGGGATGACCGTGTCACTGTGAAGGATATACCGAATCGCCAGGCGGGCCCGCCGGTCGTCCTGTTCCTGGTCGCCCGTAAAAAGCGACGATGCGGCGAACGGCTTTATCCCGAAGGCGCCGACATCGCATTTCTTGAGGGCGGCAAAGATGCTGTCCCTGGGGGCCGCTTTGGTCATGGTGGTAAACGGAAAAAGCACCACCTCCAGCTGGGGGAAGTATTCGATCATGAACTTGAACCACCGCCTGTCGTGCGAGGCGATGCCGGTGCAGCGGGTCTTGCCCTGTTTCTTGGCCTTCTCGAGGGCCTCGATCATCTCGCAGCTTGTATTGAACGAGTGCCTGCCGCCGGGCTCGTAGGCGGTGATCCGCCACAGGTCCGTATATTCGAGCTTGGCCCGGCTCAGGGCGTCGTCCAGAACCGTCAGCAGCTTGTCGGCGGTGCGATAATCGGGCTCGCGCGTCTCCCGCCCCGTATCGGACAGGGCGAGGTACACACTGTTGCGGCGGCTTCCAAGGGCCTTGATGTCCCTGTGCAGCTCACTGTCACCGGTGCAGTCTATGAAATTGATGCCGATATCGAGACAGCGGTTTATAATCTCATTGCGCTGCTGTTGTTTAGCCCCTGAATGTCCGCCAAGGCCGACAGCAGAGACCATCAGGCCGGTCTTGCCCAGCCGTCGGTATTCCATGTCGGGGTTGTAATTGAGGATTTTGCTCGTATTGGCTTTCGGCTCGCCGGAGCCTGCGGCGGTGCGTGCCGCCGCGGCCAGGCCGGCGGTGGCCAGGGCGCTTTGCTTGATGAACCTTCGGCGGGTTAATTCTTTCTTGTCCATAACGGTACTCCCAATAAGTCCACGTGGCGGCTTTAAGGCCGCTGTCTTGTCGCACAGTATTCGATTCGGGCCGTTCGCCCGTTAACATCCATCTCCGCCTGTCATTGGGCGGCGGGTTCGGCTTGCTTTTCAGCCTGCTCGTACAAGGCCCTTATCTGTTCGCTCGACAGCGCCCGGTCGTAGATGCGCACGTCGTCCAGCGCCCCGTTGAATCCGCTTCCTATTTTCACGTCCATTCCGCTTTCGGTGTCGACCGGCCACAGGCCCAGCAGGCCGATGTCGTGGATCTCCGCGACCTCGCCGTCCGTGAAGACTGTCACATTTTCGTTAAGGCTCGGCGGGTCGGCCTCGGCGACCGTCACCGCGACGTGGTGCCACTGGCCGTCGTTCATGTTATCCTTTATATAGTAGTACCCGCCGTGCGGCGTTATACCGATGTGTCTCCTGATGAAACCGAACTTCCACATCTTTCCGAAATCCTTCAACCCCCACAGGGTGATCGCCCCGCTGGAATGCTTGGTTTTGATCCAGGCTGTGACGGTTCGCGGTCCGGTGCCGGTAATACCCTTGTAACCTGTGATTTCCAGATAGCTGTCCGTGCCGCCGTCGAAGTTCATTGCCTTTCCTATACGGCCCTGCACCGAGTTCTCATCGAAAGACAATTTGCCTTTGAACGTGCCGTTCCGCCGGTACTGCGAGGAGTCAGCCGCCGTGGTGCCCGAGGACTCATCGAAAGACCACCATCCGACCAGGTTGGGGTCCACCGCCTCGGCGGCCTTTTCCCCGGCTTGTGGATCCGTCTTTTTCGTGCAGGCGGTCCTTTCGGACCTCTTTGAACAGGCCTGCTGCTTCGCCAGGGCCGTTAGGCCCCCGGGGCTGAGAATCAGAGTCACCATCGCTGTGCAGAGCAGTCGTACGAGCATAGTATTCTCCCGGTTATTATACCACCCTGACGTGAAAAGAGTTCAACGACCTTTAAAAACCCCATGATAGTGTTTTTTTCCGGCTGATGCAAGGGGAATTGGCCCTGGCGATAAGCCCCAAAATGGGTCATCGCCGGAATGTGTCGCCGCAACTCGACCAGCCCCGCGGCATGACGGCCTCTTGCCCATGCACAGTCGCTGTGGTAGCCTTGTGGCGGTTTTCGGCCGGCTCGTTTTTTTTAAGGAGAAATACACATGCCCGAGGATGAACAACTTTGGCGGCTTCGGCCTGAACAGTCCGGCCGGCCGCAATCGCCCGAGCAGCAAATGCAGGCCGGCATCGGCCTGGCGGTGGCCAGCTTGGCCCTGGGGGTTGTGTCGCTGCCTTTGTCGGTTATCCTGGTCGGTGCGGCGGCGGGCCTGGCCGGCGTAGTGGTCGCCGCGATCCACCTGTCCAGGAGGCTGCCTTTCAGGGCGATGGCGGTTTGGGGCCTTGTCCTGTCGATTTTAGGCACCGCCGGCGGCGCGGGTTTCGTCCTTTTCTACGCCGTGCAGATGCACAGGACCTATTCGATGATGGAACAGGCCGGGCAGGCGGCGTTCGAGGAATACGTTGGTGAGCCCGCCCCGGATTTAGCCGTCCAGGATATCGCGGCAAAGACGGTTAAGCTCTCCGAGTTTCGCGGCAAGCCGGTTGTGCTGGTCTTTTGGGCGACGTGGTGTGCACCGTGCCTTGAGGAAGTGCCAAACCTGATCAAGCTTCGCGAAGCAGTCCCGCCGGAAAAACTGGCGATAATCGGTCTTTCGAGGGAGCCCGGGGATAAGATCAAGCCCTTCGCCGAAAAGTACGGGATCAACTATACGCTCGCCTCGGTGGGTGATCAAAGCCTCGGTGAACCGTATGATTCGGTCACGTCGATTCCCACGACTTTCTTCATAGACAAGCAGGGCTTGATACAGGATGTTTTCCTGGGCGGCCTTTCGTATGATCAGTTAAAGGCGGTGGCGCTGGGCGGCGAAACAAATACGAATCAGGATTAAAGTATATTGTTCGGTCGCGGTCAGAAAGGGCGGTAGATGGAGCGGCTGCAGTACTATTTCACGGAGTTCGAACTTTTCAAGATCCAGGACGTTGGTATCACCATAAGCCACTTGTGGTGGCGGTGGTGGCGTTTATTGCGGCGCTTGTGCTCTCCAGGATAGCCCGCGCTGTTATTCGTCGGCGGCTCCTGCGGCGTTTCGAGATCGACCCGGGGCTGGAATACGCCCTTCTGCGGGTAACCCATTACGTAATACTCGTGGTCGGGGTTTACGTCGGGCTCAAAACCATAAACATTCCGCTGGGGGCCCTTGTTGGCCTTTTCGCCGTTCTGGGTGTGGGTATCGGGTTCGGGCTGCAGCACTTGGCGTCGAACTTCGTAAGCGGTCTCATCTTATTGCTGGAGCGGCCCGTAAAGGTCGGCGACCGCGTCGAGGTGGATGGAATATGGGGCGACGTAACCCGGATTAACCTGCGGACCACGATCATAACCACGCCCGACAACATCAGCATCATAATTCCCAATTCCAAGCTGATAGAGAACAAAGTGATCAACTTCTACTACTCCAACCGCAGGATCAGACTGCGGGTTCCGGTGGGTGTAGCCTACGGATCGGATGTGGCGAAGGTTACTTCTATCCTGGAACAGGTCGCCGCCACCGACGAGCGGGTCCTGAAACGGCCAGCCCCAAAGGTCTGGTTCAAGGAGTTCGGCGACTCATCGCTGAATTTCGAGCTTTTGTGCTGGATTTCCGATGCGGCTCTGAGGTACGACATACTCAACCGGCTGAACCGCGGGATCGACCAGGGTTTCAGGGCCGGCGGTGTCGAGATACCCTTCCCGCAGCAGGATTTGCATATCCGAAGCGCCGATGCCGCCCTGGTGATCAAGAAGTCGTAGCGAGAAAAAGGTACCAGGTATCTTTTTTCGCTTTTGGGGTGGCAGGCTTCCAGCCTGCCCAGAGGCCGAACGTGCTCTCGCCCTGCTTGCCGTCTCCGTCCTTTTCGTGTATTATTACCCCCTACGGCTTATAAAATCCGTAAACCGACAACCATAAGGCATAGACCGGGATCCGCAAGTGAAGCATTCGCTGCAGACGGGAGTTTCGTTCGGACTGACCTCGGCGGTCATAACGACCCTGGGGTTGATGGCAGGGCTACATTCGGGCACGCATTCCAAAATCGTCGTTCTTGGCGGGATATTGACTATTGCCATAGCCGACGCCTTTTCCGATGCTTTGGGCATACACGTGTCCGAAGAGTTCGAAAACGTACATACCGTTACGCAGATATGGACCTCCACGATAGCCACATTTGTCGCGAAGCTGCTTTTCGCGCTGACTTTCGCCGTTCCGGTGCTTCTTTTGCCACTGGGCTGGGCGGTGGTAGTCAGCATGGCCTGGGGGCTTTCAATCCTGACCGTCATGAGCGTTGTGATGGCCAAAGTGCAGAAGGGCAGTCCGTGGAAGATAGCCGGCGAACACCTGCTGATCGCGGTCGTGGTGATCGCCGCAACGCATAAGGTGGGCGAGTGGATAGCGGTGATAAACGGGTGAATTTGTTTTCAAGGAGATTATCATGTCAGATCTGACCCGGCGAAAATTCATCAAGGCGACTGGAGCGGGTGTGCTGGCTTCGGTGGGGCCTTTTGTAAGAACTGATACCCGCGGCGCTTCGGCAAACGGGACGGTCAACCACGCGGTGGTGGGTGTCGGTGGAATGGGCTCGGGTCATGCCGAGGCATTCGCCAAAATGAAGAAATGTCGCCTGGTGGCCATCTGCGACGTTGACCCGAAACGCCTGGAAAAAACGGCTCGAAAAGTGTCGGATGCAGCGAACGTCAAGACCTACAAGGACTGGCGCAGACTCATCGAGGACAGGGACATCGACTCCATAAGCATCGCCACGTGCGATCACTGGCACACGCCCGTGGCACTGGCGGCGATCTTGGCCGGAAAGCACGTTTATGTCGAGAAGCCCTCCAGCCACACCGTACACGAGGCCAATCTGCTGGTGGAGGCAGCCAAACGCTACACAAAGTGCGTTCAGCACGGCACCCAGCGCCGCAGCAGCACAGGTTTCATCGCCGCGGCCAAGGCGCTGCGGGACGGCATCATCGGTGAGGTTTATGCCGCCAAGGCCATCAACCACCAAAGGCGCGGCAAGATAGGGCGTGCCGAACCTACCGATCCGCCGCCAGGGGTCGACTACGACATGTGGCTGGGCCCGGCTCCAAAGGTCCCCTTCACCAAAAACCGCTGGCACTACAAGTGGCACTGGTTCTGGGATTACGGCGGCGGCGACCTGGTCAACGACGGCATCCACCACCTGGATCTGGCGATCTGGGGTATGGGCAAGGACAGGCAGTATCCCAGAGAGATCGTAACCTCCGGGGGGCAGCTCTGGTACGACGACGATCACCAGACGCCTGACACCCAGACCATAGTCTATGACTATGGCGATTCCCAGATCCTCTACGAGATGAGGCTGTGGACCCCTTACGGCCTGGACGGACGCGGCAACCAGACCGTGTTCTACGGTACCGAGGGCTACCTCAAGGGCACCACCGCCGTAAAGGGCGACGAGAAGATCAAGATCCGCCCGGAGGACTACGGCGTCGGGCCCGTCGAAGGCAACATGGAGAACTTCATAACGGCGGTGGCCGCCGACGATCCGTCTTTGCTCAATACTCCGATCGATGTGGGAGCGGTATCGGCGATCCTGTGCAACCTCGGCAACATCGGCACCCGCCTTGGCAATGCCAAGCTTACCTACGACGGCAAGCAGCGCAGGATCACCCAATGCAGCGCCGACCTTTGCAAGGCCAACGCCATGCTGACCAAGGAATACCGCAGCCCGTATACCCTGGCGTACACTGGCAGTTGAATTTACCCGTCAATCAAGGGGGTTGAAAACGATGAATGCCGGAATCGATTCGTTCGACCGCCGGAGATTCATGAAAGGGCTCGGCCTGGCCGCGTCGGCCTTTGCTGTTCCGGGCTGTGCCGGCAGCAGGGCGCCGATTGCATGCTCGGCGGGCCGCCGGCCGAACATAGTCTTGATCCTGGCCGACGACGTAGGACGCGAGGCCCTCGGCTGCTACGGCGGCGGCCCCTACCGCACACCCAACCTCGACAGGCTGGCCGAAGGCGGCGTCCGCTTTACGCATGCCTACTCCTGCCCCGTCTGCGCGCCCAGCCGGGTAAAGATCATGACCGGTCGATACGGTTTCAGGAACTACAAGGCGTGGGGACATATCCCGCCGGATGAGGTGACCTTCGGGCACACACTCCAGGCCGCCGGCTACGCCGCGGCCATTGCGGGCAAGTGGCAGATGACACTTCTAAAGGACGATCCGCACCACGTCGGCCGGATGGGTTTTCCGCAAAGCTGCGTATTCGGCTGGCACGAGGGCCCGCGGTACTACGATCCCTTGATATACCAGAACGGCAAGATCCTCGATACTTCGGCCGAGGACTACGGTCCGGACATCTATTGCGGATTTCTTATTGACTTCATCCAGCGCAACAAGAACCGGCCGTTTCTGGCATATTATTCCATGGCCACGGCCCACGACATAAGCGACGATTTCAAACCGGTTCCGCCGGTGGGGCCTTCGGGCCGTTACAATACGTACGGCGAGCTCGTCGAGTACATGGACGTTTTGGTGGGCCGGATCAAAGCCGCCCTGGAGCGTTTGGGCTTGCGGGAAAATACCCTCATACTTTTTACCGGTGATAACGGCTGCCCGGGGCGCTTCATAACCGGCTTTGAAAACGGCAAATACATCCGCCGCTCCGTGCCTTTGGAGTTTAACGGCCGGAAGGTAACCGGTGGCAAGGGATCCTTCACCGACGCCGGAACCAGGGTCCCGCTGATCGCCAACTGGCCCGGTGCTGCGCCGGCGGGCGCCGTCTGCGAGGACTTGATCGACTTTTCGGATTTCATGCCGACCCTTGCTCAACTGGCGGCGACATCGCCTCCTGCCGATCGTGTGATTGATGGCGTAAGCTTCGCCCCGCAGATTATGGGAAAGCGCGGCAAGCCGCGCGGATGGGCCTACTGCCAGTACGGCTCGAAGGCCTGGATCCGCACCAAGAAGTGGAAGCTCTACAACGACGGCAGCCTCTTCGACGCCGAGGCGGACCCGGCCGAGCAAAATCCCATAGCGCCGGGCGAAGGCGGCCCAAAGGCCGCCGCGGCGAGGAAGTACCTTGAACGTGAATATGACCGGCTCAGGGGTTGAGGACCCAGAAAGCCGCGTTCAGAAGTACGGCGAAGCCTACCCAGAGAACGTATGGATACATAAGGACAGCCGCCCGCCTTGATATTATCCTAAAGCAAGCCGCAGTGGCGATAACGGCGGCCCAGAGCATTATTATTTCGGCCAGTGCGGCGCCGATCAGGTGAAGCCCGAAAAAAATGGGCGACCACAGGGCGTTGAGGGCGAGCTGGACCGTGAATAAGGCCATCGCTATGCGAACCCGCCTTTTGTTAAGGCCCTGCCTCCAGACAAGGAAAGCGGCGATCCCCATCAAAATATAAAGAGTCGTCCATACCGGTGCGAAAAGCCATTCAGGAGGTGTGAAAGGGGGTTTGTTGAGGGCCTCGTACCATTGACCGGTCGGAAAGGCCGCTCCGATAAAGCCGGCCAGGAGGCTCGAACCCAAAGTGGCCGCGAACTTTAACGGTCCTGTGGGGATTTTCATGGCAAGGCTTCCTTTCTCACTTAGGCGACGGGCCCCTTCCGACGCTTTCGTCGCCGTACCTGGTCCTTATCCTGTCGATGGCCTCGTCGAGACGCTTCTGCTTTGGGTCCTCGAAATCCTTAAAAAGCGTCCTTTGGCCGGCGGGCCCGCCCGAAAAGCCGGATGCGCAAAAACCTATGAGCCTAAGCGGCCCGGCCTCGCCGGCGTACCATTTTTCGAACACTTCCCTCGCCTGGTTCGAAAGCGTTTCTGTGGAGTTCGTCGGGCGACAGATCGATGGCCCCGCAGACGCCGCACACATGCCGGTCGCATCTTTCGTCCCCGCGTGCATGAACAGGAATTTCAGTGCCGTCTGGTTGATAAGCCTCTGTTTCTAAAACCCTGTACAGAATTCATCTCGTAGTTGCCGGCCTGTTTTGCCTTCAAGCAGTTTTTCACTGGTGCGGGCCAGATAGGTCGAGTAGCCGCCGGGCAGACTTCTGGCGTCAAAGCCTTTTTGTTTCAAAATCCGCGAAGCAATGTAACTCCGAATGCCTACGGCACAGTATATATTGACGGCTTTGTCTTGAGGCAGCTCATCCAGTTTCTTGCGAACTTGATTTACAGGTATATTTAATGCTCCTTTGATACGTCCTCTGGCGACTTCGGCGGGTGAACGAACATCAAGCAGAAAATCGTTGCCGTCGAGTTGTTCAAAATGTCTTATATCGGCGGTACGATCCAGAATATTGCCCGCTGCGAAACCAGCCATATTTATGGGATCTTTGCCGCTTCCGTATGGAGGCGCATAAGCCAATTCCAGATCCTGAAGGTCAAAAACCGTCAACCCGCAGCGAATGGCAGTGGCGAATACATCGATTCTCTTATCCACCCCCTCCTTACCGACGATTTGTGCACCCAGGAGCCTTCCCTCCGGTTTGTTGAAAAGAATCTTAATGTGCATCTGATGGGCGCCCGGGTAATAACCGACGTGGTTGGCGGGATGAATATAGACTTTTTCATGCTCGATTTCGGTTTTTTTCAGCTCTTTCTCGGTTGCTCCCGTCATTGCTACGGTCAGTTCGAATACTTTGAGGACAGCCGTACCTTGGGTTCCTTTGTACTTCACGTTCCGTCCGGCCACGTTATCCGCCGCTATCCTGCCTTGTCTGTTTGCCGGGCCTGCCAACGGGATCAAAGCAGCGCGTTTAAGTACAAAATGTTCAACCTCGATTGCGTCTCCCACGGCGAAAATATCACGGTCGCTTGTTCGTAAGCGCTCGTCTACCTTTATTCCCCCTGTAATGCCGATCTCGAGGCCCGCTTGTTTAGCCAACCCGACCTCCGGCTTAACACCGATAGCAAGTACCGCCATATCACAGGAGATCTCCATCCCGGATTTAAGGGCAACTATCAGTGTTGAATTGGTCTGGCGAAATCCGGCGACGCCATCGCCCAGCCACAGAGCCACGCTTTGTTCATGCAGGTGCTCGTGCAAAGAAGCTGCCATCTCCTTATCCAAAGTCGGCATGACCTGATCGAGCATTTCGACTATAGCAACCAACATGCCACGGTTTCTGAGGTTCTCAGCCATTTCCAGGCCTATGTAACCACCGCCGACAACAACCGCGCGCTTGGGCTGTTGTTCTGCGATAAAGTTGTTTATGGCATCCGCATCCGGTATGCTCCGCAGTGTGAAGATGCGGGATGAGTCGATGCCTTCTATGGGCGGTCTGGCCGGTTCTGCGCCTGGAGAGAGAATCAGCGTGTCGTATTTTTCACTGTAAGTCTCCGTTGATGACAAATCCTTTACCATGACCCTTTTGTTTTTACGGTCTATCTCCGTTACTTCACTGTTGACCCTTACATCGATGTTGAATCTGGCCTTGAACTTTTCCGGTGTTTGCACGAGCAGATCATCTCGGTTTGTTATTACCTTCCCGATGTAATAAGGCAGGCCGCAGTTGGCGAAGGAGATGTATTTTCCTCTTTCAAACAAGACTATCTCAGTGTCTTCATCGAGGCGCCTCAGCCTGGCCGCAGCTGACGCGCCGCCTGCCACACCTCCGACAATGACGACTTTACGGGGCCTGGTATTTTCTTTGGAACCGTCGAATGTTTTTGCTTTTTGCAAGATCATTTCTCCTATGTCACAACCGATATTTCTTGAAATTACAGGACACTTGGCCTGGAGCATGAAGAACATGTTTTTGTTTAATCCGCTTAGGGTTTCGTAATTGCCCTGCCCCTTGGCTATAACCAAATCCGCTTCTTCAAAATGGTCCCTGAAGGACCGGCTGCAGCTTTCCAAGACTGTACCCGGGGCATCGGAGCCGTTGTCGATTACTTCCACAATCTTATGCAGGCCGGCGGTCACTGCATCTTCCATTGTTGCATCATTTATTACAGGCGAACCTTTGACGGCTACGGTGATTTTTTCCGTGGGCAACTGTTCAATCAAAAGACGGTCGAAAACAATCTCGCCGGCATTGTCAGCTAGATAAAGGATATTCTCTGAATCCTCTATTGCTTTGCGAAAGGCGCCGATTTGCATATCTGCGGACTTTTCAGATAAACAGCGGCTTATCGCTTTTTCCAATTCTGCCACCTGCAAAGTGCTTTTCACTCCAAAATCGATGATATTGCCTGCTATAGCCAGTCGAACCGCGGTTTCGAGAGGATTTTCCGATTCGGTGATTAAACGGCGCATTCGCGGGTATAATTTCAAAGCGGCATTATTAAACTGTTGCTTGACATCATGATACGGATCTTCGGCCCCCGCCAGCTCGCGGATCAGACGATGTATCTTTTGCCCTATAACCGGAGGTGGCTTGCGCGTGTCCATATTATTCGCAAGACCCAGGACGCCGCGCACAACCTTTTCGTGGATATTTACATCTTTTGTGGCATGTCTTGCAGCATCGAGCGATTGCCTGATAAAACACGGTATACAATCCAAATATATTCGCATTAATGAGTGTCCTGCCTCTGAGGTCCGAATCCGGCGGCGGAGTTCTTGATTAAGCCCGATTATTTCGGCAATTCCCTTTCCGTAGCGTTTATCCGCCTTGCGGCAATGAGTTTTGGAATGACTTTTTGTTGATTTACTTTCTGCATTTTTTGCAAAAGCCTTCAAGAATAACCTGCAGCTTCAAAACCTCGCAGTTTTGTGTAATGTCTTTTGGGATTGCTGCTCTTTTATAGCTGTCCGATTCAAAATCCATTATCAGGCCGCATTGCCTGCATTTGAAATGGTGGTGCCAACCAATGTTTGGATCGAATCGCATTGACGTTCCGAAACCATCCACCCGGTCTATCAACCCCATTTCATCGAAAGCGGCCAATGTTCTATAAACGGTGTCAAAGGATATGTCAGGACAATCTTCGCCGATTCGTTCATAGAGTACTTCGGCCGAGGGATGATCTTCCGATTTTATCAATTCCCTGTAAATAAGTACTCGCTGGGGAGTCACCCTGAGCCCGTGGCGCCTGCAAGTCTGCCGGAAATCCTCAAGCAACTCATTCTCGTCATTTATTGGCATGTGCTTATTAAATAAGAACAAACGGCAATTGTCAAAATGTTCTTTGAAAGGCTTTATCAACCTTGGCCGGTTCCTTGCGAGGAGGCTGATACCATCAAAATTGATCCGGCCGGGAGCCACTTGCGACCGGGAAGAAAACAGCCATAATGCTTCCGTAGGCATAGATTGATTCGGTGGAGGCTCGAAATCGCAGATGAACGCAGTTGGGATCATCGGCAGTTACCGAAAAGGGCACATAACCGACCAGGCGGTGTCGGCGGTTCTCGAAGGCGCTGAAGCCGCCGGCGCCCGGACCGACAAGATATACCTTGCCGACAGGAGGATCGAGTTCTGCGACAACTGCCGTGCCTGTACGCAGCAGGACAGGCAGCTGAGGCGGGCAGAATGTGTACACGATGACGACATGCCGGCGATACTCGACCGGATCGACGCCGCCGATGCGGTCGTTCTGGCCTCTCCGGTGAATTTCGGCAGCGTAACCGCGATCACCAAGGCGTTCGTTGAGAGGCTGCTTGTCTACGTCTGGTGGCCCTGGGAAAGGTCGATCCCCAAATTGAGGATCCGCAAGCCGTACAAGAAAGCCGTAATCATCACCTCCTGCGCCGCGCCGGGCTGGATGGGAAGGCTGTTTATGCGAGGCCCGTTAAAGCTGCTCAAAACAGCGGCTAAGTGCGTGGGTGCAAGGCCGGTAAAGTCTTTGTACCTGGGCCTTGTTGCTCGGCGGCGAGACCAGTATCTCTCGGATCGCAGCCTTGCCCGGCTGCGGCGCGCCGGCCGCCGGCTCGTCTGTTAAAAGGCCCGCGGGGATGATCTTAAGCAGGGCAATTCCTTAAGGCTATCTTTGAAAGGGATCCCTTGCGACCTTGGTTCCGCAGTACAGGCACAGCGGGTGCCTGCCTATAAGCGTCCTCTTGCAGGACGGACAGGCCTGTGGCGTTTCCTTGCCTCTTTTGCCGTCAAGCTTTCCGTCCCGGAGGTCGATATCCCGGATGCGCTTTACCAGGTCCTCGTCAGTATACCCGTGCTGTTCCTTCAGGATTGTCCACAGCGCCTCCGTGATCATGAGCAGCTTCTCGACATCCATTGCCATAAAGTCGAACACCAGGCGCGAGCTGCCGGCCGTCACCGGCCTCTCCTCGGCCACGGCCTCCACACGCCTGGCATAAATTTCCGACAGTATCGCCGATGCCGCAGACGCAAAGATCATCGCGTTCATGGTATTCGCCTCCATTTGGGCCGGGAACGACACTATAATATCCGCCTGTCTCCTTGTATTCAAGTTGCGTTCTATGAAGAGCCGTCACGAAGAAATCGGAATCGGAAAGCAATATGAGAATCCCGATGGCCTTAAGGAATCGGGGCCATAGCGGTGGTTGAAGCGTCAAAAACCCTCCTCTGCCTGACCTGAACACTCATAATTTTCAGGTCAGGAGCTTCAATTTTGGCCTCTTGCTTAATAGGTCGGGGTAGACTACAATCTTGTCGCACGGCGGGCGGGTTTGGGGTTTGGGGTTTGGGGAGGTTGTTCCTCCCGTGAAATCACGACAAGACACCCTAATGGGAATGAGCGGCTAAGGAAAGAGACAAATGGACGTATTCAGGCTGCGCGACAGGCTTATCGAGGACTATTCTTCGTTTGTTACAAGCTTTATCAATATCAACGACGGCCGCATAGCGGAGTATGTCCAGAAAGAGCTGGCTGGGGGCGTTCTATGGCCTGAGCCGATTGTTCAGCTCAACCCTTGTTTCGAACCTGGTGAATGTATCGATGATATGGTCAAAGCAGGCACCATACATCCGGAGTGCAGCAAAATCTTTCGAATTAAGGCTGCCCCAAAAGACAGCGGGAAACCTCTCAGGTTACACAAACACCAGGCTGAGGCCGTTAAGGCAGCGGTAACGCGTGACAATTACGTGCTGACCACAGGGACCGGATCTGGCAAGAGCCTCGCTTACATCATCCCTATAGTTGACCACGTCCTAAGAAATGGCCCTGGCAAGGGCATCCAAGCCATTATTGTGTACCCGATGAATGCCCTGGCCAACAGCCAGCTTGGTGAACTCGAGAAGTTCTTGAATTATGGCTATCCGGATGAGAAAGGACCTGTTACGTTTGCTCGCTATACCGGGCAGGAATCCGAGGAGCAAAAGAACCAGATTCGCGCCGAGCCGCCTGATATTCTTCTAACGAACTACGTTATGCTCGAGCTGATCCTAACCAGGCCGGAGGAGCGATCCTTGGTAAGAGCTGGTCGGAATTTGCGGTTTCTTGTGCTTGACGAGCTCCATACTTATCGTGGCCGCCAGGGAGCGGATGTAGCCATGCTTGTTCGCCGCGCCCGTAACGCGTTTTCCGGCGAGCAAATGCAATGTGTGGGCACCTCGGCAACGCTGGCTAGTGAAGGAACATGGCAAGAGCAACAAACAGCAGTAGCCGAGGCTGCAACACTACTCTTTGGGTCGACAGTTAAGCGAGTCAACATTATTGGTGAGAGCCTGCGTCGGGCAACCACAGAGCTGGATACCACCTCTCCCGACTTTCTGCAACGACTAGCTGCCAGGCTCACCGAAGCCAGCCCGCCATCGGACAAGCTTACCGAATTTGTCCAAGATCCGCTGGCCATATGGGTTGAGAACACTTTCGGCATCCGCAGAGAACCGAAAACAGACCACCTGGTACGCCAAGTGCCACGTGCCATCAGGGGTGAATTCGGAGCAGCAACCGAACTGAGCAAAGCCACGGGGGTCTCCCGAGACCTTTGCATGGCAACAATC
>Ga0180434_10005346_pt1 | contig 15172 bp, 3 predicted proteins | sample SS_ome_7_FD_132453 | JGI IMG/M metagenome (GOLD analysis project Ga0180434, IMG submission 132453) | Hypersaline lake sediment archaeal communities from the Salton Sea, California, USA - SS_1_D_2 metaG | ecosystem: Environmental > Aquatic > Non-marine Saline and Alkaline > Hypersaline > Sediment...
GCCCGAGTCGATCTTGCAGGCCCGGAACCAGTCTTGCCGCCACGCTGAGGGGAGCGTCGCTTCACGTGCTGCCGGCGAGCTGAGGTCCACCGTCCACGGGGGCCGCCGTTGGTGGGCGGGCACGGCTATGAGGCGCGCCGCCGCCTCCGCCCGGAGGACGGCCGTCGCGCATTGGGTCGTCACACTCATCTGCTTGTCGGGGTCCTCCGCGGCGGACTCCGGGCCCCACTCGTGGTTCACTCCGGCGATGTGCAGGAAGGCCGAGTGGACGGCGTGCGTGCTCCAGTAGTCGCAGTTGGCACAGGCCCCCGCCCTCCACGGCACGTCGGCCTTTGCTGCGAGCGCCTCTTCCTCCCACGTCTGGGGGCTGGCGCGGAAGCACAGGAAGAGGTCCTCGCCGTCGTCGCTGCCGGTTCCCCCGCTCGGGGCGATTGGCAGGCGGCACCAGCGCGCAGCCAGGGGCGCCTCGCGCTTCGTGTGAAAGCGCAGCTCTCCTTCGCGGGGGCAGTCGGGGCAGCGCCGGGCGCAGGCATGGCAGCAGAGCGCCCAGTCGTCCTTCTCGTGCACGTCCAAAGCTTCGGAGCGCAGTAGAGCTCCGCGCAGAGACTGCACTCCAGGCCCCTGAAGAGCGCGCCCTCCTTCAGCAAGACCTCGGGCAGGTTGGCGCTGAGGAAGTGCTCTATGTCCGCGTCCAGGAGGCGCACGTCGTCGCCAGGGGTGCCCCACTCAAGCAGCGGCCTCCTGCGCGTCCACTCCAGCGCGACGCCCTCCACGCGAGAACCCACGTAGGCGCTCGCGCGGATGTCGGGGTCCGCCAGCGCGTCCGCGGCCACCACAACGTTGACGGAGCGAGTCAGCTCCTCGTCCCAAGGCGGCGGAAGCGCCCAGGAGAAGGCGGCGTAGAGCCTCTCGGAGACCGCGGCGTGCTCGTCGGCCGTGGACCCTTCCGCCGGCCACAATGCCAGGCGCATGTCCTCCTTGCCGCAGACGAAAGCCTTCTGCACAGCGTCCAGGGTGAGCGCCAGCTTCTGTCCCGGGCGCAGAACAGCGTTGACGACGACCACGCGGCCCCCAGTCGGCATGGCCCCGCGCGCGTGCAGAACAGACAGCGTCGGGAGACACACCAAAGCGCGAGGCAAGAAGGCTGCAGACGGCACACACTCGCATTCTCCCGCCTCACTTCCTCTCCCGCCCCCGCTTTCTCTCCCGCCGCCGCTTCCTCGCTCCCAGCCGCCCCTACTGTCTTTTTCGATCACCAGCGAATGCCGCGTCAGTCGCTGTTCTCCACGGACGCGCCGGCTCACTGCTCCTCGCTACGCCTTGCGCGCCTCGTAGCGGCAGCGGCAGCAGCGCAGCACCACCAGGCTCTCCTCGTCCACGGCGCGCACGAAGCGCTCCTGCTCCAGCAGGGCGCCGGGGCACCCCGGCCGCGGGCAGCGCACCTCGGAGACGAGGCTCGCCAGCTCGTCGGGCAGCGGCGGGGGCGGCAGCCCCGAGGCCACGGGGTCGCCTCGGGCCAGCTTGAACTGCTCGCTCCGCCAGTAGGCCAGGGCGCCCTCGGGGCTGAGGTCCGCCAGGCGGCGCGCGAGAGCCGGCGACAAGCCCTGCAGCTCCGCCTCCAGCGCGCGGCGTGCGGTGCGCCAGCCGCGGCGCTCGGCGTCGCTGAGGACGTCGCGGGGGACGGCCAGCGCCCGACACAGGCGCCGTGCGGCGGCGCGCGGCCGCAGCGCCAGGCGGCCGGGCGTCTCCCGGAGCAGCCGCGCGGTGGAGGAGGGCTCGGAGCAGGCCTCCCACCCCCACGCGGGCCGCTCCAGCCAGCAGTCCCGCAGTGCGGGGAGCTCCAGCTCGCGCCAGGTGCCGCGCCGGCCGCTCCGCAGGTCCTCGACTTCCGCCGCAGCACAGGGACAGCCGCCCCCGTCCGTGTGGTCGCAGGTCTGGCCGAGGCGGCGGGAGGGGTGCGCGCGGGCCTCGGCCGCGCGCAGTGGCGTCAGGCCCTGCTCGGCGCACGCCGCGGCCGACGCGGCCACGCGGGCCGTCAGCACGCGGAAGCGGCCGCCGTCGCGTCCGCGGACAATCTCGCCCACCTCAGCACCGGTCTGCACGAGGGGGAGCTCCTCCTCCACGTCCTCGGCGCCAGGCTGCTCCTGAGGACGCTCCGCGTCCTGCGTCGCGTCCGCCTCCGCCTCGCACCAGACCACGGCGAGCGGCGCCGCTCCTGGCGTGCGCGGGCGCCAGACGTGACTCCGTCCGGAGATGTGCTCGCGAATGTGCACGACGTCGCCGGTGTCCTCGGCCACCTCGCCCTCCGCCTCGCGGCCGCTCTGGAGGCGCAGCCGCACGCGCGAGCCTCGCCCCAGCGCCTCCGCGGGCGAGGCGGGGCGCGCACGGCAGACCTGGTGCCAGTGCCCGCGCCGGAGTGCGGCGGCGCCGCGCGCCGCGGCCTTCGCGCGCAGCGCTCCCCAGGGGAGCGCCGAGCGGAGCTCCGCCAGAGTCTCGGCCAGATCCGCGGCGTCCTCGCCCCGGGCCTGCGCCTGCCGCCGCAGGGCGTCCACCTCCGCAGCCTGCGCCTCGCGCCACCCCCAGGCCTCCAGCGCGCGAAGCGCGAGGCAGACGTCGGCCCGGCTCCGCGCGACGCTCTCCGCCGCGAATGCCGCGGCGCCGAGCAGGCTCTCCTCCGGGGGGAAGCCGGCGCCCTCCAGCCCGCTCGCGGCCTGCAGCAGGGGCTCCTTGGCGCCGAGCGCGGCCGCCTCGGCCTGCGCGAAGGCCAGCGGCCCGGCGGCCCCGGGGGGGAGAAGCGCGCGGGCGAGCATGTGGAGAGCGGCCTCCAGGGGCGGCGCGGGCCGCAGCTCACCGAGGGCTCGCGGAAGCTCGGGCGTGCCCGCCAGCGTGGCCGTGGCCGAGCCCGGGCTGCCATGCACGAGGACGCGCGCCTGTCTCGTCTTCTGTGCACCGGGCCGTTTGGGGTTGCTCACGTCCAGCTTCTTCATCATGGCGTCGCCGAGGTCCTTGACCAGGGCGAGCACGATGTGCGCCCCGTCGGCGCGGCAGTCCGGGTGCACGGAGGCCGCCAGCACCGCGACAGCCTCTGCCAGGACCCAGGGGGCCAGGGCGGCGGGCGGCCGGAGCCCCGCGAAGGCGTCCAGGAAGCCGGCCAGGAGCTGGGGCGGCGCGCGCTCCAGCCGCGGCAGCGCCCACTCGCGCAGCAGCCGCGTCCAGGCGCCCGCGGCGGGCGCGCGCGCGAGGCTGAGGCCTCGCGCGGCCTGCGGCGAAGCGCGCCTTGCCCGCTCGCGCGCCAGGTCCTCGGCCCCCGAGGCCAGACGACGCCGCTTCAGGGCCGGGGCAGCCTCTGCCGGGGGCGCCCCGGGGAGCGCGGCGGCCGCGGCCAGCAGCGCCTCCTCCTCCTCCTCCTCGGCCAGCGGCGCATCCGCGGGCCCGTGCAGCTCCGCGGCGAGCCAGGCCTCCGCCTCCAGCGTGCGGGCGAGCGCCCGCAGACTCGGCCGCCCCCAGGCTGTCTCCTCCATGGCTTGAGCCAGTGTGGCGACGCTGACGCGCGCTGAGTACGCCCTCTGTCCCGCACGTCACCCGCGCGCCGCCTGAGATTTCGGTCCCATGTTTTATCTGCGATGAGTGTCGCGCCGAGAGTATCTCCTGCCGTTCCCTACGCCTCTCTGTTCACGCGCAGGCGGACTCTGCTCACTGGCGGCGTCGCTTCGCGGGCGCCTTCGCGGGCCCCGTGGCCTTCCGCTTGGGGGCCAGCTGTTGACGGAGCCGCGCCCAGTGCTGCCGCAGCACGGGGCACTGCGCGCACAGCTCCCGCGCGCCCTCCTCGTCCTGCAGCTGGCCGAGCGTAGCCACGCCCGAGAGCGGCGGCAGCTTCCAGAGCGCCCCGGGCGGCGAGGAGGCGGGCGGCAGCTCGTCGTCGCCGCCTGGCAGCGCCAGGGCGTCTGCGGGCGCCGCCTCAATGATGCGCTCGAGGTCCGGGAAGAGGTCGTGGGCTTCCTGGCCGACGCCCACCAGGAGCAGCGTCTCCATAGCGAAGCGGCGCAGCAGCTGGCGCTGCATGAGGCGCACCGACGCGATGGTGAGCTCGTAGCACGGGCGACGCACCTCGGGCGGGTAGAGCGCCAGGCAGATGTGGTCCGCGAAGCGCACGGGCCCCTCGGCCGCGAAGTCCGCGGCGCGGCCGGCCACGAAGACCAGCACGGCCTCCTCTGCTTGGTGCGCCGCCGCCGCCGCGCGCGAGCCGTGGAGGCCCGGCGCACCGCGCGTGCCCTCGGGCCAGCGCGGCGCCGCGAGCTCCTGCGTGGTGCGGCGGACGCACTCCTCGCGCTCGGCCAGCAGCACGTCGCGGCTGCCGGCGGGACCGCGCTCCAAGGCCCGCTGGCCGCCGTTGAAGGTGGCGGCGTGCTCGGCGCTGCAGGTGGCCGTGTTGGGCGGCGGGCGGCACCCGTGGAGAAACTGGGCGCGCTCGAGGCCGAAGCCAGCGGTGAGCGGGCTGGGCCTGCCCTCCGCCAGGCGCTGCTGCTCGCGGCGCAGCTGCTTCTGGCTGATGCACACGGCCGCGCCGCGGAAGCAGCGCCGCTCGCGGAGGTCGTGCAGCGTGCGCACCTCGAAGTGCTGCGGGTACTCCTCCAGCCACGCGCGCACGTCCTCCTTGGCGTGCAGGACGTAGCGCGAGGGGCGCGGGGGCTGCTGCTCGCTGGCGGAGTCGGGCTCCGCGGGCTCCGCGCGCCGCGCGCCGCGCCAGCGGCCCTTCGCCTCGGGGAAGATGCGGCTGAGGAGGTCGACGGTCTCCCGGGAGCCGGCCAGCTCCGCCTCCCCGCGCCGCGCCTGCAGTGCGTCGTGCAAGGCGCGCAGCGGGCAGTCGGCGGGCGGGCGTGGCCCCACCGCGCGGCAGCCCCAGGGGGCGCCGCCGTCGCGCGGGCCCCGCCCGAGGCGCTCGCTGAGGCCGCGCATGTAGTGCGCCCAGTCGGGGTGCACCACGATGTGCTCGCCGTGCCTGAGTGGCTGCCGCTTCGCCGGCGCGCTCACCTTGGGCGGCAGCCGCGGGTCCTCCCCGCCGAGCTCGGGCCACTGGTTGGTGCGCAGTGCCTCCAGCGACGCCCAGCGGCGCAGGTCCTTGGGCGCCAGAAAGCCTCCCTCGTCGAGCGGCGTGGAGCACTTGCCGCTCATGTGCTCGCTGGTCGGGAAGACGAGCAGCGGCGCGTCGCTGCGCCGCGGCGCGCGGTCCGCGAGGGTGCCGGCCAGCTCCTCCGGGCTGACTCGTGCGCTCGGCGGGCAGCCCGTCTCGCGCGCGCGACGTTCCCGGTGCATGCGCACCACGCGCATCTGCAGCTCCTCGATCTCCAGCGCGAGCGGCGGCACCTCGGGGAGCGCGGGCGCCTCTGGGTGGCTGGCGCTGCGCGCGGCCCGCAGCTCCGCGAGGCCGGCGGCCATGCAGGTCAAGCTGGCGGGCTCGCGGCCGTCCTCGCGCCAGGCGGCGCGCACGGCCTCCAGTGGCGCCGCCACGCAAGGCTGCGCCAGCTCCGCGCGCAGCCGCTGGCGCACCAGCTGCTGCAGGTAGCGGAGGCCCTCCGTCCAGCACGGGCCCGTCCAGGGGAAGGCACTGCGGCCCTCGCCGAGGAAGAGGGGGAAGTAGCGCCATCTGCCGAGCAGGTAGAGCACGCAGGCCTGCGCGAGCACCTGCTTCACCGTGCGGAACTGGTCCTGGTTGACCGCCAGGAAGACGAGGCCGCGCTCCTCGAGCGTCCGCAGCAGCGTCTGCTGGTCTTGGCCGAAGAGCACGCACTGCCCCAAGTCTCCCACGTAGCGGAAGTACTCCTCGCGGCGGAAAGGCCCGAAGGGCAGCGAGCCGCCCTGTACGCGGCGGCCCGCGGTGCGCGGACAGATGACCGCCGGCTGGGAGAGCGGCACGTGGTCCAGCCGCAACCGCTCGGGGAGCAGGCCCGCGTCGCACCAGGGCGTCTTGGGCAGCCGCATGGTCTCCGCCACCCAGGCGTGGCGGTAGAAGTGGTCGCACGGGCGGCAGAGCAGGTGCAGGTGGCGGCGGTTGGCGAGCCTGTGCGCGGCCCAGTCCACGGCGCGCCGCTGCTCGCTCCAGTGCTCGCGCAGGCCCTCGGCCTCGAACCAGGCCTCCTCTCCCAGCTCTTTGAAGCGTGCCAGGCGCGCCTCCGCGGCCACGGGCTGCTGCACCACGTGCGCCTCCAGGGGGGGCGAGCCGCGCCGGCGCTTCGGCGTGCGGCCTGTGAGGTCCAGCTCGTCCCAGACGGGCGAGGGCGGCCAGGGCACAGGGAGCGCCGCGCGACGCGCCGCCAGCCGCGCAAGCAGCGCGGGACCGGCCACGGTGTAGTCCTCGCGCGGGTCCAGGCCCACGAGCGCGTGGTGGGCGGCGACGCGCGAGGCCACCGGCACGGGCGAGCCCTCGCGCGCGAGGCCGGCCAGGAGTGCGGCATCGCTTGCCAGGTCCTCGTCGCGCAGCCGCGCCGCGAAGAGGGGCCAAAGCTCCACGGCGTGCGTCAGCGGCTCCAGCGCGCGCTTGTGGCGCGGGCACTGCGCCAGGGCGAGGCGCGAGGGCGTCGTGCCGCCGGCGCCGACGAAGTCCGCGCGGAGGAGGCAGGCCATCCAGGCCACGTCGGGCACCGCGGCCTCCGCCACGAGGCGCCGCAGCACGGGCTGCTTGATCTCGTGTGCGCCCAGCCGCGGGTTCTCGGCGCCACGCGGGTCCTTCGCCTCCAGGAAGGGCAGCTGCGCGTAGCCGAGGCGCGTGGTGTCCGGCTCCCAGCCATGGCGCACGCGCCGCACGCGCCCCTCCGGTGTGAGGAGCCCGCGCGGCGCCCCCGGGTTGCAGAGCACGTCGCGCGCCAGCTCTGCGTCTGCGCGGTCCAGCTCGTGCTGGTAGGAGCGCCGCCGCGCCAGGAAGGCGCGCGTCTGGCCGGCGCACCAGGCCGTGTACCAGGCCTCCGCCAGGCGGTCTGCGCGGAGCGCGCGCCGCACCCGCGGCCAGGGGCGCACGGCCTCGCCTTCCGCGACCCAGCAGCGCACGTCGTCGCTCTCGCCCCAGATGCGGTGGCCGAAGCCGTCGAGCACCCCCCGGGGCGGCGGGCGGTCGGGGAAGAGGTCCCGCTTCCCGTGGCAGAAAGCCTCCACCTGCTGCCGCCGCTGCCGCGCGTGGGCGAGAGCGAGCGCACCGCCAGGCTCGCGGTGCATGTGGTGCACCAGCTCTTGGCGGAGGAGGCGCAGGGCGGCCACGATCCTGCCCGCCTCGTCGCCCGGGAGGGGCGGGGTGCAGCACGCGGCGTAGGCCTCGGCCTCTTCGAGCATCGCGGCCAGCCCCACGTGGCCCTCGAAGCGGCGGTGCAGGATGCAGGCCGCGAGGAAGTACTCCAGCTTGATCGACGGCGTGCCGCGGTCGTCCTCGGGAGGGCCGCTGGCGAGGTTCTCGAGGTAGGTGCGGCCGCCTACCGCCCAGCCCTGCTGCAGGCGTCCCTGCGTCCAGCGGGCCCAGTGCGACCGCACCGTCCTCTCCACGAAGTGGCGCACGCAGCGCACGGCCTCCGAGAGCTCCAGCTGCACGAGGGCCGCCTTGTCGTGCTCCTCCACGACGCGCGCGCCGAGCGGGCTCGCGTCGCCCAGGCTGGCGAGCGCGGCCTCCTCCGGCGGCTTGCGGTGTGCGGCGAGCGCGGCGCCCACGCTGGCGCGCATCTCCTCCGCCAGCCGCGCGGGGTCCGTGCGGGACAGCAAGGCGAGCACCTCCAGCTGCGTCCAGAGCTGCGACCCGCGGCGGCCGCGCGCGAGGGGCAGCGCACGCAGGACGTCGCGGTAGACGCCCGGCAGCGCGCGGCGCAGGTGTGCCGCCGCCAGCAGCCGCCGCCGCAGCAGCACCACGCCGCCCGCGGCCAGCTGGCGCTGCCGCTCGAAGTCGCTGTTGGACAGCTCCGAGAAGGCCGCCACCTGCGCCAGAAAGCGCCGCTCGCTCTCGTCGAGCGGCGGCTCGTAGCTCGGCAGCGCCGCGGGGGGCCGGAGCCAGGGCTCCGCTTCCGCGGCCAGCGCGGCCAGCGTGGCGAGGCACTCCGGGTGCGCCAGCACCCAGCGCAGCACGTAGAGGGTGGTGGCCGGGCCCAGGCAGAGGGGCGCGAGCCCGCACTGCGCGAAGTTCTTCAAAGCCTGGCTGTAGGCGAAGCGCTCTCCGCTGCCCTGGCGCACGGCGTCGAAGGAGGGACAGGCGCGGAGCAGCTGCAGCAGAGGCTCCTCGGCCGCGCGGGCGAGCTGCTCGTAGAAGGTCTCCAGGAAGACGGGCACGGGGTCGCCGAGCGCCAGGCAGGCCGCGGCCGCGGCCTGGCGCAGCGTCAGCACCAGGCGACGCCGCCACTGCTGCTCGAGGCCGCCACGCCGCTCGTCCGCCGCCAGCAGCTCGCGGCAGCTGCGCTCCACGTCCTCCTGGCGCGCTACGTGGGCGGCGAGCACAGGCAGCGCGCGGTCTTCCCAGTCCTCGGGGCGCAGCACGCCAGCGCCGTAGACGCGCCGCGACGCGGCCTGCGCCCTGCACCACCAGGCCTCGCCGTCCAGGAGCTCCGTCTCTTCTTGCAGGGCCAGGCGGATGGCGCGAAGCGCCTCCTCGCGGCTGGCGCTCTGGGGCCCGGCGGCCTCCAGCTGACGCGCAGTGCCGGCCGCGTCCAGCTGGTACACGGAGCGGCGCGACACGGCCAGGCTGGCCAGGCGCGTGGCTGCGGCGCCCGCCTGCGGCGCCTCCTTCTGGCCGCAGAGCAGCACGGCGAACTCCTTGCGACGCGCCAGGCGCACCCAGAAGCGGCGCACCAGCGCGCCGGCCAACAGGAGACGACAGCCCCCCCGCGCCAGGCGGCTCTCGCGCAGGCAGCGCTCCACGACCCGGTCCGCCTCCTCGAAGTTCCGCTTGAGCATCTCCAGCGAGGGGCGGAGGAAGCGCGCAAGGGGCGCGGGGTCGTCGGTGCTGTGGCGGTTCCAGGCCTCGGCGTGCCCGAAGGTGTCCGTGGGCACAGGTCGCCGCGAGCCCCGTTCCGTGGCCTCTCGCTCCAGGAAGGCCACGTAGCGCGCCTCCTGGCGCAGGGTCTCCAGCCACTCCCGCTGCACGGCCTCCCTCTCCTCGGCGCACTGGGGCGCCGGCAGCGTCGCCAACCACCTCGCGAGTGCCGCAAGGTCCACGTTGTCCCGCCGCCGCTCGTAGCCGCCGCGCCGGAAGGGCGGCGCACGGCAGGTGCTCGCCCAGAAGCGGGCCACCGTGCAGAGCTGCAGCTCGCGCCGGCCGCTGCGCCCAGGAAGCCGCAGCTCGCGCCAGCAGCGCTCGTGCAAGCCCCGCAGCCACGCCAGCACGTCGTCGGCCTTCTCCGTGGCCACCACGGCATACCACAAGAAGCGCAGGCGCTCTTCTTCCGGCGCGCGTGCCTGCCAGTAGAACTCGTCGGCGACGGCCAGCGCGCGCCGCTGCTTGGGCACGTGCGCCTCGGACGTCGCGCGCTCGTCGTAGAGCACCTTCAGGTCGGCCATTGCCTCCTGCCGGCGCAGGTCCTCGGGGTGCTCCCCCGGCTCCAGGCGCCGTGTCCGCTCCGCGCGTGGCGGCACCTCCTGCCTCCGCGGGCGCTTCTTGCTCTGCGTCGGCGGCAGCGGGCCCACGACGACGCGGACGCGCGAGTCCATCTTGCTGGCGCAGGGCCCGTAGGCCTGCTCGGCCAGCGCGCGCAGCCAGCCCTGCGCCGCGGGCGCGGCGGCCAGCGCGTCGTCGGGGCGGCAGCCCGCGAGCCAGGCCGCGGCCGCCTCCTGGAAGGGCGCCTCCCACTCGTCCCGCCGCGCGGCCGCCCAGGCTCGCGCGGCTCCATCGCAGGACCGCAGGGCGAGGTGCTGCAACTGCGCCCGCTCCTCCGCGTTGGCCTCGTCCCAGTGCGTCTCGAGCTCGCGCCGCGCCGCCTCCGCGTCGTGACCGCTGCGCCGCAGGCGCAGCACCGCGCCTGCCGCGCCCTCCGCAGTCTTGCCGCGCCTGGGGCAAGGGAGCGTTGCCTGCCGCACGGCCTTGAGCAGGCGGCGGCAGCTCTCTTCGTGCGCGCTGCTTCGCGCCGCCTCCTCCTCGAGGAGCGCGCGCCAGGGGTTCCATTCCGTGTAGCGGCTCTCGTCCTCGGGGCGGTCCGGCACGCTGGCCAGGGAGGGCACGACCTCCACCAGGGGCAGCACCAGCACCTCCTCGCGCGCGCCGAGCAACGGGACCTCCCGCAGACCGTCGGGGCCCTCCTCCAGCACCTTCTGGCTCCGCGCGTACGTGGTCTGGTGGCGCGCACTCAGAAGCGTGTCCGCGAGCACGATGGTGCGGCACTTGCCGTTGGCCGCAGGCAGCTTGACCGATGCCCAGTGCTGCGCCGCCTCCTCCACGAGCTGCGCGGCGGCCGCCACCTCCTGCTCCGTTTGTCCCTCGCCTGCCTCGCCCACCAGGCGGAAGCAGGCGCGGCACGTGGCCGCACCTGCGCCGCATACCCGCTCCTCATCTAACCAGAAGCTGAAACCGCCAGCGTCCGCGGTGGTCGAGGACCTGCGGCGACGCAGCTCGGCGTGGAGCTCACCGAGCCCCGCGTGCACGACGTCCGCCAGCGTGCCGCGTTCCTCCTCGCCACCGAAGCGGAAGACCTCGATGGTGATTGCCGCCGGCAGCGCGGCGAGGCTGCTGTGGTCCCAGCCGTGGCAGGAGGCCACGATAACGGAGGCCATCTCGTCGAGCAGCCCCTCCGTCCAGCGCTGCAGGTAGGGAGACCGCAGGCAGCGCACGACCGCGGCTGGGCGCTCGCTGATCATGTTGGAGAGGTAGGCGCCGCCGCTGGGCTCCTTGAACCTTTGCCCCGCCCTGTCCTTGCGCAGCATGCCCATGACCTCGTCGTGGATAGCGTCGGCCGTCGGGAGCAGCCGCAGCGTAAGCGGCCGCGGCCCGCCCTCCCGCGCCATGCTGGGCCGAACACGTTCACGGCTTTGAGCCAAACTGCTTCGGGCGGGTCTTGCGCTCTCCTCCCGCTCTCCTCTCCGCTCTCGCTCCCGCTCCCCTCCCGCTCGCCTCTTGCAGACGTGTGAGCCTTCGACCGCAGGTGCTGCCGAGCTAGAGCGTCTGGCTCTGCGTCGTCTTCGCGCTTGAGCCCAAGATTTCGGTCCCTCAAACTTGACTAGGCGCTCAACCGCTCTTTGGCCCGCACCCCGGCCGAGAACTCGTCGGAATCGGGCTCCTCCCGGTGGCCACCACCCCATTATGCTAGATCCGGAAACAAGCTCCTGCCCACTTCCCCGCCCGCACACACCCCGCACCTTTAAGCTCCAAGAGACCGTTCTGTGCACGTCCCTCTAGCAGCAACCTACCGGCCGCGCGTGCGCTCTCTGCTCCCCGCGCGCGGCAGCCCTGCCATCAGGCCAGCTCCCACAAGCGGCGGCGGGGGAGACAGCGTCCCGTCACGCCGGTGAGGCTAGCGGCTCCGCAGGTGAGCACGTCCAGCAGCTGCGCCCCCTCTGCCACCTCCAGCCCCGCGCAGGCACGCTCTCTCGCGGCGGCGTCCAGGCGCGTGTCCAGCACGAGCTGCTCGGCGGCCAGGTGCTCGGGGTCGCCGCGCAGCACGGCCGCGACCGCGTCCTCCGTGGCGAGCTCCAAGTCTTCCAGCACCTCCGGCGCGAGGGGCGGGGCGAGAGCAGAGAGCCGAAAGAGCGCGCTCATGAGCTCGCGCAGCACGTGGTCCAGCAGCAGGGCCTGGTGCTCCCACTGGTCGTGCGCGTCCTCCCAGCGCTCCGTCCCAGGTGCTGGCGCGACCAGCTGCTCCGCGAGGCGCTGCGCCAATGGGCGCCGCCCCGCAGGCGCGGTCGGCGGGGGCGCAGCGGCTCGTGCGCCGCACAGCGTCTGGAGCTCGATGTCGAACTGCGCGGCAGAGACGCTGTTCTCCGCGAGGGTGCGCAGGACGCGAGCGGCGGACTGCCGGCGCGCTACCGCGATGCGCAGGCGCCCCACGCTCTCGTCGGGCGACCACGAGGCGGAGAGCCGCACCCACTCGGTGATCGACGCCGCGTTCCACGTTGACATGTCGCCGCGCACGCCCAGGAGCACGGTGGAGGTGGCGGCCGCCGCGCACACGGCCCGCATCGCGAAGGCGAGCCCCCGCGGCGCGCCCTCGGCGCCGGGCACGCCTGCACAGTCGCGCAGCGCCTCCCCGAAGCTCTCGCGGAGTGCCCCCTGCGGCCGCCGCTGGCCGAGCAGCTCCGTTAGCCGTGCGAGGGGCGGCGGCGGCTCATCGGGCGCACCGGCGAGCCAGGTCTGCACCGCGCGCGCTTCAGCGGTGCGGGCGGGCTCCGCAGGGCGCAGCAACAGGCGCAGAAAGGCGGAGAGGCCCGCCGCCTCCGCGTGGCCGTTCGCGGCCACGGCCAGGAGAAGGAGCGGGCGCAGCTCCCAGGAGCGGCCCGCCGGCGCCGTCCGCAGCTGCCGGAGTGCTCGCGTCAGCTCCCGTCCGCGCGGGGTGGCCGCGGGGCTCTGCTTCTCCTGCTTCTCCGCCTCGGCCGCGAAGACCTGGCGCACCGTCTCCACCGCGAACTGGCTGCGGGCTGCGGACAGCACATGGCCCACCTCGCGGGCCAGCTCGCGGGTCGCCGCCTCCTTCTCCGGCGGGCGGGCCGCGACCTCGCGCGCCAGCGCCTCGCACCAGGGGAGCGCCGCGCTCGGCACGGTACGCAGCAGCTCCTCTGCGAGGAAGGGCGGCGCGGCCCCGAGCCCCCAGCTCGCCAGCGCGGCTGCGCGCTCCGCCTCCGAGCAGGGGCCCACGCCCAGCGCAGGGGCCTGCACAGGCGCCTCCAGTGCCGGCAGGGGCGCCGGCTCGGCCTTTAGGGCCAGCGGGGCGGGCTGCCAGTGGCCGGGGAAAACGCACACGAGGACGTCCTCGCGCGGGAGCATGGTCCAGAGCCCCGGCACGGCGGCACCAAGGGCCGCGGAGCAGGCGCCGCAGAAGGAGCACGGCAGGCGGCCGCTGGAGATGTGCGCGGCCCAGTCCTCGAGGTCGGCGAGGTCGAAGCGCTCCGGACGCGCCAACCGGTCCCAGGGCTGCGGGTGTCCGCTCGCGCAGAGCGGCAGCGGCTCCGGCTCGCGGACCACGTCGCCGCGCCAGTTCTCCAGGCCCACGTGCTCCTCCCCCGTGCGGAAGACGGCTTGCAGGCGTCGCCGCACCTCGGCGTCCCCCTCGGCGCGCGCCAGGCGCCGCTGGCAGACGCGCACGCGCGGGAGCTCGCGCGCTCGGGCCTGCGGGAAGGCCGCCCCGGGCTCGCAGCGGACGGTGAGGCGCAGGCGGCACTCCGCGCCGGGCGTCGTGACCCAGCCCTCGGGCGCCTGTCCTGGGTTCTCGAGCTGCGCCCAGCCCGTGGCGGCGAAGACCGGCGTCCCGTCTGCTCGGCGGAAGTCCTCCCACTCCACAGCGGGCGGCGCCTCCTCGAGGCGCACCGCCACCTCCAGGCGGCGCGTAGGCGGAGCGCTCAGCAGCTGCCCCTGCAGGAGGCGTCGCACGTTCCGCGCGGACCACTGTGGCAGCACGGCCGCCTGGTCCTCACGCTCCTGCTCGTCGGCGGCGGGGCGGAGGGCCCAGGGGCCGTAGTAGAGGCCGTGCGCCTGCCGCTCCTTGAGGCCGCCCAGGGCCCACCTGGCCGCGGCGGCGTGGGCCGGGGTGGCGAGCGGTCCGTGCTGCAGTGCTGCTGGCAGCACCTCCTCGACGTGGGCCACTGCGGGCGCCTCGCCGCGGGCCCGCGCGTAGTTGACGAGGCAGAGGGCCTCCGCGTGCGGCCCGCAGACGGAGAGCGTGTTGGCCGGAGAGCGCCAGCCCTCGTGCTCCAGCCGCCCCGCGTAGCGGGCGTTCGGACCCTCCGCCCCGCAGCGCCAAGCGCGCTCCCCCGCACCGGCCACCGCCTCCCACTCCTCGGGCGGCGTCCCCTCGCGCAGCAGGCGAGCCGGCAGGCCCGCAGCGCGCATGGCGGCCTGCAGCGCCGCCAGCAACTCCTCGCCGCCCGCGCCCTCCACGGTGATGCGCTCGCGCCGCACGCAGCGTTTCTGGGGCGCCGACAGGGCACGCACGGCGGCCTGCGGCAGCGCACGCGCGAGCCCCCCGGCCAGTGCCAGGGCTCCGGGGCCTTGCAGCGTGGCCGGCGACCCCCCCTGCAGCCACAGGCACTGAGACTCCTCCAGGCAGCGCTGCAGCGGCGCGAAGGCGCGGAGGGCGCATGTGGCCGCTGCTGCGATGCGTTCGCGCACCAGCTGCGCGCTCTCGGCGCGGGTGTAGAGCCAGTAGCACTCACCGTCGCCCCCGGCGTCCATGCAGCTGTCGTCGGCGTCGGGAAGAAGGCTCAGGCGGCTCGCGAGCATGGCGCCCACGGGCCTCGCGCCGGGGCCCACGAGGAGGCCCCGCCATCCGGCGCGCTCACCGAGGTGCACCGCGTCGGCGGCGCCCGGCGGGACGGTGTAGAGGTGCACCCAGGCCCGCCGCCGCTCGGCATTCGCGCACTGGCCCAGGGGCAGCGCCAGGCAGAAGTGCGTGGGCAGCGGCGCCGCGCCGCTGAGGTAGGAGAGCTCGCCCCCGCGGTCGAGCAGCACGCGGAAAGCGCCGTCCGCGCGCTTGTCGTAGTCGAGCACCGTGGCGGGCGCGAAGCCCTCGCCGCCGCCGGGGAGCAGCGTCCAGACCTCGACGCGGTCGCCGCGCTCGTACTCCACGCTCTCCGCGGGGATGTTAGCGAGGTCGCCGAGGCGGTAGATGGTGTTGGCGTCCATCGCGTGCACGCGCACTAGGGACTGCGGACCTGAGAGCAAAATGGCCGCGGAAAGACCAGTCTGTGAAGAGGAAGGGGACACACAAGAGCTCGGGAGAAAGAAGGAGAAGGCCCTCCCGGGCCAACCCCGCACAGAGGCGGCCCTCAGGGGCTCCTGCGGTCAGGAGCCGTGAGAAGGGCTCACGGTGCGCTATAAAGCATTTGCAACACCCACGAACTCCACGCCACTTCCCCACCGCACCTACCGTCTCACTTCGCCGCGCGACCATGGCCTCCTCCCCCACCTTCGTCGCCACCGTGCCCAACGGCAGCGCGGATGCCGTGCAGCGCATGCGGGGTCTGCTCTCCGAGACGTGCCGTGACGTCTCCGTGCAGCAGGTCCGGGGCA
>Ga0180434_10005347_pt1 | contig 15170 bp, 15 predicted proteins | sample SS_ome_7_FD_132453 | JGI IMG/M metagenome (GOLD analysis project Ga0180434, IMG submission 132453) | Hypersaline lake sediment archaeal communities from the Salton Sea, California, USA - SS_1_D_2 metaG | ecosystem: Environmental > Aquatic > Non-marine Saline and Alkaline > Hypersaline >...
CGAGCACCTCCAGGGCCTGGTCGGCCTGGGGGCCTGCCACCAGCCGCAGCAGTTCCGCCTGAATGCGCTCCGGTGCCGCCCTGGCCAGCAGGGCGCGCTGTCGCCTGAGCATCGCCATGGTGGCGTCGTCGAGGTTGAAGGGCAGTTCCGCCAGCAGTCGCACGCCCCGCAGCAGCCTCAGCGGATCGTCGATCAGGTTGTGTTCAGCGATGGCGGCGAGGCGCCCGGCGCGTAGATCGTCGAGGCCCCCAGTGGGGTCGAGCAACTGGGGCTGGGGAGCGATCACCAGGGCGATCGCATTGAGCCGGAAATCCCGCCGCCACAGATCCGCTTCCAGCTCGGCCCCGTCCTGCCGTGCCAGATCGAGGGTCCAGCCCTTCAGCACCAGGCGGGCCATGTCGCGTTGCGCATCGAGCACCACGCAGGCGCCGCCATGGTGTTGGGCCAGCCGGGCCGTGAGCTCCAGGGCGTTCTCGGGCACCACCAGATCGAGATCCGGTTGGGGCCGCAGCCGCCCGATCAGTCCATCCCGGATCGCTCCTCCCACCAGGGCCGCGCCCGGTGGCAGGGCCGTGAGCGGGATCGGCCAGCGCTCCGGTGCCAACCGCTGCCAGAGCAGCGAGGCCCACGCGCGGGGCTCCGCCTCCAGAATGGATGGCTCAGCGGCATGGCGAGGCATGTGCATCTGCGTGGATTGCCGCTGGGTCGATCGCTGTCAGGCCTATCACGCGGTGGAGCGCCAGCACGGAGCCGAGCACCTCAATCCGGCTCCGGATCTGGAGCCCCGAAAGCCCCGGATTCACATCAGCGTGCGCGATCTGGAGGGCGGGCGTGTGGGGGTGGAGTGGGACGTTCGCGCTTGCGACAGCTTTGAGGCTGAGCCTGGGCGCTGGCAGCGCCTGCGTCCGGGTGCGAAGCTCCCTCCATGACCCGCTGGCTCCTGGCGCTGCACAGTTCGACCTCCGATCTTGGGGTGGCCGTGCTCGACGCCGACCACCCCTCCGACACGCGGCGTCATCTCGTGCTTTCCTGTGGCCGCCGACTGACCAACGATCTGATCCCGGCCGTGCAGCTGCTGCTGCCGTCTGAGGAGTGGTCGTCAATCACTCGCCTGGCGGTGGCCACAGGGCCGGGCGGGTTCACCGGCACCCGATTGACGGTGGTGATGGCGCGCACCCTGGCGCAGCAGCTGCAGGTTCCCCTCGATGGGGTGAGCAGCTTTGCCCTGATGGCGCACCGGCTAGCCCGAGACGCTGCGGCCTGCGTCGATTCCTTCGATCCGGAGCAACCGTTCTGGATCGTGCAAGACTTGCCCCGTCGCGGTCGCGTCGGTGGCTGCTACCGCTGCAACCCGGCTGAGCTCGGCGCGGTGGAGCTGGAGGCTCCTCGCCTGCTCGCTGCTGATGCCCAGCCCCGTCCAGCCCTGCCCATGGCAACGGACGTGGCGGCGGATGTGTTGCATCTGCTCGATCTCTGTGGCCAGGCCGATCAGCAGCGACGCCCGGCCGCCTGGTCGGAGGTGCTCCCCCTGTATCCCACGTCGCCTGTGGGTGTGGTGTGAGCCGATGGGGCGCCGCTTTCTGATTCTGAGCGCCGCGGCGCTGCTCGGCGCGCTCAGCGCCTGGCCGTTGCGGCCCTATCGCCAGGCCTGGTTCACGCGTCAGCCTCCCCAGCGCGTTTTGGTGCTGGGCGGCGATGTGGATCGGGAGAAGGCCGGCCTGCAGCTTGGCCGTCGCCTCGCACTTCCCGTGGTGGTGAGCGGCGGCAGCAATCCCGAATACGCCCATTGGCTGATGGATCGCGAGGGCCTGAGCCAGAGCCGGGTGCGCCTGGATTACCGGGCGAAAGACACCCTGGGCAACTTCACCTCTCTGGTGGATGACCTCAAGCGTGAGGGCGTGCAACACGTGCTTCTGGTCACCAGCCGCGACCATCTGCCCAGGGCGATGGCGGTGGGGCGGCTGGTGGCTGGCAGTCGGGGCATTCGCCTCACCGCCGTGCCGGTGGCCTGTGCGCCCCGTTGCCTCGAGGAGAGCCGGGGGAAGCTGGTGGGTGATGGTCTGCGCGCCCTCGCCTGGGTGCTCACCGGGCGGGATCTCAAACCCTGGGCGCGGATGTCGTGGGGGAGGTGGCTCAGTGGGGGGACTGGCCCGGCAGACCCTGACTCAGCAGACCTTGAGCCAGGAGGCCCTGATCGAGCAGGCCGTTGATCCGTTGCTGGAGTTCCCTGGTGGTGGCTTCCAGATCGGTTTTGCGGCGACTGGCCGGAGCCGGGATCGGGGTGCCGATTCGGAGCAGGATCGGCACGGTGCGCAGGCGCCTCTGGCCCGGGCCCCAGGCTCTGTGGCTGTTCACGATCGCCACGGGGAGGAGGGGGGCGCCACTGCGGGCGGCGAGCAGGGCAGCGCCTGGCATCGGCTCATTGACTCGGCCATTGGCTTGGCGGGTGCCGTCCAGAAACACGCCGGTAGCCCATCCCTGCTCGAGGCGGGCCGTGGCGGTGCGGATCGCTTCGCGATCACTGGCTCCTCGCCGCACGGGGTAGGCGCCGCAGGCGCGGATGATCGGCCCCAGCACCGGAACGTCGAACAGTTCCGCTTTGGCCATGAAGGCGACCGGACGCCCGAGGGCATGGCCCAGCAGCGGGGGATCCAGATGGGAGCCATGGTTGGCCACCACCACAACTGGGCCCTGCATCGGCACATTCTCGTTCCCCACGGTATGGCCTCGGAACAGACCGCGGAACACGGGAAAGACGAGCAGGGAGCTCACCAGGCGATAGGTGAGGCTCGGCCGCGGCGTGAGCAGCACCGGAGCTGCAGACCCAGGTCTGGGAACGGGAAGCGCCAAGGATCAGAGCCCCAGATCGGCCGCTCCGGCCAGGGAGCTGAGCGTCACTCCCGGCATGGATCGCTTCGCCAGGCCGCTGAGCACGTTGCCAGGCCCGATCTCCACCACGGTGTCGATCGAGGCGGCTTGCATCGCCGCCATGGTGTCCCGCCAGCGCACCCCGGTGGTCATCTGTTGGCGGAGGCGTTGCTTGAGCACGGCGGCATCGCAGCTGGGGGTTGGATCGGTGTTGCTCAGCACCGGAAAGCGAGCGTCTTCGAAGGCGACAGCCTCGAGGTGGCTGGCGAAGGCTTCGGCAGCTTCCGCCATGAACGGCGAGTGAAACGCTCCGGAGACGGCCAGGGGAATGGCCCGTTTGCAGGACAGCTGCTCACTCACGTGCTGCACGGCCTCCGGGGTGCCGGAGAGCACAACCTGGGCGGCGCTGTTGTCATTGGCGATCACCACAGCGTCGTTGGCGGCCACCAGCGCCAGGAGTTGATCGCGGTCGAAGCCGATCACGGCGGTCATGGCGCCACCACCGGCTGCGGCCATCAGTTCAGAGCGGCGCAGCATCAGCTCCAGCCCGGTGGTGGCATCAAGAACCTCAGCGGCATAGAGCGCCACCAGTTCCCCCAGGCTGTGGCCGGCGACCAGAGCCGGCTCGCGCTGCTGCCGTCGCAGTTCGTCCACGATCAGCGATTCGACCACGAACAGGGCCGGTTGGGTGTTGCGGGTGTCGTTGAGATCGTTGGGCCCGTGCCGTTCGGGATCGTCACTGCCGGGCTCGCCCCGACAGATCGCCAGCAGATCGCGTCCGAGCAGGCGTGAGGCGAGGGCGAAGCGTTCCTCGGCGCCGGGAAGGTTGAGCACGGGATCGGCCATCCCGGTCTTCTGAGAACCCTGACCGGGAAACACCCAGGCGATCGACATCAACCAAGCGCAGTTGTGCGGCGAGCCTACGAGGGGCCTTGCCAGCGGAACAGGGCGGCGCCCCAGCTGAGTCCTGCGCCAAAGCCACTGCTGGCGATCCGATGGCCGGGTTGGATGCGCCCATCACGCACCGCTTCATCGAGCATCAGCGGAATCGTGGCGGCGGAGGTGTTGCCGTAGTGGGCCAGGTTGCTGAGCACCTTGGCGTGGGGAAGTTTGAAGCGATCGGCCACCGCATCGAGGATGCGCTGGTTGGCCTGATGCAGCAGCAGCCAGTCGAGGCTGTCGGCTGCCGTTTCCGTGCTTTGCAGGAGATGATGAAGAATCGCCGGCACCTCGCGCACCGCGAACTTATACACCTCCTGCCCGTTCATGCTGATCGGTGCAAAGCCCCCCACCTGATGGCTGGTGCCGTCCACCAGTGCTTGTCGCTGCTGATGCTGGGAGAGGTTGAGGCAGTCGCCCCGAAGGCCATCGCTGCGTAAGGCAAAGCCGAATAACCCATCCTCGGCCGGTGTGGTGGCTTCGAGCGCGACCGCGCCGGCCGCATCACCGAAGAGCACGCAGGTGCGGCGGTCATCCCAGTCGACCCAGCGGCTCAGTTGATCCCCCCCGATCACCAGCACCCGGCGCATCGCCCCGGTGCGCAGGAACTGGGCGGCGGTGACCAGTGCGAACAGAAAACCGCTGCAGGCGGCCGTGAGGTCAAAGGCCACGGCCTGCCTGGCGCCGAGCAGCGCCTGCACTTTGGGCGCTGTGCCGAACAGGTCGTCGGGAGTGGAGGTGGCGAGCAGCACCAGGTCGACACTCTCGGGCGACCAGCCAGCCATGGCCAGCGCTGCATCGCCTGCCTGGTGGCTCAGGTCGGCCAGGTTCTGCTGCGGTCCGCAGATGCAGCGCTCACGAATGCCGGTACGGCTGCGGATCCATTCATCGTTGGTGTCGACCCGCAGCCCGAGCTGCTCGTTTCGGATCGTCTGCTCACCCTTGGCGCTGCCGCTGGCCACCAGGGCCACGCCACCGGTCGCACCGGAGAGTGGAGCTGATCCAGCCAAGAGACACGGTCGCAGGGACGGCGTCAGTCAACCACAGTCAGGCCTGCACGACCTGCTTTGGCTCGCCGAGGGCGGCGAGGTCGTCCATCACGCCATGGCTGGCGGCCGAGTGGGCCAGCCGCAGGGCACTCAGCACCGAAAGGGCCCGGCTGCTGCCGTGACCGATCACGCAGATGCCATTCACCCCCAGCAGCAGGGCGCCTCCGTATTCGGCGTGGTCTAAGCGCTTCTTGATGCGCTTCAGATTGCTGCGCAGGAACGCGGAGCCCACCTTGCCGCGCCGCCCCCGTGGCAACTCCGCCCTGAGCACATCGAGCAGCACGCTGCCCACCGACTCGAGGAATTTCAGCAGCACGTTGCCGGTGAAGCCGTCGCAGACCACCACATCAAAAGCACCGGAGAGCACGTCGCGGCCTTCACAGTTGCCGGCGAAATGCAGGCGGGATTCCTCCCGGAGCAGCGCATGGGTGCGCAGGGCGAGATCATTGCCCTTGCACTCCTCCTCGCCGATGTTGAGCAGTCCGATGCGGGGCTGCTTCACCTGCAGCACATCGCGGCAATAAATGTTGCCCAGCAGGGCGAACTGGTGCAGGTAGGCGGGCTTGCAATCCATGTTGGCGCCCACATCGAGCACCAGCACGGGCTGGCCTGGATCCTTGGTGGGGAACAGGGCGCCGATCGCCGGTCGATCGATGCCGGCGAGCCGCCCCAGGCGGAAGATCGCTGACGCCATCACGGCACCGGAATTCCCGGCGGAATACACCGCCAGCGCCTCGCCGCGTTTCACCAGGTCCATGGCCATGTTGATGCTGGCTGTCCGCTTGCGGCGCACGGTGGTGGCCTCTTCGTGCATGCCGATCGAGGGGCCGCTGGCCACCAGCTCCAGATGGCCCAGGGCGATCGCCTGCTCCAGGGCATCGCTCAGGTCCATGGCGGCCGCGGCCGCCAGCACCCGATCGGTTTCTCCCACAAAGCGAATCCGCAGCGGCAGTCGCTCGATCGCCTCCAGGCAGCCCTCCAGGATCGGGCCCGGGGCATGGTCACCGCCCATGCCATCCACGGCCACCCAGAGTCGGGCGCTGTCATCAATCACCACATCGTCGCTGCCGCTGCCACCCTGCAGTCGCCGCAGGGGATCGAAGACCAGCGGCTGCAGCATGCTGCCGGCCATCGTCCCGGCGCTGGACACCACCGTTCCCGCCATGGAGCCGACCGAACCGGCCACCTGCCCGGCCGCCGTTCCTGCGGCACTGGCGGATGTGGCGGCGGTGCCCACCAGGCTGGTGACGGCAGCGTTGCGTCGATACCAGATCACCAGCCGTCGCACGGCGCGGGATCGGCGGGGTTTGCTCCGGGGCGAGGAGGTCGCGGCGGAGTCAGGGTCCTTCGGAGGCAACGGAGTCGACGATGCGCTGGAACAGATAGCCGGTGCCGCGAGCCGTGAGGATCAACTCGGGATTGGCCGGATCGTCCTCCAGTTTGGAGCGAAGTCGGGAAATATGAACATCCACCACCCGCGTATCCACATGGCGTTCCGGGGTGTAGCCCCAGACTTCCTTGAGAATTTCACCACGGCTGAAGGGCTCGCCTGAGCGGCTCACCAGCAGCTCCAGAAGGCTGAATTCCATTCCGGTGAGTCGGATCCGCTCATCGCCACGGAACACCTGACGTTTGTTGGTGTCGATGCGCAGGTCGGCCACCTGGATCACGCCGGAATTGGGGATACCCGCCACCTGCTCCTTGTCGACCCGGCGCAGCACGCAGCGGATGCGGGCCTCCAGCTCCTTGGGACTGAAGGGCTTCACCACATAGTCATCGGCACCGAGCTCCAGCCCCGTGATCCGGTCGGCCACATCGCCCAGGGCGGTGAGCATCACGATCGGCACATCCGATTCCTTGCGCAGCTCCTGGCAGACGCCGTAGCCGTCGAGTTTGGGCATCATCACGTCGAGCACCACCAGATCCGGTTCACTGGCGCGGAAGCACTCGAGGGCCTCGTTGCCGTCGCTGGCAGTGATGACGTTGTAACCGATCATCGACAGGCGCGTCTCCAGGATCCGCCTGATGCTGGCCTCGTCATCGACGACCAGGATGGTCTCCTTGGCAGAACCGGAGGCTGTCATGTGATCAGCAGCCATTACAAGATCTCGTCACACATAAATTGATGGGGGTGCCCATCATTCACTCAGCGCCAAGTTTCTTCACAGTTCGACGTGTCACGGTCGCGCTCCTTCTTTGTTTGCCAGAGCTGCGGGGCCCAGACCCGTCAGTTCTTCGGTCGCTGCAACAGCTGTGGGAGCTGGAACTCCCTGGTGGAGCAGGCTGCGCCCAAATCTGACGGCCGTCGCCGGCGGGCTTCCGCCGATCCGGCGACCACGCCGACAGCGCGCCGGTCCATGGCCATCGATGCGCTCGCGGATCAGCCTCTGCAGCGCTTGGCGAGTGGCTATGGAGAACTGGATCGCGTGCTCGGCGGTGGCGTCGTGCCCGGTTCTCTGGTGCTGGTGGGCGGCGATCCCGGCATCGGCAAGAGCACCTTGCTGCTGCAGAGCGCTGCGGCGATGGCGGTGCAGCGCTCGGTGCTCTACGTGAGTGCGGAGGAGTCGGCGGCGCAGGTGAAGCTGCGTTGGCAGCGCCTGCAGGATCCGGTGGGGGTGGAGGCCGTTCAGAGCCTGCAGCTCCTGGCCGAGACCGATCTCGAGCTGGTGCTCGAGGAACTGGAGGCGCTGCAGCCGGATGTGGCGATCATCGACAGCATTCAGGCCCTCCACGATGGGGAGCTGTCCAGCGCTCCGGGCTCCGTGGCCCAGGTGCGGGAGTGCGCCGCCGCTCTGCAACGACTCGCCAAACGCCAGAACACGGCCCTGTTGCTGGTGGGGCACGTCACCAAGGAAGGGGTGCTGGCCGGGCCCAAGGTGCTCGAGCATCTGGTGGACGCGGTGCTCACCTTCGAGGGGGATCGCTTCGCCAGCCACCGGCTGCTGCGGGCCGTGAAGAACCGCTTCGGTGCCACCCACGAACTGGGCGTGTTCGAGATGCGTGGGCAGGGCCTGGCGGAAGTGGGCAATCCGAGCGAGCTGTTTCTCAGTGGTGATCAGGCCAGCGGTGTGGCCACGATCGTGGCCTGCGAAGGCACACGGCCGCTGGTGGTGGATCTGCAGTCGTTGGTCAGCACCACCAGCTATGCCAGTCCGCGCCGCACCGCCACCGGCATTGCTGTGAATCGCCTGCATCAGATCCTGGCGGTGCTTGAAAAGCACATGGGGTTGCCCCTCTCGCGCTTCGACTGCTATCTCGCCGTGGCCGGCGGGCTCGAGGTGGAGGAACCGGCCGCGGATTTGGGGGTGGCGGCCGCCGTGGTGGCCAGTTATCGCGATCTCACCCTGCCGGCCGGCACCGTGTTGCTGGGGGAGCTGGGGCTCGGAGGCCAGCTGCGTCCGGTGACGCAACTGGAGTTGCGCCTGCAGGAGGCGGCCCGACTCGGTTTCCGGCGGGCCGTGGTGCCCAGGGGCAGCGGACTGGGCGCTGCAGCGGCGGCCCTGGATCTCGAACTGTTGGAAGCGGCTCGGATCACGGAAGCTCTGGTGCTGGCTCTCGGCGTGGATCCGGCCGACGATCGCGCCTGATCCTCAGAAATAAACATCCACGTTGCTGCGGCCCGTCGACTTGAGCCAGTTCTCGATGTCGAGATAGCCACCCGGATTGAGGCGCACGGCCTGGGTCCACACATCGGCGGCGCGGTCGAACCAGCGGTCGGCGTCGTCGCGTCGCCCTTCCTCTTCCGCCGTGCGGCCCCGTTTCTCGTAGATGAGGCCCATGTTCTTGAGGCAGGACGGTTGCTTGGGGTTTTCATCGAGTGCTTTCTGATAAGTCTCCAGCGCCCGCTCTTCCTCGCCGTTGCTCATGTAGATGATCGCCATGTTCTTGAGGGTTTCGCCGCGATCGATCGGGTTGTCCTCCAGCTTCAGACTCTCTTCGTAATTCTCCAGAGCTTCGGCGTAATCGCCGTCGTTCTGGGCCGAGAGACCATCGCGGTAATACACGTAGGCCTCCTTGGCACGAGCATTGATCGGTAGCAGCTTCACGATCAGATCGGCCATCACCGTGAAGCTTTTGTCGATGAAGTTGTCGTTGCGATTGCTGCGGGGCACGGCGCGCCTGCTCAGGTGCCTCCATCCTGGGGCAACCAGGCCTGCCTAGCGTGGTGAGCCTGTTGACGTTGATCTGAGCCCCGCTGGTGACAACCCATCCGGCCCCCATGTCGTCGCCTGCCGCGTCCAGGCTCACACCGTCTGGGCCTGGTGCCTCCAGCGGCACCGTGCTGCTGGATGTGGAAGGGATGAAATGCGGAGGCTGTGTGCGCGCGGTGGAACGCACGCTGTTGGAGCAGCCCGGCGTGCGCGACGCGAGCGTGAATCTGGTCACCCGCAGCGCCTGGGTGCAGCTGGCCGACGATCGGCCGGGGCGGGACGACGGCCTCGAGCCGGTGCTCCAGGCCCTTGCCGATCGGGGCTTCCCCGCCAAACCCAGGGGGGTGTCTCCTGTGGAGGCCGACGATCCTGAACGGCTCTGGGGCTGGTGGCGCCAGTGGCGTCAGTTGATGGTGGCGCTGGTGCTCCTGCTGCTGTCGGTGCTGGGACATCTGGCCGAAGGCGGCCAACTCCAGGTGCCGATTCTCGGTGCCTTGCCCTTTCATGCCGCTTTGGCCACGGTGGCGCTGCTGGGTCCGGGCCGGTCGATCCTGTTGGGTGGCTGGGCGGCTGCCCGGGCCGGCGCACCGAGTATGGACACGCTGGTGGCTCTCGGGGTGGGCAGTGCCTACTTGGCCAGTGTGGTGGCTCTGCTCTGGCCCCAGGTCGGCTGGCCCTGTTTCTTCAATGAGCCGGTCATGCTTCTCGGCTTTGTGCTGCTGGGGCGATTCCTCGAGGAGAGGGCGCGGTTGCGCACGGGCCGTGCCCTGCAGGAGCTGGCGTCGCTGCAACCGAATGTGGCGCGGCTGCTGATGGATGACGGCACGGTGCGGGACGTGCCAGTGTCCGATCTCCGCCCCGGTGAGCTGGTGCAGCTGTTGGCGGGCGATCGGGTGCCGGTGGATGGCTTGGTGGTGGATGGCAGCTCGGCGGTGGATGTGTCGAGCCTCACGGGTGAACCGCTGCCCTTGGAGGCCGCACCCGGCACCGAGCTTTCATCGGGCAGCCTCAACCTGGAGGCGCCCCTGGTGCTTCAGGTGCAGCGGGTGGGGGCGGAAACAGCCCTGGCCCGGATCATCGCTCTGGTGGAGCAGGCCCAGGCCCGCAAGGCCCCGATCCAGGGGCTGGCCGATCGGGTCGCTGGCTTCTTCTGCTACGGAGTGGTGTCCCTGGCGCTGATCACCCTGCTGTTCTGGTGGTGGATCGGCGCCCGTCTCTGGCCGGAGTTGCTGGCGTCTGGCCATGCCGTGCTGCATTCCGTTCTGCAGGCCATGGCTTGCATGCGCCGTTGGGTGCCGGGGCGGAAACACCGCTGGGTCTGGCGATCCAGCTGGCGATCGCCGTGCTGGTGGTCGCCTGCCCCTGCGCCCTCGGCCTGGCCACGCCCACGGTGATCACCGTGGCCTCGGGCTTGGCGGCCCGTCAGGGCTGGTTGTTCCGCGGCGGCGATGTGATCGAGCAGGCCGCCGATCTCTCCCGCGTGGTCTTCGATAAAACCGGCACGCTCACCCTGGGGCGCCCCCTGGTGTCCAAAGTGCTGGCCGTTGACGATCCGTCTCGGGCCTTGCAGTTGGCGGCGAGCCTGGAACAGAGCAGTCGCCATCCCCTGGCCCACGCCCTGCTTCAGGAGGCCCAGCGCCGTCAGCTGCCGCTGCTGTCTGTGGAAGCCAGCCACACCATCCCAGGCGCCGGGGTGTCCGGCTGCCTCGCAGGAGTGGAGGGCACCGTGCTGGTGGGCACACCCGAGTGGTTGCAACGCCAGGGCGTGGCCTGGGGGGAGGCCGAACAGCAGCAGCTCGACCAGCTGGCGGCAGCGGGCCCTTCCCTGGTGGCGGTGGCCCTGGAGGCGCGCTTTCTGGCCCTGATCAGTGTCGATGACCGCCCCAGGCCCGATGCCGCCACGGCGGTGCGCCGGCTGGCGGATCAAGGCTTGCAGCTGGCCATGCTCAGCGGCGATCGGCGTCAGTCGGTGGAGCGTCTGGGTGGTGAGCTCGGCTTTGGCCCCCAGCAGTTGGCCTGGGGACTCCTGCCCGAGCAGAAGCTGGAACGGTTGGAAGCGTTCCGGACGGAGGGGGCGGTGGCGATGGTGGGGGATGGCATCAACGATGCCCCCGCACTCGCCGCGGCCGACCTGGGGATCGCGGTGGGAACAGGCACGCAGATCGCTCAAGACACGGCTGATCTGGTGTTGCTCGGCGATCGCCTGGAGGGGGTCCCCGAAGCGCTGCTGCTCGCGCGCCGCACGATGGCGAAAGTGCGTCAGAACCTTGTGTGGGCCTTCGGTTACAACCTGATTGCCCTGCCCGTGGCGGCCGGGGTGTTGTTGCCCGGTTTCGGGGTGCTGCTCTCGCCTCCGCTCGCTGCCCTCCTGATGGCCCTCAGCTCGATCACGGTGGTGCTCAATGCCCTCAGCCTGCGGCTGCCATGACCATCCAGCGCGGCCGGCTGCTGGTGCTGGAGGGGATTGATGGTTGTGGCAAAACCACCCAGATGGCCCATCTGGCCGCCTGGTTGCCAATCAGTGGGTTGATGCCATCAACGGCTCGCCTGATTCAGACCCGGGAGCCTGGAGGCACCGCTCTGGGGCAGGCCCTGCGCGAGCTGCTGCTCCATTCTCCCGAGGCGGCGGCACCGGAAGCGGTGGCGGAGTTGCTGCTCTATGCAGCGGATCGGGCCCAGCATGTTGCCCAGGTGATTCGGCCCGCCCTCGAGCGCGGCGACTGGGTGCTCAGTGACCGTTTCACCGGATCGACCATGGCCTATCAGGGGTTCGGGCGCCAATTGGATCAGGCCCTGATCCGTCAGTTGGCGTTGATCGCCACCGGCGGATTGACACCGGATCTCACCATTTGGCTCTCGCTGCCTGTGGCGGTGAGTGTGGAGCGCCGAGGGGGACGCCGTGCCGATCGGATCGAGGCGACGGGCCTGGCCTTTCTGCAGCGGGTGGCGGATGGTTTCGCTGCCCAGGCAGCGGAGCAGGGGTGGCTGGAGGTGCGGGCGGATCGCCCCCTTGCCGAGGTGCGTGAGTCCCTGGAGGCGCTGCTCAGCCAACAGGCCCGGCGCTGGGCTCGCCTGTGACGGCGTTGTTTGCCGACCTGGTGGGGCAGCCGCTGGCCGTGTCTCTGCTCGAGGCGGCCCTCCGCTGCGACCGGATCGCTCCCGCCTATCTGCTGCATGGCCCCGACGGTGTGGGCCGTCGCCTGGCGACGCTCCGTTTCCTCGAGGGGGTGCTGGCCGATGGTGAGCCGGATTCCAGGCAACGCCGGCGTCTGGAGGCCCGCAATCACCCCGATCTGCTCTGGGTGGAACCCACCTACAGCCATCAGGGGCGCCTCGTGCCCCGCTCCGAAGCGGAGGAGGCCGGCGTCAATCGACGCTCCCCTCCCCAGGTGCGTCTGGAGCAGATCCGGGAGCTCGGCCGCTTCCTGGCACGGCAGCCGCTGGAGGCACGGCGTGGTCTCGTGGTGCTGGAGGAGCCGGAAGCGATGGCGGAGGCCGCAGCGAATGCCCTGCTCAAAACCCTGGAGGAACCCGGGCATGGCTTGTTGATCCTGGTGTCGGCGGCCCCCGAGCGGTTGCTCGACACCATCCGTTCGCGCTGTCAGCAGATCCGTTTTGTGAGGCTCAGCGTTGAGGCGATGCATCAGGTGTTTGAGCGGTTGGATCCAGCGCTGGCGTCGTCGGCCCTTGAGGCCCTGAAGCAGCCGGATCTGGCCGCCCTGGCAGCGGGATCACCCGGTGCGCTCCTGCATCACGCTGCGCAATGGCAGGCGGTGCCGGAAGCCCTGCGTCAGAGGCTGGAGCAGCCGCCACGACAACCGGTGGAGGCCCTGGCGCTGGCGCGGGAGCTCAGTGAAGAGCTCAATGGTGAGCAACAGCTCTGGTTGCTTGCCTGGTGGGAGCAGGTGCGTTGGCGGCAGCAGGGCCGTGAGCAGGATCTGCAACGGTTGCAGCGTCTGCGCCAGCAGTTGCTGGCCTATGTGCAGCCGCGATTGGCCTGGGAGGTGGCGCTGCTGGATCTGCTCGTTGTGAACGGTTGATCGAGCTGAGGTGAGCCCTCAGGCGCTGGCCCGTTTGGCCTGCTCGTGCTCCTCGCGGTTTTGGCGGGCCTGGGCCAACACATCGCCCAGATCCTCAAGTTGGGCGCCGGTGGGTAATTCCAGGCAGTAGCCGGCGCCATACACGGTTTTGATGAAACGCGGTTTGCGCGGATCGGGCTCGAGTTTGGTGCGCAGGTGTCGCACATGCACCCGGATGGTTTCGATGTCGTCGTCTGGTTCGTACCCCCACACCTCTTTGAGGATCAACGACGGCGCCACGGTCTGACCATGACGCTGGAGCAGGCAGTGCAGCAGCTCGAACTCCAGGTGGGTGAGGCGCACGGGATTGTCAAACCAGATCGCCTCGAAACGTTCCGGCACCAGGGTGAGCGGTCCGTAGCTGAGGATTTCCTGGTGGCTTCCGCTGCCGACGGGTCCCCGATCACTGCGACGAAGCAGGGCTTTGAACCTCACCTGCAGTTCTTCGAGATCAAAGGGTTTGGTGAGGTAGTCGTCGGCACCGGAGTTGAAGCCACTCACCTTGTCTTTGGTGCCGCCCAGAGCCGTGAGCATCAGGATCGGAATGCCAGCGGTGCGTTCATCGCGCCGGAGTCGCTGGCAGAGCGTGAGGCCATCGACCTTGGGCAGCATCAGGTCGAGCAGGATCAGATCGGGGGAATACTGCAGCGCCAGCGCCTGACCCTTGATGCCGTCTTCGGCGCGTTGCACATCAAAGCCGTTGTGTTCGAGGTGGCCGCCCACGAGCTCGCGCATATCCCTGTCGTCTTCAATCAGCAGGATGCAGGGTTTCATCAGACGTCAGACGCGGGCGAACAGGGAAACGAAACGCGAATCAATCGTTGTGCGGATTCTCCCAAGATTTGGTGGCCCATGCAGGGGTGGTCACCGCGGCGACGGAGCGATCCCTCAGCGATTGATCTCAGGCGGGGCAAGGGATTTGCTGCTGTGGCGGCGGCCACACTCGCCAAGGCTCTTCAGAAAGTCTTTCGAATCCCGCCCGCTTTATGACGAATTTTCCGCCTGTCGCGGAAAAAGCGAGCGATCGCTGGCCAAAAAAAAGCCGCAGCTTATGGCTGCGGCACTGGAATAAAAGCTCCCCGGGCGGGATTCGAACCTGCGACCAATCGATTAACAGTCGACCGCTCTACCGCTGAGCTACCGAGGAATGGCACCCGAAGAACTTACCCCTCAGCCCCGCCGACCGGCAAGGGCCTGAAGCCGTTGCCGCAGCTGACGGCCCGATTGCCAGGCGCCGATCCGTCCCTGTTCCATGCGGGCGGCTCCATCGGCATGGTCGAGCTCATCGAGCCGATGGGTGACCCAGAGAGCGGTGAGGGGCCCCTCGGAGCGATGGCAGAGCTGTTGCACGGTTCCCAGCACCGTCTGCTGGCTGGCGGGGTCGAGCAGGGCGGTGGGTTCGTCGAGCAGGAGCAGGTTGGCGTCGCTGGCGAGGGCACCGGCAATGGCCAGCCGCTGTTTCTGGCCGCCGCTGAGGGTGTGGATCGGCCGAGAGGTCATGCCTGCCAGGCCGACCTGTTCCAGGGCCTGTTCAATTCTGTGGCGGCGCTGATCGGCCGGGCAGCCTGGCGGCAGATGCAGCAGCAGCTCGCTGCCACAGCTGGGGAGCAACAGCTGATGATCGGGGTTCTGAAACACCAAGGCCGGGCGGAGGTGATGGCTGATCTGTCCGTGCTGTGGCTTGAGCAGCCCGGCAAGCAAACGAAACAGCGTGCTTTTGCCACTGCCATTGCTGCCCACCAACATCCAGAGGCCGGGGCCGGGGATCTCCAGGCTGCAGTGGTCCAGGGCCCTGGTTCCACAGGGCCAGCTGTAGCTCAGGCGTTCAATGCGAACGCCGCCCCGGCGTGTGGACTCATCCGTGGCCTCAGGCATGCTCGGCCTCAGGAATCAAATGCGAAGCCGGGGCGCTTGCTGCCGCCGCTGGCGGCAGCTTTTTCGTAGATCTGCACAGCGAGAATGTCGTTGGTGAGCACGCTCACCCGCTTGCCATCGACCTTTTCGCAGCTCAGTTCCATCAACCGTGGTTGCCCCTGCTCCATGCTTTGGCGCACCTGCTGATAGAGGGCCTCGGCATCGTGGAG
>Ga0180434_10005349_pt1 | contig 15168 bp, 14 predicted proteins | sample SS_ome_7_FD_132453 | JGI IMG/M metagenome (GOLD analysis project Ga0180434, IMG submission 132453) | Hypersaline lake sediment archaeal communities from the Salton Sea, California, USA - SS_1_D_2 metaG | ecosystem: Environmental > Aquatic > Non-marine Saline and Alkaline > Hypersaline >...
ACGACGGCTTTGTCTGCCGCAAAGTCCATAATCCTTTACAACCCGATGCAATTGTTATAACCATATACCGACTGCTAAAGAAAGGTTCCGTTTGCAGTTGGGTGGCAGTAACCGCCTAAAATTGCACGGATACAGGTTTTTTGATGATAGACAAAGGAGTGATGGAATGGCAAAAGAGATGAAAACGATAGACGGAAATACGGCAGCGGCCTATGTGGCGTATGCGATGAGCGATGCCGCCGCCATTTACCCCATAACGCCGTCTTCTTCCATGGGGGAGCTGTGTGACGAATGGGCGGCCAATGGGTTGAAAAACGTTTTTGATCAAACGATGACCGTGCGCCAGCTGCAGTCGGAAGCCGGCGCGGCGGCCGCAGTGCACGGGTCGCTGGCGGCCGGCGCCTTGACGACGACCTTTACGGCCTCGCAGGGGTTGCTGCTGATGATTCCGAACATGTACAAAATCGCCGGTGAGCTTTTGCCGGGTGTTTTTCACGTGACGGCGCGATCTGTTGCCGGCCATGCCCTGTCCATTTTCGGAGACCACCAGGATGTTATGGCGGTTCGGCAGACCGGCTTTGCCATGCTGGCGTCCGCATCAATTCAGGAAGTGATGGATCTGGGGCTGGTGGCCCATCTGGCGGCGGTTGACGCCAGTGTGCCCTTTGTCCATTTTTTTGACGGTTTTCGGACCTCGCATGAAATTCAGAAAATCGAAATGATCGCCTATGATGACATGGCCGGGCTCATCAACCAAGAAGCGGTGAGGACATTCCGCGCCCGGGGCGTCAATCCCGAAAGGCCTGAATTGAGAGGAACCGCCCAGAATCCGGACGTCTATTTTCAGGGTCTGGAAGCGGCCAACCCGTTTTATGAGAAAGTGCCCGGCATCGTGGCCGCCGCCATGGACAAGGTCGGCGGTTTGACCGGCCGGCGCTATCGCCTTTTTGATTATGTCGGCGATCCGGCGGCCGAGCATGTCGTGGTTGCCATGGCGTCCTCGTGCGAGACCATCGAGGAAGTGGTGCGCTATCTGGTCCGCCGCGGCGAAAAGGTCGGCCTGGTCAAGGTTCGGCTTTATCGTCCTTTTTCGGGCGCGCATCTTATTTCCGCGCTGCCGTCCACGGCGCGCCGCATCGCCGTGTTGGACCGTACCAAGGAAAAAGGTGCCTTAGGGGAGCCGCTGTACGTGGATGTGTGCACGGCCTTGATGGAGGACGGTCGTATCATGCCCCGGGTGATCAGCGGCCGTTATGGCCTGAGCTCCAAGGAATTCAATCCGGGAATGGTGCAGGCCGTTTTTGAAAATCTCAAGCAGGAAACACCGAAAAATCATTTCACGGTCGGCATCGTCGACGATGTCACCCACACCTCTCTTGCGGTGAAAAGCGGCCTGGATGTGGCGCCGGAAGGAACCGTCCAGTGCAAATTCTGGGGGCTGGGCTCCGACGGCACGGTGGGCGCCAATAAAAGCGCCATCAAAATCATCGGCGACAACACCGATTTGTATGCCCAGGGCTATTTTGCATATGATTCGAAAAAATCGGGCGGACTCACCATTTCCCATCTGCGCTTCGGCCGCGAACCGATCCAGGCCACCTATCTCATCGATAGCGCGGATTACATCGCCTGCCACAAATCGAGTTATGTCCACAGCTACGATGTGCTGGAGGGGATTAAGGACAATGGGGCTTTTGTTTTGAACTCCAACTGGACGATTGCGGACATGGAAACAAATCTGCCGGCGCACATGCGCCGCACCATCGTCCGCAAAAAATTGAAATTCTACAATATCGACGCGGTCAAAATCGCATCCGAAATCGGACTCGGCGGGCGGATCAACATGATCATGCAGACGGCTTTTTTCAAACTGGCCAATGTCATTCCCGTGGACGAGGCGATCGGGTATCTCAAGGCCGAAATTAAAAAAATGTTCGGCAAAAAGGGCGATGCAATCGTCAGCATGAACTACACGGCGGTGGACAATACCCTGGCCAATCTGGTTGAGGTGGACTACCCCCGGACCTGGGCGGATGCGGTCGACCCCGAGCCGGCACCAACCGATGAACCGGATTTTGTAAAAAATGTCATGCGGCCCATGCTGGCGCAAAAGGGCGACACGCTGCCGGTCAGCGTTTTTCGTCCCGACGGCATCTTTCCGGTGGGCACCACAAAATATGAAAAACGCGGCGTGGCCATCAATGTGCCGGAATGGATCGTGGATAACTGCATTCAATGTAATCAGTGCGCCATGGTCTGTCCCCATGCCGCCATTCGACCCGTGCTGCTGACAGCCGAAGAAAAAGAAGCGGCGCCGGCGGGGTTTGACACCAAAAAGGCGGTGGGCAAGGATCTCAAAGAATATTTTTTCCGGATGCAGGTCAATCCGCTGGACTGCCTGGGGTGCGGCAATTGTGCGGACATCTGCCCTGCCAAGAAGAATGCGCTGGTGATGCGGCTGCTCGAAACCCAAACGGCGGTGCAGGTGCCCAATCATGCGTATGCGGTCGGCCTGCCGATCCGGGATCAGCTCGCCAAACGGAACACGGTAAAGGGGAGCCAGTTCTATCAACCTTTGCTCGAATTTTCGGGTGCTTGCGCCGGTTGCGGCGAAACACCCTATGCCAAATTGGTGACCCAGCTTTTCGGAGAACGGATGATCATCGGCAACGCCACCGGCTGCAGCTCCATCTGGGGCGGTTCTGCGCCCTCGATTCCCTACTGCGTCGACAAGGACGGCTTCGGGCCGACCTGGGGCAATTCGTTGTTTGAGGATCCGGCCGAATTCACTTACGGCATGTTTCTGGGGATCCGGCAGCAGCGAAACCGTTTGGTGGATCTGGCGGAAAAAGCCCTTGATGAAAACGGGGAAGAAGCGTTCAAAGACGACCTCAAAGCGTGGCTGGACAACCGCCGCGACGGCGAACTTTCCAGAACCTATGGCGATCGCATAAAGGCCTATCTGGCAGCGCATGCCCAGGAAAGTCCCCTGCTGGCCGCCATGGCGGAGCGGGCCGGCTTTTTCACCAAGAAATCATACTGGGTTTTCGCCGGCGACGGATCGGCTTACGATATTTCCTTTGGGGGTATCGATCATGTGCTGGCTTCCGGGGAAGATATCAATGTGCTTGTGTTTGATACGGAGGTGTATTCCAACACCGGCGGTCAGTCTTCCAAGGCGACGCCGACCGGATCGGTGGCCAAGTTCGCTGCATCCGGCAAAAAAACCGGCAAAAAAGACATGGGCGCCATGTTTATGACCTATGGCTATGTCTATGTCGCCAATATCGCCATGGGCGCCGACAAGCAGCAGCTCGTCAAAGCATTGGTGGAGGCGGAGCGTTATGACGGGCCTTCACTGATCATGTGTTATGCGCCCTGCATCAATCACGGCATCATGAAAGGCATGGGCAAAACGCAGGAAGAGGAAAAACTGGCGGTCGACAGCGGGTACTGGCCGCTTTATCGCTACAATCCCGATCTGCGCCGCGAAGGGAAAAATCCCCTGATCTTGGATTCCAAAGACCCGGACGGCAGCCTGCAGACCTTTTTAAACGGTGAAGTTCGTTACGCTTCGCTTAAAAAAACCTTTCCCGACGAAGCCGAAAAACTGGCCCAACAGCTGGAAAAGGAATACATGGAACGTTTTGAGCGTCTAAAGCGGCAGGCCGGGGAAAGCGATGCCTGAGGCGCGGACCATCGCCGTCTTCATGGTTCCCGGGCAAGGATCAATGCGCCGTGGTTTTCCATACGGCGATGCAGCCGCAATCAGGCTGAACACAAGGTGTGATAACCATTGAAGAAATGGCAGCGGCATGGATCAGGACCAGCCCTTCCCCATCTTGATCGTTGAAGACGAGGCGGTATCGCGTCGCATTCTGGAAAAGCTGATATCCAATGCCGGCTATGATGTCACCGCGGTGGAAAACGGTGTCGCGGCCCTGAAGCTGTTGGAACGGCGGTTTTTTCCGATCATTTTGACGGACTGGATCATGCCGGAGATGGATGGGCTGGAACTGATCAAGACCATCCGCAGCACTTACGAGGAAGACTATGTATATCTGATTCTGGTGACGCAGAAGGATGCCAAGACCGACATTATTGAAGGCCTTGAAGCCGGAGCGGACGATTATCTGACCAAGCCGGTTTATCTGGTGGAGCTGCTGGCGCGCATTAAAACCGGCATGCGGATCATTGAACTCGAAAGAAAACTCAAGGCCGCCAACAGCGAAATTGTGACGCTTTCCATTACGGATCCCCTGACACAGGCCTACAATCGGCGCTACCTGAACGAAAATCTGCCGCCGGTGATTCAGGCGGCCGTCGACGGCGGCAGGCCGATTTCCATCTGTTTGTCGGATATCGACCATTTTAAAAAAGTCAACGACGCCTACGGCCATCTGACAGGTGATCTGGTGCTGAAGTCCTATGCCCGCATTCTGATGGATGCGATTTGGGATGAGCTGGCCTGGGTGGCCCGCTATGGCGGCGAGGAATTTCTGATCGTACTGCCCGGCACCGGCCTTGACCAGGCGGCGGATTTTTCGGAGCGGGTTCGGCGCTTTGTTGAAGCCGCCACGATAAAGATTCCCGATCACGACATCCGCATTACGGCCAGTTTCGGGGTGACCGGCTATGAGCCGGATCTGGGAACGGATACGGTGTCAAGCACGCTGCTGCTGGACAGGGCCGACGGCAATCTTTACCGCGCGAAACGCAGGGGGCGCAACCGGATCGTTGCCGGCGCCTGAACGCCGGGCGTTGTTCAGGGACTGCCATCCGTGCCGCGGCATCGGCGTCGCAGATGTTCAAGTTCAACAAGTCTCCGGTTCAGCTGATAACGGCCGTTTGCAAAGACGCCGTAGTCCCCCCCGCCGCCCATGGCGGCGGCGAAACGGGCTGTGTTGGCATAAAAAAGCCAGATATCCTGCCACCACTTTTCAGGCATTTCATCGAAGCGGCTGCCGGTGTCGACGCATCCGGCCGACCACATGTCCGAGAGAATACGGGTGGCCGTCAGGGTTGCCGCGTTGGTGGTTTCGATGGCGTTTTCAAACCGTTTCCAGAAAGCGTTTGTCCATCCGGTGGCATGGCAGGTCAAGCAGATGCTTTTGAAGGCGTTGGTGCGCTTTTCCTGTTCCGCCGCGTCAATCAGATAGGGCGCCGCCGGATTGCCGTCAAAATCGGTGGGCAGGGGGGCTCCCTGGGAATTGCGGATGCGGCTCGTGTCCGGGTGGCTTGGGTAGGGATGGGCATATATGAGGCCGAAGAGCCGCCAGGGGAGGCGATCGTTCATTTGATGACTTCTGGGCACGATGACATCTTCATCCGGGGTGGCCAGCAGGCTGATATGGCAGGCGGCGCAGGTGGGCGCCGTAAAATCCCGTCCCACCGTCCAGGGCATGCGGTCAAAATGCCAGTCCGCTTTTGTGCTTTCAAACAGATTGCCGTGCTTGCTGGCCGCGTAAACCTTGTAAACCGGTACATCCGGGCCGATATGACACTCCTTGCAGGTATAGGGCTTGCGGGCGGTTTCAACCGAGAAGGCATGCCGGGTATGGCAGGGGGTGCAGGCTCCCTGGCTGCCGTCGAGGTTAATGCGGCCGACGCCCTGGTTGGGCCAGCCGTCGATGACGGGAAATTCGAGTTCACCGGCCAGATCTGTATCCCGAATGACGGTTCCGGTCGCCCGGAGCCGGGTGCCGTGGCAGTAGAAGCAGGTTTCCGCCCGTGTTTCTTCGTCCGGCGCCTTGAAATCGTGGCGGGGGTCCGCAGGCGTCATGGCGCCGCTGATCGTGCGCTCCAGATCCGTGAAAAGGGGGTTGCCGATTAAGTTGCCGCGCGCATGCGACATGAGACTGCGGCTGTACTGCTCCACTTCCGTCCGGTGACAGGCGGCACAGTCCGCCGGGCTGACAACGGTGTGAACCGCATAGCCGTTGTGTTCAAAGGTGTCCGCATGGGCCTCGGGACGGCGCAGGTGACATTCCGCACAGCCGACCGCGACGTTCAGCGACGTTTCGGGCACACTGTCATTGGACATACGGCGCGACAGGGGATTTTTCTGCATGGCCTCAAAAGGGGTGACGGCTGCATGCCGGCTGTTGCGCCAATCCGCCACCAGACCGGGTTGAATGGCGGCGTGGCAGTCCAGACACTCATAAGTTTCATCGCTGACCGGCGCCCCCGCCGCCGGTAATGCTGTCAGCCAGAGCAGAAGCCCCAATACAATCCATTTCCATTGCATGGCTCACCCCCAATAAAATTTTTCATGCCCGTCGACGGGAAAAACAACGGTCGACGGGCATGAAAAATTTTATTGGTTGCATCATATCAGATTGAGGGGCGGGCGTAAACGGGTTTTACGGGAAATTCAAAATTCAAAATTTTCAATTCTATCCCCCTAAACCTTATTCCCTTGTGCCTTAATCCTTGCGCCCCGCACCGCCCAAAAAACACTGCTTGTCTCTTCCCGGAGAGGTGTGATAAAAATAAAAATTTTTCGGAAAGGAATGCATCCTTGTCGGATTACACTGCGCAAGAGCGGTCGACCCTGATCGTGGCGACGCTGACCTCTTTTATGGGACCGTTTATGATTTCGGCGGTAAATGTCGCGTTGCCGGCGATTCAGGCGGAATTTAAGGTGGATGCCGTCCGGCTGAGTTGGATCACAACCGCGTTTTTGCTGTCTGTGGCGGTTTTTTTGGTGCCGGTCGGAAAAATTGCGGACATTCACGGCCGCAAGAAAATGTTCACCGCCGGCCTGGCCCTGTTCACGCTCGGTGCTTTGCTGGCCGGTTTCGCCGGAACGGTCAACCTGCTCATTTTTTTCCGCGTGCTGCAGGGAATCGGATCGGCCATGTTTTTGACCACCGGCATGGCGATTGTCACATCGGTGTTTCCACCCAACAAACGCGGCCGCGCTATCGGCATCTATGTCGCCGCCGTGTATATCGGCTTGTCGGCAGGCCCCTTTGTCGGTGGCATTTTCACGCAGCAGATCGGATGGCGCAGCATTTTTTTTCTGGCGGTGCCCCTGGGCGTCGGCTCGGTCGCCATTACCCTGCGCTACTTGAAAGGAGAATGGGCCGACGCCCGCGGTGAAAAACTGGACACCTGGGGCAGCCTGCTTTACAGCCTGTCCATCATGGCGTTGGTTTACGGCGCAACGATTCTCCCGGCACGGTCGGCGCTGGTGCTGCTGGCGGCCGGCTTTCTGTGCCTTCTGGCTTTTGTGTGGCGGGAGGCCAGCATTTCTTTTCCGGTGTTCGAAATCCGTTTGTTTGTTGAAAACCGGTTGTTTACATTTTCAAGCTTTGCGGCGTTGATCCACTATGCGGCAACATATGCGGTGACGTTTTTACTCAGTCTTTATCTTCAATACATCCAGGGTCTCTCGCCGCAGCAGGCCGGGCTCATCCTGATTGTCCAGCCGATTACCATGGCGGTTTTTTCACCACTGGCGGGAAAATGGTCCGACCGCATTGAACCGCGCAAAATTGCCTCTGCAGGGATGGCCACAACCGTTTTCGGATTGCTGCTGCTGATTTTCCTGTCTGCCGATACAGGCCGGCTGTATGTCATTGGAAACCTTCTGGTGCTCGGCTTCGGCTTTGCGCTGTTTTCTTCCCCCAACATGAACGCGATAATGGGTTCTGTGGAAAAGCGCTATTTCGGCATCGCCTCCGGCAGCGTCGCCACCATGCGCCTGCTGGGCCAAATGAGCAGCATGGCGGCGGCGACGGTGGTCTTTTCCATTTTCATCGGCCGCCAGGAAATTTCCCCGCCGGTGTATGACCTGTTTTTAAGGAGCATCCGGATTCTTTTCAGCATTTCGGCCCTGCTGTGCACGGTGGGCATCGGATTTTCCCTTTTCAGAGGGGAACTCCGGCGGATCGAGACGGTCCGGCGGTGACAGGTGGTGTTCAGCCAATGGTCGCCCGCGCGTTGACAAGCCTGTGGGCCAACGCAAACTATTCTTAATGGCAAGCGGATACGGAATGCCGAATCCGATATCCAGTATCGTATTATTATTCCGAAGCTTCCTGAAAGGCCTCCGTTGCGCTATAATCATCGTAGCACTTAACAGAGCCGTCATCCTTGGCATGGAAAAAGGCTAGTTTGCCCGATGATGCGTCCTGAAGAAAGGCAGCGGTCCCCCGGATGCCGACGGCGGTCAACCGGCAATTGTCGAGATTAAAGCCGGCGGGAACGGCAACAATCTCCGTTTTCCAGGGGCTGTCCGGTTTTTCATAACCCACCAGTACGATCCGGCGGCTGGATTTCTCCAAGATCCAGATATTGTTCGACTGCGCCGCGAACACATAGTTCCCCTTTTCCTCGGCCTGGGCGAACGCAGCGTACATCGTTACGGCAACAAATATGCTCAACACCATTACCGCTTGGCCAATCATTGCTTTTTTCATGGACGGCGTCTCCTTTTTTAACGAGTGGGCGATTGTTTAATCTGGTGAAACGATAATTTTAGAATAATTGATTCGGCGGCTGTTTTCAAGTCCTGCTTCGAACATGCGGTGATTTTGCAATCGATTCAGCCGACGGTTTTCTGATCGGCGCTGCAGCGGAGCAAGCATTTTCGATGCCGGCTTCACAACACAGCGGCCCATACAGATCCGGGCGGCGAAAGGGCAGAAAAAAGCGCATTCGGCTGCGGCGTACGGTTTCAAGATCCCCGGCGGACAAATCCACCAGTTGCAGCGTTTCCCGCCCGCCCGTATATTTCATGACCAGGTTGCCGGAAGGTCCGATTACCAGAGCATTCCCCGGGAATGTGAGCCCGGCGCCGTTTTGGCCGGTCTGGTTGCAGGCGGCGATAAAAATGCCGTTGTCAAAAGCCCGTGCGCTGAGGTGACGCATCCAGGAGCGATGCTTTTCAGGGGCGCGGCCGCGGGGGGAGGCGTGGGGTATAAAGACAAGCTCCGCGCCGCTGAGCGCCATGCGGGTGGACAGTTCGGGAAAGTGGGCGTCATAGCACAGCTGAATGCCGAAGCGCAGTCCTTTGAAGTTGAAAAGCGGTACTTGATCTCCGGGCGAATAGAGATGACGCTCCGGCGGAGCGATGTGGATTTTGCGGTAAACATCGACACGACCGTCGGGGTAACAGACCAGGTGGCTGGCGAAGATGCGGTCGGCCGCATCTTTTTCCGCCAGGCCGGCCAGGACTAATATTTTTGAGGCGGCCGCCAGGTGGGATAAGCGCTCTGATGAAGGGCCTGGTACCGTTTCCGCCACTGCCGAGACGCCGTCGCGGTTCGTGTAGCCGGTGACAGTCAATTCCGGAAAACAAATGATGTCTGCTTCCGCCTGGACGGCCTGTTGGACGTAGGTGGCCGCTTTGTCGATATTTTCCTGCGTTGCGCCGATTTTGGCATTGCAGATCGCCAGGGCGATGCGCGTGTCCTGCATCAAATCAAGTCCTTATCTGTAGGTTGGGTTTGTTGCGTTTATCGCGTTTGTTGGCTCTGTTGGATCCGGTTGATTGGTTGACGGGTCGATTGGTTGATTGGGAACGGCGGATGCCGTTTTTCCCATTTAACTATTCAACGAATTAACCAATTTCTTTAACGATCAAACCGGCCGCTCTTTCGCCGGCGGCAGGATGTACAGCCTGTTTGGACCGGTTGGCCATCAGGCAATAGAATGCATCGCCATGCGCCCTACAATTTAAAATGCGCCTTGATTTTGTAAACGCGCGTGGCCGGCAGATTGATGATGTCCCGTATTCCGCTTTCCCGGGCAATGGCCCGCAAATGGCGTTCAATGACGCGCATGGAGGGTGCAATGAAAGTGAACCAGATGTTGAAATGATCGTCCCGCTGGTAGTTGTGCGTTACCCCCTCATATTGATTGACAACTTTTGTAAAAGATTCAATTTTTGACGCGGGCACGCGGGCCGCGCAAAGGGTGCTGACATAGCCCAGTTTTTCGGGTACGAAATTGGCGCCGATTCTGCGGATGATGCCGGCATTGCGCATCCGGCGGACGCGCTCGATGACCTGCGATTCGCGCAGGTCGAGTTCAGCGGCGATGCTGCGAAACGGAAAGGACGTGGTCGGAAAATCGGATTGAATGCGGTTTAAAATGCGCCGGTCGATGTCATCAAGAAACGCAGCCACGTCTTCCGGCTCGCCGCCTGCGTTGTGCTCCGGTGTATTTTCGGCCCGACTTCCGCCCATTATCGTTTAAAGGATGCGCACCTGGACCCTGCGGGATCGCGGACCGTCGAACTCACAGAAAAAAATGCCCTGCCAGGTGCCCAGAACCAGCCGCTTGTGTTCAAATGCAATCAGCTCTGAAGCACCGACAAGCGTGGATTTGATGTGCGCCGGCGAGTTGCCTTCCATATGACGGTATTCCGCCTGCCAGGGAATGATCCGGTTCAGGATCATCAGCATATCCGATTTTACGGTGGGGTCCGCGCTTTCGTTGATGGTCACCGCCGCCGTTGTGTGGGGAACGAAGACAAGACAGGCGCCGCTGTCCACCGCGGCGGCCTCGACCACGCGCTGCACGTTGGCGGTGATGTCGATCAGCTCTGTCTGCTCATGGGTTTTTACATCAATAATCCCGGTTGCCATTGCTGTGTTCCGTCTGGTTCGGCAGTGATAAAAAAAAGGCTCTGCGGATCGGGCAGAGCCTTTTTTCTGTATCGAACGCGTTGATCCGATGTTGACGATGGGATTAGACGCATCCCGTCGGTTTCGGCAGACCCGCCATTTTACAGGCTCCCTTCCCAGGTCCGGAGGGGAACAGCTCGTAAATGTGCTTCAGTTTGAAGCCGGTGACTTTGGAGAGCACGCGGACCATGGGAGCAATACCGTTTTTCTCGTAGTATTCTCTCAGGACCGTGATGATTTTCTGATGCTCATCGTTCAGCTCTTCAATACCTTCTTCCTTTTTGACCCACTGTACCCACTCGTCACACCAATTTTCATACGAATCGATGAATCCGTCTTCGTCCACTTCAAATGTTTTTCCCATGAATTCTACTTGCGGCATTTAATAATCCTCCTTTATCGTTGTTTTGCCTTATGCTTACCCATATTCGACCTGTTTTTTTATTTGAAATTCTTTTCAATAATCGATTGAAAGATCAATGTCAACATAAAATTGACACGCGTTTCGGCGTCAGTATTCCCGAGGTGTATGATTAATCTGATCCAGGGTAAACACCGGGCCATCCTTGCAGACCAGTTCCTTGCCGATACCGCAGCGGCCGCACATGCCAAAGCCGCATTTCATGCGGTTTTCCAGGGACATGATGATATGATCGTGCGCGTATCCCAGTTTTTCGAGGACCGGCAGCGTAAATTTTATCATGACCGGCGGTCCGCAGACAATCGCATAGGTATTTTCATCCCCCTGCGGCGCTTTCTGCTCGGTTATCGGCGGTGTAAAGCCGACATTGTATTGCCAGCCTTCGGCAGGGGCATCGATGGTCAGATGCATATTGATGTCACTCCGCTTTTCCCATGCGACAAGCTCGTCTTTGTAAAGCAGCATACCGGGCGTACGGGCGCCGTAAACCACGTCGATGTCGCCGAATTTAGGCCGGTTGGCGGGATCCAGCATGTAGACGATGGAAGAACGCAGGGTGGTGAATGCGAAGCCGCCGCCGACGATGAGAATGTTTTTGCCTGCGAGCAGATCCCACGGGTAGCTGTTGCCCAACGGCCCCCGGATGCCCATGATGTCCCCGATTTTCATGTTGTGGAGGTGGGTTGTTACCACGCCCGACCGGAAAACGGTGAAGGTGACGAATCCTTTTTCTACGGGTGAAGAGGCAATGCCGATGGGGATTTCGCCCACACCCGGTATGGAAAGCTCAGCGAATTGGCCGGCGCGAAAGGCAAAACGGTCTTCATCGTCCGGGTCTAAAAATACGAACTTAAAGGTTTTTAAACTCTTATCTTCGGTTGCAATGCGGATGTCATCGATGCGGACCGGATAAGGCAGATATGGATTTTGCACGAGTTCCTCCCTTGATTATCCCTGCGCCTCACAGGCATCCTCGGTGCTGTATTGATTCATCAGATTACAGATGTGTCGGATGTCGATGTTGACGGGGCAGGAATGGACGCACCGTCCGCATCCGACGCACATGATGCCTGCGTCATGTTTGTCCACAAAGTATTTCAGTTTGTGCATAAACCGCTGCCGCAGCCGCTGCAGCTTGGTGCCCCGGGGATTATGGCCGCTCGTGTGGTGGGTGAAAAGAGGATACATGCAGCTGTCCCAGTTCTTCATGCGGCAGGCGGTTTTCTGGTGAACTTCGTCCTGGATGTCGAAACACCAGCAGGTGGGGCAGAGGTAAGTACAGGTGCCGCAGTTGATGCAGGCAAAAGAGATATCTTCCCAGAAAGGCGCACCGTGCAGGCGCAAAATGTCGATGTCTTTGAGCCGGTCGGTGTGGACAACGGAGCGGATGCGTTCTTCCGCAGCGCCCCTGCGACGTTCGAGCAGTGCATTTGCATCGCTTTCATCCTGCCAGCCGGCCGCCTGCATGGCGGCCGCCCCTTTCTCCGTCAGAATTTTGGCCAGATAGCGGTCGTCCGCATCCACCAGCAGCACATCGAGTCCCTTTTCGTCAAAAGGGCCGCCGCCCACGCTGGTGCAAAAGCATGTGCTTTGGGGCGTGTCACAGGCCAGTCCGAAAAAAGTCGTTTTTTCCCGGGCCTGAATCCAGTAAGGATCTTTAACTTCATCCGTGTTGAAATTGAGATCCAGCAATGTCAGCGCGCTGGCGTCACAGGGCCGGATGCCGAGGACAAGCTGGGGCGTGTCGTCCCCGGCAATGGACTTCATGATGTGGTGGTCGGCTTTTGTTTCATCCAGACTGCATTCAAGAATGGCTTTCGACTGCGGGAAAACAATGTCTTTGGGCGAGAGACGGGTGTTGGCGAATGCGAGATCGGGTAATTGTCCTTCGTCAAGCCGTTGGAAGGCATGGTATGTTTTTTCCCTGATCGGTCCAAAGAGTCGGTATCGCGGTCTCAGCCGTTCAATGCCTTTTTCCCAGTCTTTTTTATCAATGCTGACCAGCTTCATAATCAATTGCCTTTATCGGTGTAGGTTGCCGGTTCGAAAACCGCCCGCGGCGGCGGGCCGCTATTTTATAAAATCCTGCGGATCCTCAAGCCGGTAGGTGTCCAGCGGCGGTCGTTCGTCCAGGGTCAGGCCGGCTTCCCAACCATACTGTTCGAAGCAGTCCTTTTCGAGTTTTTTGGTGAAAACCCGCATGTTGATACCCACCGGACAGGCCCGTTCACAGGCGCCGCAGTCGGTGCAGCGGCCGGCACAGTGAAAGGCCCTTAGAAAATGGAAGGTTCTGACATCCGTCGGGTCCTGGCCTTTGCCGACCCACTGCGGCCGGGACTCGTCTACAAAACAGGTCGGGCAGTAGCACAACGGACAGGCGTTGCGGCAGGCGTAGCAGCGAATGCAGGGTGCGAGCAGATCCTCGAAAAAATGCCACTTTTCATCCGGAGAAAGGGCTTCGATTTCGTGGACATCCGCATAGCGGTCCACATCACTTTGCTCTTCGGTCCGCTCGCCGGCCAGTTCGTCGTAAATCACCGGATTACGGTGGATGCAGACGCGGCAGTTTTCCTGCAGCACGTCCTTTTTGGGGACGGTCATCTCGTTTCCGCCGGCCGTCACCACCAGCTGATCTTTCTGCTCGGCCACGGCTTCGATCTCCGCATCCGCCAGGGACTGGATTTTGCGTTTATCGACCATTCCATGGCAAGGAACGCCGATGATCACGATTTTGTCCCGGTCGACCTTGTTTTCAATGATATGGGTGACAATGTTGCGGGAGTCGCACCCTTTGGCGATCACACCGATTGTTTCGCTGCGATCGACCAGGTAGTTCGCCAGGTTGATACCACAGTGGCTGTCCCATACCAGTTGATCCACCGCCGTCGGCGTTTTGATAAAACAGGGCTCGTTCATCATGGGCAGGGTGCCTTTGCGAAATCCCACAATCATATCCACCCGGCCTTCCGCTAAAAGCCGCTGTGCGATGTCTCTGATGCGGTCAATGTGTTCAGACATGTTGTGCACCTCTGGCCTCGGTTTTAATAAAGTGCTTGTTGGGACCCAGCGCGCGGACTTTTTCCGTTACTTCCTTGGCGACCACCACGAATTTGGTGGCTTCGGCGGAAGAAATCCATGAGAAGTGCATGCGGTCGGGTTCAATTCCCATATGGGTCATGAGATTTTTGAACACGCTGAATTTTCGGCGGGCGTAGTAATTACCTTCCAGGTAATGGCATTCACCCGGATGTCAACCCGACACCCAGATGCCGTCGGCGCCCTGCCGCAGCGCGGCCAGTGCAAACTTGGGGCTCATGCGGCCGGTGCAGGGGATACGGATGATCCGGATATTGGAGGGATACTCCATTCGGCTGACGCCGGCCAGGTCGGCGGCGCCGTAGCTGCACCAGTTGCAAAGAAAGCTCACAATTTTCGGTTCCCATTCGGACATCGTTTTCAGTTCTCCTTTTGATTGGCGTTTAGACCGCCGCGTTCATGGCAAAAATCTGGGCCAAAACCTGATCGTTGTCAAAGCCCTTCAGACGAATGGCGCCCGAACGGCAGGATGCCACGCACAAACCGCAGCCTTTGCAAAGCACCGGATTGATTTGCGCCTTGCCGGCAAAAGGCCCCTCTTCCACAAAAGCCGGCGCCGAGTAGGGGCATATCGACACGCAGACGCCGCAGGAACTGCAGTAGGTCGGTTGGGTCTCCGCCACTGTTCCGCTGGTGTGAATAATTTTGCGGGCCAGCAGGGTGACGGCACGGGCGGCGGCGGCCCGCCCCTGCACGATCGATTCGTCGATCGGTTTGGGATAATGGGCCATACCGCAGAGGAAGACACCGTCGGTGGCGAATTCGGACGGCCCCAGTTTGGCATGTTTTTCCACGAAAAATCCGTCGTCGTTCAGCGGCACCTTGAACAGGTTGGCCAGTGCTTCGTCACGGTTGGGAACGATCGCCGATGCAAGCGTCAGCAGATCGGCTTCGATTTCAATGGGCCGTCCCAGAACGTGGTCGGTAACGGTCACCGTCAGGCGGCCGTTTTCAAGGCGGACCTCCGGTTTTTCTTCCAGTCGGTAGCGGACGAAGATAATCCCCTTTTCGCGC